>Ga0137307_100158_pt1 | contig 106040 bp, 88 predicted proteins | sample NAcewD2O_March_2_FD_97180 | JGI IMG/M metagenome (GOLD analysis project Ga0137307, IMG submission 97180) | Mouse cecal microbial communities from Vienna, Austria - N-Acetylglucosamine amended D2O_March | ecosystem: Host-associated > Mammals > Digestive system > Large intestine > Cecum | place...
TGCCGACGGACTGTTGTTGAGCAATGTCATAGCCAGCCAGGGCGTGCACGAAGAATACGGCGGCGTGGTACCCGAACTTGCCTCGCGCGCGCACCAGCAGAACATAGTGCCCGTGGTCGACGCCGCCCTGCGCCGCGCGGGCATCGACCGCAAGCAGCTCTCGGCCATAGCCTTCACCCGTGGTCCGGGCCTTATCGGCTCGCTCCTTGTAGGCACAAGCTTCGCCAAAGGTCTGTCGCTGGGGCTGAGAGTGCCTCTGGTAGATGTGAACCATCTCCACGGCCACGTGCTGTCGCACTTCATCCGCGAGAAAGCCGACGACGAAGTACCCGAATTTCCATTTCTCTGCATGCTCGTAAGCGGCGGCAACTCGCAGCTCATCGTGGTGCGCAGCCCCAAGGATATGGAGATAATCGGACGCACCATCGACGACGCTGCCGGAGAAGCTTTCGACAAGTGTGCCAAGGTGATGGGACTCCCCTACCCCGGCGGCCCGCACATCGACAGGCTCGCTGCCGAGGGCGACCCCGAGGCATTCCGCTTCGCAAGGCCGCGCATACCGGGACTGGACTACAGTTTCAGCGGGCTAAAGACATCGTTCCTGTACACTCTGCGCGATAATCTGCGCACCGACCCAGACTTTGTGGAGCGGCGCAAGGCCGACCTTGCCGCATCGCTGCAGGCCGCCATCATCGACATTCTGCTTGGCAAGCTGTCCAAGGCTGTCGACGCCACAGGCGTCGCAACAGTGGCTATCGGAGGCGGAGTGTCGGCAAACAGCGGCGTGCGCAATGCCGTGGCCGACTTCTGCCGGCAGAAAGGCATCAAGGCATTCATACCCGAACGGCGCTTCACTACCGACAATGCCGCAATGGTTGCCATAGCGGGATATTTCAAGTATCTCGACCGCGATTTCTGCCCATACGACAGCGTTCCGTACGCGCGAGTCGAAATTTAGTCTGCCAATATTTTTTTGGCGATTTTTTGGCGCTGCCGCTTGCAGATTCAAAAAAAAGCCTTACCTTTGCAGTGCCTTTACAAATGGTGCCCATAGTTCAGTTGGTTAGAGCGTCGGATTGTGGTTCCGAAGGTCGTGGGTTCGAATCCCACTGGGCACCCTGAAATATAAGCAAGCCGTCCATCAGCCGATGGGCGGCTATTTTTTTTATCTCTCCCCCTCCAAATTTTTGCTGTTTCTCACTATGACCATCAACGATTACGTAAGAGGGTGTTACATAATATCTGTTAAAGCACAGGCCAAAAAGTTTGAGATGGATTTATCACTGAGCCGAAGGAGCATAGCGGTTGCTATGTGACTGAGGCGAAAGGATAAAGACACTCACAATTTTTTGGAGGCGAAGCCTTTGATACCGCTTTGGCTGATATTATCCGATGATTCGATGGAGGGAAGTTTAACAATTGTGCGTCCTTGGCGTCTTTTTGTCAAACTGCCCATTATTCATCGGTCACATAGCAACCGCTATGCTCCCTCTTCACAATGAACAGTTTAATCAAAAATACACCAACCTGTGCTTTAACAGATATTATGGAACACCCTCTAAAGGAGCTGCTCGACACTCTGGCCGAGCGCTACAACACCCCCGGATTCATATCCGACGACCCGGTGCAGTTCCCCCGGCGCTTCTCCGAGCAGCGCGATGCCGAGATAGCGTCGCTCTTGGTGTCGACCATCGCCTGGGGAAAGCGCTCTATGATACTGCGCAATGCCGAGCGCATGCTCGCGGCTCTCGGCGGCGAGCCATACCGCTTTGTGATGCAAGGCAATATCGACGCCATACCCGACTGCAATTTCCACCGCACGTTCTTCGGGCGCCACCTCCGCCACTACCTGCGCGGCCTGCGCCTGATATACAGCCGCCACGGCTCGCTCGAAGGCCTCGCACGCAGCATAGGCGCCGCCGGCGACCCCTTCCCGGCATGGCGCATAGCCGAAGCGGTAAATGCCGCCCTCGCCGAGGCCAACAGCCACTGCGCCCTCGACGGCCCCAACAGGTGCATGCCGGCCGATACCGACGGCTCGGCTCTGAAGCGCCTCAATATGGCCCTGCGCTGGCTCGTACGCAACGACGGCATCGTAGACCTCGGCATGTGGAGCGTCCTCACTCCGGCGCAGCTGTTCATACCGCTCGACGTACATTCGGGCAACACTGCCAGAGCCATAGGCCTGCTCTCACGACGGCAGAACGACCGCCGCGCCGTGCTCGAACTCACCGAGCATCTCCGTGCATTCAAGCCCGACGACCCCGTGATATACGACTTCGCATTGTTCGGCGTGGGAGTCAATGCCGACAAAATTTGGCCGATTGAGGAATTATAACTAATTTTGCGCATCTATCAGGGCCCGAATGGTGGAATGGTAGACACGAGGGACTTAAAATCCCTTGGCCATTAGGCTGTGTGGGTTCGATCCCCACTTCGGGTACTTTTATTAATTAGGAATCAGGAATGAGGAATTAGGAATTGATGGTTCCTGATTCCTTTTTCGTTCGACGCATTTTTTCGTTTCGCGGCCTTTTTTCGTTTCGCGGGGCCGCGATATATCGCGACCCTACGTTAGCGTGCGAACCAATTGTTGACACACATTCACATTATATTCATATGCACTTCGACTACACACCAACAGGCGTATGCTCGCGCCACATAGAATTCGACATCGACGACGAAGGACGCCTTCACAATGTGCGCTTTACCGGCGGCTGCCACGGCAACACCCAAGGCATAGGCGCCCTCACCGAGGGCATGGACGCACGAGAAGCCGCCAAGCGCATGGGCGGCATCGACTGCAAGGCCAAAGGCACCTCCTGCCCCGACCAGCTCGCCCGAGCCATCACCGAAGCCTTGTCGTAAGGCTCGCGACGCAAAAAAAACGGCGAAGCAGAAACACTCCGCACGAGGTTCCTGCTTCGTCGTTTTCGTATGTCCGAAAGTGTGATTACGGGTTGTAGATATATCCGGCCCTTATACGGTAGGTCTTGGTGCGGCGTTGGCGTCCGCTTATGCTCTCGTCACCGTCAGCAACGGCGCCCATACCGCTCTCTATATGCACTCCGCTTGCATCGGTCTTGGTAGCACGCGCCCTGTCCGGGTCTTCTCCTGAGCGTTCAAAGATTGTACCCACATTCCGCTCGCCTGAGGCTGCCGACCAGTACAGCTTGTTTTGGAAATCTTGGAATGTCGTATAGTACTTCTCCATAGCCGTTTCTATCTCCGTAATGCCAAGCATATACCAATAGCCCGTTTTGCCGGTGCGGTACACCTCGCCGTCGGCAGTACGCTTGTTCTTGCCGTAGCAGTAATGGAAAGCCGTGGGAGGCTGCTCGTCGAGAGTTCTGTTGTAAGTCTTGACCAAAGTAATAGGTCGGCGGCCCGTGCGGCCGTTCATCATAAAGTCGGTCATCCAGTAGCCGTCTTTCTCGCCATAGATATTATATGATCTGTATCTTTGACCAGCCCAATACAATCCATTCACATCGTAACGATCGTTAATCCAGCTTCTATAGGCGCCGTCCGTTTCAAATGAGGCATTACCGTTATCGGGCTTGCACCACTGCAGACCTTCGTACACCTGTCCGGGAATCTCGTGCATGTCGAGCGGGTCGTTATGTCCCATATATTCCTCGTAATACTCTATGAAGAAATCGATATTACGGCCATTGCCGTTGCCTTGCACACGCAGCAGGCCGCGCTGCTCTATATCGAGGGTTCTCGGACGTGTTTCCACCACCGTGCCGCCGGCATCTCTGCGCCGGTAGGTGATATATACCACGGCATCGCGCCCCGGCCAGTCCTCGCCGTCGGGCAGCTGTCGGTTCGGCACATTCTCGTCGATATAGAAGTACACTCGCGTGCGCGTGTCGTCGGCGCGGCGGCTCACTATGGTGCTTGTGTTGCCGCTCAGCGTGTTCGTCACGAGGTCGTGCGTGAAATAGCGCCGCGCGCCTGTTCCGGGAGAATACGGGCGCTTTGTGCCGTCACCATTATCCATACCCTGTATGAAGTCGGCTTCCGAACCCCACACGCCCGATTCCATAGCCCTGCCGGGTATCTTTTCGAGGCGTATCCAGTCGGGAGCGGTGCCTGTGTTCGGGTCTATCAGGCTTACCTCCACCTCAGAGTCAGGCACAGAGCCGTCTTCCTCGAGCGGACGCATAAAGAAAATATCCATCGGCAGCACCGACGCGTGGGCATCTACCTTTCGCTCGTTTACCACCGATATGTATATGGCATTGTCAGAAACGACGTTCACGCGTCCGTCGAAAGTATACACACCGTCGTCGGAATTGCGCACATAGTCAAGGCCTTTGATGGTGATATTGTTGACATACTGGCGGTTGCGGCGCACCTTGAAGTCGTCGACGGTATTGTCGCCGATAAAGATGGTGAACTGCGCCTGATATGTAAGATTCTGGTGCGTAACATACTCGCCTTTTATGATAATGGCCGATGCCGACCACTTGCGGGCCACGGTGGGCTTCCAGCGCTGCTTCTCCTCGTCCTTGCTCACACCGGCCGGATAGTTGATGGCCGTGCGGTCGCCGTTGAAGGCAGGCTCGCCATTGGTGCGCACGGCGTCCCAGTAAGGCTGGCGCACATTCTCGTATGTATAGTAGTGGAAACGCACCACATCGCCCTCCGTAAGCTGCCTCGGCTCCTTCTTGGTCAGGAACTTCTCCAAGGGCTGGTTGGTGGTATCGGCCTCCTCTGTGTACGAGCCGCCGTTGCGCGATATGAAAGGCACGCGCGTGGGCATGTTCATCACACCGTACTCCGTTATGGTCATTCTCGGCAAGCCCAACTCCGGGTCGCGGTTGTCGGGTTCGAGCTTTATTCGGAGGTCGATACGCGCCATCATGGCACGCATCGGAATCTTGAGGTTCTTGCTCTGGCCGTCGGCATAGTCCGATTTCCGCACAGTGCGCTCGCCCACCATCGGCATACCGGCCTTGGGCAGCTGGTCGATAGTGGTGCCCTCCTCGGAGCGAAGCACCGGGCAGTACACCCAGTCGTTAAGATCCTCGAGGCAGGTAATCTCGTACACCTGAGGCACCACGTCGTCGGCATCACCGGCATCGCGGTGCACGCCCTTCATGTCGCCGTCGGGTGTGACGGGCGTCTTGAACTCATATCCGCCCGAAAGGTTGGCGAGCGCCCTTACCTCGATGTCGCGGCCTCCGAGCTTGTCGAAAACCTTGTCGAGGTCGGGCACCGACAGTATGTTGGTGCCGTCTTTGCGCTGATAGGCGTCGAAACCAAGGTCGGTCGACTCCACGAGCGGGTGCTTGCCGTCGGCATCGGCTTGGCTGTCAAAGAAAAACACGTGCAGACTGTTGATCTGCTTCTCTTCCGGGTCTTTGCCGTCGCCGGCACGCGAGGCCACATCGGTGGGGTCGACAAACTGCGGCAGCATGTCGCCGCACTCGGCAACCAGCGCGAAGCCTTCGCCCGAGGGCGGAACCACGGGCGACTCGTCCTCTTCCGCGCAGCCTCCGGCAAGCAGCGCGAGCGCCACTACGGACAGTGCGCGCATCGCGGCATTGAATATGGTGTGTTTCATTTCTTAATTTATTATTATATCGTTGTCTTCATCGCCTTCCCACACATCGGTTTCGGGCAGGAACACGAGCACGAACTCGTTGCCGAGATAGTTCAGGTTGACGGTATAGCGCACACCTGCCTTGGGCTGCCCCGGCAGGAAGTTGGTAGTCACATTGTTATATACGTGCACGGGCTCTGTCGATCCCGGCTCGTAGAGCGTGTAGTCCATCACAAGCATTATGCCCGAACCGAGATAATCGTAATCCGGCAACTTGTCGGGATTCAGCCCCGCGAGCAGCTTCAGGGTCACGCCCTCGTTGTTATTGGCTTCGGAAGCACCGAGATAATCGCCCGCGCTGCCCTGCGCCGGAACGAACTGCGACTCGTCGAGCAGGCTGTATGTGCCCGAGTACATGTCGGTGCCCACGGAATGCTCCGGCGTGGTGGTCTTGAAATTGACCTTGGCGCTCCTGTAGAAACTTCCGATCAGCTCCACACGCTTTATTTCGAGCCTGAGGTTGGTATAGTTGTTCACCATGAAGCGGAAGCTGCTCAGCAGATGCTCGAAGCGGAACTTCACCGCCGTTCCCGACTTCTGGAGGTCGAACACGGCGGCAACCATGGCGTCGGGCACAAGGTCGGCATCGAGCATTTCAAGAGGGCTGGCATAGCTGAAAGGCATGGTGAACGTAAGCTCCGGCACACCCATCGCGGCAACCGCGCCGTCAGCCATCTTCTTATTCATCGAGAAAACGCCCTCGCCCGCAGGATAGTGGGCTATAAAGCTGTATTTGAAGCCTTTCTCATCGTAGGGACTTTGCGACTCCCACGCGCGCAGGCCGCCGCCCGCAAGCGCATACTTGCCTTCGGCCGACACTCTCTGCTCCGAGAACACCCTCGGCGTCACAAAGCCCGACTTGTCGTTCCAGCTCGCGGCGGCATTGCCCCAGCTTATATCTGCCTGATTCTTGATATCCTGCGGCGCGCAGTATCCGTACACAGTGAAATCGCCCGATAGCGAGCGCTCCAGGCTGCGCGAGGAGTTGCTTTGCAGTGTCAGCGCCGGCGGGGCGAAGAGTATATATCGCCCGGGGTCGGGCGAGGTCTGCCCGGAGGGCTCGTCGCTGCACGAGGCGGCCAGCAGGAGCGGAGCCGTGAACAGCGGTAAGAGTATTTTAGCGGTAGTTTTCATTGTCGGTCGGTAATGTTGCGGAGAATCAGTTGGTTTCATCGCCCTGTATTATTATGTTCGAGCCGCTCTTTTCCTCCCATTCCACAACTTCGGGCTTGGTGAAGAGAATGAAATCGTCGCTGCCGATTTCAAACGTATAGCGGTAGCTGCCACCCGGCTCCCAGCCGTTGGTGAGCATGCCGGAGGCAAGCTTCAGGTTGAAGGTGTACGTGCGCGGCACATCGGGGGTGTCAGCATAGTGATACCGCACCTCGAACACGGCCTTATCCGGCACTGCCTGCGGTATGCACAGCAGGACGTTATCGCCGCCGAAGAGCGCCTTGCCGCCGGTATCGGTGGGCAGCACGGTCACTGAGGCAGCATGCGCCAAGGGAGCAGAGGCGGAGGTTTCCGACGATGCCAGAGCCGTCCACGCCGACCGGGCGTCCTCGCCGTAGCCGCTCCAGTTGCCCGACGACGGTATGCCGTACAGCACGGCGCTTTCTATCACCACGCCGCTCTGGACCGAGGCGTTGACCTTGGCCACGAAATTGAGCTGCGACAGCAAGTGCCTGAACCCGAAGGCCACCGGGGTCTGCGACACGCCCACGCGGCACTCGCGCACAGCCATGGAGCCGAGCAGGTCGACGCCTTTCGACTTCAACACGTCGTAGCCGACAAGCGCCACCTGCGTGCCGCCGCCATAGGTCGCGCCCTTCACTCCGGCAGGAAATAGCGCCGCAAACGAGTATGTCATGCCCGGAAACCAATACTGGACGTCATCGTAAGCCCACGCGCCGCCGGTATAGGCTACCCGCTTGGCGTCGAACACCTTCGCCCGCATGGCGTCGGGCTTCGACGTTTCGTAGTACTCGCCCCAGACAGCAAAGCCGGCCTCGGAATTTTGCAGGTCGGCATCGTTTTCTATAAGGCTGCGGGAGGCGTTGCCGGCGGTAAAAGACACCGCGGCCGCATCGGCCATGGGCGGCTCGTCGACCGTGCTCGTGCAGGAGGCGGCAGCCATCAGCGCCAGCACGGCGGCAGGTATGCGGATTTGTTGCAGATACATATCGATTGGTTTTATATAGTCGGCCGGTTCCGGCTGTGCGGTCCGGCTGTATTATTATCAAGTCAAAAAAAGAGGAAAGAGAATCCGAGGCAGAGAGGGGGATTGGAGAAAGGATTGAGGAGTTTTGAGAAGGCGGCGCCACGGCCTTGCACCGCAGCGCCGCCTGTATCTATCTGTCAGACCACACCATTAAGGCTCGGGCTGTTGCAGTGGTTCGGGATCTATGTCGAAATTAGGTACAGAGGGTTTTCCTGTTGCCCAATCAACAACAGAACCGGTAAATTGAATTGGGTCAAGACCGGCAGCCTGGCCGTTGAGAATGATGGTGTACGAGTAAGTATTGCCACCCGCCCATCTTGGGGCCCAGTAAGCGGAAACTTCTTTGCCGTATACTGCCTCGCCATTGCCATTTTTCACATCAAGATTAAATACTATACCCACATTTTTAACTTTGTACTCAAAGGGGATCACGTAAGCATAGCCCGAAGTAATCGACTTAGTTTCGGATATTTCAGTTTCATCAAACTGAAGCGATATGGCAGGAACACTTGTCACGTCTACCGTACGATCCACATCTGTCCAAGAGAGGGTCTGGCCCATAAAGCGACCTGTATTGCGTACACTTACAAGACGAACGTTTGTCACCTCAGCCGTATAACCGGCAGGGAAACCACTCTTGAAAGTAAAATCAAGACGGCTCAGGATATGCTTGAAAGCAAGAGCGACAGACGGGTTATTAGTTTCGAGCCCTAATACCGATCCGCTCTTGGCATACACGATATCTTTCTGATGCCCGGTAGCCCCGTCCACCTCTATCTGAGCAAGATTAAGGAAGCCGTCAGCAGTACCGAAGTTCGCTTGAGCATTATTTCCCGGAAGAATACCACCGTCTACACCATAAGCGGCGAACGTATATGTGGCACCATCGATCCAGTAGCGGGTGTTGGTATAGCCCCATTCACCCTTTTCGCTTTTTGTAACTTCTTCTCCGTCGAATACCTGCACGAGATTAGATGTTGTAGGCATCTTGTATGTGCCGTAGACGAAGAACTGGGCGAAGTTGTCGTTATCGATGGCGCGGGAGTTTTTGCCGACGTTGGTATTGAAGCCGATTGCCGGGCTCTGCACGCCTTCCTCGATTACTTCGGTATCCGAGCAAGCGGTAAGTGCCATTGCACCGACAGCAAGCATAAAGATTGCTTTTTTCATAATCTGAAAGTTGTTGGTTTATAAATTGGTTTGATAATTATCCTGTAGGGACGCGGCGTGCCGCGTTTTCGGTGGTAGGGACGCGGCGTGCCGCGTTTTTTTTTGCAAAAGGATGGAACTACTTCTGGTTTCCGACCGGCAGGTCGATATCCACATGCTCGCCCCAGCCGTCGACCGTGACGTCGAAGCCCGAATCGCCGAGGTTCTCATTGTCCTCCACCCTTATGCCGCTCACGGTTATGACTCCGCCACGTGGCTGGCCCGCCATCTGGTCCGACACATCGAATGTGAACTCCTTGAACGCGCCATTGGTGAGGCGCACTTCGAGATTGAGAGTGTACACCCGCGAGGCGCGGCTTTCGGCCGAACGGCCATAGTACTCGTCGGGGAATCCCGGCACACCGAAAGAGCGCACCTTTGCCACGGCGCCGTAGCCTGCAAACTCGCAGTCGTACAGTATGGTGGCCTGCTCTTCCGAGGTAACGCCGTCGCGCAGATACACCGCCTCGGCCATGCCCGCGAGGGCTCCGCGCACAAGCGCCACATGCTCCAGCCCGTGCTCGAACTCATAGTGCACCACGTAGGTGTACACCAAGGGCTGCATGCGCACCGGCAGGGGTGCCGACTCGTGGAGGCCTATTTCGGGCAACTTGCCGACAAAGGAGCCGAACAGCACGTCGGGCGGGTTGATGGTGCGTTCGTCGGGGTGTTTCTCCTTGATAAGGCCGAGCGACGAGCGCGAGCGCGAAGTCGTCGTGGCGCGCGCCTCGGGCAGCGAGGCAATATCGGATATCACTATATACTCGGTATCGTTGTTGAAAAACAACAGTGAGTGCTCGCCACCCTCACCGAGGTTGACATCGGCACCCTCCACGGGGAGGAACGACGTCGATGGCTCCGTGCCGCCCAAGGCATAGGTGAGCAGCGTCACACCCTCGGGGCGCTCGGGCCGCAGGGCGTCGTAGCCGAAGCCGTGGAAGTCGGCGTCCCAGCCGACGGCGTGACCCGCGCCGTAGTCGCGCTCCCACTCGTACTCCCACTCCAGTGCCACGGCGGCATTGCGGAAGTGATTGAAACAAAGCTCCTTGCGGCACGACGTAAACGCCGGCACCATAACTATGGCGGCTAAAAAGGCTCGCAGCAACGATTTACTGTTCATTTGCGGCCTCCTTTCCATATGCGGGCAGAATCCCCGAAGCGCCACACCAGAGAGAACTGCACCTTGACAGGCCCGAAGTAGCCCGTGCGCGCCGTGCGCTGGTAGAGGTAATGTCCGTCATGCGGTATGTATTCTTTATATTCCGTGTACATATACCCGAGGCCTATCTCGGCGTCGAACGACAGGTGCTTCGACACCGGGAACATATACCCATAGGTAAGTCCGGCCAGCCCGGCCTCGCCCTTGTAGCCACGGTGGCCGCCCGAAAGGTCGTACTTGCCGCCTCCGGCCATCACGCCGGCATACATACCGTGCCACGGGCCGCGCGTCTTGAACCAGTACCGGCCCTCGCCGCCTATGTACATAAGCTGATAGTAGCGGTGGCGGCCGTCGTTGCGCCACCAGGCCACATCGGCCTCGGCGGCTACCGACCACTTGTCGTTTATCCGCCACTCGACGGCAAGGTTGGGGCACAGCAACGCATCGTATATAAGATTGGTTTTCAAAGCAAAGGCGTGAACCACGTCGGCTTGCTCCGTGGCAGGCGCGGGCGCTGCCTCGGCATCATGGTCAGCTATTACCTCGCGCACGTCCGTGCCGGAGCCTGCGGTTTCGGCAGCCTCTCCGCCGGCGGTGGCATCGGCTGCCGCCACCGGCTGCTCAGCCGCCACGGCTTCGCTCTTAAGGTAGAGCGACACAGCCACGGCATTGCGCAGCACGGGGAAGACATGCTCGTAGAGCCATCGGTAAGGCACGCCGCCGCGAAGATCCATCAGGGCTTTCTTGCGGCCACCCACCACGGCGCCCGCGTCGTCGAACACCCATACAGGGATGTTGTCGAGCACCTCGAGCACTTCTGCCTGATAAGGCACCGCGCCGTCGGCAGCCACCATGCGGCGAAGCTCGTGCCACGCTATGCCCTCGGCATGCGAGTCGATAAGGCCGGGCGCGATGCCGGTTTCCGACACTATATAGTCCGATATCGAGCGACAACGATTGGCCGTGAGGCGCTCGTTGGCGGCATTGGAGCCGTCAGGCGAGGCATAAGCGCGAACTTCCACCCTGTCGATAGCCCCGGCTGAATCAGCCTCGCGCACAGAGCGCAGAAAATGTCCCATAGCGGCATCATTGTCTTTGTAGTCGGGGTAGTACTGCCTGTGTCCGAGCGGGAAATAGACCTTCGCCGAATCGACAGGCGACTCGCCGCGCACCGCCGCCGGAAACGCCAATGCTCCGAAAAGCAGACCCGACAGCGCCAGCCTTAATGCCTTGGTATAATTGTGGATTTGACCCATAATGTATATGTTCATATCCCGACAGAAATACTGCCGGAAATCAAAGTCTTAAAAATGTATAATGGGGTGTGTGTTTGAGAATGGTATTGCATAAGGAGGAAAGAGGTGAGAATTAGTGTATAATTATCAGATAAAGGCTCGAGCAATTTTCCTGGCCACAAATTTAAACACTTTTTAATGTTTACCCCCCCCCCACATTGTTAAATCGTGTTAACGATTTCGATTTTTCACATTTTTCCACCTTTTTACCCATTTTTTTGGCTAAAAGCACTCCTTTTCGCGCCCTCGCGACGCAAAAAATTAACACACCCGAATCAAGCTTTGTCGATTCGGGCGCGCAATCACAGTATGCGTTCCTGTAACAGATATTTTATCTACTTGTTGTCCTTCATAGGACGAATCGTGAAGCCGTACGCGTTGTTCGACGAATTGTTCACACAGATATATGGTTTATATGTAGAGGGAATGCTTGCTGCATTCGGTACTTTTTCCAACAGCTCGCTGCCTCCTCTAAACAGACCTCTGTCATCAATATATGTAATGATACAGCCACTGGAGTAGTTCCAGAAATGACAATTCTCGGTATACCCTGTACCCGGGCACAAAATATCTTTGCCGTCAGGCCCCTTTCCAATCTTATGACTTGAATGATGGCGCTCGAAGATGGTACTTGCTATGAATGTGAGCTTGGAATGCGCCGGATTGGAGGAATTTTTGAATTTATCCGGCAAGGCCCTTGTCGCTTCTCCCATATCTCGCAGCCCTGTGGCCGGCAAGAATATACTTGTGCCTGTTCTTTCGAGTTTCACATCCCAGCCTATCACATAGCCGCCCTCCATTCTCTGACTTACATTCTGACCAACCTGTCCATAATATATATAGTGCACACCTGAAGTCTTGCCAAAATTGCTAAACGCAGTGACATTCGGCACACAAAATCCTACCGGGCAGGGATCGTATATCGTCTTTCGCGGTATTTGCCCATGCGGCGGGTTCTCGCCATATTTATCGTTTGTAGCCACCCAGCTGTTCTGCACGAGATTCGCGTCCCAATAATTCATTATTGTACGGCGGCCTCCGTTATTGACACTTTTATTTGCACCGTTATGCCAGTGGCGCCTCCAGAAGTTATGAACGTCTGTGCTACCCGGCATCGAACCCGTATTCTCATGCGAGAAAAATTTAAATGGGTATCTGATTGCGTCACCTATCGAACGCCCGCCTTCATTATCCGGGCTGCCATCGTAAGTATCTTCTTTCACAAACAGATATTCGCCGGGATAGTAGGGCTTGTTGTCCATGTCGAATTGCAAAGCGCTTTCAATATCGGAGTATTTTGTATATTCATACACTACTTCAATATTGTTTTCATCTTTTATCTTTACAGTCCCTACCGACTGAGTGCCTTTCAACGCGTCGCCATAGGCGAGTGTTTTTTCGTTCCATATGCCGGGCAGCATGGGGTCTTTGCGCCCCCATTGGTAGTAAGTGTTATCACCGGCAAGTGATGCCTCTATTATGGTTTGGCCAGCCTCTTTCTCAACACTTTTTACAACCTCTTTTCCGACTGCCTCCACATCGTCACCGACGGGTAATGTGGCCGACACCCGAATTTTGAAGGATTTTGGGGCGTCATCAGCACCGTGCGGATCGCAGTAGCCGAGGTTGCACGGCGAAAAATCGTAAGTTTTGCCTTTATCGTAGCCTGTCGATTCCGCTCGTATAAGCCCGGCACTCCAGTCACTTTCAGTAACCCATATGTGCCAGTTCCACAGAATCGTTTTCGAGGCGTCGGAGGCACGGACAGCCACCACGGCACTGCCCTGATTGATGGCCTCCCGGTCTATTTGAAAAAGGAGATTCTGCTTCTGAGAGTCCAGCCTCACGTTGCGCACCAGGTCGGGCGAGTCCTGCCATATCAGTACGGCGTCGCCAACACTTTCATCCTCATAGATGTTGGGCGAGCTTATCGCCTGGTCGTCATTCCCCACAAAATTCATAAGCACATAATCGTTCATACCTTCGGCAGGAGTTGACATACACGTGTAGGCATTCGGATTATTTCGGGCATTGCCGTATACAAGCGGAAGAGAGTAGTAGCCCGGAGCATTGATCATATAGCAGTTGGCTGTTTCGCCACCTTTGCTGAGGTCGTAATGACTTTCGGCTGTGCCATTGGCCGGGTTGGTGTACATGCTGCCGCGCATTTGGACGAATACGTCGCGAGGCTTCAGGAGTACACAGCCTGTGGCGTAGTGATCCTTGTCGGCCTCGGTATGCTGTTTCCAGCCACCGTCGGTCCACTCTCCGCCGTCGAGGGAGTACTCCACGGTGAAAGGCAGATCGATCGTTTTAGAGGCGGTATGGTTGGAGCCGTCGAGCTGATAGACCTCGGCCCGCGACTTGACGCGGAAGTTAGGTATGTATCCGCTCGTAGGCACTTCCATGCCGCGTTCTATTTTTGTGTCGCCCTCCGCTGTCGACTTGGTAGGCAGCACGCATTCAAAGCTGAAATCCACTTCCGGCACAACCTTTATGCCGGAGGTGTTGACGGAGTAGGCCACGCGGGTGCCTGCTTTCCATTCGGTGCCGGAGAGAGAGGCTGTGAGTGTGCGGTCCACGCCGCTAAGCTTGTCGGTATACTTGATTATGAGCTTGGCGTCGCTGCCGAGGGTCTGCGGCACCATCAGGAAGGTGAGGTCACCGCCCACTATCTCCTGCCCCGGCGCGGTATTGGCCGAGCCGTTTTCTTCGAGGGTCTTGTCGAGCGTCACCGTGAAGTCTTTCGGCGACGACACACCCGTCCAGCGGCCGGTGCCTATCTCGTGGGTACCCTTGGTGCCTATGCCCGTAAACTTCACCTCCGTCACCTTTCCGGCAAGCATTCCCTCGCCGGTCTTTATGGTGATTGCCGTAAGGGCGTGCTTGAATACCAAAGCAACAGTGCCGCCCTTTGCGGCATCGCAGTCGGCGTAGGTCGTCAGCAGGTCGACTTGCTTCTTCACATCGGTAGTGGCCTCGAAAGACACCGTGGGTATGCCTGTAGTGCCCTCGGCACTATGGCTCAGCGAACCGGCGGCAATATCACCGTGATAAGGCGCATAGGCAAAGAAGCGCACGCGCCCCGAGCCGGTCCAGTCGAGATCCTCGCTCGGCGATGCTGCCTGCCAGAACTGGCCGCTCTTTGCCATTTTGACATCGTGGGCAAAATTGGTGGTCCACTTGCCGAGCCACTCGTCGGTATCGGTCCATGTGCCCATATAGCATATGGCCGACAGGCCGAACGACGGGTGGAAGGCATCGCCCGTCACGATGCTGCCTCGCGACGCCGGAAGCGTCACCACGGAGTCGGGGCTGGCGCTTACCTCCGATATGAGATAGAGCTGCTTGCCGTAGTCGCTCTCGAGGCGCGATATCGCCACGCTGGCCGGACGGCTCGCGCGTGGCGACCCTTCGGTCCAGTTGTCGGGAGCGGTGACCTCGAAGGCCATATCGCCGTCTTTGTTGTTCTGAAACTTGTCGAAAGTGTCGTCGGTACAACCCGCCATGGCAAAATATGCCGCGCAGACTGCAAGCGCGCGGCATATTTTACTGTATCGGGGCTGTGATAGGCGTATGGTTCGCATATTCACCGCTGGTTTAGATTTTGTTCACAGAGTCAAAGGCGTCAAGCATCTGCCCTTTAGTTCATATTAGGAATATTTTCGGCTTCAGTCCATCCGCTGACGCTCACAGAGAACTTGATAGGATCGGTGAGCACGTTGTGTCCTTCCTTATCAGCAGGAGCTTCAACAACATTGTCTGTCGGGAAACCATCTCCGGGTTTGGGAGGATATACACCTGCGCCGCTGTTCGTACCGCAGAACTCAAGACTGTATATATACTTCTTACCGGGCTCCCAGTCAATCGTCAAAGGCACGCAAGTGTAGCCGTATTCTTCAGCATTATACTTCGTGCTTACAGGGAAGAGCTGATGCACATGCTTGTCGCCTTCTACCCCGACAGGAGAATCACTTCCTCCCGGATGATCTGCGCCGGAATGCAGCTCTTCCACGCGGCACAGCAACAGTATGTATGCACCGCTGTTAGTGGCCTTGCCGTCCTTGAATGTAATGCCTTCTGTATCCTGCGGTATCAGCATAAGGCTCGAATTATCGTTACCACCTATAATAGTGGTATAGTCACCTGAGTTCAGTTCCCTATAATCAGATTCTCCCGATTCTTTCTTAAATGTAACGCCATATGACTCCAACGGAACCTGACCGCTTTCATTTTCAATGGTCCACTTCATATGGTTTAAGTCGTCGTATTCGGGAGTCGGGTCAAAAGTAAGCGTGCCATTGGTTTTCGCGTTTACTATCCAGCCTCCTTTAATCCTTACGCGCTTATCACTATCTGCGCCCTTCTTGGCCTGCACTATGACCTGAGAGAGTGCATGCTCGAATTTCAGTTTTACCGACATACCACCCGCGGTATTACGCGTCGCCTCAGTGTATGCCACCACGAAGTCACGCTGGTCGGCACCTCCGCCAGTAAGGCTGACATGCGGTTTAAGACCGGAGAACGACTGGCCATCGGGCGTTATGTTGGGGTTAACTTCAACACCGCCATCGTCACGCTTTCCGGAAGGTCCGTAAGCCCAAAACTTGATTTTGTCGACATCATTGGGCCAATAATAATTCTTCGAGAGGACATATGTGCCGTCTTCACCTTCTTTCTTTTTAGCCTCTTCACCGTTGATAAACATCGATGTATATCCTTCGGCAAGGCCCCACACGCGGAAGCCTTTGAGATTGCCCAAGTTGATTTCGGTGGCACGGCTCACCTGCGTGTTGAATGTAATTTCTGTGCCCTGGTTTACGACCTGCACATCGTCGTTCGAGCAGGAGGCAAGCATAAGCGCCGTAGCTGCCATGGCTGCGGTCGCCGGAGAAATAAGCTTAAATCGAGAGCTCATAGTACTGTTTCAGTATTTTATGTTTAATTATTTAATTCATAGGTATTTCGATTTCCACAACTTCCTCCCAGCCGGATATATCGGGACTCATGCCCGTGCCTTCTTCCGGCAGCTTGAGGCCCTCTATCTCTATGTAGACGTGGTGCGGGTCGGGGGCAGAGTGCATCTGCCCGCTTATATCGTAGTTGTAGTAAACCTTGCTTGAGGTATAGACTGTGAATGTGTGCGGCAGCTCGCCCTCGGGGCAGTGGCCGAAAGCGCGGAAACGTGCCACCAAGGTATGCTGGTCGACTTTCTCAAAGGCTACCGGCATTGTGGCGGCCACACCGCCGTGCCTTTCCTCGGCCAGCATATACTGGGGCGACATGCCCGTGATGGCGGCGCTCAGCTCTATGCCGTCGCTCATATTCTCCACATTGCTTATCTCAACGGTGTACTCGGCGGTGGCCTCCGAAGGCTTCAGCGTCACCGACTGCCCCTCGGTCTTGGCCACAACCTCTATGGCGGCATGCGTGCCGGCCCACACAGGCTCGGGAGCCGCCGTCACAGGCTGGTTCTCAGAGTGGGGCGGACGCGGGGCGTCGCCGTCGCGTCCCATCGGGGCGAGCAGCGAGCGCGACATGCACGTGAGCACGTACTCGTCGTATTGTTCGCCTTTCTCGTGGACGGTTTCCATCTCTCCGTTATGGAAGAGCATCATGTACTTGCCGGCCTCGAGGCGCGCGATGCCTCCTGTTGCCGAGGTGAACTCCACGCGCTTGTACAGCGAGCCGTCGGGACGGAAAAAGTGCACCACCATCGTGCCTGGCTCGGCGTCGGGAGCCGCGCTCCAGTCAAAATCCACGCGCAGATCGGTCATATGGGAGTGGTCGTAGCACAAATCCTTGTGCTCGCAGCCCTGCATCAACGCCGCAACGGGCAGCATGGCGGCGACGGCCAGCCGAATCATCGCTTTTCTCATAGGGCGCCTCCTTTCCGCAGGCTCTTGCCGCCTATCACGTACACGAGCGATATCTCTGCCTTGGTCGGGCCTATCCACCGGCGGTTGTTGGTGCTGCCCCATACGTAGCAGTCGTCTTCCACCCGGTATTTCTTATATTCTCCCCACAGGTAGCCTATGCCTATGGTGAAGTCGATATTGAAGTAGCGGCTAAGCGACAGCGAGTAGCCGTAGGACAGGCCTGCGGCATAGCTCCACCGCCCGCCCTGATAGCCGCGGTTGCCAAATTCGACGTCGTAGGTCAGCATCTGCCCGTATAAACCCACGTGATGGCCCGTAAATTGATTGCAATACCGTCCGTGGGGGGGGGTATGCCACCAGCGGCGAAACTCTATATCGCCGCCGTAAACGCGCCAGAAGCGATGCGACGCATTTTTGCTCCACCAGGCGTACATCCAGTTCACCGATGCCGAGTAGTTGCGGGCGAACTCGAGTTCGAGCCCGAGGTTGGGAATGAGCGCGGCATCATAGAGCATGTTGGTCTTTATGGCAAGTTTCACCCCGCAACCGCCAGCCACAATAGGCTCGGGCTGCTCGGCAGCCTTGTCTGGCCGGACATGCGCCTCGGCCGGCCCGGTATAGACAGTCATTTCCCCGACTTCCTTCTCGCCGGAGTCCTCGCGGCTGTCGGGCAGACGCCTCAGGCTCTCCGCCTCCGCCGGAAGCGGCTTCGCGGCCTTGGCCACTATGGTGCATTCTGCAAATCTCAGTGAGGGGAATATGTGGTCCAGCATATACTCCCAGGCCTCGCCCTTGCGCAGCTTCTTAAGGCGCAGCTTGCGGCTGTCGACCACCCGGCCGTCTTTCACCACCCATTCCGGGGTGTTTATGATAGTGGCGAGGGCTGCGCCCTTCCACTTGGTGTCGCATTTCTCGATTTCCCGGCGAAGCATCGTCCAGTTTGTGCCGAGCGCTTCTACCGACTTGACCTTGGCCGGCTCGAACAATCCCGACAGCACGGCGGCACGCATGGCCGACAGGGTGTCGTTCTTGTCGGTATTGCCCTCTGGCGACGCACTGCCGCGAACGCTCACCGCCACTATGTCCTGAGGCGAGTCCAGCACCGCCCCGAGCCTGCCCATAGCCTCGCTGTTGCCGGCGATTGCCGTGTCTATGTCCGCGCAGCCCTGGCAGAAGTGCAAACGCAGCGCCAGCGTGTCGCAGGAAGCCTCGGCAACCTGCGCCAGTACCGGAATACAGGCTGAACAGTAAAATAACAGACAAGCAAAAAAAGCTTTCATTGCAAGAAATGATTGGCTATGCGGTGATATAATGGCTTAGAAGTATAAATTATAGGTTTAGAGTCGCAAAGATATACAGTATCGAACAACTAACCAAATATTTCAACGAAAAATTTCAGAATATGTGCAAAAAGCGACAAATCGCAGATTTCAAAGACTTCTGCCCCGGCCTGAAAACACAAAAAAATGCGCCGAAACAAGCCCCGGCACACCGATATACATAATTAAGCTCAGAAAAGACTACCAACCCAACAGACCGCGGACACGCTCAATGAACGACGGACGGTGCTGCCGGATATGGACAGACACCTTCGGCGACCTGCGGTCAAGAAATATAATCGACGAATGAAGCATTATCGCCACCCAGTTCTCAAAAGGCACTATGGCGTGTATCCGCTCCAGCGGTATGCGGTGGAACGGCGAGGCCGGGTCTATGCTCCGTATTATAAGGGCGTCGACAGGCCCCTCCATGTCTATGCTTATATTATGGTGCGTGGAAGCGTAATCGAACAAAAGCGGCATATCAAGACAGTCGGGGCTTTCGGGCAGCTTGCGGTATTTTTTATAAAGCGTGTTGATAACTTGCTTGGTAATCATCTTTGGTTCATTAACGGGGTAATCAAATTAGGCACGAACCGATGGCCGAATGTCCACGGCTTCATCGCTGTCGTATTAAACAACCGCTCCGACAGCCTTATTGTTTACAAAATTTTGCGTTTTTACTCAATTTTTGCAATTGTAACCATAGTGTAACAAAAAAGCGCCGTCACCCTTATTTTCTTGTGGCGTTAAAAAAAAATGAGTAACTTTGCCCCAAGCCAACTAATAGAGCAAAGTTACATAAAAAAAACAAAAATATATCCGCTAAATGGAAATAAAAGGAACAATTATCGCGGCCCTTCCCGAAGTATCGGGCGTTTCGTCGCGCAGCGGCAACCCTTGGAAGAAAAGGGAATACGTGCTGGAGAACACCGAGGGCAATTTCCCCCGCAAGGTGGCCTTCACCTGCTTCGGCGAGAACGCTGACAAGATACAGCTCCAGGTAGGACAGGCTGTGACCATGTACTTCGATGTAGAATCGCGCGAATACAACGGCCGCTGGTACACCGACATACGCTGCTGGCGATGCGACGTGGAGCAGCCGGCCGCTGCCGCTGCCCCCGCTCCCGCTCCCGGCATCACATCGACAGCCCCCGGCGCAGTTCCCCCTCCCCCGCTGCCCGACGACATACCCTTCTGATTTTTTTCAGCCGATAGAGATTAGTAGAAATGGCAACAGAATTAAAAAATCTCACCAAACGCTCCGAGAACTACTCCCAGTGGTACAACGAGCTCGTCACCAAAGCCGACCTCGCCGAGCAGTCGGCCGTGCGCGGCTGCATGGTTATCAAGCCCTACGGCTACGCCATCTGGGAGAAGATGCAGCAGACCCTCGACCGCATGTTCAAGGCCACCGGCGTGCAGAACGCATACTTCCCCCTGCTCATTCCCAAGTCGTTCCTCTGCCGCGAGGCCGAGCACGTCGAAGGCTTTGCCAAGGAATGCGCCGTGGTGACACACTACCGCCTCAAGAACGACCCCGAGGGCAAGGGCGTCATAGTCGACCCCGAAGCACGCCTCGAAGAAGAGCTGATAGTGCGCCCCACATCGGAAACAATCATATGGGGCACATATAAGAACTGGATCCACAGCTGGCGCGACCTGCCCGTGCTGTGCAACCAGTGGGCCAACGTAATGCGCTGGGAGATGCGCACCCGCATGTTCCTCCGCACATCGGAATTCCTCTGGCAGGAAGGCCACTGCGCCCACGCCACGGCAGAAGAGTCGGAAGCACGCACCGTGCAGATGATAAAGCTTTACGCCGAATTTGCCGAGAAGTACATGGCCATGCCGGTGACAATCGGTGTCAAGACGGCCAACGAACGCTTCGCCGGAGCACTCAACACATACACCATCGAGGCAATGATGCAGGACGGCAAAGCCCTGCAGGCCGGCACATCGCACAACCTCGGCCAGAACTTCGCCAAGGCTTTCGACGTGACATTCGCCAACCGCGACAACCAGCCCGAATACGTCTGGGCGAACTCCTGGGGTGTGTCGACACGCCTTATGGGTGCGCTGATAATGACCCACTCCGACGACAACGGCCTCGTGCTGCCGCCGCATCTGGCGCCGATACAGGTGGTAATCATACCCATCTACAAAAACGCCGAACAGCTCGCAGCCATCTCCGAGAAGGTGATGCCCGTGGTTGAACGCCTCGCGCAGCTCGGCATATCGGTGAAATTCGACGACGCCGACAACAAGCGCCCCGGATTCAAATTCGCCGACTACGAGCTGAAGGGCGTGCCCGTACGCCTTGTGATAGGCGCGCGCGACATCGAGAACGGCACTGTCGAGGTAATGCGTCGCGACACACTCGAAAAGCACTCCGCGCCACTCGCCGGAATCGCCGACTACGTGAACACCCTCCTCGAGGAAATTCAGGACAACATCTACCGCAAGGCCGTTGAGAGCCGCAACGCCCAGACACACGTCTGCGACTCCTACGACGACTTCAAGGCTCGCATCGAGGACGGCGGCTTCTTCCTCTGCCACTGGGACGGCACCACCGAAACCGAAGAGCTTATCAAAGCCGAAACCAAGGCCACGATACGCTGCATACCCCTCGACGGCGACGACACCCCCGGAGTATGCATGGTTACCGGCAAGCCCTCGGCCCGCCGCGTGATCATAGCCCGCAACTACTAACACGGACTCGCGCCGCAGCCCATGCAGAACGAGTACCCGATAACAGCACAGGCCACAGCCGGACGCAGGGAGCGTCCGGTAGTGGCCTTGGTTGTACCATGCTACAACGAGGAGGATATGCTCCCGGTGAGCGCCCCGCAGCTGCTGGCGCTGCTCGACGACATGGTGGCTGAAGGAATAGCCTCGGCCGACAGCTTCATACTGTGCGTCGACGACGGCAGCCGCGACGGCACGTGGGAGCTTATAGGCCGCCTCCACGCCAAGGACCACCGCCTCAAAGGCATAACCCTCGCCCATAACCGGGGCCAGCAGAGCGCCATGCTCGCCGGCCTGATGACGGTGCGCCCCATGGCCGACGCCGCGATAACCATCGACGCCGACCTTCAGGACTCCCCGCAGGCCGTGGTCGAAATGGTGCGCCTCTACCGCCGGGGCTACGACATAGTGTACGGCGTGAGAGCCTCCCGTAGCTCCGACTCCTTCTACAAGCGGGCATCGGCACGGGCATTCTACAAGCTCCAGAGCGCCCTCGGACTCGAAACGATATACGACCACTCCGAATTTCGCCTCATGGGACGCCGCGCCCTCGACATCCTCGAAGAATACCCCGAGCGCAACCTCTTCATACGCGGCATAATGACCTCCATCGGCCTTAAATGGACAACCGTGACCTACGACCGCTGCGCACGCGCCGCCGGAGAAACAAAATACTCTTTCGGCAAGCTGCTCTCGCTGTCGGTCGACGGCATCACATCGTTCACGGCCAAGCCTATGCGCCTCATATTCGGCCTCGGTCTGGTGCTGCTGCTGCTCGACGTCGTGATATCGGCGTGGGTGCTAATATCGCACTTCGGGGGCAACGCAATGTCGGGCTGGGCTTCGCTGATGCTGTCGATATGGTTTCTTGGCAGCATAATACTCATAGCGCTCGGCATAATAGGAGAATACGTAGGCAAAATATTCACCGAGGTAAAACGGCGCCCGCGCTACAACATAGCCGAGAGCCTCATGGACTGACATGGACAGCGACACCAAAGGCCCCTGCATCGACTTCTTCACCCCCGACCTTTCGTCGGAACTGCCCCTGCCATACGCCGACGCCGGCATACAGGCCGGATTCCCCTCGCCCGCACAGGACTTCCTCACAGAAACCATCGACCTCAACCGCGAACTGATCCACCACCCGGCAGCGACGTTCTATGGCCGCGTGTCGGGCTATTCGATGGCAGACGAAGGCATAGAGCCGGGCGACATACTGGTGATAGACCGCTCCCTCGAGCCTTGCGACGGCGACCTGGCCGTATGCTGCCTCGACGGCGACTTCACCCTCAAACGCATACACCTCACCCCCGGAGCCGTGTGGCTCATACCCTCCAGCGAGGAGTTCGACCCGGTGCTCGTCACACCCGACGACCGCTTCGAGGTATGGGGAGTGGTGACATACACCATAAAAAACAACCGCCGTCCGCGCCGCAAGCGCCGCAAGGCATAAAGCCCCGAGGCACTCTCCGCTTATGAAGGGCTTAATCGACTGCAACAACTTCTTCGTGTCGTGCGAGCGTATTTTCAACCCTCGCCTGCGCGGCGTGCCCGTACTGGTGCTGACCAACAACGACGGCTGCATAGCAGCGCTGTCGAACGAGGCCAAGGCCCTCGGGCTGAAACGAGGAGATCCGTACTTCAAAATAAAGCAATTCTGCGAAAGGCTGGGCGTGCACGTGCTATCGGGCAACCACAGGCTCTACGGCGACATATCCTCGCGCGTGATGGCCACCATAGCATCGCTCGTGCCTGATGTGGAGGTATACTCTGTCGACGAGGCCTTCGTCACCTTCGACGACAACGCCTCCCCGGCACAGACAGAGGCACTCGCGCGGGAACTGGTGAGGCGTGTGCGCCGCGACATCGGCATACCGTCGGCCCTCGGAATAGCGCCCACGCGCACACTCGCCAAAATAAGCGCGTCGTTCGCCAAAAGCTACCCGGCCTACCACTCGGTGTGCGCCATTGCCAACGACACACAGCGCCGGCGCGCACTCGAACTGACACCGATAGGGAAGGTATGGGGTATCGGGCGACGCCTGCGCCGACGCCTCGCCGAATACGGAATGAACACAGCCCTCGACTTTGCCGACAGGCCGGAAGCCGACATACGGCAACTGCTCAACATCACAGGCGTAAACACATGGGCGGAGCTGAACGGCACCTCCTGCATCGAGCCGGAAGACCGCTCGGCAGAGCGCCGGCAGATGTGCTGCACCCGCACATTCGCCACAAACATAAGCGACTTCAACCCGCTGTCCGACATCGTTGGCTACTTCGCCTCCACAATAGGGCGCAGGCTGAGGCGCCACGGCTGCGCCGCACCGGGAGTAGCGGTGTTCCTGCACACCAACAGCAGGCGACCCGACCTACCGCAGTACTGCAACAGCGCCTATCAGCGGCTCGAACAGCCCACAGCCGACACCATGGCAATCGCCGAAGCCGCGTCGAAGGCGCTCAAAGCCGTATACCGCAAAGGCTACGCCTACAAGCGCGCGGGTCTGATAGTTTCAGAGCTGTGCCCGCTGGGCCACGCACAGCCCTCGCTATTTGTCGATGCCGCCGACACCGAGCGCCATCGCAGGCTGATGGAAACCGTCGACCGAATCAATGCCGCCACACACTCCCGCCACACCGTGCACATAGCCTCGGCAATGCCGGTCGAAACCCTCTGCCGCTGCGAGATGCAATCTCCGAGCTACACCATGCTTTTATCAGACATCATAAAAATAAATACATCCGCAAATGGATTATAAACAGTTTCGCAAACGCCTCTGCGAACGCCTGGGGCGTAATTCAGCCGACATCGACGCCCTCGTGGAAGGCCTGTCGATAGTACTGCGGCAATCGTGCGCCGAACTCGACAGCGTGGCCGTGCCGGCCTTCGGCACATTCGCCCCGCGCAAGCACGCCGAAGCCATCGTCGACGACCTCTCCACAGGCAAGAAGATGCTCGTGCCGCCCGAAATATCAATAGAATTCCGTCCCGGAGCCATGCTCCTCAAACGCCTCCGCCAATGAACAACATAGTAAATCTCTCAGAGCTGATCACACGCGTGGCCAAGGTGACGGGCACAGACACCAACACCGCCCGCCGCTTCCTGCGCGGATTCTTCGCCACAATCGAAGACGGCCTTGCCGAAGGCGAAAGCGTGTCGATAAAGAACATAGGCACGTTCCGCCGCAATTCCGACCCGCTGTCGGGAATGTCGGGCGCAGTTGTCTTCATACCCGACAATGCCGTAAGCGAGGAGGTGAACAAACCATTCTCCATGTTCGAACCGGTGGAACTTGCCGACGGCATAGAGCCGGCCGAACTCGACCAAGCCGAAGAACCGCAGGAAGAACCCGCCACTAAAGAACCCGTTCACAAACCTGAGCCGGAGGAAACACCTCTGCCGGAAGAGCCCGTGCAGCCATACGACGTGAGCGCGATTTTCGAGCCTGAAGCAGTCGAAATTCGCCACGAGCCCGCCCCGGAGCCAATCCCGGCCGAAGACACACCCTCGGAAATCCCCGCAGCCCCTGCACCCCCGCAGCCCGAACCCGAACCTGCGGAAGAAGAACCCGCAGATGAAGAACCTACAGAGGAAAGCACTCCCGCCGAAGAGCCACGTCGACGCAGCCTGCTGTGGCTATGGATAGCTATCGGACTGATAGCCGGAGGAGGACTCGGATATTTCTTTGCCATGAACGACCCCTCGATACCCGACATCGAAACCATCGAAGAAAGCGAGCCGGAAATAGAACCCGTCGCACTACCCGAAGTAGCTGTAGACTCAATCGGAATGGCCCCGGCACAGACCGCCGCGCCTGATACCGCGCCTGTCGAAGCACAGGCCGCCGAATCCGTTCCGGCTGTCGAAGAGCCGAAGCCACAGAAAGAGCCCGTATACGACACCGTTACTTCCACAAGATACCTTGCCAAAATGGCCCGCGAATATTACGGAAAAAGCATATACTGGGTATTCATCTACGATGCAAACTCCGACAAGCTCGGCGATCCCAACAAAGTTTCTCCGGGCACACGCGTGCTGATACCCGACAAGGAATCTCTGCCCGGAAGTAATACCGCCGAACGCGACAAGATAGCCGAACGCTTGTCTGCAGACATACAGAAACGCTTCAAGTAGTTTGTCACTTTGCCACCATATGACTAAAAAGCAGCGTTTTAAAAGTATGTTCTACAACATAATGTTCGGCACCACCCACATTTTAACATAAATTAGATTTATTGATTTTATTTAGGTAAATATTACCTTCAATTCATAAAATCAGCCGCACATTAAATTCGACAAACATTTAAAAAGCCGCAAACCATAATTTGCTATTCCAAACCCAAAAACCGCATTCTCGAACAGACATCTGTTTTTTGCAGTTAACAAAAAGTCCGCTACCTTTGTATCGGAAATGATACGACAAGCATTTAGTAATGCTTTTTCATAATACAAATCTGGAATAGACATATAATCTAACATTAAGTACTATGTGTAAGAAAGCAAGGGCTGTCCGTGAGGATAGCTCTTGTTTCCATTTATACGGTGTATAATCCGGGAACGTAAGGTCGCGATAAACGGCAGGGACGCGGCGCGCCGCGTTTTTTTTCGCTACAAACATCAATCTTTAATAATACTCCTCAATTTCAAGGCCTTACAAAAAGGCATAAAAAAAATTACCCGTCGTCACGACGAATAATCTTTTCACCTTAAATCTAATACCATGAAAAACTGATGCAAAGGTACAAACTTTTATGTTATACAACATAGTTTTTGGAAAGAAAATTCATATAGTTAACACATTTTAATGTTCACAACCCAATATGTTAAGCCGTATGCCGAGATTTTAACAATTGGCAACTTTTTCACCCAAACACATTATTAGGGGCTATGCAGAACGGAGTGTGTTTGATTTTGCTCATTTTTTTGTAATTTTGCGGAAAATATCCACAAGTACGCACCATTATGAAAAAAGTAGCCCGCCTTTTAGCTGAGAAACTACTAAAAATCAGCGCATTGAAGCTCCAACCTGCAAATCCCTTTGTTTGGGCTTCCGGCTGGAACTCCCCCATCTACACCGACAACCGCCGCACGCTCTCCTACCCCGAGATGCGCTCCTTCATCAAGCTGGAGCTTTCACATCTTATCATGGAGAACTTCCCCGAAGTCGACGCTGTAGCAGGCGTGGCCACCGGCGCCATCGCCCAGGGAGCACTCGTGGCAGACGAGCTGAACCTTCCATATGTATATGTGCGCTCCACTCCCAAGGACCACGGACTTGAAAACCTCATCGAAGGCGACCTCCGTCCCGGCCAGAAAGTGGTAGTGGTAGAAGACCTCGTGTCGACAGGCAAAAGCTCGCTCAAAGCCGTAGAGGCAATCCGCAACGCCGGTTGCGAGGTTGTCGGCATGGTGGCTCTGTTCACATACGGATTCCCCGTGGCCGAGGCAAACTTCGCCGAAGCAAACGTGCGCCTGCTCACACTGAGCGACTACAACGCAATGCTCGAAGTAGCCCTCGAAACAGAATATATCACCGAAGACGACATCGAAACCCTGCACAACTGGCGCACAGACCCCGCCAACTGGGTTCCCGAACGCTAAGCAACTAAAAAAATGGCAAAATACACATCTAAGCCGACGGTGGTGAACCGCCCGGCCGAAGAACTTGCGGCTAAATTCAGCGACTTCCGCACACTTCAGGCCGGACTCGACGAACTGCCCGAAGAACAACGGGCCAAAGTGGGCGACGTATCCTTTACCGAGGACACCATAAAGATCAACACTCCGCAAGTAGGCGAAATAGCGCTTCGTGCCACCGAGCGCACAGCCGGCAGGGTGGTACTCGAAGCCGAGAAATCGCCCGTGCCTATGAAGCTCATTGTATCGTTCAAACCCGTCGACGCCGAAAGCACCGAGGTGGAAGGCGCCATCGACGTGGACATCCCCATGATGCTTCGCCCCATGATAGGCCCGACACTGCAAAAAGCCGCCGACCAGTTCGGCACACTCTTTGCCAACCTCGCCTGATGCACCGACTCCTCGTCCTCCTCGCCTCAGCAGCACTCCTGCTGACCTCCACAGCCTGCCACACACTTGACGATGACAGGATACCGCCGGCAGCCGTAAACATTGCCTTCGCCACAGTGGCCGAATGGAATGTCTACGGCGTAAGCGGCGCCATGGACTACCGCGTGTTCTCACGCGAAGAACGGCTGCCGGCAGGCTACCCGTTCCTCGCCACCACCCATACAGGCTATGGCGGCGTACTGCTCGTTGGCGACGTCCTCGGCAACCCTCGCGCGTTCGACCGCGCCTGCCCCGTGGAATGCCGCTCGAACGTGCGGGTGGAGATCGACTCCAAGACAAACCACGCCGTATGCCCTGTGTGCCACAGCGAATACGACGTTTTCTCGCTCGGCGGTCACCCCGTGGCCGGAGAAGCGGCCCGGAAAGGCTACGGGCTGAGGCCATACAGAGTAGGCCCAGGCCGCTCCGGCACATACATGCTAATAAGCTATTGACAACGTGAAGAAGCACTATATAGCCCTTTGGGCACTGCTCGCGGCCACGTTCGCGTTCTTCGCAGTGGCCTCGGCTTTTGATTCGCCGTCAATCGGCGGCCACAAGTTCAAGTCATCGGGCATCGCCGACGCCTTGTTCGCCGTGCCGGAACCCGAACCGTGCGAAATCCCCGCCATAGGCGACTCGGCCACGGCAACGGCCACACGCCCCGCCTTTCCCGCCCCCCTCGACACCGCCGCACAGACCATACTCTTCATCGGCGACTCCATGCTCGAAGGCCTCGGCCCGCGCCTCGCCGCCTATGCCGAGAAAAACGGGCACACCCTGTATACCGTCATATGGTACAGCTCCACCTCCGAAGTGTGGGGGCAGTCCGACAAGCTCGCCCACTATATGGATATGGTAAAACCGACCTACGTGTTCGTATGCCTCGGCGCAAACGAGCTGTTCGTGTCGGACATAGCCAACAAACGGCGCGGATATGTACGCAAAATCATATCCGATATCGACACCGTGCCATACGTGTGGATCGGGCCGCCTAACTGGAAACCCGACACCGGCATAAACGACCTCGTGGCCGAGAATGCCTCGGAAGGCTCGTTCTTCCTCAGCAACGGCATGCACTTCGACCGCAGCAAGGACGGCGCGCACCCCACCCGCAGCTCTGCCGCCCTCTGGCTCGACAGCGTGGCAAGATGGATGCCGCAGCACTGCGCACACCCTATCCGCATGGAGCGCCCCGACAAAGCATCGGGAAAAGCACGCCGCATTTTCGTACACCAGCCCAACGAACGATGACAGCCATCGCCGATATCTTCCACAACATAGGCCGCATGCTAACATACGACCCGTCCGGGCCTATGCTTTTCTCCTCGGGCACATTCTGGGCATTGTTCCTCGTCTTTATGCCCGTATACGGAATGCTGCGCCGACGGTTCTGGCAGATGGTCGTCTTCGTGGTCGCTTTCAGCTTCTTTTTCTACTATAAGAGCAGCGGCATTTTCGTATGCCTCCTCGGCGCCACCTCGGCGGTCGACTGGCTGCTGTCGAAAGCCATAGCCCGACCCGGAGCATCGAGGCGCGTGCGGCGCCTGTGCGTGGCGGCATCATTGCTTACATCGCTCGGCATACTCGCCTACTTCAAATATGCCAATTTCTTCCTGTGGAACATCAACGCCATGGTCGGCTCAAATTTCCAGCCGCTCGACCTCGTTCTTCCCGTCGGCATATCGTTCTACACCTTCCAGTCGGTAAGCTACATAATCGACGTCTACAAAGGACGCGTGGCGCCCACGGCCACATGGCTCGAATACGCCTTCTTCCTTTCGTTTTTCCCGGCCCTTGTGGCAGGCCCCATAGTACGCGCCGACTACTTCCTGCCCCAGATACGCGAGAACAGGCATGCCACACGCTCTGAAGTGTATACCGGCCTGTGGCTCATCATACTCGGCGTGGTCAAGAAAGCCATAATAGCCGACTATATAGCCCAGTACAACGACCTGATATTCCAGACTCCCGGCGGATACTCAGGCTTTGAAACCCTGATGGGAATCATCGGATACACCATGCAGATTTACTGCGATTTCTCCGGCTACTCCGACATGGCCATCGGCATAGCGCTGATAATGGGCTTCAAACTTGCCAAAAACTTCGACTTCCCCTACAAGGCACAGAATCTCACCGACTTCTGGCGCCGCTGGCACATATCGCTCTCCACATGGCTGCGCGACTACATATACATCCCCTTGGGAGGAAACCGCAAAGGCACAGCCCGCACCTACCTCAACAACTTCGCCACCATGCTCATCGGCGGCCTCTGGCACGGGGCGGCATGGAAGTTCGTGTTCTGGGGCGCAATGCACGGCGCCGGACTTGCCGTCCACAAGGCATCGAAGCCGGTGCTCGGCCGCATCGGCGACTCCTGGCCCGTGCGCGCCGCGTCGTGGCTCGTCACAATGACATTCGTGGCCCTTCTGTGGGTGTTTTTCCGCGCGGACTCGTGGGCCGACTCGTGGACAGTGGTAAGCAGCGTATTCCGCGACTTCTCAGCTGCCTATATCCCGGCCTTCGCTGCGGCGCGCAGCCTGTGGCTCATATTGATGCTTGTAATCGTGGTATCGCACTGCCTGCCCACGCGCTTTTGGGAATCGGCGCAAGCGTGGTTTGTGCGTTCGCCATGGATAGTGAAATTGCTTATCTTCATAGTGGTGGTACAGCTCGTGATAGAGCTGCGCACCGAGTCGGTTTCGCCATTTATATACTTCCAGTTCTGACACTCAGCCCAATACACACAGCGGGGAGGCATGTTTAGATGCCTCCCCGCTGCATTATACAGGTATGTGTCTATTTGTTGATTATCGGGCTGATGGCAGCAGCAATACTCTTAATCAGCGACTCAGGATAGCGGACATCGGCAAACACCTGCGCAAGGGTTTCCTTGCCGTTCTCGGCTATAAACTGCGCGGACGAGGGCAAGGCCTCCTTCGGGCCGTATATACGGTCTATGTCCGCATCGGAATAATCGGAATAGCGCTCACGGTGCATTATGCCTTCGAGAGGCAGGCGGTCGGCTGGGGCAGGCACTTCGCCCTGCGGGTAGCCTACCGAAATCGAATAGAGCGGAAGCACGCCCTCGGGAATGCCGAGAGCTTCCTTGAAGCCGTCCACATTATAGCTCAGCGAACCGAGATAGCAGCAGCCAAGGCCGTTCATCTCGGCGGCCGTCACAAACTGCTGTCCGAATATGGCGGCATCTGTTATAGCCATAAACCACCCGCCGAGATTGTCGAGTCCCGACTTGGCGTCACGAGCCGAGCACCACTTGCCGAAGCGGCGGATATCGGCGCATATAGTAAGCAGGGCCGAGCAGTTGGCTGCGGCAGGCTGCCCCAAGTGCAACTTGGCAAGGCGCGCGACAGCCTCTGGCTCGCGGCTCACCACCACGCTGTACAGCTGCATGTTGCCCAGCGTGGGTGCATGGCTTGCAGCATATATGAGCGACTCCAGCTCGGCATCGGTCAACTCCTTTTCCTTATCATAGGCCCGCACCGTGGCACGGCGCGTAAAAAACTCGGTATTCATAGCTGTTCTATCTGTTTTCGTTCTGTATACGTTTGAGCGTCATCAGCTCGTTCCCCTCGCTGTCGAGGAGCACGGCCACACGGCCGTCCCTGCCGCTCCGTGCCGTCGTAGTGCTCTCGAGAGCCACAAGCATGGCACTTTCCTGAGCTGCATTCGGGCAGGCCACGCGCGTTGTTCCCATATCGCTGAAATCGATTGAGTTGGTCCTCGCAGGGTCGATATAGATCTTTCCGTTGAAGAAATTACAACCCGTGTTGCCGTGAATCTTAAGCTCGGAAATATCAAAGAAAACCGTGCACTCGTCATTTTCCACAGGATTGCCGTCGATAGAGGTCACCTGCCAGTTGCCGTTAAGGAACTCCATGTTGTGGCGGCGCAGGGTGAGCTGTACCTTGCCGCTGCTGTCGCGCAGATACAGGTATGTGTCGTGTCCCAAGCGGTTGCAGTCGGAAGCCAGGGCGGCACCGTCGGCCAGAGCCGCGCTTATCAGAGGGGCGAACTCGACGTCAGGACAATATTTCATAGTAGAGAGCACGTTGGAGAAGGTCATTACGCCGTCGCTGCGCATCACATAATCACCGTTAAGCACATTGCAGCCGTCCGAAGCATAAAAACGCCCTGTCGAAGGCTGGAAATTCACATACGGTATGTCTTCCTCCACCTCTATCTTGTGGTCGCCCACGGCGGCAATATTCCACTGGCCTCCGCCAAGCTCCTCCTCGGAGGGTCGCGTACCCGGAGTAGAGCTGTCGGGAATCACGGCCTTGGTGCCGCCCGTGCCCATCTTCTTAGGCGGCTTCACCTTCTCCGCCACCACGGGCTGCTCCTTTTTGCCTACCATATTGTTGAAGCGGTCGGTCACATTCTGAACAACCGAGCACGACGGCAGCACGAACAAAGACACAGACACCGCTATGGCCGATATCAAACAGTATTTCATATTTTACGTAGTTATTTTGATTTTCAGTTGAAAAACGCAAGCAGCAGGGGCAAAGTTGCCTTTTTCAAACCGTAAAGATACATAAAAAAACATTAATGCGCATATCGCACATTTTTAATGCGTATTTTTACCCCTCTGTCACTCGCCCTTATCCGCATATTTTTTGTAATTTTGCGCTTTAAAAGCAAGATTACACTCAGATGAACCAACAGTCGGATTACAAGGAAATAAAAAGCGCTCTTGTTTCGGTCTTCAACAAGGCCGGCATCGAGCCTATAGTTCGCAAACTGCATAGCAACGGCGTGCGCCTGCTTTCCACGGGCGGCTCGCGTTCCTTTATCGAATCGCTCGGCATACCCTGCGATGCCGTAGAAGACCTTACCGGGTATCCCTCGATTTTGGGCGGACGCGTCAAGACGCTCCACCCCAAGGTGTTCGGCGGAATACTCGCCCGCCGCGACAACGAAGGCGACCGCGCCGAGCTTGAACAATACGCCATTCCGGCCATCGACCTTGTGATTGTCGACCTGTATCCTTTTGAAGCCACCGTGGCATCGGGAGCTTCCAAGCAGGACATCATCGAGAAAATCGACATAGGCGGCATATCGCTCATACGCGCTGCCGCCAAAAACTTCGCCGACACCGTGATAGTGGCCTCCCAGGCTCAGTACGGCCTGCTCGAAGGCATACTCGACACCGAGGGCGCCCGCACAACCATCGCACAGCGCCAGCTCTTCGCCCTCGAGGCATTCGCCGTATCGTCGGGCTATGACTCGGCAATACACAACTGGTTCGCTACCCAGACTCCCCTCGAGGCAGGCAAGGAATCAGCACTACGCGTGGCTGTAGACGGCGCCAAGGCTCTCCGCTACGGCGAGAACCCCCACCAGCAGGCCTGCTTCTACGGAGATTTCGACGCCATGTTCGAGCAGCTCCACGGCAAGGACATATCCTACAACAACCTCCTCGACATCGATGCGGCATGCGGCCTTATCGACGAGTTCGACACCACCACCGTGGCGATCCTCAAGCACAACAACGCCTGCGGGCTGGCATCGCGCCCGATGGTGGCCGACGCATGGGCTGCAGCACTCGCCGGCGACCCCGTGAGCGCTTTCGGCGGCATCATCATAGCCAACGCCAAAATAGAGGCTGAGGCTGCCGCGGAAATAGGAAAAATCTTCTTTGAAGTAATAATAGCTCCCGACTACAGCGACGACGCTCTCGCAATCCTCATGCAGAAAAAGAACCGCATAGTGCTGCGCCGCAAAGAGGTGGCTGCCCCCGGCAAAAAAATGCGCACCATACTCGGTGGCATACTCGTGCAGGACGCCGACAGCAAAGTTGAAACTGCCGAAGACCTCCGTCTTGTGGCCGGCGAGAACCTTTCGGAAGAATGCGCCGCCGACCTCCTGTTTGCAAACAAAATCGTGAAGCACTCCAAGAGCAACGCCATCGTTCTCGCCCGCAACGGACAGCTCATAGCCTCGGGCGTGGGCCAGACATCGCGTGTCGACGCACTGAAGCAAGCCATCGAGAAAGCCGGCACCTTCGGCTTCGACCTCAAAGGCGCCGTAATGGCTTCCGACGCATTCTTCCCCTTCGCCGACTGCGTGGAGATTGCCCACAAGGCAGGAATCGACGCAGTGATTCAGCCCGGCGGCTCTATCCGCGACACCGACTCAGTGGACTACTGCCGCGAACACGGCATGACAATGGTTATGACCGGCTTCCGCCACTTCCGCCACTAAGCCGCGCGGTATACAACACCAAGAAATTTCAACACAGAAACTTAGCAACCCATAATGAGGCTATTCTCTCTTACCAAAGAAATCGCAATCGACCTTGGCACCGCCAACACGATTATAATACATAACGACAAAATCGTTATCAACGAACCCTCTATCGTGGCTTTGGACAACCGCACCGACAAGCTGATAGCTGTCGGCACCGAGGCTCACCAGATGGAAGGCAAAGGCCACCCGGGCATCCGCACGGTGCGCCCCCTGCGCAAAGGCGTAATCGCCGACTTCAACGCCGCCGAGCTTATGATTCGCGGACTGGTGAAGAAGGCAAGCACCAAAAACAACTGGTTCTCGCCCTCGCTGCGCATGGTGGTGGGCATACCCTCCGGCTCAACCGAGGTAGAAGTGCGCGCCGTGCGCGACTCCTCCGAGCATGCCGACGGACGCGACGTGTACATGATTCACGAGCCGATGGCGGCAGCTCTCGGTATCGGCCTTGACGTGGAAGCACCCGAAGGCAACATGATTGTCGACATAGGCGGCGGCACAACCGAGATTGCCGTAATATCGCTCGGCGGCATCGTGAGCAACAAGAGCATACAGATTGCCGGCGACGACCTCACCGACGACATTCTCAACCACATGCGCCGCGCCCACAACATCAAGGTAGGCGTGCGCACAGCCGAGCAAATCAAGATGCACGTGGGTTCGGCCCTTACCGAGCTTGAAAACCCGCCGGAAGACTACGTGGTACACGGCCCCAACCTTATGACGGCCCTGCCCCTCGAAGTGCCCGTGAGCTATCAGGAAATATGCCACTGCATCGAAAAGACAATCTCCAAAATCGAGGCAGCTGTGCTCAGCGCCCTTGAGCAGACCCCGCCCGAACTGTATGCCGACATCGTTCGCAACGGCATATACCTCGCCGGAGGCGGCGCCATGCTCCGCGGCCTCGACAAGCGCCTTATCGACAAGATAGGCATTCAGTTCCACATAGCCGAAGACCCCCTGCTCTGCGTGGCAAAGGGCACAGGCGTGGCTCTGAAGAATATCCACAAATTCTCATTCCTTATCCGATAGGCCCTCTACCGGTCCGACGTAGTGAACGAGCTTTTCGGATTTATCGTCCGCCACAGCAAATGGCTGGTCTTCGCGTTCTTCGTGACGATCAGCTGCACTTTGCTGTTCAACGACGACCCCTACCGCAGGCACGTGTTCATGACATCGGCCGGCCGAATGGCCGCCACGGTCTACAAGGGCGCCAACAATGTGACCAGCTACTTCGACCTACGCGAGATAAACGGCGACCTCAACCGCCGCAACGCCGAGCTGCAGGCCGAGATAGTGCGTATGCAGGAAACTATCGACAGGCTCCGGGAGCAGAATTTCACCGACACCCTCGCCATCGACAGCGGCGTGCGCCACTTCGACTTCATTGTGGCCCACGTGATAAACAACAGCATATCACACCCCTTCAATTACCTCACCATCAACAAGGGCAGCTCCGACGGCATCAAGCCCGAACTGGGGGTAATCGACCGCAACGGCGTAGTAGGCATAGTGAGCACCACCGGCGCCCACAGCGCCAGAGTGATATCGCTGCTCAACCCCCACTTCCGCCTATCGTGCAAAATCAAGAGGAGCGACTACTTCGGCTCCCTCGTATGGGACGGAGCCAACCCCTCCGAGGCACTGCTCGAAGAGCTGCCAAGGCACACCGTGTTCGAGCCGGGCGACACCATCGTGACCAGCGGATACTCCGCCGTGTTCCCCTCCGGTCTGCCCGTGGGGGTCATCATCGGCGCCGACACCGACCGAAACCAGAATTTCTTCACCCTGCGAGTGCGGCTGCTGGCCGACTTCACCACCCTCGGAAACGTGCAGGTGGTAATCAACAACCAGGCTGAGGAGATACGCGCCCTTTCGGCAGGAGAAGAAAACGATTCAAAGAAAAAACCTTTCGGCAATTGAAAATTGGCAAAACTGGCTCTTAAAATATTTTTCGCCTTCATATTGTTGGTACCGGCGCAGGCGGTTATTTTCAACCATCTGGCGCTGTTCAATGTGGCCGTGCCTATAGTTTTCATCTACCTGATAATAATGCTGCCGGTAACCCTCGGCACAAACATATCGACCACCATCGGCTTCCTTGCCGGAATCACCCTCGACATTTTCTGCGACACAGCCGGCGTCAACGCCCTCGCGGCCACGGTGCTGGCATTCGCCCGCAAGCCGGTGTTCCACCTTTACGTATCGATCGACGACGACCTTGCCGGGCGTAGTCCCTCGGCACGCTCCATGGGGCACGCCTCGTTTATGAAATACCTCGTCACGATGGTGCTCGCATACTGCGCCATGGTTTTCACGGTAGAGGCATTCCAGTTCTTCAACTTCAGGCTGCTGGTACTCCGTATTCTGGCTTCGACTGTCTACTCCTTTATCCTCCTCTACGCGCTCGACTGCGCCACGGCACGAAACCGCGACACAGCATAGCGCATACACACATAGCAAATTGAGAAAGAACTACGACTTAGAAAAACGCAAATACGTAATCGGCTGCTTCATAATAATTGTGGCAGCCATTTTCCTCATACGGCTGTTCGACCTACAGCTCAACGACGAGAAGTACAAGCGCTCGGCCGACTCCAACGCGTTCCTCAAAAAAACAGTATATCCCTCGCGAGGCCTTATCTACGACCGTAACGGCGAGCTGGTGGTGTTCAACCAGCCGGCATACGACGTGATGCTCATACCGCGCGACGTGCAGCCTTTCGACACGCTCGACTTCTGCGCCACAATCAACATCACCAAGGAGCAGTTCGACAAGCGCCTCGCCGATATGAAAGACCGCCGTCTTAACCCCGGCTACTCGTCGTACACCCCGCAAAGGCTTCTCACACAGCTCTCGGCGCAGGACTATGGCCGCCTGCAGGAAAAGCTGTACCGATTTCCGGGTTTCTTTATCCAGAAGCGCATTCTGCGCCAGTACAACCACCCCACGGCCGCAAACGTGCTCGGCAACATTCGCGAGGTATCATCGGCAGACATCGAGCGCGACGACTACTACGCCCCCGGCGACTACACCGGCGACCTCGGCATAGAGAAAAGCTACGAAACATACCTGCGCGGAATAAAGGGCGTGGAAATACTCATACGCGATGCACGTGGCCGCATTCAGGGACGATACGAAGACGGCGCGCGCGACATCGAGCCGGTATCGGGCCGCGACTTGCGCCTGAGCCTCGACATCGGCCTGCAGCAGTACGCCGAATCGCTGATGGTCGGCAAGCGAGGCGCCGTGGTGGCCATAGAGCCGTCCACGGGCGAGATTCTCTGCATGGTGTCGATGCCAAACTACGACCCCACACTGCTCGTAGGCCGCCAGCGTGGCGAAAACTACCGCAAGCTTGTCGACGACCAGTCGTGGCCGCTCTTCGACCGCGCCCTGATGGGCGCCTACCCTCCCGGCTCCACATTCAAGCCTACCCAGGGCCTCATTTTCCTTCAGGAAGGCATCATTGACCTGCAGACGGCATACCCCTGCGCCCACGGCTATATCAACGGCGGCCTGCGTGTAGGCTGCCACGCCCACGGCTCGCCCCTGCCGCTGAAACCGGCCCTGCAGACATCGTGCAACGCCTTTTTCTGCTGGGGTTTCAAAGCAATGATTGACCGTCGTAGCAAATACGGCTCTTCGGCAAAGGCTTTCGAGATATGGAAAAACCACCTTGTGTCGATGGGCTACGGCTACAAGCTCGGCGTCGACCTCCCCGGCGAAAGCCGAGGATTCATACCGAACGCCAAGTTCTACGATAAATTCTACTCTGAGGGGCGCTGGAGCGCAAACACCATCATATCAGTGTCTATCGGGCAGGGCGAAATATTGTCGACACCGATTCAGATAGCCAACCTGTCGGCAACCATTGCCAACCGAGGCTGGTTCATAACCCCGCACGTGGTAAAGGAGATACAGGACACCGTGATGCCCGCCGAGATACTCGACCGGCGCTATCCCACAATAGAGGCTCACTACTACGCCGACGTGGCCGAAGGCATGCGCATGGCCGTTACCGGCGGTACCTGCCGCCGCGCAGCCATTCCCGGAATAGAGGTATGCGGCAAGACCGGCACCGCGCAGAACCCCCACGGCAAGGACCACTCCGCGTTTATGGGATTCGCTCCCTATACCGACCCCAAAATCGCCGTCGCCGTCTACGTCGAGAACGGCGGCTGGGGCGCCACATACGGCGTGCCTATCGGAAGCCTCGTGATGGAGAAATACCTCACCGGCAAGATAGCGCCCGAACGGAAATATATGGAAGACCAAATGATTAATTCATCGATAATATATGCCGCTCCCAAGAAGAAATGACCCGGCGTCGATATTCCGGAATCTCGACTGGGTAACGGTGCTGATATACCTGGTGATGGTGCTTGCCGGCATGGTGAGCATATATGCCGCGAGCTACGACTTCGACAATGCGTCGATGTTCTCGGCCGACGAGTTCTCGGGCAAGCAGCTCAGGTGGATAGGCCTCGCACTGTGCGTGGGGGTCGCGCTTCTGCTTATCGATGCCCGCATGTACGAAACATACGCATACCCTGTTTACATCATAATATTGGTGCTGCTGGCCATAACGCCATTTCTGGCGCAGGACACAAAAGGCTCGTACTCTTGGATAAAGCTCGGCCCTATGAGCCTCCAGCCGGCTGAATTTGCCAAATGCGCCACGGCTCTCGCCCTTGCCAAACTGTTCAGCTCGTACCACTTTGTGCTCAACGCCAAACCCTCGAACTACTTCAAGGCTATCGCCATCATATTCGTGCCTATAGTGCTGATACTGCTCCAGAACGAAACAGGCTCCGCACTTACCTTCATGGCACTCTTCTTCGTGCTGTACCGCGAAGGAATGAGCGGGCTGGTGCTGTTTGCGGCGTTTTTCGCCGTGGTGATATTCGTTGTGGGCATCAAATTTGTAGAAACAAGCGTTATGGGCGTGCCCACAGGCGAGTTTGCCGTGATGCTTATGGTGATGCTCGTGATGGTGGCTATGACAGCCGTATACTCCCGCAGGCTCGAAGTGGCCCGCAACCTTGTGCTGTGGTTCGGCGGCACCGGCCTGATAGAATACATACTCGACCTGTGCGGGGTACCACTGCCGGGAATGATAATCACACTCTCCGTAATCGGCATAGCCTGCATCTACATCGTTATCGAGGCCATCAAGCTCAGGCGCCCCAAGCTGTATGTTAGCGTGGCCACGGCCGTGCTGTCTATAGGCTTCCTCTTCTCTGTCAATGCTGCCTTCAACCACCTGCAGTACCACCAACAGATGCGAATCAAGGTGGCACTCGGCATAGTCGAAGACCTGCGCGACGCCGGCTATAACGTAAATCAGAGCAAAATCGCCATCGGCTCGGGCGGCCTCCTCGGCAAAGGATTCCTCAACGGCACCCAGACCAAGCTCAAATACGTGCCCGAACAGCACACCGACTTCATATTCTGCACCATAGGCGAAGAAGAGGGCTTCGTGGGCGCCACGTTCGTTACATTGCTCTTCCTTGCCCTGATACTCCGCGTGATAAAGATAGGCGAGCGCCAGCCCACCACTTTCGGCCGTGTCTACGCCTACTGCGTGGCCTCATACTTTATGTTCCACTTCTGCATAAACATAGGTATGGTGATAGGACTCTGCCCCGTTATCGGCATTCCATTGCCCTTCTTCAGCTACGGCGGTTCGTCGCTGTGGGGCTTCACAATATTGCTCTTCATACTGCTAAAAATCGATGCTGCACGCAAAAACGTCCTCTCCTACTAAGAAGACGCTGCCGTATTGGATTCCGCTGATAGTTCTGACGGCTCTTTTCACGGCAATGTTCGGCATAATGCCGCCGCTGCGCGATGACCAATGGTTTATGTCGTTCGCAACAGCATTTTTAGAGAATCCCTCTATATCCAATTTTATCGACGGATTCAGAGAGCAGGTGGTATTCCGCTATAACTTCGACAACGCCCGTATTCCCAATATATTAGGCACTGTCTGGGTGGTTCTGCCCCGTTGGTTTATGGTCGGAGTACTCGGTGCGTCATTCGCCTTTGCCGTATACTTGGGTGCGCGGCTGTCGCAGACGTGGCGCAGCTCCGCGGTAGGTTTCTCGGTGCTGATATTCGGCATTGTGATTGCCTTGCCGTGGTTCGACGATATGTTCACCGTAATGTTCGCCATGAACTACCTTGTGCCAAGCGCGCTAACAGCGTATGCGGCTCTCGTGTTCCTGCGTCCTGTCCCACCACATACTGCGTGGGCCTTTGCGTTAGCTCTCGTTGTCGGCTTATGGCACGAGGCATTCGCCGCCACTATGCTTGCAGGCGTTGTTTTTACAGCCATCGTCATACCGTCCTACAGGCGACCCGCCACTGCCGCCATGGCTGCGGCACTCATAGCTGCCATCATCTTTCTTGCGTCCGTTCCGGGTACCGGCACAAGGATAGGGTCGTTCCACCCCGAGCGATTCATAAAGCTCCACCTCGGAGTGCTCACAGGACTCCCCTTCTACCTTTTTGCCATATCCGCACTGACCTTGTGGGCAAGGAAAACAACACGCCGACATCTCATAACACCGCAGTTCGTGTTCATATTCGGAGCATGCGGCGGCGCTTGGGCTGTATGGCGCTTCTTCCTTACCGACTACAGGGTTTCGTGGCCAATGATATATGTCAGCTCCATCGGATTAGCCTATATCGTCGGTAAAATATTTGCCACGCGCGCCAAACCCGTCTGGGCAGCATACGCGGTTCTTATAACCGCAAGCTTCGTACAGCCTGTTCTGTCCGTGCCCTGGTTCATAAAGATGCGCCAGGAGGTAATGACTGCCAACGAGGCCGTAATGGCCGCGGGCGAAGACTCAGTAGTGTTCACACCCGTCACCACGCCTTTCACGGCACCGTGGTACACTATGGGGCGCCCGTCGTTCGAGATATACAAGTCGGGCGGATTTCCTTTCTACAACGCCATCCCCGAACAGTTAAAGGATTTCTCGCCGGAAAACGCAGTGCACATAGGCATATCCGAAAACGTTTACTTTCATAAAGGCTGCATAGTGCTTGAGGGCACGCGCACCGACATACACAGCGCCAAATGCACACTCTACTTCGACGGCAAGCCATATGCCACCGAGTGTTTCGGCACTAATTTCACAACTCCCGCCGGCAATTTCACATACATTCTGCCGCTCCACTCATTCCAAAAAGCCAAGCTGCACCACCTAAGCGGCTTCGACCTCAACTAACACAAAAAATACGGCCAAATTGGGTAATGAAAAACAGCCAAATTGGGTAATGAAAAACAGCCAAATTGGGTAATGAAAATCGGCCAAATTTGGTAATTCAAATAAATCAACTTACCTTTGTGCCACAAATTCAAATATTTATGATTAATAAATATCGCCCACGAATTATAGACATAGAACTCTCCAAACGATTAAAAAGTATTGGAGCAATAGTATTGGAGGGTGCTAAATGGTGTGGTAAATCAACAACAGCAGAATATCACAGCAACAGTGCCATCTTTTTGGATGATCCTCGCAAACGCTCTCAATATATGATATTTGCAGAGGATAATCCTGATATAATACTTAATGGAGAAACACCCCGACTGATTGATGAATGGCAACTTGCACCTATAATATGGGATGCCGTACGTTATACTGTGGACCATCGAAATGGTATGGGACAGTTTATACTGACAGGTTCAGCCAAACCCGCAGATAGAGAAAAAATAAGCCATTCTGGAACCGGCCGCTTCGCGTGGTTAAGAATGCGTCCGATGTCATTATTTGAATCCGGCGATTCAACCGGAGATATTAGTTTATCAAAATTATTCGAAAATCCACAAATGCCTATCGGCTGTGAGGCTAAGTATGATTTACAGAAAATAGCATTTTTAATTTGTCGCGGAGGTTGGCCAATAGTTTCAGAGTTACCTGAAGATGTCGCATTGAACCCTGCTAAAGATTATTATGATGCTGTAGTGAATGTGGATATTCGCCAAGTAGATGGGGTCGACCGAAGTGTTGAAAGGGCAAAACGGCTGATGCGTTCATATGCACGATTTCAAGGGACACAGACATCTATTAGACAAATTGTCGAAGATATGAACGGAGGCGATCCAAATATTGTTGAAGATAAAACCGTTAGAAACTACCTTGACGCATTACGTTCAATGTTTGTGGTAGAGGATATGCCAGCGTGGAATCCAAATCTGAAATCTAAAACAGCCATACGCACTGCCGATACCAGATATTTTGTAGACCCATCAATAGCAACCGCAGCAATGGGTATAGGTCCCGGAGATTTAATGAATGATCTCAAAGCTTTTGGGCTATTGTTCGAGTCCTTATGTGTCCGTGATTTAAGAGTTTATGTTCAATCATTATCTGGAGATGTATACCACTACAGGGACAAGAACGGACTGGAATGTGATGCTGTTGTTCATTTACCAAATGGCGATTATGGATTGATCGAAATAAAATTAGGTGGAGAGAAACTTATCGAAGAAGGCGCAAATAGTTTGTTGCAACTTGCTTCTAAGATTGATGTTAACCGTATGAAACAGCCTTCTTTTCTTATGGTACTTACGGCTACGGGCGCTTTTGCTTACAGAAGAAAAGACAACGTTTTAGTCGTACCAATTTCCACTCTTGGAGCATAGCAATAGCAACTAAGCTTAAGGCATATAGACACAGCCGGAGGCTACCATTTCATCTACAAAATGGCAGCCTCCGGCTTTTAGTTTATAACCAATCTACTGGCGGAGGGAAACCTCGGCGCGGCGGTCTTGGGCGTCGTTGGCGAAGCGGTCGGTAGCGCCCATACCCTTCACTCTGATCTTTGAGGAAGGCACACCGTGCTCAACAAGGTAATCGGCCACGGCCTTTGCCCGGCGCTCGCTCAGACGTTGGTTGTAAGCCGGGCGTCCGTGTTCGTCGGTATATGCTTTCACGTCGAGCGTCACTCCGCTACGGGTAGCCTGCTCGGCAATCTGGGTGAGCGATGCCGTTTCAGGCACATCGCTCGAATCATATTGGAAGAGGTATACCACAGTGACCGGAGCAGCAGCCGAAGCCGCTGTTGATGCGTCCGAAGCCGACGCGTTGGTAAGGCCGGCTTGCGACTCCACATTGCCCGCACCGGCATTTGTTTGCCCGTAAGCAGTCGTTTCCCCGCCGTATGAAGCCATAGCCATACCGTCATTGACAATCTCCGGCTCAGCCGTATAGCCTGTAACCTCGAATGGCGAGCTGAACGGGTCGGGGACGGTACCGTCGGCATCAGCTTGGTAATAAGCCGTGGGGGTATTGAAGTATTCGTAAGTGGCAGCCTTGGCCATATGTCCGCCGGGATTTTCCGGAGCAGATGGCACACCGCCGCTATACCACACGTAGCCTCCAACACCGACCGCAAGACCGAGCAGCACTGCCGCTCCGTACTTAACAAAGCCCGGAGTTTCGTCCACATCTGCCGTCACTGCCGGAACAACCACATCGGCATCGGCATCGTGGGCCGGTAAACGGCCCGGCTCAGGGTGAGCCTCTATACGACCCGGCTGGGGGTGCGCCCCAAGACTACGCGAGCCGTCATCGGCCACACGTCGGGAATCATTATTTTTCTGTGCCATAATTCTTGAATTTTGATTAAGTTGTAAACGTTTGTCGCATTCTTACGAATGATATTGATAAAACGTCGGCCACACTCCGCAGGTTCAGCAAACCCGAACTTACTATCACTGTTCCGCGTTATTATTAGAAACAGATTTTAACAAGCACAATGAAAAATATAGGTATATTCTACGGCTCTGCCACAGGCACCACGGCCGAAGTGGCAAAAAAGATAGGCGAACTCCTCGGAGTGTCGCCCGACGACATACACAACGTGGCCGATACCGCCCCGTCGGTTCTCGGACAATACGGCACTCTTGTTCTGGGTTCCTCAACCTGGGGCAACGGCGAACTCGAAGACGACTGGTTCGACTTTATCGACGGCGCACAGGCTCTTGACCTGAAAGGACACAAGATAGCACTCTTCGGCTGCGGCGACGAAACGATGTCCGACACCTTCTGCAACGCCGTGGGCATACTCTACGACAAGCTGAAAGACACCGGCGCCACCTTCATCGGCGAATATCCTGCCGACGGCTACACCTTCGACCATTCAGAAGCCTCTGACGGCTCCACCATGCGCGGCCTCGTGCTCGACGAGGTAAACCATCCGGAATTTACGCCGGCACGCCTCACCGCATGGACAGCCCTCATCAGGCAACAGCTATAACGCTCAGATCTTCGACGCCCTCAACGATTCGGCATATGCCGCTATAGCGTGCAGACGCCCGGGTATGGCTATGCCCTGCGGACAGTGCGACAGGCAGGCGCCGCAGCCCACGCAGCGGTCGGCCTGCCGCAGCCGCGGCACGGCACGGTCGTAACCGAACAGGAATGCGCGCCTCGACCTCGCAAAGTCCGGGTCGGCACCGTCGCGCACCACAGTCCCTTCGTTGATGCAGCGGTTGTAGTGGGCGAATATTCCGGGGATATTCACACCGTAAGGGCACGGCATGCAGTATTTGCAGTCGGTGCAAGGCACGGTGTCGTTCTGCAATATCTCCAGAGCCATACGCTGCAGGAAAGCGTCCTCCTCGGCATCGAGCGGCTCGAGAGCCGAATATGTGGCAATATTCTCCTTGAGATGCTCCATATACGTCATTCCCGACAAAACCGTGAGCACCCCCTCGGGCGTGCCTGCAAAGCGGAAAGCCCACGATGCCAGCGAATCGTCCGGGCGCCGCTCTTTCATTTTGGCGGCAACAGGCCCCGGCACCGAAGCGAGGCGCCCACCAAGCAAAGGCTCCATAATCACGACGGGAATGCCGCGTTTCGACAGCTCTCCGTATAGATACTCCGCATCAGTGTTCCGTTCGTTTATCTCCTTGGCATGGCGCCAGTCGATATAGTTCATCTGTATCTGAGCGAAGTCCCAACGGATCTCGCCACGGTCCATCATGGCAAGCAGGTGGTCGAACACGGCAACATCGCCATGGTAAGAGAATCCGAGATTGCGGATTATCCCCTGACGGCGCTTCTCGCATAGATAATCAAGCACGCCGTTATCCACATACCGCCCGTTAAAGGCCTCCATGCCGCCCATGCCTATGCCGTGGAGCAACAGATAGTCCACATAGTCGGTACGGAGCATACGGAGAGAGTTCTCGAACATGCCGATAGATGCCTCGCGACTCCATGTGGACGGCGCGAAGTTCGACAGCTTGGTAGCTATATAGTACTTGTCGCGCGGGTGACGGCTCAGCGCTACGCCCATAGCCTCTTCCGAATGCCCCTTGCAGTAGGCAGGCGACGTGTCGAAATAGTTCACACCATGGGCAATGGCATAATCTACCGATTCGTTGACCGCGTTCTGGTCGATTTCATCGTCGGCCTCGTTGCCGCTTACAAGAGCCTTTGTCGGCAGGCGCATACAGCCGTATCCGAGTATCGACACACTGTCGCCGGTGGCGCCGTTCAGCCTCTTGGTCATAGCGCCCTGTCCACGACCCGATTTGGCACCGTCGGACGATGCCACGCCGGCTCCACAGGCTCCGAGCACGCCGGCTGCACCGAGTATGCCCAGATTACGCAGGAATCCACGCCTGCCGGTATCGAACTTCTTCATGATTTGAGATGCACTTTATATCCTTCAACATATATGGCGGCCTTGTCCGACGATATGTGGCCGGCAGTGCCCACCGGGCAATGGTATTCGCACGAGCCGCAGCCTATGCACACGCTCTCGTCGACGCTCGGCCGCATATTGCCGTTCGTGCCTTTCACCATCTGTATGGCTCCGGCCGGACAATGCCGCGCGCAGTTGCCGCAATGCTGTCCGTAAGCAGCCGAAATGCACGTCGACGTGTCGACCACGGCGCGCCCTATGCGTATTGCCGTCTTCTCCGCCGCATCGACAGGCTTGATAGCGCCTGCCGGACATACGTGGGAACACTCCGTGCAGTCCGGCCTGCAAAATCCGCCGGTAAACACCAGCTCGGGCTGCATAAAGCGCGATGCCGACAGCGACGGGCGCAGCACACCCTCGGGGCATGCGCTGACGCATAGCTGGCACGCTGTGCAACGGCTGCTCAGATGCCCTATACCGATGGCGCCTGCCGGAACAGCCGGCGCCGCGTCCGGGTGGCGCTGCTTGTCTTTAAGCGGGGCAAGACCGCCGTCGGTAGCCTTGTCGGCAGCACGCGCTGCAATAGCGCCTCCGGCCACGGCGAGTCCCACCATAAAGCTGCGCCTGGTAGCGTCCGGCGCAGCCTTTGCCGTGCCGCCGCGCCGCCGTGCATACGATATGGCGCCCCGGGTGCAATTGCCGATACAGTCCATGCACACCACGCAGCGCGAGTAGTCAATCGAGTGGTTATTAGTATCTATGCAGGAAGCCTTGCACTTGCGCCCACACGTGCCGCAACGGTTGCATTTATCCGTGTCTATCGCAGGCTTCAACAAGGAGAAACGGCTCAGCAGGCCAAGCATCGTTCCTGCGGGACACACCTTGTTGCAATAGTCGCGCCCGCCGCGCCATGCCATAGCCGTGACCACGACGAAGGTAAGCACAGCCACAGCCAGCATAGCCACATTCAAGGGCTGCGCGGCAGGATAGGAGTCAAGCACATACACGCCGCTCTCCGCCGCCATGTCGGCCACAGGAACCACGGCCGTGCGCCATAGCGGCAATGCAAAGCGCGAGGCCATGCGCCCGTAAGCGCTGTAGGGGTCGAGCAAGCCTGCGAACGAGCTTGCAATCACCCCGGCAAGCCCTAATGCAACGAGCACAAGGAACATCGCAAAGAAGCCATATCTGAGCTTTTTTGCCTCAGGAGAATGCCTGAAAAAGCCCGCGCGGCGTTTCCTCTTAGGCGACAGCCATATCCGCAGTCGCATAACTATGTCCTGATAGATGCCCAAAGGGCATATCACCGAGCAGTACACACGCCCGAACACAAGCGTGAGGACGGCGAGCAGGCACAGCGCACCAAGATTGAGAGCGAGCAGAGCCGGAACAAGCTGTATTTTCGGTAAAAACGACAGCCACCGCGCCGCAATGCCCGTGAAATCGACAAAAAGCAGCGTAATGGCCAGAATGGCAACAGTTGCCAAGAGCATTCTGACAATCCTCAACATATGCTTAGATGGTGTTTAAAGCAAAAAGACAAGCACCAAAAGAAGAATGGCAAAAAATTTAGTGATAATATCCCACATAGAGAGTTTGTGATGGTTTGCAGCCACAAATATAGCAAATATATGCCGAATATCCTGTTTTATTTCAGCTTAGAGTCATATACAGTGCCGTCATAGCCTATGCCTTGTGCACTCACTTTCATTTTACGGCATGTGGAATTATTATAAAATTCGATCGAAACCTTTCCGTGCTCGTCGGTAAGCACATAAGGATTCCAATAGAGAGTGCGCCTGTAATCTTCTTCCTCAGGCATTTTGGAATAGTCCGGATGATAAAATTCAGCCGGAACGGAATATCCTTCAATCATAGTCCGGCGCGTACCTTTGCCGGGAGGAGCGGGCTTCGCAGGATCTGTTTCGATAAACACCACGCAGCCATACCTTTTATCCACCTGCAGCGGAGAAAGCCTCACATCGGCATACTTACACTTTGCCTGCAATTCTTCGTTGATATATATCGACTTGATAGATTCAAGGTACAAACTACGGTAATTCACAGAATCTTCAAGATTTGAAGGTTTATAATCTATCACAAACAGCGGCTTGCCCCCTTTGTACAGTATCTCCTCTTCTCCCGACGCAGAAAATCGCTTGAAGAAATGCGGATTGATTTTCAACAGCATGCCGAACAAATCCTGCCCTATGTAGTCGCCTTCGTCCGATATTTTGTCGAGTTCGGATTTTGCATCATAGTACGCCACGGATTTGGCTCGATTTTTGAAAACATCGGCCTCCCGAGAGTGACGTTTCGATTTTACTTCCACTTCTTTAAGCATGATTGCCTTGCTTCCGATTACCTCGTGAGCTGTAATGGTATCCTCTGATTCTCCGTACTCCTCCAATCTGTCGTCCAACGACCCGGCAGACCCGGACGTGCCTGCAAGCGCTATGTCAAAGCGCTGCTCCGTATACTCTATTGCCTTTGGTTTGGGCGAGAACAGACGGTCTAAAATAATTCGGTGGTCTTTTTTCTTACCTTTCTCAGATACAGACATCACAAGATGCCACCTTCCGTCTACATCGCATCTGAACGAGAATCGGCCGCAGCTGTCGGTCATAAAGCTATCCATAAAAGACCTCCTCAACGAGTCCGACGGCTCGTTTTCCGTCATCATTGCAGACACCGTGACATCCGGCTTCGGCACACTTTTCACAAAAGAAACCACGCGGCCCGACAGCTCTATTCCCTGCTCGGGCAGATACCTGATGTCCACCGGCTCTATGCCAGCCATCTGCCTCCACGGATAGCGCCTCCAGCCCTGAACCATCATAAGCAGGTCAAGCCTGTCCGCGCTGTCCTCTTCCCCAAGAAAATATTGCGACGGATTACTTACATAGCCCTTGATTTCTGACATAAGAAGCAGGTCGGACAGCATATTCGATTTATAATCCACCGCATTGTCACCGTCCGATACCGAAACCGAGATGGGGAAAGACCGCGCGGCACTGTCCGCCTTGGTAGCGGTAAGCGTCATCCGCACTTTCTCTCCCGCCAAGTACTCAGCCTTGTCCTGAACCACCTCTATCCGGCCATAATCCTTGTTGTCAACAAAGAACATACGGTCTGCGACAACATCTCCATTCATATCGAACACCGTAGCCAACGACACGCCCGAAGGTGCCTTCTGCCTGCACTCCCTAAGTTCAAGCACAGAATCAAGCAGAACACCGCCATAGGAATAGACCACGCCTCTACAGCTTAAAGCAACTCCCAACAAAACCTGAGGCGACGCCGGATTCTTCATAAGTCTTATGGTCACCAAATCATCGGAAGAAGTATTGTCAACAGAGAGCGCCACTCCGCTTTTTCGTATTTCCGGCATATCAAAATCATATTCCCTGCCATCATATCCAAGTATCACCTTATATCGGGCATCTTCACCGACAGTGATGCCGAACACGCCTTTGCCTTCATGCAGGGTGCTGAATTTTGCAACTACGCTGTCCGACTCATCGACAACGCGACCGTCGCATTCCACCGCAAATCCTTTGTTGTCACAAACCTCAAACGCCACCCGCACAGGCAAGCCGGCAACTATATTGCCACCCTCGGGATAGAACCGGGCATTCAGCTTTTTGCCCTTGCGCGGGCTCGGACGCTCACTGCCATACCGCACAGAGCCATACTGCGCCCTCATCATGCGCCGTTCGGCATACGCCCCTTTCTTCGCGGGTGCGTCGAACACCGGGAACACACGCGAAAACACCGCGGACTCGCCGAAGTTCAGCATATACTTTGTATATGCCCTTATCTCATAATAGCCTGAGTAAAACGGCAAATGCCCCAAGGAGAAATCACCATGGCACTGACCGTCCTCGACCTTTAGCACACGCCTCTGTATGACTTTTCCTCCGGGATTCAAAAGCTCCACGTACAATGTGCGGCTCAACCGGCTTGCCGTGTTTGTGGCCGCATCCACCAAATAGCATTTAAACCAGATGTTGTCACCTTGGTAATAGCTCGTATTGTCAAAGTGCAGGTATACTTTTTCCTGAGGAATATTTTCAGAATAATTAATAGCCGCCTGAATGTATTGCCCAAGCACACGGCCCGCGCTATCGGCGGACACCGCCTTTACCATGAACGGACACATGCAAAGGGCAAGTATCGTATAAAGCCTTTGTTTCATAGTTTGTTAGTGTGCAGCAAAAATAGCCAAATTATTCGTACAACAGCACGGCACACACAAAAAAACGCGGCATATGCCGCGTTTTTTTATAACTTGGACAAACGACCGAGAGCCTCGAACAGTCGGCTGCGCGGGCAGGCGAGATTGATTCTTATAAAATTCTCGCCACCCGGGCCGTATATCGTGCCGGGACTTACCATCACCTTGCAGTCGCGCTCAAGCTTTTCGGCAAATTCGGCGCCGTTCATACCCGAAGCCGATATGTCGACCCACAGCAGATAAGTGCCCTCGAGAGGCGTAACGCGGTAATCAGGCATAAACTCCTCGAAAAAGCTTGCCGCGAGCCTGTAGTTCACCCACAGATATTCGCGGAGGCTGTCGAGCCACTGCGCCCCGTGGCGGTATGCGGCAATCGTTGCCTCGATTCCGAAGGGATTCACATCGCACACCTCGTTGATGTTTATGGCGCGGTCTATGCGGGCGCGCACATCATCGTCGGCAGCGACAATGTTGGCGATCTGCAAGCCCGCTATGTTGAATGCCTTGCTTGGCGACACGCACACTGCCGCACCACGGAGAAAATCTTCGCCGAGGCTGCCGTAAGGGGTGTAATCGCGGATGCCGTAAGTGAGTTCGCAGTGAATCTCGTCGGCCACCACGAACACTCCGTGGCCGAGGCATATGCGCCCCACGCGCTCGAGTTCGTCGCGGGTCCACACACGTCCTGACGGATTGTGCGGGTTGCACAACAGCAACACCTTGGCACGCGGGTCGGAAGCACGCTCTTCGAGGTCGTCGAAGTCGATGCTGTAGCTGCCGTCGTCATCGCGCAGAAGCATATTGGCCGACAGTTCGCAGCCGTTGTTGCGAATCGATGAGTAAAAGCAGTTGTAGGCCGGAGTCTGCACTATCACCTTGTCGCCCGGCTGCGTCATAGCCTTGATTATGGCTGACACGGCAGGCACAACGCCGCTTGTGTATATGACCCACGGAGCCTCGAAGCGCCAGCCGTGCCGGGCCTCGAACCATTCGATGCATGCCTCGTAATAAGCCTGCGGCACCTTGGTATAGCCGAACACGCCGTGAGCCACCCTGCGCTCAAGGGCCTCTATTATTGCCGGGGCTGTGCGGAAATCCATATCGGCCACCCACATGGGAATTATGTCGGGATCCGAAGGCGTGTCCCACTTGTAGGAGTTGGAGCCACGCCGCTGCGGGGCTTCGTCGAACATGCTCATAGCTTAGTTATCTTGCAGTCTGCCGGAGGCAGTATGTTGTCATCAAGTATAATCTCGCCATATCCCTCGGCAGCAATCGAGCCTGAGCGGGGATTCTTCACCGAGGTAATGACGCTCCGCACAGTTGCCGTAAGCTCGCTGTCCTCAAAGGCGAGGTCGCAGTCGGGAGCCATAGTGCAATCCTCCATCACCAACCCGCGGGCATAGCACAGCGGCTGCGTACCCGAAATGCGGCAGCGAACAAGCCTAAGTCCGCGCGAGTGCCAGCCGAGGTATTCACCGTTAAGCTCGGAGTCGTAGACAGTCACATTCTCCGTGTTCCAAAAAGCGTCTTTGGAGTCGATGCGCGCGTTGCGTATCTCCACATTGCGGCAGTACTGGAAGGAATAATTGCCCTGCTGGCGGTAGCGGTCGATGCGTATGTTCTCGCTGTGCATGAACAGATAGTCGGCATGCGAAAGCTCGACATCTTCCAAAACCACATTGCGGCAATGCCACAAGGTTTCCTGCGCATCGGGAATGCGCACACGGCGCAGCTCTATGCCGTCCATCTCGCGAAACATCTTAGGAGCCTCCACCAGAGTGTCGGCCATTTGCAGCCCGCGCGAGTACCACAGCGCCGCACGGGCGCCGTCGGTAAAACGACAGCGCTCTATCCTGAAGCCGTCGACATACCAGAAAGGATACTTGCCTTCAAAGACACAATCGACCGCCTCGATATCGGCTGCAGCCTTGAGAGCCGACTCGCCGGCGTGCACAGTCACATTGTCGAGCCTAAGCCCGCGGGCGGCGAAAAGCGGACGCTCGCCGCCGAATTCTTTATCTTTAATAATTTCCATTGCACTATGTATGTTGAAAGAAGCGGAACCCCGAGTGGATTCCGCTTCAAATTTACCTAAAAAATACGATGTTGCAAAGCTGCCTCTACCTGTTCGGAATTTTTGGTAGGCATATCCTTTTTATTGGTTAGCGCAGCTTGATTTTCTGTCCTATCTGGAGCTTGGAAGTAGTCTTAAGACCGTTCAGACGGCACAGGCGCGCCACCGTGGTGCCGTTGCGCGACGCAATCTTGCTCAGGGAGTCGCCCTTGCGCACACGGTATGTTGACGAGCCGGAACCTGCCGCCGACTTGCCGCGCACATAAGGCTTGGGCGGGTTGGCTTTCAAGTACTGCTTGGCATACTCGCTGTTTGCGGCGGGCGAGAAATTACGCGCGTTCTGATAGGTATCCTTCGAGAAGGTGTATGTATCTGTGTGCGTGGTCTGGTTTGCGAAGTCGAATATGGCGCACGGGTTGATGGCATAGCCCATGTAGCGGGTTTCAAAGTGCAGGTGCGGGCCTGTGGAACGTCCTGTGTTGCCTCCGAGTCCTATGGGGTCGCCGGCCTTCACATACTGGTCCGGCTCCACGAGGAATCCCGAGAGGTGGCCGTAGACTGTTTCGAGGTCGTTGGTATGGCGCACCACCAGATAATTACCGTATCCACGGCGCTCATAGTTCTTTATGCGCACACGGCCGTCGAATGCCGCGCGGATAGTGTCGCCCATATTGATTTTAAGGTCGACACCCTTGTGCATGCGGCGGAAACGGCGGCGATAGCCGTAAGGCGAGGTTATATAGCCCGGATGAGGCATCGAGAAACGGCTTACGTCGATAGTCACATTGCCGGGAATGGTCACATTGCCATAGCAGTTAACGCGCTGGCTGTCCCACCCTTCGGTATAGATGTCAAATTCGGGCTCTTCCTCTTCTTCAAAGAGCTGTTCGAGGTATTTGCTTGTATTTTCTACAGATATGCCGGCATTTCCCTGATTGGCGAGCAGATTGTCGTGGCTCATTGCATGGCTTGCCGGAAGACGGTATTCGAGATTATCCTGCGCCGATACGCCTGTGCCGATACACAGGGCCGCGCCGCAGAGTAGTATTTTTGCTAAGCGAGAGAGCATCTATGTGGTTTTTGTTCGGTTGTTCGTTGATTGGTTGCGATTGGTAAAATCCGGAATCAAAGTTCGTCGGGCGCGTATAGCGAGCCCATTGTCGGGAGAGTGTAATCAAATATTTCCTCAGGCCGGAAGAAACGGTTGATTTCGATAATGGCATTTTCGGGGCTGTCGGAAGCGTGCACGATGTTTTCCTGCCCGCTCATTCCGAAATCACCTCGGATTGTGCCGGGCTCGGCTTTGCGGCAGTTGGTGGCGCCCACCATGGCGCGGACAACGCTCACAGCATCTTTGCCCTTGAGCACCATCACGACCACCGGCGTGGCCATCATGGAATCGAGTATGAGAGGAAAGAACGGACGCTCGACAAGGTGCGCGTAGTGTTCGCGAAGCAGCGGCTCTGTAAGCTGCATCATCTTCACACCTGCTATCTGCAGTCCTTTGCGCTCAAACCGGTGGATTACGTCGCCGGCAAGACCGCGTGTTATGGCAGAGGGTTTAAGAATTATAAATGTTTGCTCCATCAGGGCATTAAGGTTCTTTAAATATTAGGCGTATATTTGCTCAAAGATAGCGAAAATAGCCCGCAATCGAAAACCACCCAGCGTTAAAAAGTCACAACCTCACCTGACAGCTTAATCACCTAACCACCTAACTACCTAACCACCAAGCACTTCTCCGAAAACATGTTTTACAACATATTTTCAAGAAAAAGCGCCTCCCGGAATGTTACCGGAAGGCGCCATCGTTAATTTTTGCAAATCACGCACTTAGAGGGTGTTTCATAATACCCTCTTAGAACAGGGGCGAAGGATATTCGCCGTCGGCGTGCAGCTGGGCGAACTTGGCCACTACCGAGGGGCGGTCGGCGCTGTAAGTAACGCCGAACCAGCGCGAGTCGGTATCAAGCACCTTCACCGTTGCCTCGCCGCTGTTGATAAGGGTGTCGATACACAGCGGAATGAAAAACTCGGCCTTGGGGGTGTTGATGTCGCGGTCGAGGAACTTGCGGAACTCGCGGTCGCTGTACTCGAAGTAATCGGGAGTGAATCCCCAAAGATTCATCGACACGGGAGTGGTCGGTTCGAGAGTCTGAACCTGTCCGTTTTCATCGGTGAACACTATCTTGTGGTCTTCGTCGTAGCTTATGGCAGTGCGTTCAACCACCGAGGTAAGCAGGCCCTCCTTGGTTTCGCACACACCGCGGGCCACGGAGCCGTTTTCGGTCATAGTGTTGCCCACACGGAAGCCAACCATGCAGTAGTCGCCTTTGCCGTCGCGAGGGCGGCTCAGCTCCTTGGCAATCACCTCGAAGGCGTCACGGCCATAGAAGTCGTCGGCATTGATAACGGCAAACGGCTCCTTGATGGCGTCGCGGCCCATCAGCACGGCATGGTTGGTGCCCCAGGGCTTTGTGCGGTCGGCAGGACAGGTATATCCTTCAGGAAGCTTGTCGATGCTCTGGAATACCACTTCCACAGGCACCACGCCTTCATATTTCGACAATATTTTTTCGCGGAAATCGGCTTCAAAATCCTTGCGGATCACAAACACCACCTTGCCGAATCCGGCACGGATAGCGTCGTATACCGAGTAGTCCATAATGGTTTCACCGTTGGGGCCGAGGCCGTCGAGCTGCTTCAGACCGCCGTAACGGCTGCCCATACCTGCGGCAAGAACAAATAATGTAGGTTTCATTCGTTTATAGTATGGTTTGAGGGATTATTTCACACTGAATTTAAACACGATATGACGCACATAGCGTTCACCCGGGGCGAGGAGCGTGGAGGGGAACGACGGCGTGTTGGGCGAGTTGGGGAAGCCCTGGCATTCTATGGCTACGCCGTCATAGTCGTCATAGCTTCGTCCTGCCTTGTTGACGGGGCTTCCTGCCAGCCAGTTGCCTGTATACACCTGCACGCCGGGCTGGTCGGTCGATATTTCGAGAACGCGTCCCGAGCGCTTGTCGCACAGCACTGCGGCGAGCGCCATCTCACCGGGGCGGTATCCGTCGATTACCCAGCAGTGGTCATAGCCCTTGCCTATGCGCAGAGCCTCGAAATCGGCCTTGATGTCGCGTCCTATCTCCTTCTCCACGGTGAAATCCATCGGCGTTCCCGCTACGAGGGCAAGCTCGCCGGTGGGAATCTGCACCTCGTCGGTAGGAAGGTAGCGGGAGGCATTGAGCCGCATGGTGTTCCCGAGAACACTGCCCGAATTATGACCAGCGAGGTTCCAGTAGGTGTGGTTGGTGAGGTTCACCACCGTCTTTTTATCGGTCGTGGCAGACAGTTCGAGCTTAAGCTCGTTGTCCTCGGTCCACTCATAGGCAGCGCGTGCCGTGAGCTCGCCGGGGAAACCGGCCTCGCCGTCGGCCGACACATATTCAAACACCGCCTTGCTGCCCTCGGCCTCCACAAGCCGCCATATACGGTTTGCGAAGCCCTCGGGGCCGCCGTGGTTGCAGTTCGGGCCGTTGTTTATCGGCAGATGGTATTCGAGTCCGTCTATCTCGAAAATGCCGCGCGCTATGCGGTTGGCGAAGCGTCCGGGCACCTTGCCCGAGCACGGGCCGTCGCCGATATAGTCGGCCGGATCCGCATAGCCGAGCGCCACATCGTCGAGGTGTCCCTCGCTGTCGGGCACGTTCACGGCCACAACACCGGCGCCCACAGTGGTGAGAACCACCGACGCGCCCGAGGCATTGCTTATCGTTATCAGCTCTATATCACCCGCAGGCGATTTTGTGCTGTCTTTGCTTATCATTGTCGTTCGTTTTTTCCAAATATATCAAGAAATATTGCGGACGCGCTTCTCCCATTCCCACGACGAGCGCAGGGTATCGTCGAGGTCGCGCTCGGCCTTCCAGCCCAGCACCTCGTTGGCAAGCGTGGTATCGGCCCATACGGCAGGCACGTCGCCGGCGCGGCGTTCCACCATCTTGTAGTTGAGCTTGAGGCCGTTGGCTTTCTCGAAGCGCGTAATCAGGTCGAGCACCGACACAGGATTGCCCGTGCCAACGTTGAATATCTCGTAGCGCTGCTCCATCTTGCCGGAAGTCATTCGCGCAACGGCTGCCACATGTGCCTTCGCAAGGTCGTTGACATCGATATAGTCGCGCAGGCAGGTGCCGTCGGGAGTGTCGTAGTCGCTGCCGAACACCGACAGGCATTCGCGTATGCCGGCGGCGGTCTGCGTGATGAAAGGAACCAGATTGTTGGGCACTCCGCGCGGAAGTTCGCCGATAAGGGCCGACTGGTGCGCGCCTATCGGGTTGAAGTAGCGCAAGGCGATGCCACGCATGCCCTCGTACGCACGGCAGCAGTCGTGGAGTATGTCTTCGGCAATCTGCTTGGTGTTGCCGTAGGGCGAGGTAGCCGGCTGGCGGGGAGTCTGCTCGGTGACAGGGAGCTGCTCGGCATCGCCGTACACCGTGGCCGACGAGGAAAACAGCACGTTCGGACGACCGTATTCCTTCATCATCTCCAGAATGTTCATATACGATACCAGATTGTTCTGATAGTATTTCAACGGCTCGCTCATAGACTCGCCAACAGCCTTATAGGCGGCGAAGTGTATGACGGTGTTGAACTGATGGCGCTCGAAAACACCACGGAGGGCTTCCTTGTCGCAGGTGTCAACTTCTTCCAAACAAACCTTGCGACCCACAATTTTCTCCACTCCTTCGACAGCCGCAGGCTCCGAATTGGAGAAATTGTCGATAATCACTACATCATATCCGGCCTCGATAAGCGCTACCGCCGTGTGGGTGCCGATATATCCGGCTCCGCCGGACACCAATACAGTTTCTTTCATCATTATTTCAAGAGGGTGTTTAATAATATCTGTTAAAGCACAGGTTGGTGTATTTTTGTTTAAACTGTTCATTATGAAGAGGGAGCATAGCGGTTGCTATGTGACCGATGAGTAATGGGCAGTTTAACAAAAAGACGCCAAGACAGCACTATTGTTAAATTTGCCCTTGACCGAATCATCAAATAATATCTGCCAAGGCGGCATCAAAGGCTTCGCCTCCAAAAATTTTGAGTGTCTTTATCCCTTCGCTTCAGTCACATAGCAACCGCTATGCTCCTTCAGCTCAGGCATAAATCCATCTCAAACTTTCTGGCCTGTGCTTAAACAGATATTATCAAACACCCTCTTCATATATACTCAATCTCGAATATTGAGCAGAGCCCGGAAGATGGCTCCCGGACTCTGCTTGTTTTTAACGGTCGGCTTCGGCAACCTTGCGGGCGCCGTCGCTTATAATCACCTCGTAAATCTTCGGTTCGTGGCCGTACTTCTCGTTGAAGCGTGCCTTGGCTGTGGCTATGAAGTCGGCCATAAGCTCGTCCTTCACCAAGTTGATGGTGCAGCCGCCGAAGCCGCCGCCCATTATGCGCGAACCGGTAACACCGCATTCGCGGGCTATGTCGTTGAGGAAGTCAAGCTCCTCGCAGCTCACCTCGTAGTCTTTCGACAGACCGTCGTGGGTGGCATACATGCACTTGCCCACTGTTTCATAATCGCCGGCCACGAGAGCGTCGCAAACGGCAAGCACGCGGTCTTTTTCCTCTATCACGAACTTGGCGCGGAAGAAATCCTCGGCAGTGATGTCGCTCTTCACCGATTCGAGCATCTCCATAGTGGCGTCACGCAGAGTTTCGATACCGAGGCGCTTTGCCACGCGTTCGCACGAGGCGCGGCGCTTGTTGTAGGGCGAATCGGCCAGTTCGTGCTTCACCACCGAGTCAACAAGCACCAGGGTGTGGCCCTTGGGGTCGAAAGGATAGTATTCATATTCCATCGAGCGGCAGTCGAGGCGCATCAGATGGTCTTTCTTGCCGAACACGCTGGCAAACTGGTCCATTATTCCGCAGTTCACGCCGCAGTAGTTGTGCTCGGTGCTTTGGCCGATACGGGCAAGCTCGAACTTGTCGATGCCGTTGCCGTTGAACATATCGTTGACAGCGAAAGCAAAGCAGGATTCGAGTGCGGCCGACGAGCTGAGGCCGGCGCCAAGAGGCACGTTGCCGGCAAACACGGCGTCGAAGCCCTCGACCTTGCCGCCACGCTTAAGCACCTCGCGGCACACGCCGAATATATAGCGCGCCCACGACTGCGACGGTGCGTCACCCTCGGTGAGGCCAAACTCGGCGTAATCATCTATATCTATAGAAAAGACACGAACTTTCTCGCTGCCGTTGGCGCGGATCTCGGCCATTATCACCTTGTCGATAGCGCCGGGGAACACGAAGCCGCCGTTATAGTCGGTATGCTCGCCTATGAGGTTGACACGTCCGGCAGAGGCATACACAGCGCCGTGACCTCCGAAGCGAGCCTCGAAAGTTTCGTTTATTTTTTTCTGTAATTCCATGGTTATTGAGATATTTTAGAGTTAGTCCTGGTTACGTACCGCAAAGTTAACTATCTGCGCCCGATTTTGCAACCCCGCCGCCGCCACGCCTACCCTATTTGAACGATATGCGGCCTTTTTTGACCGATATTTGCCCCGCCTGCCCGGCCATCGCTCCTTCCCGCAGAGATACAAGCATATAAAAATCAAAAGACAAACCCGACTTTACGGTTTTATCCTTACCTTTGCAGTATAAGAGGGTGTTTCATAATATCTGTTAAAGCGCAGGCCAAAAAGTTTGAGATGGGTTTATACCTGAGCCGAAGGAGCATAGCGGTGGCTATGTGACTGAGGCGAAGGGATAAAGACACTCAAAATTTTTGGAGGCGAAGCCTTTGATGCCGCCCCGGCAGGTATTATACGATGATGTCGTTCGAGAGAGTATTTAACAATAGTACCGTCTTGGCGTCTTTTTGTTAACCTGCCCATTACTCATCGGTCACATAGCTACCGCTATGCTCCCTCTTCTTAATGAACAGTTTAAACAAAAATACACCAACCTGTGCTTTAACAGATATCATGAAACACCCTCTAAAATCACCTGAGAAAAACAAGGTCGCCATTCAAATCACAGAACCATTTTAGCGTATTGAATATATGTCAATATGGAGCAAGCTCATAAATTTTAATAAAAGCGGGAATCAAAACAACGTTGCCGAAAATGCTGCAGCCGCGCCACGCAGCATCCCCGATTATGCCATAATCGATATCGAGGTAGGCATAAGCGACAAGAGAATCCACGACATAGGAGCACTGAAACATAATGGATCTGTATTCCACAAGGCTTCAAAAGAAGAGCTGTTCGCTTTCTTAAACGACGTAGACTATATCTGCGGCCACAATATCATTCACCACGACGCCAAGTACCTCTTCTCCGACAAGGAATGCCGCCAGACTTTGGTTGACACCCTTTATGTTTCGCCCTTGCTGTTCCCCGAGCGGCCATACCACAAGCTTGTGAAAGACGACAAACTGCTTTCCGAACAGCTGAACAATCCCGTCAACGACTGCAGGAAGGCGAACGACCTGTTGCTCGACGAAATCGCCCGGTGGGAATCATTGCCGAGGGAGAAACGCCTGATATTCGCCTCCCTGCTTAGGGGCAAGGCGGAGTTTGAAGGCTTCCTGAGCATGGTGAATGCAGAATATCTCGACGAGGGTCTGCCGGAATCCATAGCCGGGCTTTACGACGGCAAAATCTGCCGGAATGCCGACCTCGCTATGCTCATCGACCGATATCCATGCGGACTGGCCTACGCCTTAGCTTTGGTCGACACCACCGATTACCGCTCTATCACCCCCGGCTGGGTGCTTCACACCTATCCCGAAGTAGAATTTATAGTCAAACTCCTGCGCCATACCAATTGCCATAGCTGCGACTATTGCAACACACAGTTGGACGTGCTGCACAACTTAAAAGCATTCTTCGGATACGACCGCTTCCGCACATACGACGGCCAGCCACTGCAAGAGCAAGCAGCCAAAGCCGCCGTCAGCGGCAAATCACTGCTCGCAATATTCCCTACCGGCGGCGGCAAGTCGCTCACATTTCAGCTACCGGCATTCATGGCCGGACGCTCCGTCCACGGGCTCACGGTTGTCATCTCCCCCTTGCAGTCCCTCATGAAGGACCAGATCGACAACCTCGCCGACCGGGGCATCACAGAGGCCGTGACAATAAACGGAATGCTGGACCCTATCACAAGGTCGCTGTCCATACAGCGGGTACAAGACGGCGAAGCCTCTCTGCTATACATATCCCCCGAAATGCTTCGGTCAAAAACCATCGAGAGAATATTGACAGCACGCCACGTTGTAAGGTTTGTAATCGACGAGGCTCATTGCTTTTCTTCGTGGGGGCAGGATTTCAGGGTCGACTATCTGTACATCGGTAAATTTATACAAAAATACCAACAGCGGAAAAAATGCAAAAACCCGATACCGGTGTCCTGCTTCACAGCTACGGCAAAACAGAAAGTGATACAGGATATCTGCGACTATTTCAAGCAAACCCTGGACTTAGACTTGGAGCTATTCGCATCGACGGCATCGAGAACCAACCTGCAATATTCCGTAATACACGCCGAGAGCGACAACGACAAATATTCAAAACTCAGGAATCTCATAGCGGAATCCAACTGCCCGACAATCGTCTACGTTTCCCGCACAAAACGCACAAAGGAACTGGCCGCGCAGCTGACACGCGACGGCTACAAAGCACTCCCTTTCAACGGCAAAATGGATTCTGATGAGAAAATCACCAACCAGAATGCCTTTATGACCGACGCTGTGCGCATTATCGTGGCCACGTCGGCATTCGGCATGGGAGTCGACAAGAAAGATGTCGGCATGGTGATACATTACGACATATCGGATTCTCTGGAGAACTATGTACAGGAAGCAGGGCGCGCCGGTCGCGACCCGGAGCTAAACGCCCGTTGCTATGTTCTGTACAGCGACAACGACTTGGACAAGCATTTTATACTGCTCAACCAGACCAAGCTCAGCATCAGCGAGATACAGCAGGTATGGAAGGCTGTCAAGGACCTTACCCGGCAGCGCATGAGGGTCAACTGCTCGGCGCTGGAAATCGCCCGTCAGGCAGGCTGGGATGATTCGGTATCCGACATCGAAACCCGCGTGCGCACAGCCTTGGCCGCCTTGGAGCAAGGCGGATACCTTGTAAGAGGCAACAACGTGCCACACGTGTATGCCACCGGCATCACCGTCAAGAACATGGACGAGGCGAGAACCCGCATATCGGCATCGCTCCTGTTCGACAGCGACGATATCGAAAAGGCTGTCCGCGTAATCAAATCACTGATATCACAAAAACACATAGCCAAAGCCCAGAATTCAGATGCGGAATCCCGTATCGACTATCTGGCCGACATCTTGGGGCTGAGCAAGAGAGAGGTCATATCAGTAGTGGAGCGCATGCGGCAGGAAGGCATCTTGGCCGACAGCAAAGACATATCGGCTTATCTGCTGGACGCAGGCAATTCTGAACGAAAATCGCAAATGCTCCTCGAGCGTTTTGCAAAACTCGAGCAATACGTCCTGAGCCATATTCCAGAAGAGTCGCTCCGAATATCGTACAAGCAACTGAATGAAAATGCCGTCAACGACGGCATAGGCACGTCAAAGGAAAAAGACCTCCGCACCCTGCTCTACTTCCTCACAGTCAAGGGTTATACCCGCAAGAAGGAAGACGCGGCCCGCAATCTTGTGATAAGTCGCCAGACCGACTTGGAATCTACCATAAGGCGCTTTGAGAAACGACTGGAAATAAGCCGTTTCGCCGTGGAATGGCTGTACAAGTTAGCCTCGGACACCGAAAAAGAAGGCGCGCCCGGCCAGGCCATACAATTCTCAGTGATTGAGCTTCTGAACAAAATAAAGTCAAGCACCCGGTCACTTTTCGGCGGCCTCGACGACATTCAGCTTGAAGATGTGGAAGAAGCGCTCCTGTACCTGTCGAAAATCGGAGCGCTGAAGCTCGAAGGCGGATTTCTCGTACTTTACAACGCGATGGATATTCGACGGATAAAGGACAACAAGTCAAGATACAAGCTGGACGACTACCGCCTGCTCGACGAATTTTACAAACTGAAAATCCAGCAAGTGCATATTGTCGGCGAATATGCCAATCTGATGGTGGAGGATTATGATGCCGCCCTGCAGTATGTTCAGGACTATTTTCAGATGGACTACAAGAAGTTTGTAGCTAAATACTTCAAAGGGAGCAGGGCAAGCGAGATACAGCGCAACCTGACGCCGAATAAATACAATCAACTGTTCGGGCGCTTATCAGCCCGCCAGATGGATATCATATCCGACAAGGATTCGCGCTGCATAGTGGTCGGAGCCGGGCCCGGCAGTGGCAAAACACGTGTCTTAGTCCACAAACTGGCCTCGCTCCTGCTCCTTGAAGATGTCAAGCACGAACAACTCCTGATGCTCACATTCTCAAGAGCCGCAGCCACGGAATTCAAGCAACGCCTTATGGAACTGATCGGCAACGCCGCCCATTTTGTCGAAATAAAAACATTCCACTCGTATTGCTTCGACCTCTTGGGGCGAATCGGAAATCTCGAAGAGTCCAAAAACGTAGTTGCCAAAGCAGCCGAGATGATATGCCAACGGGAAGTGGAGCCTAACAGAATAGGCAAGACAGTGCTTGTAATAGACGAAGCGCAGGACATGGGAGCTGAAGAATACGCTCTTGTCAAGGCCCTGATGGATCACAACGAGGAAATGCGCGTGATTGCCGTGGGAGATGACGACCAGAACATATACGAGTTCCGAGGCTCCGATTCAGGCCATATGTACAGTCTGGCTCAGGAGAACGGAAGCACCTTCGTGGAAATGACCGAAAACTACCGCAGCGCGCGCATACCGGTGGTGTTTGCCAACGCTTTTCTGAAAAAGATTGACAACCGCATAAAAAGCATGCCCATCATATCCATGAGCAACGATGAAGGCCTCGTCGAAGTGACACACCATCAATCGCAATACATATATGCGCCTCTTGTCGAGAACTTGCTCAGCCATAGGACCAAGGGCATCTCGGGCGTGCTGACCCAGACAAACGAAGAGGCTGCCATACTGATGGCTCTCCTTCGAAAACAGGGCGTAAGCTGCAAACTGATACAGTCGATGGACGGTCTGCGCTTCTGGAACATAGCCGAAATGAGGTATTTCATGAAGTATGTAGACAAGCGGATAAAAACACCTCTGATTACCGAAGAGTTATGGAACGAGGCAAAGCAGTCCACATACTCCGCTTATACCGGAAGCCGGAGTCTGGCGTATGTGAAGCGTTGCATCGAGCAGTTTGAACAAACCAATAGCGTGAAATACCTGAGCGACTTCAAAGAGTTCGTGTTTGAGTCCTCCGTGGAGGACTTCTGCGATGTGTCGGGAAGCGACATCGTGATATCGACCATACACAAGGCCAAGGGCAGGGAATTTGACGACGTGTACATGCTCATATCCGGCAGCTACGCAAAAGACGCCAATCTGTTGCGCCGATATTACGTAGGAATGACACGGGCGAAAAAACGACTGTTCATACACACCAACAGCAACTTATTCAATAATTTAAACGGAGCAAGGTATTTCACAGACCAACGGCAGCCCGGCATGCCTGAAGAAATCATGCTCCAGCTATCTCACAAAGATGTCTTCTTAGGCTTTTTCAAAGGCCGCAAGCAAGACGTGCTCGCACTGAAAGGCGGCGATGCCTTGACTTACAGCGATTTTCACCTTTACAACTTATCTGGAACACCTGTGGCAAAGCTGTCGATGAAAATGCAGGCCACATTATCCCAGTGGGAAGAACGAGGCTATAAGGTGAAATCAGCATACGCGCGGTTCGTCGTGGCATGGAAGCCAAAAGATGCTCCAAAAGACGAAGCGGAAACAGCCGTGCTTTTAGCCGATTTGGTGCTTTCCTCGCAAGGAAACGACGCCTGAAAAAAATTTTAGAGCCTGATTCTTGCACGGAGGCTCAAAAATATATAACTTTGCCCGCACAAATCGTCAGATACGCGAAAGTAGCTCAGTTGGTAGAGCATCAGCTTCCCAAGCTGAGGGTCGCGGGTTCGAGTCCCGTTTTTCGCTCTCGCAAACCCTTCGGAACAAGCCCGTGCGGCAAATTCCGAAGGTTTTTTATTTTTTTCACACAAGGCGGTGCAAGATTCTCATAAATCACGATTTAATGGAATAGAACCATCAAAAACCGCACAATGAGAAAAATAAACGCATTTATCGCCACATTGGCCGTCTGCGCCATCACGCCATCGATGCAGTCCTGCCTCAACGATGGCGACTCCGACGACCTGCGACGCCCCACTGCCCTGGTAACGGTATGCCCCGACGACGACGGCAGTTTCACCATGAACCTCGACAATTCGACGGTGCTCGTGCCTACCAATCTCAAAACATCGCCTTTCGGCAAGAAGGAAGTACGTGCACTGGTAAACTACACCGACGACCCCAAAGGCCGCGCCACCACGCAGAACGTGTACGTCAACTGGATCGACAGCATACGCACCAAGATGCCCGAGCCGACCCTTGGCGAGGAAAACGACAAAATATACGGCAACGACCCCGTTGAAATAGTGCGCGACTGGGTGACAATCGCCGAGGACGGCTATCTCACAATGCGGGTGCGCACCGTATGGGGACAGTCCGGCACACCCCACGTGCTCAGCCTGCTCACAGGCACCAACCCCGACAACCCCTACGAGCTGGAGCTGCGCCACAATGCCAAGGGAGATCTATACGGCGATTTCGGCGACGCACTGATAGCCTTCAATCTCAACGGACTGCCGCGCAACGACAACGACGAGCCAACCATAACGCTGAAATGGAAATCGTTCTCCGGTGAAAAAGAACTCGAATTCGACATCAAACTCCGACCCGAGGCGCCCGCAAGCGCCCTCTCGGCTCCGCTGCCCTTCAGGGCTATCGAATAAACCGATAAAAAAGCACACCGTCCGCGCAATATTTTCGCAAAACACGGTTTAACATATAGGCGGGTAGGCGGGACAATCTACAGCCACATCAATTTGCGTTCAAAGACATTATAGTGAAACAACCCCGCCTGCCTTCCGGGCAGGAAAAGCCGGAAGCCGAGGGAACTTCCGGCTTTTCCCGCACCACAAGGACAAACCCGGAAATGGCAACAACACAGCCCGACATAGAGCTTCAGCTCATCGGCCTTGTGAAGCAAGGCGACCCGGCGGCACTAAGGACGGTGTACTCCACGTATATCCGCTATCTTACTGCCGTGTGCTCGCGCTATGTGCTTAACAACGAAGATGTCAAAGACGTGTTGCACGACAGTTTCCTCAAAATCTTCGACGCCATAGGCTCTTTCGAGTACCGTGGCAAAGGCTCTCTCAAAGGCTGGCTTACCCGCATCACCGTCAATCAGGCTCTGAAATTCCTCCACGACAACAGCCGAATGGAATTTGTCGAAATCTCCGACCGCGAGCAGGACATATCCGACGAAGAACCCTGCGCCGACTCAATACCGCCCTCTGTCATCTACAATCTCATACGCGAAATGCCCGACGGATACCGCACCATCTTCAACCTGTACGTAATCGAGGGTAAAAGCCACAAAGAAATATCCGCGCTGCTCAATATCAAAGAAAGCACATCGGCATCGCAGCTCCACCGAGCCAAATCAATGCTCGCCGCCAAAATAAGACAGTATCAAACTCTAACACCCATACCGACATGAACGACAAATGGCTAAACGACGTCCGCAAAAGCATGGCGGACTACGAAACAGACGAGCCTGCCGAACTGTGGGCCGGTTTAGAGAAAGAGATTGCCCGGCAGAATTTGCGCCCCTCGCTGTTTGCGCGCGCCAAGCGCTATATCGCAGCGGCGGCGGCAGTCGTGATTGCCTTTACCGCCGGCGTGTACATACTCACCCGGCAGGACAGCATTACCGACAGCCCTCTGACAGCCGACAACGACGAGCCGTCGGCGCTCCGAAGCATACTGCCCGCCCTCGAAGGCTCCTTGGCGGAAGCACAGACACTGCCCGGCATAGCCGAGCCACAAGGCACTCCGACGCCCAAGGCCTGCGCCCAAGCATATGTCAATGCGCAGAAGCCCGAACCCACCTCCTTCATAACCACCCACTGCTCGGCCGAAACTCCCGCCGAGCCTGAGAAAGCGCAAAACAGCGACAGCATAACCGTGCAGAGCAGCGCCCGGCAGCCTTACGCGCAGCCGGAAAATCGACGCCGCCATCTGACAGCCTACACCGCGCCCAAGAACAAGGGCGACGGTGGCGGCAGGCTGTCGTTTGCAATGTCGACCTCCGGCGGCTTCGGCGCCTTGTCGAACCACAGCGCCTCGCCGGCAGCCTTTAACGACGGCCTCGGCCCCGACGGGGCAGTCTGGGAAGACAACCCTATACTGGGAATACTCGCCTTCAACCAAGGCAAGTCGATAAAGACCGAAACAAGCCACCGCCTGCCCTTGAAAGTGGGTATGACATTCACATACCGGCTCACCGACAGGCTCGGCATCGAAAGCGGCCTGAGCTACGCCTATCTTGCCTCCGACATAAGGGAAGGCTCCAGCCAGCACTACATCGAAGGCCAGCAGGCGCTTCACTACGTTGGCATTCCACTTAAACTGAAGTACAAACTCTACTCGTGGAAGAAGCTCGAGCTGTACTCATCGGTAGGAGCGCTTGCCGAAAAGTGTGTTTCTGCCAAGAGAATAAACTCCTTTGTAATCGACAACGAAAAGAGCCTCGCCGAAACTTTCAACCTCGACACCAAGCCCATGCAATGGTCGGCAAACGCCTCTGCAGGCATACAGCTCAACATCGTTGAAAACCTCGGCCTGTACGCAGAGCCGGGCGTAAGCTACTACTTCGACGACGGATCGCCTCTGCAGACCATCTACAAAGAAAAACCTTTCAATTTCAATTTGACTTTCGGCCTTCGTTACACGCTATAACGGCGTTTTGCGTCATTATAGAACCAAATAAGGAATAGTTCGCGTTATTTTGCGATAAAAGTTGCTTGTTGTAATAGAAATTTGCATATCTTTGCGGCAGCATTGTTATCAAAAGGTCATAGACCCGATCAAAATACCGTAAACCATAATCCTTATTTAATGAAAAAACTTTTACTCTACTCACTGTTCGTGATAGTGGCTCTCGGCTCATTCACGGCATCGGGTCTTACACTGACAGTCAATGTCGACGACCCGGAACGCTTGACACTCGACATCGACTACGAAACCCGACAGCTCATAAAAGGCGACAACGTGTTCGAGGACATAGCCAATTTCTCAAGCATATCCATTACCGCCAAGGACGACTGTATGCTACGGTCGGTTACACGCAAGTCAAACGGCGAAGAACTCGGCATCAGCAACTATAAGTCGGCAAGCGCCACAGCCTCGTCCTATTCAGGGTGGGACGGCGAAACACTCACCGTCGTCACAGCGAAAATCGACGATATGCGCACAGAATCGTGTACTGTCAATATCGACGACGCCTCATTGGTGACCATTGACCTTAAAGAAACATCAAGCAAAATCCAAGACCTGAAAAACGGTGAAAACCAAATAGCCTACATACCTGGCATCGAAAAGACCCTGCGAATATACTCCTCCAAAGGAGGGTCGTATCCTATCTACAAGGTAGAAATCGGCGGAACAGAAGCAGCCCCGACCGGTACCATCTATAACATCGCCCTGCCTGCAGAAGGCTCTATCGACATCACCGCCGCCTTCCCCGACAAAGACTGCGCGCTTACATTCGAGTACAGCTCGGACGAGGCCAAAGGCATAATCACAAAGGTAACACAGGAAAAGACCGACGGCGACGTCCTCGACATCACATCGGGAGCAGCCTCCGTAAAATGCGGCTCCGTGGTATACCTTCACGCCGACCTCGGCACATACAAACTGTCTGAATTCAAAATCAACGATAAAGAGTCTACTCTCTCCGCCTCGACCCGAATGATTGTAACAGACGACACAAAGGTATATATAGATGCCCGCAAATATCGCGACTACACCGTGAAAGTAACCGTCGACGACCCCGCAAACGTGATAGCGGCATACGGCAAAGCGGTATCGACAGGCACCACCTTTGAACTTACCGAGGGCGAAAACCTCGTAACTGTAAACGAAAACGCAAACCAGCTCGCTTTTGCCGACAGCCATACCGGCTATATCACCGAACTGCTCTACAACGGCGAGGCGGTAAGCAAGAACTACACCGACAGCTACCCTGTAAACGCCGAGGAAGGCTCCGAGATAGTCATTACATCTAAAAAGATAGAGCGCGACCTCAAGGCGATGGTCTATATCACAGAAGACCTTTCAGCCGTGTCCGACGGACGCTTCTTCAGCGCCAAGCTCGGCAACGGAAGCCTCGTGGCGGGCTACAACGCCGTCGAGTTCGGCGACATCGACAATCCCTTCACGTTCCAGCACGGTTTCATGGCCAAGGCAATGGTATACCACAACGGAAATGAAGTGACGCCCTCCGGATTCTCCACCAAGTCTTATGAAATGACCCTTGCCGACGGCGATGTCGTAAAGATTTTCGCAGGGGCGACAAGCGAACCTGAGAAGCACGCCATCACCTTTGGCGGCCCGGCTCTTGCCGACGTGAACGTGGTAGCCGACAAGATAACGCCCGTATCCGACTTTGACGCACCTATGAGCGTTATGACAGGCACGCACATCGACATCACTCCCGCGCAAGGCAAGACCGTGACAGTCAAAGCCGACAACGAGCCTGTAGCCGCAGGTATCGACGGCGTATACCGCATCGTGGCCGATGCCGACAAGCACATCACCGTGGATTCCACATCCGGCATTTCGGAAATTGATGCCGCCGAAACCGAAACAGGCAACGTCTACAACATTGCCGGAATCTGCGTGCTACGCAACGCCGACGCCTACGCCATCAGCTCGCTGCCCGCAGGAATCTACATATTCAACGGACGCAAAATCGCTATAAAATAATGACTTCTCCAAAACACATCATAGCAGCCGGCTGCATACTCATTGCCGGAACAATGGCCGCACAGGCACCCATGCTTTACCCCGCAGGCAAAGCCCGCATACAGTCATCCTCCAGAGCCGCATCAGGCGAGATAATCAGAGAAGACTTCTCGCGCTTCACCGCAGGCAGTGAGGCCGCTCCCGACGCCGCCAACATTGCCGACCTCCGAACCGGCGTAATCGATGCCAAATACACCGCCGTTCCCGGCTGGACGGGTGCCGCCATCTATCAGGCCGGAGGTATTTGTGCCATCACAACAGGCATGTACTCGGGCGAGAACGGTCCTTACGAGGACACCGGCTTCCTGACCTCGCCCATAGGCGACTACTCAGGCGATCTCACAGTGACATTCCGCGCACGCCTGCTCGACCCGACAGCCGAGGCCGACGCAATGGCAGTGGTACTCGGCAGCACATCGGCAGGCAGGCTCGAAGCCTCCACAGTATCGGTAACGCCTCAATGGCAGAATTTCTCTATATCATTCACCAAAGGCCGGTTCGAGGACTGCCTCATACAGTGGACCATGCTCAAAGAGAAGGTGCTGATCGACGACATTGCCGTCACCTCCGTGCAGACCTCCATACCTGCGCCCGTGGCAACAGCTGCCACCAATTTCACCGCCGACGGATTCACCGCCAACTGGGAACCGACCGACGAAGCCGAAAGCTACCTGCTCACTGTGTATGAGCGCAACTCGGCAGAGGCTACGACCATAGTGGACTTTGAAAACCTCAACCTCACCGCCGACGGTAGCCATATCGACGCCGACAAGCCCGGATTCCCCGAGGGCTGGACCTTCGCATACGCCGCAGGAACAGCCGAGCACGTGTCGGACAAAGGCGCCGGCAACAGTACCGGCATTGTGTTCGACGCCAAGGGCGAGGGATTTATGACGCCCCTCTTCGACGCTCCCATACGCGACTTCTCTTTCTTTGCCCGCTACCCGGCAGGCGAGCCTTGCTTCAGCAAATTCAAATTCTCCATGCTCGTAGGCAACCAATGGCAGGGACTCGGCAACCTCGACATAGAGCGCATATCGCCCGACGGCGAAATGATCAACTTCTCGTCGCGCCTTCCCGACGGCGTGCGCCAGATACAGGTAATGTTCGATGAAAACACCGCCAACGACGCAGGCAAAGACCTCCGGGTCGTAATCGACGACATAACCATTATGACCGAGCCGGGCGCCAAGGCTGTGATTACCGACCGCAGGCACGACAGCACATCGGCCTCAGTAACAGGACTTGACCCCGAACGCGACTACTCGTACACTGTCAAGGCCGCCAACTCGCAGTTCACCTCCGAGGAGTCGAACAACCTGATGGCCACCGGCCTCGCCTCGCCTAAGCTGTTGCTTCCCGAGGAAGTAAGCGCCGACGCCTACACCGCGCGTTGGGAACCATCGCCCAAAGCTCAGGGCTATATCGTGGCCAACTACCGCGTGTACACCTCGCCCGCCGACGGCGATGTGACGATGCTCTACGAGGACTTCTCCAAAGTGACCGAAGGCACACTCGACGCTCCCGCAGGACTATACAACACCTTCAACCCTCTCTCTCTCGACGAGTACACAATCACCCCCGGCTGGTACGGCCTTTGCACATACCTCGTGAACGGAATGCTCGGCACACGTTCGTTCTTTACCGTGCAGGGAGCGATACAGACCCCGGCTATGAACCTCTCAGCAGCCGGCGGCCGCTTCAAAGTGGAGATGACCATAGTTGCCGACAGCGACGCCAAGGAAGACATGGTGGTTGTACAGGCCGGAGCCACCGAGTTCAAGCGCATGCCTATCGGTGACGTCATGGTGCCCGTCAAACTCGTATACGAGTTCGACTGCGGCGAAGCAGGCATGCCGCTCCTCATATACACCTATCAGGGCATGCCCTTCTACATCGACGAAATAAAGGTGACGCAGAGCCTCCCCAAAGGCTCGCAGACATTTACCGAAGTCGAAAACAAGACATTGACAGGCAAAGAAAGCTCAAACGTACGTTTCACCGGCATGGAAGCTGCCGAAAACGAAAACTTCGCATACCGTGTGACGGCATTCCGCAACTTCTACGGCTCCACCATATACTCGGCCTCTCCTGAGGCTATGCACGTGCTGTCGACCACCAGCCTCGATACCGTCGGAGGCCCGGCTGCCACCGAGGCGTATGCCGAAGGCCTCACCCTGCACATCAACGCGGCACAGCCCGAGAGAATCGAACTCTACGGCGTCAACGGAGTCAAAGTGGCAGCCGTCACAGTGCCCGAAGGACACACCACCATAGCGCTGCCCTCTCCCGGCCTATATCTCCTCACTGGCAACCAAGGCACAGTAGCCAAGATTCTTGCCCGATAAACGAATAATCCAAACACGAAGAGGGCCGGCGTGGAAATGACGCCGGCCCTCTTCGTAACTTACGCGGTCTTTACGCGGGGAGAGAATTTGCGGCGGGCAAAAGCCTGAAGGTCTTCGGTGGTATCGCACTCGTCGACAATCTCCACACCGAGCATCGACTCGATAACGTCTTCCATCGTCACGATGCCTCGCATGCAGCCGTACTCGTCGCGGATAACCGATATATGCTCTTTCTCGCGGAGCATCTTCTCCCAGATATCCGACACCGTGTCCGTTTCCGAAAAATAAAGCACCGGGCGCATTATATCTGCCACGCTGCCGTCGGCCTTATCCTGGGCGAGCATCTCGAGCACCGTGCTGCGGCGCACATAGCCAACCACATTCTCGCGCCTGCTGTCATAGACAGGGATACGCGAAAAGGACGACAGCGCGCCGTTGGCATAAAATTCGGGCAGCGTGGTCGATTTCTCCACAGAAGCGACCACCACGAACGGCGTCATAATGTCGCGGGCGCTGACATTGACAATCTTGAGAAAATTCTGAATCATACTGCTTTCGGCCGGGTCGAACACACCTTCGTCCTCCCCCACATTCACCATCGCGGCAACCTCCTCGCGGCTTACCGTCAAAGGCTGTATCTTGGGCGCGAAGCAGCGGGTGAGCAACTCCGAAAGCCACACAAGCGGGTAGGTTATCACGATAAGGAAGCGGATTACCTTTGTCGACGGTATGGCGAGCGTGCGCCAGTAGGACGCTCCCACAGTCTTGGGTATTATCTCGGAAAGCACCAGTATGAGCAGCGTCAGTACGGCCGATATTATGCCGAAATAGGCTTCACCGAAAACCTTTACCGATTCCGAGCCTACCCCTGCGGCGCCTATGGTGTGGGCCACAGTGTTAAGCGTCAATATTGCAGCTACGGGACGGTCCACATTCGTCTTGTACTTCATAAGCAGGGAAGCAGTCTTTACTCCCTGGCTCTCTTTCATTGATATAAACGAAACAGGAGTGGAAAGAAGCACGGCCTCGAGCACTGAGCAAAGAAACGACAACGCCAGAGCACCGACAAGATAAAGTAATATTACAGTCATAATGTATGTGATGATTTATAAAATTATAACCGACTACCTGCAGCGATGGTTCACAATCTGCCAAATTGTTCACACCTAAGCCCGGATTCGGACCATAACGGAAGTTTTTCATTTCTTTTTGAGCGAAAACGAACAAAAACTTTCGATTTTAGCACTTATTAACCCACACCAACTTGTTTTTCGCTGCCATTATCATAATTTTGCATTTGAAAACAAAAAACCAACATTAATCCTACACACATCTATCATGTCCAAATTCTCACTACGGATTATGCTTGCCATGATGCTCGGACTATTCGCCCTCGCATCATGCAGCGATGACGGCACCACTCCGCCGCCACCGGAAAAGCCCGATGTAAATGTCAGCATCGACAACCTGAGCCGAACCGAGCTTACATTCACGGTCAGCTCACAAACCGGCTCGGACTATGCCTATGCAATACTCCCCAAAGGCGCGTTCTACACCACTGCCGAAGCGGTTTTCCGCCACGGAGAATTCGCCATGATGAGCCAGGGCACAGCCACTATAAACAATCTCGACTTTGAAGGCGGCAAGGAATACACCCTCTTCGTAGCCACTCGAAAAATCAATCCCTATGTCTATAGCGAGCTTTACACCAAGGAGATAAGCACCAACCTGCCGTACACAGAGATGATGACCCTCGAGAAGGTCGGCCTTACTTCCATCACATACCACGTGGAAGTTCCTGAAGGAAAGGAGATGAAGCACATCATAGTCAAGAAAGATGACTATGAGGCCATCAAAAACATTCTTGCCATGTACGGCGAGGTAAGCCACGCCACTTATGCAGAAACATTCGGCCACAAAATCAGCGAGTCCGGCACATTCACCATCGACAAATACGGAGAAACAGCCTATAGCGACGGTATCCACATACATTCCGGAACAACTTATCTGGCCATTGCCGGCATAACCGACGAAAACGGAAAAATAGCAGAGGAAAACTGCCAGACCATAGAGTTCGATACCCGCCACGCCGGAGAATGCCCCTATGACTTCAACATATCGGTAGAAACAACCTCTATCAGTGCCCTTGCCAACATCGTGCCCGATGCAGGTATCGACAAATACCGCGCCATTGTGCTCACGCGCGAAGATATGGACTATATCGGCACCGAAGGCGAGGCTTCGATAAGGTCGGCCATAATCGGCCCGTGGGCAACCACCGACAACGAATACAGCGGCCCGGCCGAAATCACCGCCACAGGCCTGCGCCCCGACACCGAGTATGTGCTCGGCATAGTAGGTTTTGACGCCAGCCTCAATGAGAAAGTAAAACTCGCGTACTTTACCACAGGCTCGCCCACAGGCCCAGTGCCTACAATGACCATGGAAATGGTAGAACACACATCGCCCGCCCCCTGGAGAAACGCCGCTGTAAACCTCAAGGCCCAGCACGCCGTGTCAATAACCGGAGGATTCTTCCTCAAACACCAGGTTGACGAATTATTGGCAAGAGGCTCCAGCCTGACATCTATCGTGCAGAACAACGGACAGCCCTGCTCTGCCGAAGAAGTGCAACAGGCGCTCAGCCCCGAAGGACTCATACTGCAAGTCGACGGGCTAAACCCCGAAACCGAAATGATGTTCGCCATGGTAGCCGTCAACGAGGAGTACGTATCGGCAACGGAATACATCACATTCACCACTGCCGCGCTGCCACAGTTAGGCGGTGACGTGCGCGCCAACATGCCCGGCAAGTACATCGCATCCACAACCGACGCCACAGGTGCAACTGTGACCTTCCCCGTTACCATAGCGACCGGCGCCAACGATGCCACTACCGAAACATACTCCAAGCAGAACCGCCTCGTATGCCTCGGTTTCGGCCCCGCCGACACATTCCCCTACACTTCGCCCGAAGCATTGGGCGGAACTGACGCCGACCTCAACTACGGCCCCAAATGGTTCATCGAATTTACCGACAACGGCCCGATAGTGCCCACCACCGCATACGGCAAGGACGACCTCGACTGGAACATGGGCATATTCGACGGCAAGACCGCATATATGTGGGCTTACGGCAAGCGAACCACTTCCGACAGGGAAACCGACAGCGCAAGCATGGCCTTTGAAGTGGAAGTATCGGACGACGGAAACACAATCACAGTCAAATCCGCCACAAACAGCTTCGGAAACGCTATCTATTATCCCACAATGGCTGCAGCCACCTCAACGTGGTCGACCGACGAGCTGCTCTTCCGCTGCTACTCCGAAATAGTGCTCAAACGCCAGCCCGACAACTCCGCACGCGCATTCAGCGGCAAATTCGCAATGCCCCGCGCATACACTGTCGACCTTAGCCGGCCCAAAGAAAAGTCTGCACGCCAGATTATGTGCGAACGCCTGTCTAAATAACTTAATTCCGAAAAACAATGTCATTTCTAAATAAAGTACGCAACTCTTTTCTGTCTGCATGCATAGGCTTTCTGCCCGTAGCCATGCTCCAGAGCTGCTCCGACGACGACAACGGGCCAAACTACCCCAACGGCACATACATGGCCGACTGGGCTGAAGTGAACGACGCCGCAATCGAAGGAGAGATTATGATTTTCAACTTCGAGGCAACCGCGCCCTGGACTGCCGCAAGCACCGAGGAATGGTGTAAGGTACTCAGCCCCGAAGGCGTGGCCGGCCAGTCGACCCTGCGCCTCGAAATAGCGCCCAACACCTCCCTTAAAGGCCGCAGCACAGAGGTAACCATCAGCGTGGCCGGCGCTGCCGAGCAGGCAGTTGTAGCCGTACGCCAAGGCGATGGCGACATCGAGCACGGCAGCGGCACATACCGCGAAGTAAACAAGTGGGTATACGACTATATGGCCGAGATGTACCTCTGGAACGACAACATCCCCAAGCTCGAACTCGATTACAGCGTTGACTATCAAAGCTTCCTGAAATCGATGCTCGACGGCGTAGCCTCCTTCGACAACGCCAACAAGGACGACGGCGTTCTGATCGGCGACCAGCGCATATACTTCACCTATATCGACAGCAACGCCCCCATCTCGCGTGGCGTTGGCGACCAGATAAACGACAGCGGCATCATGAGCATAGGCGGCGCAAGCTTTGAAGTAGAAGGCGGCGGCATGGCTCTCGGACTCGTTATCCGCCTTGTGGCTCCCGACACCGAGGCGGCCAAAGCAGGCATCAAGCGCGGCGACTTCATCACCAAGGTCAACGGCATAACAGTGACAGAAAGCAACTACCAGTCGCTTGCCTCAAGCATATTCAAAGGCAACGTCACCGTTACTGTCAACGACGTCGATTTCACTGGCAGCGCTGCCGTGGTCACTCCTCGCGGCGACATTTCCTTCAGCTCTTCAGCCTACACCGATCCCGCCATCTACAAGGCATCTGTCGCCACCACGGCGTCCGGCAAAAAGGTAGGCTACCTCCTCCATATGGGCTTCGATATGGCATATGACGAGCAGATGATCGACATCTTCAACCAGTTCAAGACAGAAGGCATCGACGAACTCATCATCGACCTCCGCTACAACCCCGGCGGCATGGTACTGTCGAGCACAGTACTCGGCACCCTCGTGGCAGGCTCGCAGCATAAAGACAAAATCTACCTGCGCACAACCTACAACAGCGCCCGCACAGCCAAAGGCGAGAAAGGCGAGTACTTCATCGGAAACCCCTCCAACCCCGAGAACCCCGAAGGCTACCAGAACATAGCCAAGGCGCTTGACGCTGCAGTAGGTCTCAAACGCGTGTTTGTAATCACCTCCGGCACCACCGCATCTGCCAGCGAACTGCTCATCAACGGCCTGCGCGGCATCGGCATCGAAGTAAACACCATCGGACTCCGCACCCTTGGCAAGAATGCCGGTATGGAAGGTATACGCCAGTCGTTCCTGCGATATGTGTTCACATTCTATCCCATCACTTTCTACTGCGAAAACGCACAAGGATTCAGGGATTACGCAGGCGGCTTCCCCGCAGACCTCGAACTCGACGAAACCTCAATCTATCCGGGCGATTTCGGCACCTCTGCCGACTACCTCTCGCGCGCCGCGCTACAGTGGGCCGACACCGGACAGAAGCCGTCGACAGGACGCTCCAGAAGCGCCGCAGGCACTATCAGCGCCCTCGATGTGACCGACAACGACAACGCGTTCCGCCGCATGGGTGGATCTATCGTGATGCGCGGCGAATAAACTCCCGACACACCACACCTTTTACCGCAAGGACGTGCCCCGCGCACGTCCTTGCTCCGTTTATGGCAAAAAAATGTGAATAATTTGCCATAGGCAAGGCCTCCAAAGGCACATATTACGAGCTTTTTCGTAACTTTGCAAGTTATGAAAACCAAGCATCTGCTACACAGCATATACACACTTCTGATCTCTGCCTGCGCACTGAGCATGACCGGCTGCGGCGACAAGGACGAACCCACGCCTCCCACACCGCCGGAACCGGCCGGCCCCGCCGAACGCACAGTACTGGTCTACATGGCCGCCAACAATAATCTTGGCAGCAGCCGCTACGACCGTATGGACATCGACGAGATGCGGCAGGCCGCAAAAGCCGGCGACACTCGTGGCGGACGCCTCGTCATATATCACGCGGGCTACAATACCGCCCCGACCCTCGTGGAGATACTTGCCGACAGGCTTGACACCCTGAAAGTGTACGACAACGAGAACCTCTCGGTATCGTCAGCCCGCATGGCCGAAGTATTCAGCGACCTCGACGAGAAAGTTCCGGCGCGCCAGTACGGCCTCGTGCTGTGGAGCCACGGCACAGGCTGGCTGCAGGACGGTATGGAAGAGCCGGAGCGCCGACGCTCCTTCGGACTCGAAGGGCGCCACACTATGAACGTCAGCACGCTCGCGCAGACCATCGAGGAAGCACCCTTCAAGCTTGACTTCGTATACTTCGACTGCTGCTACATGATGAGCGTCGAAACCCTCTACCAGATGCGGCGCACAGCCCCCGTCATAGCCGGAAGCACCACGGAGCTGCTCACCACAGGCATGCCCTACGACCAAAACATAGCGTGCTTCTTCAAGAACGGCCAAGCAGACTTAATCGGCGCCGCCCAAAACACTTTCAACCTCTACAACGCCATGAGCGGCCAGAACCGCACATGCACCATGAGCGTGCTGTCGACCGACGGCCTCGACAAACTCGCCGACGCGGTACGGGAGATATACATAAAGGCCACGCCCGGAATGCCCGAAGGCTATACCCCCCAGATATTTTCAAACGCAAGCGTGTCGAGCTGCCACTACTTCGACCTCTACGACTACATCAAAACCATATGCAAGGATTTCGACGGAGCCGACAAGCTCTGGCAGGAATTTGAGGCAGCATTCAACGCCGCCATGCTCTACAGCGAGGCAACGCCAAAGCTCTGGAACGTGGTGCCGCTCGACCGATGCCACGGCCTGTCGACATACATTCTCACCTCCGACCGCTCTGCATCGCTTAAAAACTACAATACCCTCGACTGGTATACCGACGTAGCCTCAGTAATCAAATTCAAAGAATAACACCAACCTATGATTAATTTACAAATCCCCGGCATGCCCACAGCAATGCCCGACTCTGTACCCGACCGCGGCCAGGAACTGGCCATGCTCAAATCGCTGCCTTTCGACGAGCTTATGGACCGCATCGTGCACTCCATGGTCGAATTTGCCATCAATCTGGCCATAGCCATAGTAGTGTTCTATGTCGGACGACTGATTATAACCAAACTCTACAAAGTGGTGAGCGGCGTGTTCGCCCGCCGCAGCATCGACCGCTCCTTGGCAGTATTCGTGCTCAGCATGGTGCGGATAGTGCTATACTTTATACTGATAGTCACCGTGATAGGCATTTTGGGCATAAACACTACCTCGTTTATCGCCATCTTCGCCTCTGCCGGTGTCGCTGTCGGTATGGCATTGAGCGGCACCTTGCAGAACTTCGCCGGAGGCGTGCTCATACTCCTGCTCAAACCCTACAAGATCGGCGACTACATCGAAGCTCAGGGCTACGCCGGCACGGTGCGTGAGATTCAGATTTTCCACACCATCATCAACACCCCCGACAACAAGGTAATAATCATACCCAACGGCGGACTCTCCACCGGCTCGCTCAACAACTGGTCGCGCGAGGACTACCGCCGTGTCGACTGGATAGTAAGCATATCCTACGGCGACAACATAGCCGAAGCCCGCGAGAAGATACTCGCCATACTCGCCTCCGACGGCCGAGTGGTGGAGCGCTACCTCGAAGACGACCGCGAGCGCCATGCCGCGGCCATTGCCGAGCAAGCCGCCGCTACCGACTCAGCCGAAGAGCAACAGGCCGAAGAGAAGGCTCCGCGAGGCATAGCCCGCATATTCCACCGCCGCCGCAAAGCCGTCAAAGAAGCACTGCGCGAGGCTGCCAAGCCGGTGGCAAACCCCTTTGCCGAAAGCCGTGTCGACCGCGCGCCCGGCGTGTGGGTGTCGGCGCTCGCAGCAAGCAGTGTCGACCTCAAAGTAAGCGCATGGACCCGCTCCGAGAACTACTGGGGTGTGTACTACAGCGTCAACGAGCGCATACTCGCCGAACTACCATCAGAAAACATCCATTTCCCCTTCCCGCAGCTCGACGTGCACCTGTCGCCCGGCGAATGAGTAATGACTAAATCCTCAAAAATATGAAAACCGTCCACACAGCTCTTGCAATGGCAATCCTTTTGACTTCCTGCGCAAAAACCGGGAAAATAGAATACCCGGCAGCACCTTCCGACAGCACCAGCTACGAAGTTTTCGGCATGACAGTGGCCGACCCCTACCGTCCGCTCGAAAACGACACCGCCGCCGCAACCCTCGCGTGGGTAGAGGCCGAAAACAAGGTGACACAGGACTATCTCTCGCAGATTCCGTTCCGCGAAAACCTGCGCAAACGCCTGTCGACCCTCAACCGCTATAAGAAAGAAGGACTGCCCTCGCTGGAAAACGACGGCAAATATTATTTCTTCGCAAACGACGGCTCTAAAAACCAGAGCATTCTCTACCGCATGGACAGCATCGGAGCCGAGCCGGAGGTATTTATCGACCCCAACGAACTCTCCGACGACGGCACGGTGGCCCTTACCGGCGTATACCAGAGCCACGACGGGCGCCATACCGCCTACACCATATCGCGCTCCGGCAGCGACTGGACCGAGATATACGTGCTCGACACAGCCACCGGCAAGCTGCTGCCCGACCACATCGAATGGGCCAAGTTCACCGGCGCGGCATGGCACGGCGACGGCTTCTACTACAGCGCTTACCCCCGCCCCGAAGCCGGCAAGGAATACTCCGTTGCAAACGAATACCACAAAGTATACTACCATAAGCTGGGCACTCCCCAAAGCGAGGACAAGGTTGTATTCGAGAATCCCGAACAGCCTCTCTATTTCCACTCTGCCGACGTGTCGGACGACGAAAGCACCATGTGGGTCACCGCATCGGGACAAGGCCACGGCAACACTCTTGCCTTCAAGAGCCTCGACAAGCCCGGCAAGTGGACGAGCCTTGCCGACAGCCAGGACTATACCGCTGCTCCAATAGGGGTGGTCGACGGCAAGATGTACATGTTCACCTCCATCGATGCTCCGCGCAATCGCCTCGTGTGCATCGACCTCGCCAGGCCCGGCCGTGAAAACTGGGTCGACATAGTGCCCGAAGATGCCGAAGGCGGCGTGCTCACCAACGTGCTGTTCTCCGGCAAGGACAAACTCATAGCCGTCTTCGACCGCGATGCCTCCAACCACGCCTACATCTTCCCCCTCGAAGGCGGCAAGGCCATTCGCGAAGTCGAATTCCCGACATACGGCACATCGTCGTTCTCTGCCGGACGCTCCACCGACCGTGTGTTCTACTCCTTCTCAAGCTTCGTATATCCCTCGGCCATATACTCCTACGACCCTGCCACAGGCGAAAGCACCCTCTACAAATCGACCGAAATCGAAGGCTTCAACCCCGACGACTACGTTACCGAGCAGGTATTCTATACCTCTGCCGACGGTACCCGCGTGCCGATGTTCACCGTCCGTCATAAAGACGTCAAGCCCGACGGCACCAACCCCGTATACCTCTACGGCTACGGAGGCTTCAACGTGACCCTCAACCCCGGCTTCAACCCCAACCGCCTGCTATGGCTCGAAAACGGCGGCATATATGCCCAGGCCAACCTGCGCGGCGGCGCCGAATACGGCGAAAGCTGGCACCAGGCAGGCACGAAGATGCAGAAACTCAATGTGTTCAACGACTTCATCGCTGCCGCCGAATATATGATTGACAAAGGCTGGACCACTCCCGAGCTGCTCACCATCGAAGGCGGCAGCAACGGCGGCCTGCTCGTCGGCGCCACTGTCAATATGCGTCCCGACCTTTTCCGCGTGGCCATTCCCCGCGTGGGCGTGATGGATATGATGCGCTACCACCTCTTTACCATCGGCTGGAACTGGGCTTCCGACTACGGCACCTCCGAGGACTCGCCCGAAATGGCCAAATACCTTCTGGACTACTCGCCCCTGCACAACATCAGCAACGACGGCACTCCCTACCCCGCCATAATGGTAACCACCGCCGACCACGACGACCGCGTGGTACCCGCCCACTCCTTCAAGTATGCCGCAGCTCTGCAGGCCGCAAATACCGGCTCGCAGCCCAAGCTCATACGCATCGACAGCAAGGCCGGCCACGGCGCAGGAAAGCCGGTAGCCAAGGTAATCGACGAATACGCCGACATCTACTCCTTCATATTCCACAACCTCGGCATAGAGCCGGCCACAGACAAGTGATTCGAGAGAAACTGATACTCGGCGCCGTATGCGCCATGCTCTGCACTGCGGCAGCGGGCTGCTTCACGGGGGTGGAAAGCACCCCGCGCATAAGCCTCTCCGATGTCAAGAAGCAGCAGGCGGCAGGAGCCACGCCCGAGCAGCAACTACTTGCAGACCTCGCCCCGGAGCCACCTTCGCGGTGGCTTCCGGGACGCCGCCTGCGTGTCGACGACGACAAGATAGGGCTTGCACTCACTGCGGCGTCGGCGCCTACGGCAGGACTAACCGGCCACGACATAGTATTCGAGAGCGCAGCCCCGGCGGTATCGCTCACCGGCACTGATGCCACCGAGTTTACCTTCCACCGGGCCGACTCTCCCTCTGACAAATACTATTACCAGACCCCTGTTGAAATATCGGAGCTCGACACTCTGGCGGCACTCTCCGTGCCGTTCACCATCGACCTCGAAATGGTAGAGCGCATCGATTCGCTGCTGCGCGGCAGACGCCTCTATGTGAAGACACCCGCGTGGTACGACCCCGCCGACGAGCGCAGGGCCTGCGTGGGATTGCGCCATGTGCCGATAATAGTCGACAGCGTTGTGGCAGGCACCTCGAACTATCCCGCCGCCGTGCTGTTCACTGTCGAAGAGCCGGAACGACGCAACGCCGTGTGTCCGTCCTCAAAGCCACAGCAGCGCATGGTATACATGACGGTGGGTCGCAGCCGCGCCGCCACACGCAATTTCGACGTGCTGTTCGCTTTCGAGAACCCGCGCAAGTCGTACCCCGAAATCAAAGACGACGTGTGGGAGCTGATAGTCCGCTCACGCGTACAGACAGCCATGAGCCGCGACGAATGCCGACTCGCCCTCGGCGCCCCTCCGTCGGTACTGCGCACGCCCACATACGGCGGAATGCGCGAAATATGGCAATACTCCGACGGCGTATACCTCGTGTTTGACGACGGCTATCTGAGCAACTTCCGACTCTGATGGAACTGCGATTCTTAGGCACCGGCACATCGACAGGCATACCCGTGCTCAGATGCCACTGCAAGGTATGCACATCGACCGACCCACGCGACAGGCGTCTGCGCGCATCAGTGATCGTGCGCCCGGCTCCGGACTGCCCGTGGATTCTGATAGACTGCGGGCCCGACCTGCGCGAGCAACTGCTGCGCGAAGGCTCGCCCGACCTGTGCGCGGCCCTGCTCACACACAGCCACTACGACCACGTGGGAGGCATCGACGACCTAAGGCCGTACACCCACGAGGCACCCGGCGGACGATTCCCGCTCTACTGCCTCCCCGATGTCGAGCGCGACCTGCGCGACCGCGTGCCGTACTGCTTCGCCGAAAAGCTCTACCCCGGCGTGCCGACATTCACCATACACAGCATCAAGCCCGGCAGCCCGTTCAGCATAGCCTGCGGCGACCGCGCCGTCGAAATAACGCCTCTGCCTGTGCTCCACGGCAGGCTGCCGATAGTCGGCTACCGCATAGGCCCGATGGCGTATATCACCGACTGCTCGGTGATGCCAAAACAGACCATCGAATTGCTCCAAGGTGTCGACACGCTCGTAATCAACGCTCTGCGCCACAAAAGTCACCTCTCGCACATGAGCATCGGCGAAGCCCTCGAAGTGGCACGCGAAGTGGCGCCCCGACGCACATACTTCACCCATATGAGCGACGGCGCAGGCCTGCACTCCGAGTCGCACAGCTTCCTGCCCGACGGTGTGGAATTTGCCTACGATACCCTCCGCCTCGAACTTTGAGCTACAGCGCGGCGTTATACTGCCGGAAACCCAAAATTCAGGTACATCATGGCAAAATTCAAGACAGAAGAAGCGCGCGAGGTAGAAGCCCTCGAGCAAATAGAAGAACGCATAGCGCGCCGCGACAGGCGCGAACGCCTGCACCGAGTACTCATAGCCGGCCTCGGCACACTGCTGGCCCTATCGGTGGCTGCCCATTTCGCAGGAGGCTGCAAATACCTCAACCGACGCTAAGGAAATCACAGGCAGGTATGCGGCGCGCCGCGTCTTCCTGCGACAAACGTTACGTAGTAAAAAAAGCCGCGAAATCCGATTCAAGATTTCGCGGCTTTTTATCAGTATGGCTTTCGATATTTGTCGGAGGCTCCGTCGCCGGTTTCTTCGAGAATACTCAGATAGGAGTTATAGCGGCTCTCGGCTATACGGTGCTCGGCAAGAGCGTCAAGCACGGCGCAGCCCGGTTCGTGGGTGTGCGTGCAGTTGCCGAAGCGGCAATCGGTCGACAGCCTGAAAATTTCCGGGAAATAGTGCCCCACTTCCTCGCGCCCGAATTCCACCGTGCCGAAGCCCCTTATTCCAGGGGTATCTATGATGGCACCTCCGCCGGGCAGGTCGAACATCTCGGAAAAAGTAGTGGTGTGCATGCCGGTATCGTGCGCCTCCGATATCTGCCCGGTGCGCAGGTCGAGTCCGGGCACAAGCGCGTTGATAAGGCTCGTTTTGCCCACGCCGGAATTACCCGAAAAGAGAGTGGTCTTTCCGCACAACGCCTCGCGCAGTGCGTCGAGTCCTTCGCCTGTACGCGCCGAAACGCCTATCGACGGATACCCAAGCGATTCGTACAAGGCCTTGACGGCCTCAAGCAGCTCCATATCCTCCGGCTCGCCGAGCAAGTCGATTTTGTTTATGGCAAGCATGGCAGGAACGGAGTAGGCTTCTGCCGTGGCAAGGAAACGGTCGATAAAGGTCAGCGACGTGGTAGGGTGCGCCAGCGACACCACCAAAAGGGCGCAATCGATATTGGCGGCTATGATATGAGTGGCTTTCGACAGATTTGTAGAGCGCCGTATTATATAATTGCGCCTCGGCAGCACCTCTGTGATAAAGGCCACGCCGTCCGGCCCCGGCTCGGCGATACGCACACAGTCGCCCACCGCCACGGGGTTGGTGGTCCGCAAGCCCTTTATCCTGAAATTGCCTTTGACCTTGCACGGCACTTCCGAAACCACGTCCGCGCCGCATACGCGCACTATATATAGCGAGCCGGTATTGCGTATAACTATTCCATCTGTCATTATCAGGGGTATTTTTGATTCACAAAATTAAGAAAAGAGAGCGGCTTAAACAAGCAAAAAGCACAAGGTCGATGAGAAAGGGGTTAAACTAAGTTAATGATTCGCACTTTCCAAAGCCCGTGGCGTTAATCCTGTAATACATTATACACGACTAACCTACGATTCATTTATGGGAACTACCACTTTTCAAGAAAAACTCCTTTCGGTGCAACGCAATCTACTGAATTTCGCGTACACCCTTACGACAAACCGCGAGGATGCCTACGATCTTCTTCAAGACACTACGCTCAAAGCCCTCGACAACGAAGACAAATATGTGGACAATGTAAACTTCAAGGGCTGGGTGTTCACAATAATGCGCAACCTCTTTATCAACAAATACAGGGCCACGGTACGCTCAGCAGTTGTAATAGACCGCTCCGACGATTTATACCACCTCAACCTGTCGCAGGAGTCGGGCTTTGAGTCCCCGGAAGGTGCTTTGTCCACAATCGAGATAAACGCCGCGATAAACCGCTTCAGCGACGACTACCGCGTGCCGTTCTCCATGTTCATAGCCGGCTACAAGTACGCCGAAATAGCCGAACATATGGATCTGCCCCTCGGCACTGTCAAAAGCCGAATATTCCTTGCCCGCCAGAAGCTGAAATCGGCCCTCGCGGACTATCGCTACGACTGAGCCTGATCCGACGAGCCGTTTATGGCATCGGAAATATAGACGGTGAACACCGGGAAGAATATCAGCCCCATTCCCGCGAGAACGGGCGCGAGTATCTTGCCTATGTCGGTGTATTCGGCTATGTCGGAGCCTGTGGTGCTCATACACATCACAGCCCAGTACACCGCCGAGCGCAGGCTGTGGACGCCGGGATTGACCCCGTACTCGGCCACGTAGAATATCATGCTGGCAAAGTACACTATGGCCGCAAGCAGAACGATATAGGCTCCGAGCATACTCAGGCTGCGCTCCATATCCATGGCGCGCAGCACTTCCGCAAGCACGAACACAGCCCGTACCAGCGGTATGATGCCTAACACAAACTGGAGTATTCCCGAAGGCACTATGCCGAAAAAATTAAACAGCACCAGATAAGGCACGCACAGCAGATACGACACCGCATGGTGCCCCAGATAGCGCCAACGATGCTCGGAAAGCGCCATATCCACTGTCAGATCTACCAAAAACAGCATACACAGCCAGAACTGCACCTTGAGGTAGAAGCCGGTGCCGCCGAAAGTCATATTGTCGAGGGTGTCGAGGCTTACCATTATCACCCATAGCGCGGCTGCTCCGAGCACAAGCACGTCGAGCAGAAGCCGCAGCGCTTTCTGCCACGTCTTGAGAGTGCGATGAGTTGGTGTGGGATTGTCAGGCATAATGCAACAGTTTATTACCTAACAATGAATACACGCGCCCGGTTCGACCTTACGGTGCCTCAAACACGTAAGCGCCGAGATCGGGAGCGCTGCCGCGAGTATGGCCGTAAAAATCGGCTGGAGCGCTGATGGCGGGATCGGCGGCTCCGATGGCCGGCGATTCGGGCCTGAGCCGGTAGTCAAAGACGTACTCGCTACGCTCGGTATAGAACAGCGGGTCGGCCTCCCACAGGCAGTCTGTGAAATTATCGTCGTCCGAACCCTTGCTGCGCATAAGGCAGCGATGCACGCTCACGCCGGTGCCTGTAAGATCGCCGTGCGATATGTCAGCCCCTATGCCGTATATCACCGAGTTGCTTATCCTCGCCTCAATGTATGGCAGTCCGCTGCCGTCGTCAAATCCTGTCTTGGCATCGGCCGACACGTGGCTCAGAGCCACTGCCGGGCCCGAAACAGCCGAGAAAAGGTAATTATTGGCAAAAGTACAGTAGCGGAACTCGTGGCTGCCGCCGTGGAGCGCCACCAGGCCGGCGCCGCCCTCGGCAAACTCACAGCCAACGGCCTCCACCGAGCTGTGAACGGCTTCCAGAACAGTCCCCGCCGAGTTATGCAGCCTGCAGTTGAGCATCGACAGCGACGGCTCGCCTCCGGCTCCGTCGCCTTCTATGGCGAGGCCGCGCTCAGTGTTCCGCATATCGGTATGCGAAAGCCTGTTGCCCGACGAGCTTGGCGTGAATCTCACCCCGTCCCACTGCCGCGACATAATGTCGAAAGATATGTCGGCAACAACATTTCCGCGCCTGTCGCCCGTCATATTCACCGGCGCCTCGGCAGTACCCTCCGCCAAAAGAGTGCCACGCACAATCATCGACGCCTTGTCGTGGAAATACAAGGTCGCTCCCGGAGCAAGCGTGAGAGTGGCTCCTTCGGCAACCACGAGCGAGTCGTATATCTGGTATGGCAGAGCGGCATCGAATATCTCGTCGCTTTCAACCACATACTCCCTCAGCCGCCGTACGTCCTGCCCGCAGGCTCTCAGCACCACCTCCGACGCCACGCCGTTGGTCATAAATTCGAGCTTGGCGTCTACCGTCATAGGCTTGCCCGACGAATTGGGCGGCAAAGTGGCCTCCACAAGGACGAACACGGAGTCCTTGCCGCGTATCTCCACGTCGCTGAACTCAGCGCCGCTCATACCGTCGACGTTCACGCGGTAGCAGCCTGCATTGTCGCCCACTATGCGCACGCTGCTTATCAGCAAGGACTTGGAATGCGGATTGTAGACTTTGAAACGGCTCGTCGGCGACGGCTCGTCGGTAAAGAGCAGACCCATATCGACGGTATCGGCCGAAAACACAGGCTGATCCGACGGAGATGTAGAAAAACCGTCCTCGATGCACGAGCCAAGCGCCAGCGCACCGAGGAGGAATATCGAGAGGAAAGTTATTATGTTCTTCATTTCGATATAATAACGGAGCGGAAGCCCCGATATTATATCGCCTTTACACGCAGCACCGTAAACGAATACGGCGGCATCACGGCGTGCGGCAGGTCGACCACCACTTCAGTGTCGGCGGCGTCCTCGTCGGCAGGACTGCCGCTGATACGGCGCCCCTTCACCTTGCCGCCGCGCGCTCCGAGGGCGTCGAGGTCGATATCGAACGCCACTTCCGCAGGCAGAAGGTTGACAAGCTTGAGCACATACTCACCTGCCTCGCTGTCCTTGACCACCGAAACACCGATGCGCGCCCGCACCTTGTCGTTATCAGAAGCCACCTCCACAGCCGAAGGCACGTACATATCGCCGCTGTTGGTGCCGTATAGGCGCTGCACATAGTACTCCGGCGTAGGACGCACCGTCGTATTGTCAAAGTATATCATATCCGGCCGCCACTGCGTGTGGCCGTCCTTGGCAAGCAGGGGCGCATACGAGGTCATAGCCACCACGTCGGCATTCCGCTCCACAGCAGTAAGGTACAGGGCGTCGGAAAGCGCCGTCTCTATATTGTTGGGCCGTCCGGGCAGGTGCGAGGCATATTCGCCGAGATACACCTGCGTGCCGCCGCGAGGATAGCTGTCGTAGTAATCCTGATTGTAGATAAGCCAGCCGGGAGCCACATAATAATGCTCGTCGACCATCGGCACCTCGAGCTTTCGCGCAAGCTCCCACCCCCGGTCATAGTCCGTGCCCTCATAGAAGGGTCCCACGGTGCCTATCACGGTTATTTCGGGGTGAGCCGCGCGCACTGCGTCGAAAATCATCTTGAAGCGCGGCTCGAAAACCTCGGTTATCATATCCTCGTTGCCTATGCCTATATACTTGAGATTGAAAGGCTCGGGATGTCCGGCCTCGGCACGGCGCCGTCCCCACTCGGTGCTTACGTCGCCATTGGCATATTCGATAAGGTCGAGCACGTCGGCCACATAGGCCGGCATATCCTCCATCGGGATTCCGTTCTGCTGGCCGAGCAGTTCGAGCGGGCAGCTCGCGGCGTGGTTGCCGGAGCCGGAATTTTGGCAGGGAACACCGGCCGCAAGCACGGGCAGAGGCTCAGCCCCTATATCCTCGCAGAAAAGGAAATACTCGTGGTAACCGAGTCCGCGCGTCTGGTGGTAGCCCCATAGATTGCGCAGGGGCTTGCGTGCCTCCAGAGGCCCTACCGAGCCTTTCCAGTCATATATATTCTCGATACCGTCGCCATGGGCCACACAGCCGCCGGGAAAGCGCACAAAGCGCGGACGAATCGCGGCAAGCGTTTCGGCAAGGTCTTTCCGCAGACCGTTCTCACGCCCTTTGAACGTTTCAGCCGGGAAAAGCGACACCATGTCGATGTCCGCGTCCGTTCCGGGAGCGAATAGCAGCTCAAGCCGTGCCGACGCTTCGGTTGCCGATGGCTTGAGGTCGGCTTTGTACGACGCCCATTCGCCCGACTTCATAGCTATGCGCTTCGACGCAAGCACTTTGTCGCCATCGGCAACAAGGCGCACCTCGACCGAGGACGGCACGCGCACACGCCCTTTCACCGAAAAACGATAAGTCTTACCCTTGGCCACGGGTATGCCGTCGAAGCCCTCATTACGCACATAAAATCCGCCGTCAGCCGATTTCACGGCTGCGTAGTGCGGGTTATTGGCGTGCAGCGGCGACACTGTGTCTATGGCCAGCGAACCTTTGCCACCGCTGCTCCATGCCGTGAGGGCATTCCATGCCGCATCGCCGCCACGATCGGAAGGCAGGTACTCGAAATCGCGGTTCTGCACAAGCTCGGCGTAAAGGCCGCCGTCGGCGCCATAGTTGATGTCCTCGAAAAATATACCTATCAGCTTGTCGGATATGGGCTTGGCATCAGCAGGGCGCGGACGCACGCTCACATTCACCCGTCCAAGGCCGACGAAACGCTCCGCATCGTCCTTGGCCTGCTCCCCATAGAGAGCCTCTCGGCTGCGGCGGCTGTCCAAATAGGCTTCAATACGGTCAACAATCCCTCGGTCGACCGTCTGCACGTATCCTCCCACACGGCGCCCCTCGACTGTGGCCGAATCCAGGCGCAAAGCTACCGACGCATACATGTCGCGGGGCAGGTCGGCCCGCGAGGCGAAATACCGCTGCGGCTCCCACTTGGCAAAATCGGCGGTCGATGTAAGGGCTGTGACACTACCGTCGGGAGTCGCGGACCATACCGCCGTCCAACGTCCGTCGGAACCGTTGACAAACAATTTTGGCGAGAACATCTTCTTATACGACCCCCACGGTCCGAAATCGCTCCGCACAAAATCATATCCGAACGCCTTCCATTGGTCGGTCGAATCCGTCCTCCACGCCAGCCTCAACCCGGAATCTCCGCCGGGAAAAGCATACGAAAACAATTCTGCCGACTGGGCGAAAACACCACCAGCCGACAAGGCCGCAATAACGGCTAACAAGCTCTTTAGTTTCATAATATCAATTAATACGCGAATTTAATAAATAACCCTCAATTTTGACTATTGTGGGAAAAAGATTATCTTTGCCGATGCAAAATCACACGCTTATGACTGAAGACGATATAAAAGAACTGCGCCGCGACCCTGACGGACTGCACACATATGAGTATCTCGCCAACCATATCGGCGAATGCGAGCCCACCGACATAGAGCTGCTTATCGACAATATGGAGCGAGTGGACCTTTCGGGGCAATTTATGGCAAGCGCCGCACGCTATCTCAACGCCATAGACTCAGAAGGATATTCTCCCGCCATACGCAGGCTCGTGGCCGCAACTATCGACAAAGACCGCGAGCACCGCTACCTCCCCGACCTTCTGCAAGGGCTGTACGGCACCGACTACAAGGAACATGCCACGGAACTATGCGCCTCCGACGATAATTTCCGCCGCATATACAAACGCCTCTTCCCCTCCTCCACTATCTGACCTCCCGGCAATGCGTTCACTCCTTATGGCTCCCATAGCGGCGCTGATGACTTTCTGCGCCTGCCAGACATCGGGAGCGTCTGAAAACACGGCCAAGACCGAAAACAAAACAGAAATAACAACAGAATCCTATATGCCAGACACTACTTCTGCCAAGGTACTCGTAAAGACCTCCCTTGGCAACTTTACCGTGCTGCTCTACGGCGACACCCCCAAACACCGCGACAACTTCCTCAAACTCGCCAAAGAAGGCTACTACGACAGCACCCTGTTCCACCGCGTGATAAAGGAATTCATGGTGCAGGCCGGCGACCCCGATTCGCGCACCGCCGCCCCCGGACAGCACCTCGGCGCAGGCGGCCCCGACTATAAAATCGACGCAGAGATAGTATTCCCCGCCCACTTCCACAAGCGTGGCGCCCTCGCCGCCGCACGCCAAGGCGACCAGGTAAACCCCATGAAGCAGTCAAGCGGCTCGCAGTTCTACATTGTAACAGGCCAGAAAATCGACAGCACCCAGATAGCCGCCATGGAAGCACGCCTTGCAGGCACCCAGAAGCAGGAAATATTCAACCGTCTGGCTATGGAACACCGCGACAGCATCATCGAGATGCAGCGACGCGGCGACCGCGACGGCCTGCGCACCCTACAGGACACCCTCATAGCGCAGACCGAGGCCGAGGCAGCAAAAATCCCCGCGCCCGCCATGACAGCCGAGATGAAGCAGGCTTACACCACCGTGGGCGGCGCGCCGCACCTCGACGGAGCATACACCGTGTTCGGTGAGATTGTCGACGGCATGGACGTTATCGACAAAATAGAAAAAGTAAGCACCGACCGTTCCGACAGGCCCAAGGAGGACATCAGAATCCTCTCGATGGAGGTTCTCGACTGATGGGCGACGGCCACAACATACCCGTACGGCACCATACACTGGCAAACGGCCTGCGTATGGTGCACAGTTACGACCCCACGACAGCCATGGCGGCTGTCAACATACTCTACAACGTAGGCTCGCGCGACGAGAGCAGGCACCGCACAGGCATGGCCCACCTCTTCGAGCACCTGATGTTCGGCGGCTCTGCCAATGTTCCTTCTTTCGACGGCGAATTAGAGAATGCCGGAGGAAAGAGCAACGCCTGGACAAGCCCCGACTTCACCAATTTCTACGACACTCTGCCGGCACAGAACATAGCCACGGCATTCCATATCGAAAGCGACCGCATGCTCGCCCTCGACTTCAGCGAACGCTCGCTCGAGGTACAGCGCGGAGTGGTGATAGAGGAATTCAAGCAGACATGCCTCAACAGGCCGTATGGCGACATTTCGCACCACCTGCGCCGTCTGGCATACGCCGAAAACCACCCGTACGCATGGCCTACCATAGGGCTTGAGCCGGAGCATATAGCCTCGGTGACGCTCGACGACGTAAAGAGCTGGTTCTACTCGCACTACGCCCCCGACAACGCCATACTGTCCGTGACCGGGCGCGTGGAGTTCGACCGCGCGGTAGAGCTTGCTGAGCGATGGTTTGCCGACATACCGAGGCGCAACATACAGCCGCGCCGCATTCCTGCGCCGGGATTCCCGCGTGAAAGCATTGTGGAAACCGTCTATGGCCGCGTGCCGCAGCCTATGGTGGTGATGGCATTCCCCATGGACAGCTACGGCACCGAACGATACTATGCCGCCGACACCGTTACCGACCTGCTTGCCGCAGGTCGCGCCTCGCGCTTTGTCCGCAGGCTCGTGTACGGCCCTGCCGAAGGCATATTCGCATCGGCCGACGCCTCGATCATAGGCAGCGAGCACGAAGGGCTGCTTCTGCTTACAGCACGCGTGGCCGACAACGACGACAGCACCATAAGCCGCGCCTGCGAACTGCTGCTGGCCGAAGCCCGCGCCATAGCTGACCCTGCCAACATTGGGAAACGAGAATACGAACGGACGATAAATAATTTCGAGGCGACGTTCCGTTTCGGGAATATCGACTATCTGTCGAAAGCGACCAATTTGGCTCTTGCCGAGTACCACGGCGAGGATATAAACGCCACAGTGGCGGCACGCCGCAGCCTGCGCCCGGAAGCAGTGGCGGCAGAAGCCGACAGGCTTTTCAACCGCACTCCTTTCGTCACCCTCGTCTACCGCCCCCGATAACGCGCCGCACGGCAGGCGGAGCCGCGAAAAAGGCCACCGCCACACCCACTATATCGGCCACGAAGTCGAACACATCGGCTGCGCGGCCGTTTTCCATAGCACCCTGCGCTATCTCGTCGAGGCCTCCGGCAACTATGCAGGCCGCGCAAAAGGCCGCCATAAGCTTCTTGGAAACAATCTCGCCACGATGTGCCCTCTGCCAGTCGAAGGCAAGCGCTCCGGCAAGACCACCGAACATCACGGCGTGTATGAGCTTGTCGGCGCCCGGAAACATAGGCAGATGCTCCACTCCCGCCGGGTCGGACGAGAGAGTTCCGTACAGAATCACGGCTGCCACAACCATGGTAGGCCACCATTTGCTTACGAACGAAATCATAGCGGAATATAGTCTTTGGGGTCAAGGGCGGCACCTTTGTGCCATAATTCAAAATAGAATGTGCCTCCCGGAGCGGTATGGCCTATCCTCTGCCCGGCAACAACGCGCGTGCCCTTGTTCACAAACACATCGGAAAGCCCTGCATACACGCTTATAAAATCGTTGGGGTGCTGAATCACCACTGTTTCACCATCGGCGCCGTCGTGGTACACGCCTGTGACAGTGCCTCTGTAGACGGCTGCCACCGCCACCTTGGCCGCAGCCTTGAGCCTGATGCCCGGCGAGGCGGAAGGCTCGACTCCGGCGGTATTCCCCAAGGGCGAAGAGAAAACCATACCCTCGGCAGCAATAGGAGCCAGAACCGACAGATTGAACCGCACTTCGTCTTCGTAGCGGCTCACAAAGTCGCGCTCAGCCTCCGTTGGCGCCACCAGCGAGTCGGCCGACGACGGCTGCGGATTCTCGCGCGAGGCGAGCGAGTCGGCCTCGCCCTTCATCACGCCCACTATGCCGGCAAGGAAAGCCTCGTTAGCACGCGTGGCCTGCTCAAGCGAGTCGAGCTTCAGCGCCGTTTCAAGATACTGCGCCCTGAGGTCGCCGCGCAGCGAACCGGGCAGCAGCTGGCGCATGGGCGTGTAGGCTATCACCATCCATATCAGCGCCGCCATAGCGGCAACGGAGGCTGCCGAAACAGCAATCACGCGGCCACGGGTCATGCGTATCGACCACAGACGGTTGTATGTGTTCTCCTTTATGAAGTCGAGGCGGAAACGGGCCGGATTCTTATATCGCTCCGCCCGCGGCCTGCTTTTCTTTACGGCGTCTGCCGGTGTATTTGGATTCTTTTTCAACATCTCCGACAAATATACTTCTTTTTCAGCGCATAGACAAATCCGCTGAACCCGGAGTCCTGAGGCGGCGTTATTAAGAGTGTGTTGTCTACATAACACCTCTCTGCAAAAAACGTTTCACATATATCTTTCTCTCACCGCTTATGGACTGGTTAATCGACATTCTCCGAAACAATCCTTCCATTCCGATATTCCTTACCCTCGGCATAGGATTCTGGATCGGCAAACTCAAATACAAGACTTTCTCGCTCGGCACCGTCACCTCGGTTTTACTTGTCGGAGTGCTGGTAGGGCAGCTCGACATACCCATTCCCGGCCCTATAAAGTCGGTATTCTTCCTACTTTTCCTGTTCGCGATAGGCTACAGCGTGGGGCCGCAGTTTTTCCGCGCGCTCAAAGGCTCAGGCATACGGCAGGTGCTGTTCGCCATAGTGATGTGCCTGCTCTGCCTCGGAGTGACAACCGGCGTGGCCCTTGCTCTTGGCTATAATGCCGGAGAAGCCGTCGGACTATTCGCCGGCTCGCAGACAATATCGGCAGTCATAGGGGTGGGCGAAGACACTATCCGCACCCTCGGCATATCGCAGGCTGAGAAACAGAACTGGATGGATATGATACCTGTGTGCTACGCCGTGGTATACATATTCGGCACCATAGGCTCGGCATACATACTGAGCTACATAGGCCCGGCAATGCTCGGCGGACTCAAAAAAGTAAAGGAGCAGACAAGGGAACTTGAAAAATCGATGAACAACAGCTCCGTCACCTCACAGCCCGGATTCATCAACGCCCTGCGTCCTGTCACTTTCCGAGCATACTCGGCCGAAGGCGATTTTTTCGACAGCCCGCGCTCTATCGAAGAGATTGAGCAGAAAATCAGCAGCATGGGGCGCCGCGTGTTCGTGGAGCGCGTAAGGCAGGGCGGCACCATAATTGACGAACCCGCCGCTTCTGTCACCATATCCAAGGGCGACGTGATAGTGCTCAGCGGCCGGCGCGAATACGTGGTGCAGGACGAATCGTGGGTAGGCCCTGAGGTAGCCGACGCCGAGCTTCTCAACTTCGCGGTAGAGAAAATACCCGTCATGCTCGCCAACAAATCGGTCGACGGCATCACTGTCGACGGCCTGCGCGCCCTGCCGCATATGAAAGGCGTGGCCATATCCTCCATCACGCGAGGCGGACAAGAGCTGCCCGTGCTCGCCCGCACAAAGCTGATACGCGGCGACGTCGTGACCCTCGCCGGGCTCAAGCGCGAAGTCGACAGCGCAGCCAAGGCCATAGGCTACGCCGACCGGCCTGCCACCAACACCGATATGGTGTTCCTCGGCCTCGGCATATTCATAGGCGCATTGATAGGCGCAATCACCATACACCTCGGGGGCATACCCATAAGCCTCAGCACGTCGGGCGGCGCGCTGATAGCAGGCCTTGTACTGGGCTGGCTGCGCTCCAAGCACCCCACTTTCGGCCAGATACCCGATTCTTCGGTATGGCTGCTCAACAACCTCGGCCTCAACATGTTTATAGCCATAATCGGTATAACGGCGGCCCCGACCTTCATAAGCGGGCTTAAGGAAGCCGGGCTTATGCTCTTCGTTGCAGGCATTATAAGCACCTCGCTGCCACTGATTATCGGCGTATGGCTCGGCGCCAAGGTATTCAAGTTCCACCCGGCCATAAACCTCGGTTGCTGCGCAGGCAGCCGCACCACCACGGCCGCGCTCGGCGCCATACAGGACTCCCTCGGCTCCACAGTGCCGGCCTTGGGCTACACCATCACCTACGCCATCGGCAACACCATGCTCATACTTATGGGCGTGGCCATAACCCTCATCTGCTCATAATTAATAACTCCTCATTCCTCATTAAAAACTCCTAATTAAAAAAAATGGACCCACTAAGCCGTGAATACGAAAAGTCGCTCAGCAGCATGAGCCCCTTTGAAATCAAAAACAAACTGATAGCGCTTGCCCAGGACGACACCCGCAAGTCCACCGCCACCTTCCTCAATGCAGGGCGCGGCAACCCCAACTGGATAGCCTACGACGCCCGCGAAGCATTCTTCCTGCTCGGAGCGTGGGCTGTGGCGGAGTGCAAGCGCGTGTACACCGACTCGCCCGGAATAGCAGGCATACCGAGCCGCGCGGGCATAGCCTCACGCCTTGAGAAATTCCTCGCCGACAACCGCGACAGCGAAGGAGGCCGACTGCTCGAAGGCGCATACCGCTACCTCGTCGACAAGCTCGGAGCCGACCCCGACGAGCTCGCCCACGAATGGGCCGAGGGCATAATAGGCGACCAATACCCCACCCCTCCCCGCATACTCAAATACACCGAGGCAATCATACAGCCGTATCTCGCCCAGGAACTCGGCAACAGGGACGCCGGCGAAGGCCGCGAGCTCGACCTCTTCGCCACCGAGGGCGGAACAGCCGCCATGTGCTATACCTTCGACACTCTCCAGACCAACCACCTCGTCAAAAAAGGCGACCGCATAGCGCTTATGGCACCGCTGTTCACGCCCTACATCGAGATTCCCGAACTCGACCGCTTCGGATTCGACGTCGTGACCATAAGTGCCAACAAGGTCGAAGCCGACGGCTACCACTACTGGCAGTACCCCGACAGCGAGCTCGACAAGCTCCGCGACCCGTCGGTAAAACTCGTATGTATGATAAACCCGTCGAACCCGCCGTCGTACCGCCTTTCCGACCACGACCTCGAAGTGCTAATCGACATCGTGCGCAAGGACAATCCCAACCTCATCGTGGTTTCCGACGAGGTATATGCCACCTTTGCCGACAAATTCGACTCCCTCCTCTACCGCCTGCCGCAGAACACCATCTGCGTGTACTCTTTCTCGAAATACTTCGGGGCAACGGGCTGGCGACTCGCCGTGGTGGCCACCGCAAAAAAGAATATATTCGACCGCATGATTGCCGAGCTGCCGCAGGACAAGAAAGACGACCTCGCGCGCCGCTACGGCTCGCTGACTCTCGACGTCGAGAGCCTGCGCTTTATCGACAGAATGGTGGCCGACAGCCGCGACGTGGCTCTCAACCACACAGCCGGACTCTCCACCCCGCAACAGATAATGATGAGCCTGTTTGCCGCCAAATGCCTGCTCGACACCTCCGACACATACAAGCAGAAGATGCAGGCAATGATTCACGAACGCTGGAACGCCCTATGGAAAAACACCGGCTTCACCATCATTCCCGACAAGCTCCGCGTGGGCTATTACAGCGAAATCGACATGATGGTATGGGCCAAGAAATTCTATGGCGACGAATTTGCCGCGTGGCTGCCCACCGCCCACGAACCGCTCGACGTAACCATGCGCCTTGCCGTCGAAAAAGGCATAGTGGTACTCAACGGCTCAGGCTTCGACGCCCCCGAATGGAGCATACGCACCTCCGAAGCGAACCTCAACCGTGACGACTACGAAATAATAGGCACGAAAGTGCGGCAGATTCTCGAAGAATACCATCAGGAATACCTCGCATCAAAAAAATAACAAAAACATTACACCGCCGGGGCCGGGGCAACGCAAAAAAAGCGAGGCCCCGGCCCCGCCCACCTAACCACCTAACAACCTAACCACCTGCCCACTTAATCACCTACCTACAGCCTCCCCGTAGCCGAAAGTATATGGTACATCAGGTCGTGGAAGAGCATCTGGTCCGACTGGCGCGAGCCGACGCCCTTGCTCTGCACGTCGAAATTGCGTATCGCGCTTATTATCTCTACGGTCTGCGCCGCCGTATAGCGGCTCATAGCAAGCCGTATACGCTTAAGCGCGAAGCTATTGCGCAGATTAAGCTCGGCCATCAGCCCCGAATCCGAACGGTCGGCCGCATAATAGGCCGTCAACACATCGGCAAAGAGGTTGAATATCGAGGCGGCAGCCATAACCAACGGCACGGCTTTTGGATTGCTCCTGAAATAAGCCAGTATGCGGAACACCTTGGCAGCATCGCGCGCAGCAACGGCATCGACAAGCTCAAAACTATTGTACTCGCGACTCACGCCTATATTGCGCTCTATCACCTCGGGAGTCACCTCGGCACGCTCAGGCAGCAGGGCCGCGAGCTTGTCGATTTCGTTATAGAGGCGGCTGAGATCAGTGCCGATGAAGTCGCGAAGCATCTCGAGCGCCTTCTGCGATGCCGACAGCCCTTTGGAGCGTATATACTGGCCAATGAGCGCGGGCGCGTTGTAATCAGTGATTTTCTTCGATTCATACACCACGGCGCCCGTTTTCTTAAGAGCCGCCATAAGGTCCTTGCCCTTGGCCACGGCGCCACGGCAGCATATCACAAACACCGTGGTAGCCACCGGATTCGCCACATAGGTATGGAGCTTGTTGAGCTTGTCGGCCCTTATGGCCTGCGCCTCTTTGAGTATCACTATCTGGCGCTCCGACATCACCGGAATGCGGCTGCAAACATCTATCACCTGTCCCGGTTCCACATCGGGCGCGAAGAGAATGTACTGGTTGAACACCTTTTCGTCCTCGGACAGAACGTTTTCAAACCGGCGCGCGAGCGCGTCGATATAGTACCCTTCTTCACCGTGAAGCAGGTAGACAGGCGCGAGGCGTCCTTGGGATATATCGCGCGAAATACTTTCAAAAGAAGGTGCGGGAGCTGCCATATTGGAATATTTGTGTAAATTTACACAAATTTTTCACCACGTGCAAACCACGCAGCTCAATTTACCGGCCTTCGAGCCACGCATACGCCCTGACAGCGATTCGCGGCGCAGCGGCTACGAGATTTTCGACCCCCTGAGGCGCCGGTGGGTGGCACTCACTCCCGAAGAGTGGGTGCGGCAGCACTTTGTGAATTTTCTTGTGGAACACAGGGGCTACCCTGCCGCCCTGATGGCGAACGAAACAAGTATCAAGCTCAACGGCCTGAGCCGGCGTTGCGACAGCGTGGCGTACTCTCGCACGCTCAAGCCACTTGCCGTGGTCGAATACAAGGCCCCGTCAGTGGCCATAAGCCAGAAGGTCTTCGACCAGATAGCACGCTACAACATAGTGATCGGAGCACCGTTCCTGATAGTGAGCAACGGCATGAGGCACTACTGCTGCCGATTCGACGGAGGCAGCTACCGCTTCCTGCCCGACATACCTGCGTATGCCGACCTCGAATCGTGGCAAATCAGTAATCAATAATCAGAAAAAGTAAGCCACCCGCACGGCCCACTGGCGGTTCTGGGCGCTGTAGTTCTCGAGCTTGCGGGTCTTCAGCAGGTAGGTCATACCCCATGTGTACTGCACCGACACCTGCCAGCGCTTCCACAGCTCGACACCGCCACCGGCAGTAAGGCCGAGGTCGCCGCCGGCGTATTTGAACGGATTGGGCACGTCCTTGTTGCCTTTCACATCGCTGTGAGCAAGCATGAACGAGAAGTCGGGACCGCCGTACACGAAAGGCGCGATATAGTCCTCGAGTCCGTTCATACGCGTCCACTTAAAACGCAGGTGAAGGGGAATCTCAAGCATGTGGAGATACATCGTAGGCTTTTTGAAGCCGTCCACGGCCCATATCTGGCGCGAACCCAGATCAACCTTGGCTCCGGCCTGGTTATAGAGAAGGCCGAAATCTATACCGAAACCAATGCCGGGGAACATCATCTCGCACTGCAGGCCGGCCTGACCGCCCACTGTCTTGCCAACAGGCACCAATGGCTGCTTGAACTTGAGATCATTGATAGTCACTCCGGCTACGGCTCCGTAACGGAACTGGGCGTTTGCAGCCGCAGGGACTGCAAGGCATATTATGGCCACAAGGGCTGCTGCGATGATTTTCTTCATATGCTTGGCTTATATGGCCGCAAAGGTACGCACAAAAACCGACATACTTTCTTAATTTACGTAAAATTATGCCCCTGCGTCACACCACGCGCGCCTTAAAGCCCATGCGGGCAAGCTCCCGCAGCACGTCGGAACGGCGGTCGCCCTGTATGAGTATCTCGCCGCCGCGTGCAGAGCCGCCGCAGCCGAGGCTGCGCTTGAGCTGCGAGGCCACGCGCTCCACCTCGTCGTCGCCGATGGTGAATCCGCAGATGATGGTGGCCGTCTTGCCGGCACGTCCTTTTTTCTCAAACACTATGTCGAGGCGCCCTTGCGCCGGCGCTGCTTCCTGTGCCGGCTCCTGCGCCGTATCAGTGTCCCCGTCGGCAGGGAGTGCCCCGCGCAGCGATTCAAGGCGCGAACGCCAGTCGTCTGATTGTATGCTCATTTTATGTCGGAAATATCTGAATCGTCGACAGGCGCCTCGTGCGATGCCTCGTTGATTGCCGAAAGCATCATCATCCGCGCGCGGTCTTCATTAGGCATAGCCTGTATGTAGATATATGTGGAATCGCTGTCGCGCTCCAAGGCAGCACGAAGACAGCGGGCCGCGAAAGCCGTGTTCACATCGTTGTCGCCCGTATTCTCGCCGAGGCGCACCAAGAGCAGCGACAGGCGGCACAGATCCCACACGTCGGTATTATCGAAAGCGGTTCCAAGCACTATGCTGTCGCAGACGCTCTGCGCCTTGGCATAGCGCCCACGGGCGAAAGCCTCCTCGGCCTCGTCGACAGGAGCCTGCGATCCGCTTCCTGAATGCGTGCATGCCGTGGCCAAAGCCAAGGCCACGACCATACATGCCAATATTCCAATTAGTTTGTTCATTTCTGTTTCATAGGGGAACCGTCGCATCTATTTCCGGTTCGGTTACAATCTCGTCAAGACTGCGACCGTCGGAGTTCTGCCAGTCGGCCTCGCCGGGTTGGTCGGCGCCGGCCTCTTCAATCACATACTGCTGCTCCACATTGTCACCCGCAGGGGTATCCACATGGGTGTTGCTGTCAAACCAGCCTATGTAGAACAACACTGCCACCGCGATGGCGGCTACCAACAGGGCTACCAAGAGCCACTTCCAGGTTCCGGAGGATTGTTTTGTATCAGCCATGATGCAAAGGGTTTTATTTAAAAAACGCACCGAGGGACTGGAGAGTTCGCTACATGCTGCCCACTTTCTGATCGAAATCATACATCAGCAGGGCAGTCTGGGCCGCTTCGGCGCCCTTGTTGCCAAGGCTGCCTCCTGCACGGTCGAGGGCGTCCTGCTCGGTGTCCACGGTGAGGACTCCGAATATGGTGGGTATGTCGCACTCGCTGTTGAGGTGGGTTATGCCCTGCGTCACGCTCTGGCACACATAGTCGAAATGCGGCGTGCCGCCACGTATCACGCAGCCGAGCACCACGATAGCGTCGTACAGACCGCTGTCGATAAGTTTCGACGCGGCGTAGGTCAGCTCTACCGCTCCGGGCACTTCAAAGACATCTACCATGTCGTGGTCGAGAGTGCTTTTGAACACGTCGAGCGCCCCGGCAAGCAATGCTTCGGTTATATGGCTGTTCCACAGCGTGCGTACCACTGCCACGCGCATGTCGCGGGCTTTCTGGAAAGGAGTGAGAGAGGCGTTGGAAGGAGAAGACATTATATCAATCTTATTTTTGTTTGACTTGGCTTATGCGCGGTCACGACCCGCGCACATTATATCAGAATCCGAGATTCTCGAACTTTATATTGCGGGCGGCAGCGTCGGCCGAGGCCACGGCGTCAGCAAGAATCTGGCGGCACAGCTCGTCGGAGGGTGCGTCGAGGTCGTCCACCCCGAGTCCGCGCGTGAATACCGATGCTGTCACACCGGCCACAGCGCCGGCGTTCCACATCATACCGTCACACACGCCTTCCGGCACCGCGACGGTGTTCACCCTCTTGCCCGAATAATAGCTTATGGTATGGCACGACGGCTCCACGGCGATGAGCGAACGGCAGTAGAAGTCGATGTGGTTGCGATAGCAGGCCTCCGTCGAGGCGGCGCCGAAAATCAGGTCGAGTTCCGAAGCCCGCGCCATGACGATGTTGGCCATCTCAAGATTCTCAAGCAGCTGGGGCATCACCCGGGTAATCCTCGGCTCAAGCTGTGGCAGGAAGCCTGGTAGATAGATAAGCACGGCCTTGCGCTCCACGGCGTGCGCCAGCAGGCGGCTGAGGCGTGCGCGCATACGCGGGTCTATGGCATAAAAGCCTCCGAAGAGCACCACGTCGCCCTCGTCGATACGCGGCCACACTATGTCGAAGCATTCTTCGGGATAGGACTCGTAGCGGGTGATGGAGGGAGCCGAGCCGTCGCGGCGGCACACGAACACATTGAGCGGCGTGCGACCCTCCGTGAAGCGGTCGACCGACGTAATGTCGACCCCGACCTCTACAAGGGCGTCCACGGCCAGCGAGCCAACAGGGTCGGAGGCAGCCTCGGATGCCATAAGCACGTTGAAGCCCCCGCCGCCGAGAATGGCGGCGGCATTTGCCACGCGGCTGCCCGACACCGAGCCGAGAGGACGGCCGTCGGCATCAATCACAACGTTCAGCGACAGCTCGCCTATACATATTATCTTTTTCATCAGCATCTATTTCTGGGGCGTGCGCGAAGCCACTCCGAGATATCCTCCGTGGTGACGTTTGGCATATTCCTGCCGCGTGAAGCCGATAGCCTGCATCGTGTTTACCACCAGCACGTCGCCTATCACCGTCATCATAGTGGTAGAAGTGGTAGGCGTAAGCCCGAGCGGGCACACCTCGGGAGCCGGCGCCGTAAGCAGCGTTATATCGGCAAGCTGCGCCAAGGGGCTGTCGGGAGCGCCTGTGATTACAAGCACCGGTATGTCGGAGTAAAGACCGTGGAGAAGCTCCACAAGCTCGAGGATTTCACGCGTCTTGCCGCTGTTGGATATGAAGAGCACTATGTCGTCGGGCTGCACCACGCCGAGGTCGCCATGCTGCGCCTCGCTCGGATGCAGGTATACCGCCGGAGTGCCCGTCGACGAAAAGGTGGTGGCTATGTTCATGGCAATCTGCCCGGCCTTGCCCATACCTGAGGTGACGAGCTTGCCCTTGCGGCGATGAACACGATCCACGATAGCCTCCACAGCCTTTTCATAACCATCTGTGACAGGAATTGCGAGTATCGCCTCGCTCTCGGCGCGCAAAATTTCGCGCATTGACTGTTTGACGTCCATTGGGGTCGTTGGTTTTCAAATCAGACACAAAAGTAAGTAAAAAAACTTGTAGCGGCAAGTGTCGCGCAAATCGCCACAATCGGTCAAACATCGCTAAACACCTCGCATATTGCGCGGATGGTGCAGCAGAATTTCCTCGCGGAGCCGCACATTGTCGAGGTGCAGATAAATCTGAGTGGTGCCTATCGACTCATGCCCCAGCATCTGCTGTATGGCCCTGAGGTTGGCTCCGCCCTCGAGCAGGTGGGTGGCAAAGGAGTGCCGCAGCGTGTGGGGCGACACACTGCGCCTTATGCCGGCCGCCTCGGCAAGGTCGCGCACGATGTAGAACACCATCACCCGCGTGAGATGCCGCCCACGGCGGTTCAGAAACAGATAGCCCTCCTCGCCGGGCTTGGCGTCGGGCCCTTGGTGGAGCCTCTGGTCAAGGTAAAGGCGCGTCTGCTCCACGGCATCGGCCGACATAGGCACCATGCGCTCCTTGGCGCCCTTGCCCGACACCACGAGGTATTCCTCGTCGAAGAACACCCGCCGGCGCTCCAGCGTGCACAGCTCGCTCACGCGCAGCCCCGACCCGTAGAGCATCTCCATTATGGCGCGGTTGCGCTGGCCCGTGTCCGACCCCATGTCGATGGCGGCAAACATAGCGTCCACCTCGTCGATCGACAGCACTTCGGGCAGCTTGCGCCCCGCGCTCGGAGTGTCGAGCAGCGCCGACGGATCGTCGGTCCGCACACCTTCGGCCACCAGATAGTGGTAATAGCTCTTGATGCCCGACACCATGCGCGCCTGCGAACGGGTGGCGATGCCCATATCGTGCAGGTCGGTAAGGAATGCCGCCAGATGCGACGTGTCGGCCTGCTCGGACGACACTCCCATCGGAGCGAGCCATTCGAGCAGCCTCTTCACATCGTGTATGTATCCTATCCTCGTATTCTCGGCAAGACCGCGCTCGAGCATCAGATAGGCTTCGTAAGCTTTCAGCATCAAGTAGGTAGGTGGTTAGGTTATTAGGTGAGTATGTGGGCAAGTGGCCAGGTGGGTAGGTGAGCAGGTAGGGAGGCGGCGTGCCGCGTTTTCCCTAAGGCCTCTAAAGCCCTTAAAGACCTTAAAGACCCTAAAGCCCTTACAGCGCACGCGCGCCGCTCGGGAAGCCTACAGCGTCCCCTGCTCCACGCAGCGGGCTATTCGGTCGAGGGTGGCGTCGTCTTTGTCCTTGTCGGGCTTGAAGGAGCTTTTAAGGCTCACCCCGAAGAGCTTGCCGAAGCCCTGCCAGAACGCCGCGCGGAACGTGCCGAGAAACGCCTTCACGATGTCATAGCTCGACTGGTGCGTTTCTCGCTGCACGAGCTTCACGAGTACCTTGGCCTGCCGCTTCGAGAAACGCTTCAGCACCGGCTTATACTGCTCGAACAGAGCCTTCTCCATAGCCTTGAGGTAATCTTCACGTTCCTTCTGGGTGGGAAAAGTTTCGATATACTCATATGTTTCTATCAGCGTTTCAGCTATAAGCTTGGCATACGGCAAGGTAAGCTTCACATCGCGCACTGTGCGCCAGTAGTACTCCTCCTGCTTGCTGTTCTTGAACTTCATGGGAGGATACACCGACAGCTCGCGCAGATGCAAAACCAGCATCGTGTCGCCGGCCTCGCCCACCCGCACCGAATAACCACGGTACGGGTTGCGGAAAGTCGACGGCACCTCCTGAGCCTCGGCACGCGCGGCCACAGCCGCAGCGGCAGCCTTCTCGGCTTTCGACAGCTTTTTGGCACACACCGGCGCAACACCGCATAGCGCCATTAATATTACAATGAAGAGAGCGCGCATACTCTTATAACGCTCCCGCGCCGCTATTATTGTCGGACCCGTCAGACTCGTCCGACCCGTCCGACAAAACAAAAATTCAAAAAAATGACGAAAAAATTTGGCCGCATAAAAAATAATGCCTAACTTTGCAGTCGCAAATACGGCATAGCCGATTCGGCTCCCTAGCTCAACTGAATAGAGCATCTGACTACGGATCAGAAGGTTACAGGTTTGAATCCTGTGGGAGTCACACTTTGATTTCATTTCATATTAGTAGTAGTTCACGGCTCCCTAGCTCAACTGAATAGAGCATCTGACTACGGATCAGAAGGTTACAGGTTTGAATCCTGTGGGAGTCACAACAAGGCACCGACGCTTCAAAAGCTTCGGTGCTTTTTTTTGTGATTATTTAATCGCTTTTAATCAATAAAATTTCGTATTTTTGCGCCACGAAACCGGGCGTGCGCCATGCCGCCCGGAATCATTGGCAAATCAAATAATAAAACACAACATACCAAGGTATAAAGTATCAACAATCATGAAAATTGAAAAAATCATCGGCCGTGAGGTACTCGACTCGCGCGGCAACCCCACAGTAGAAGTAGACGTAATTCTGGAATCGGGCGCATTCGGTCGCGCTTCTGTTCCCTCCGGCGCATCTACTGGCGTTAACGAAGCCCTCGAACTCCGCGACGGCGACAAGGCCCGCTACATGGGCAAGGGTGTCCTCAAAGCCGTAGCCAACGTCAACGGCCCCATCGCCGCTGCCCTCGTAGGCATGAGCGCGCTTGATCAGATTGCCATCGACCAGACCATGCTCGACCTCGACGGCACCGACACCAAGAGCAACCTCGGCGCCAACGCCATCCTCGGCGTGTCGCTCGCCGTTGCCAAGGCTGCTGCCAACTACCTCGACCTTCCCCTCTACAAATACATCGGTGGCTGCAACACCTACGCTCTGCCCGTGCCCATGATGAACATCATCAACGGCGGTGCTCACTCCGACGCTCCCATCTGCTTCCAGGAATTCATGATTCGCCCCATCGGCGCTTGCTGCTTCCGCGAAGGCATCCGCATGGGTACCGAAGTGTTCCACAACCTCAAGTCTGTCCTTAAGGCTCGCGGCCTCAGCACAGCAGTAGGCGACGAAGGCGGTTTCGCTCCCACCCTCGACGGCACCGAAGACGCCCTCAACGTTATCATCCAGGCTATCGAAAAAGCCGGATACGTACCCGGAAAGGACATCACCATCGGCCTCGACTGCGCTTCGTCCGAATTCTTCAAGGACGGCGTGTACGACTACACATGGAAGCAGGGCGCAGAAGCTCCCAAGCTCACACCCCAGCAGCAGGCTGAATACCTTAAGAAACTCGTTGAGGAATACCCCATCGACTCTATCGAAGACGGCATGGCCGAAGGCGACTGGGAAGGCTGGAAGATTCTCACCGACCTCATCGGCGACCGCTGCCAGCTCGTGGGCGACGACCTCTTCGTTACCAACGTCAAGTACCTCGAAAAAGGCATCGAGCTCGGCTGCGCCAACTCTATCCTTGTAAAGGTTAACCAGATCGGCTCGCTCACCGAAACCCTCCGCGCCGTAGAACTCGCACAGCGCAACGGCTACACCGCAGTTATCTCGCACCGCTCCGGCGAAACCGAGGACGCCACAATCGCCGACATCGCAGTTGCTACAAACGCCGGACAGATCAAGACCGGTTCTGCAAGCCGTTCCGACCGTATGGCCAAGTACAACCAGCTCCTCCGCATCGAAGAAGAACTCGGAGCAGCTGCACGCTACGGCTACGGCAAACGCACCAAGCGCGCCGAATAATCCCGCACAAACACCTCCATACCGAAGAGC
>Ga0137307_100159_pt1 | contig 105550 bp, 104 predicted proteins | sample NAcewD2O_March_2_FD_97180 | JGI IMG/M metagenome (GOLD analysis project Ga0137307, IMG submission 97180) | Mouse cecal microbial communities from Vienna, Austria - N-Acetylglucosamine amended D2O_March | ecosystem: Host-associated > Mammals > Digestive system > Large intestine > Cecum | place...
TGACAGAATACGGGCAATCAGCTCGTCCATGTCAAAAGGTTTTGTCAGATAGTCATCAGCCCCCGCCCGTAAACCGCGCACTTTTGAAGCGCTGTCATTTTTTGAGGTAAACATCAGGATTGGCAGGCTGCTTTCTTTTCTGATCTGCTCCAAAGTTTCAAAGCCGTCAAAGCCAGGCATCATGACATCCAATATGACAAGCTGGTATTCTTTTTCCTTCATCTGCAGCAGACCGGATTTTCCAGAATAACAGCAGTCGGCTTCTATGCTTTCCTGTAAAACACTCTGCTTGATTAGTACACAAAGTTCCTTATCATCATCTATAATCAAAATCCTGTTCATTATTGACGTTCCTCCGTTTATTAAATTACACATCCATATGCCGGGATTACAGCCACATTACAATTATATGTGGAGATTTGGTCAATGACAAGTACCCAAATTGGGGGTATTTTCTTTTTCTCGCCTTTTGTGCATTTTTTTAAGTTCGCGCCTATGGGGCTTATCCACCTGTTTGAACAGTTCCTAAGAATATGCTTCTATTACATAAGCAAACAAATTTTCGAACATAATTCATTGTTATATTTTAATAAAAATAGTTTTTCCTGCACTTATTTGAATACAACCATTGCAAATGAATAAAATTTGTATACAATATTAATTAGAACATAAGTGAAGCCGCTAAATAACACGGTGTAAACGCTTTCATGAGCAGTAAGTATAATCACAAATATTACAAAATATTAAAAAGAAAAGGATGGATTTATATGATGTATGGATTTGGTACAATGATTGATCAACTGAAAAAAAGCCCTAAGACGATTGTCTTTACCGAGGGAACAGACCCACGTATTCTTGAGGCTGCCTCCCGCCTTTTGGCAAGCAGTTTCCTTCACCCGATTCTTGTTGGCAATGAGGAGGATGTACTGATGGCTGCGGAGGAAGCGGGTTATAATATTCGCGGTGCACAGATTATAGATAGTAATAATTACGATCGCTTTGACGAGATGGTTGAGAGATTCTGCGAACTTCGTAAAAGCAAAGGTATGACGCCGGAGGAGGCTAAGAAGATTCTTTCCCAGCCGAATTACTTTGGCACAATGCTTGTTGAGATGGGTGTTGCAGACTCCCTCCTTGGCGGCGCGACATACTCTACCGCGGACACTGTTCGTCCTGCTCTTCAGATTATTAAGACGAAGCCGGGCAACAGTATCGTATCTTCCTGCTTTATCCTTGTCCGTCCGGGTGCTACTGGTGAGAATGAAGTGCTTGCCATGAGCGACTGTGCGATCAATATCAATCCTACTGAGGATGAGCTTGTTGAGATCTGTGGTGAGACAATTGAATGTGCAAAAATCTTTGGTGTAGACCCTAAGGTAGCGTTCCTCAGCTATTCTACCTTTGGCTCTGGCAAAGGTCCCGATGTCGAAAAAATGAGAAATGCAGCAAATAAGGCAAAGGCAAAATTCCCCAATACGCCAATTGAGGGCGAATTGCAGTTCGATGCCGCTGTATCTCCGCGTGTGGCACGTACAAAATGCCCTAATTCCCAAGTAGCAGGTCACACCAATACCTTTATCTTCCCAGATCTCAGCTCAGGAAATATGGGCTATAAGATAGCACAGAGAATGGGTAATTTTGAGGCATACGGTCCAATCCTTCTAGGCTTGAATGCGCCGGTCAACGACCTTTCCCGCGGGTGCAATGCGATTGAGGTATACTCCATGGCGATCATTACGGCTGCGTTAGTGTAAATCAATAGAGACAATACAAAAAGCAGGTAGTACATGCCTGCTTTTTATATTGCCTCTATTTTATTCTAATATTTTTATCTCAATTTTTTGCAGCACGTCACCGCCAATGAGCCTGGGCCGATATGGCAGGACACGCTCAGCGACAGCGGGTCCACTGTATAGACAGGATAGTCAGGAAATTGTGCCTGCACTTCCTGTTTGAATACGTTCGCTGCCTCTTCATTCTGTGTATGGGCAATTGCCAGATACATTTGATTATCCGGTGACAACCCACCAAAGCGCTTTTCGATATCGCTCTTAATGGCATTGATCATAATAGATTTGGCCTGATTGACCGTTCTTGCCTTCGCAAAGGCGTCTAGTTTATCTCCCTGAATCTGTAACACGGGCTTTAACCGCAGCAGTGTGCCAAGCGCAGCAGCAGCAGGTGTGATGCGTCCGCCTTTTTTCAGATAATAAAGCGTATCTATCATGATGTATATGCTGGAATTTAACTTGTCCGCCTCTAAGATCTCTTTGATTTCGCTGCCGCTCTTTCCCTCTTTTACAAGTTCAAGGGCATCAATGGCAGCCCGCTTCTGTGTTACAGAGATTCTTTGATTATTTACCACATGAACCTTCCCGTCATAGTCCTGTGCCAGCATGACTGCTGTCTGGCAGGAGCCGCTCAGTCCGCTGGACATTGGGATATGGACAATCTCGTCATGTTCTTTTAACAGTTCATCCCAGAGCTGCATAATAGATTCCGGCGATGGCTGTGAGGTGGCAATATCTGCATTTTGCGCCAGCTTTTGATAAAATGCTTCCTGACTGAGCGTAATCTCCTCATAAAAAGTCTCCCCGTCAATCATAAAAGGCATTGGCAGCACATGAAGTCCCATCTCCTTTGCCTGACTCTGTGTGATACCGCTATTACTATCCGTTACAATTGCTATTTTCGACATTTCATCCTATCTCCTGTTAAATTCTTTTAGATGTTTATATAGTCAAGATCTGTGGCAGCATTCTCTTCATAATATGCCCAAAATGCTTGATATTCATTGTCGGGCTGCCTATAGGAAGCATATATTTTTGCTGCACAGCACTGCGCGTCCTGCAAAATCACTGCATCTTGATAAATATCGCCCAACTGGAATTGGAACTGGCCGCTCTGACGGATTCCAAACAGGTCTCCCGGACCACGCAGCCGCATATCCTCCGATGAGATAAAAAAACCATCATTAGATTTATTTAAGACCTGCAGCCGTTCCATTGTATCATTTTGATTCGAGGTTGTGATAAAGATGCAGTAGGACTGGTGTTCTCCACGTCCTACACGACCTCTGAGCTGGTGAAGCTGCGCCAGACCAAACCGCTCAGCATTCTCTACCAGCATCACCGTCGCGTTCGGTACATTGATGCCGACTTCAATGACCGTCGTGGATACCAGTACATCAATATGGTGCGCGGCATATTCCTCCATGACATAATTTTTGGCTTTGGGATTCATCTGCCCGTGCAGAAATTCCACCCGCACACTGTCTGGCAGTGCCTTCTTGAGCTTTTCTGTGTACTCAATTACATTTTCGAGAACGGGCTGGTCTCCCATCATCTCCTCATCACTTGCCTCAACCATCGGACATACGACATACACCTGTCTGCCCTGTGCCACTTCTTTCGCGATAAACTCATATGCCTTTTTTCGGTAATCTGTATTGACGACACAGTTTTTAATCGGAAGCCGGTTTGCCGGAAGTTCATCCATGACCGATATATCCAAATCTCCATATAAGATCAGGGCGAGCGTTCTCGGAATCGGCGTGGCACTCATCACAAGAATGTGCGGCTGTATTCCTTTTTGTGCAAACGTCTCGCGCTGTTTGACGCCAAAACGGTGCTGCTCGTCAGTGATCACAAGACGCAGGTCATAAAAATCTACGTCATCCTGCAAAAGAGCCTGTGTCCCGATAATCACATTCCCCGTCCCCAGAACAATGCTCTCCTTTGCCCTGCGCTTTTGCTTCGCAGTCAAAGACCCTGTGAGAAGTACTGGTTTAAAGGGCAGGTGATACTTGTCAGCCAGCTCCAATATAGATTCATAGTGCTGTTTGGCGAGCACTTCCGTGGGTGCCATGAATGCAGCCTGATGATGGTTCATGATACACATAAACATCGCCAGTACTGCCACAATGGTTTTGCCAGAGCCGACATCTCCCTGAATCAGCCGGTTCATCAGATGTGTCGAGCACAGATCGCTCTCTATTTGCGCCCAGACCTTCTTCTGCGCGCCAGTCAGCTCATAGGGAAGGCTGTCGATAAAATCCTGACAGGCGTCAATGCGCATCATTGGGGCATCATTGATTTCCTGAACTGTCATATCCCGAAGAAACATGACAGAGACAATAAAGAACAAGAATTCTTCAAAAACCAGACGCTTTCTGGCTGAAACCAGCGCGTCACGATTTTCAGGAAAATGAATGCCTGTCACTGCCGATTTCAAATCCGTCAGCCCAAATTCCCGGCGCATCGATTCAGGAATATAATCCTCACCAAAATCCAACTTGTTGACTGCGGCGAGTACCGTCTTGGTGATCGCGGCGATGGTAAGCCCCTTGGTTGTGGGATAAACTGGCGCAAGCCGGTGCACATTCTGCGCAAATTCCTGCGGGCTGACAATTTTTGGCTGATCCATCGTCATGCGATTATTTTTCAAAATAACGCGCCCACGGAAAATATATTGTTTGCCGGTCTGAAGATTGTTTTTGATATAAGGCATGTTGAAATACACGATATCGCAGGCGCCGCTGTTATCTCTGACGCGCACTGTAGTAATCGACATATTCTGCCTTATATGTACAGTTTGGGGAACACTGATGACCAAAGCACGTATCGCAGATACCTGATTCGCCTTCAGCTCCCCGATATTTACAAGATCGCGCCACTCTTCATAATCTCTGGGATAATGTCTGATCAGATCGTCAACCGTCTCTATATTTAACTTATGATATAAGGCAGCTGTTTTCTCTCCAACCCCTTTTATCACTGTAATTGGATCGTTTCTCTTCACCGTAGTTACTCCGCAGAAATAATATATGAATAAATCGGCTGACCGCCAAACTGTAGTTCCACATCACAGCCGTTGTATTCAGCCTGCACCTGATCTGCCAGCCGCTGTGCCTGTTCCTCTGTTATGACATCTCCATAATAAATGCTGATCAGCTCAAATTCATCAGACATCATCTTTTGGACCATGTTGAATGCCACGCTCTGTAAATCGGTTCCCACAGCCAGAATCCCTTTGTCGCCGATGCCCATAAAGTCCCCTTGATGAATCTCCTGATTGTCAATCATGGTATCTCGCACAGCGTAAGTAACCTGTCCTGTTGCAACACGCTGCACCTCCTCCGTCATCACTGCCTCATTTTCCTCAACAGAGATATCAGGCACATAGTTGATGATTGCTGTAATCCCCTGCGGAACTGTCTTGGTTGGTATGACAATAATATTTTTGTCCTTCGTCAGCTGTTTTGCCTGATTTGCCGCGAGGATAATATTTTTATTATTTGGAAAAATGAAGATATTATCCGCATTAATTTTCTCAATGGCATTGAGCATATCTTCAGTGCTGGGATTCATGGTCTGTCCGCCTTCAATAATATAATCAACGCCAAGTGAGCGGAATATTTCATTCATGCCCTCTCCGATGGATACTGCGATGAATCCAGTCTCTTTATGCACGTTCGGCACGGCATCACTACTCTCAGCCGCCGGTGCTGTCTGACTCGGAAGATCTGTGCTCTGCATCTGCTTCTCCATCATGTCGGACACCTTCTCATCGCGCTCAAGACGCATGTTTTCTATAATGATGGTCGTGAGCGAGCCAAAGCGAAGCGCCTTCTGCATTGCAAGTCCGGGATCGTTGGTGTGCACATGTACCTTTACGATCTCATCGTCTGCCACGACGACAATCGAATCGCCGATGGAGGAGAGATACTCTTTAAAATCCATTTCTTGCTTAATGTTAAAAGGCTTGTTGAGCATAATCAAAAACTGTGTGCAGTAGCAGAATTTAATCTCTGCATTAGCCTGTGCCTCGATGGTGGACGGCATTGAGCCTTTCTCCGCGGCAGCACTGGTCTTTGGCGTGAAATCAAGCGATACATCAAGTTCTTTGCCAAGGAACGCATCATAGGCACCTTTGAGCACCTCCACAAGACCCTGCCCGCCAGAATCAACCACGCCCGCCTGTTTTAAAACAGGAAGCATATCCGGTGTCTGTGCCAAGACAATCTCAGCTTCCTTGATGACCTCACCGATAAAGACCTCCAGATCCTTCTCGCCCGCCATCGCCAAATCTGTCGCTCTTCTGGCGGCGCCTTTTGCAACCGTTAAGATGGTTCCTTCCTTCGGCTTCATGACAGCCTTGTAGGCGGTTTCCACAGCCTTGTCACAGGCAGAGGCAAGAATGGCAACGTTAATCTCGTCATACTCTCTGATGACCTTTGTAAAGCCTCTGAAAAGCTGTGACAGAATAACGCCGGAGTTTCCGCGTGCGCCTCTCAAAGACCCTGACGATATCGCCTTTGAGAGCGAGATCATATCTGGCTCCGCGATTGCGGCAACCTCCTTTGCAGCAGACAGAATCGTCATGGACATATTTGTACCTGTATCGCCGTCGGGAACAGGAAACACATTCAACTCGTTGATCCACTCTTTTTTATGCTCTAAATTCTTTGCTCCGGCGAGAAACATCTTTGCCAGCATTTTCGCATCGATTACATTTATTCCCACTTCAGAAATCCTCCTTAATCAATCACTCGAACGCCTTCAACAAAGATGTTGATTTTTTCGATTTCGAGACCTGTGAAACTTTCTACTTTGTATTTTACATTATTGATCAAATTATCACATACAGTAATAATACTGACGCCATATGCGACAATCACGTGAAAATCAAGAATCAATTTATTATTCACAATATTTACCGATATCCCATGCGTGATGCTCTCCTTCATAAGCAGCTTCACCAAACCGTCCTTTACGTTCACTGATGCCATGCCGACGATGCCGAAGCATTCCACAGCGACACTTCCTGCATACTGGGCAATAACCTCAGGATCGATATAGATATTACCCAGATGGGTATTCATAGATCCTTTCATAGAAATCCTCCTTTGGTTCTTTTATAAAATAAAAAACATTAATGCTATTATTATAACCGTTTTTGAAAAAAAAGGAAACACAAAAAAATTATATTTTTTAAGAAAAAGAACTTGTCAAATAACAGTTTATCTGATAAGATATTAATGTTGTGAGTCGAATGACTTAGTTTAGTCGAGGAGGTGCTAACGATGGCAAAGTGTGATATTTGTGGCAAAGGCGTTCATTTCGGTAATAACGTAAGCCATTCTCATAGAAGATCCAATGCAATTTGGAATTCAAATGTAAGAAGTGTAAAGTGCAAAGTAAACGGAGCTGCTAAGAGAATGCATGTATGTACAAGATGTCTGCGTTCCGGATCTGTAGAAAGAGCGTAATCTATATTGTATAAACAACGATAAAAAAAGAAGTGCTGCGCTTCTTTTTTTATCGTTTAAAAGCCAGTACTATGAACCTTCATGGTACCGGCTTCTCATACTTTCATACTCTGTCTGAATAAGCAGTAATGTCTTGGTATCCCCGCATTTGTTATCCGGGTGAAAAATCTTTAATAACTCCTTGTAACGCTTCCGCAGTGCCAGTTCACTGTCAACCCCCCTGAAAAAGCTTGTACTATCATAGGCGCTTGATTCATATTGATGCATAGTTTTCGCGCCAGACATTTTCTGGCGTCTGTACTTGTTCTTTTCGTGCTCAAAATTCAAGCGCTCGCACTCTAATGCTTTTCTGTCAAGCGCAAGCTGCTGATAGGCATTCTCTATAATTTTCTTCTTTTTTTCGATGAATACCTCATTGTCATCAAAGCGTTTCTTAATTGTCTTTTCGCGCAGTTCCAGTGCAGTTCTCTCACGCTCCAGTTTCCGTTTCAGCTCCTGAAGCTCGCGGTTAAGCTCTTGCAGCTCTTCTCCCTTTGCCTGAATTCTGACCTGCTCCCGGAACATCCAAAGTTTCATATCTTTCAGATCCTCTGGTGATTCAGCCCTCAAGAGTGCTTCATCAAAATCCAACATCTCCATTACTCCCTTTGCATTAGAAATTCATCTATCGTTTATCTACAGTCAAATAGATAATACCCCGTTATAATAAAAATAGCGATAAGTATCAATCCTACCCATGTGTTTCCTATCGCCAGCATAAAGAGCATGCCGATTGCAATCCAAAACAAGGTATATCCTATAAGTTTGCACATCCTTATAATACCCCGGCACATCTTTATTTATTATATGCACAGCGGACTTTTTTTATATCACAACGAATATCATTGGAACTGTTTAATAATACTCTTCTGGGAATGCAGTGTTAATCGCTTCCTCGTCGCTGGGCATATCTTCTTTTTGGGCGGTAAATCTGTCTATAAGATCGGGCACCATATCAATAATCTTGGTGACAGTATCCTGATTTTTGATGTTGACAAGCCGCACCTGTCCATTCTTGATGACGAGCACTGCACTTGGCGACATTTTGCCAGTCATACCGCCTGCGCCGCCGCTTTTCTTCTCCTGAGAAGAAGAACCCGCGCCAACGCCAAACGTGACATCGACCAGCGGAATAATCGTTGTGTCGCCCGCCTGTGTCGGCTCTCCTACCACTGTTTTTGATGAGAGAAAGCTCTCCATTCCCTGCATCATTGAATTAACCACTTCATTAAAACTGTTATTACCAGACATTCCATACCTCCAAATCGACTATGTTAAATGTTTTTCGTTAAATTTCCTTCTGTCTTAAACTCTTTATCAAACGTTTGAGATCTTTATTAAAAAACAGGATACATCCTGCGTGTACAAACACGAATACAGAAACTCGTCCCCGAAATGCAAACTCGCCCTCCAGAACCGTTTGGTCAAACTCTGGCTGTATGTCTACCGCGCCCATATGCACGGGGTACAGCATTCCCCATACCGCAAGCACCTGCCCCATCATCGCCGGGTCCTCAAACCCCAGATGCAGATTTACGCTGAATTTGCGCGGTGCAATTTTTCTGATTATGCGTCCAAATTGTCCCCAGCACACAGTCAAAGCCTGTTTTGTACTATCACGCTGCAATATTTCGAGATAATATTTTATGTTCTTTTTTATCCTAACCATTGTATCACAAACTTTATTGAATGTGAACTTTAACTTTTTGAAAAAATTTACAAATTTTGAAAAAAAATCCTTTATTTTTTGAATGATATTTAATTTCCTGAATGGTTTCCTGGCGTGTCTCTTTCCAGCGTCATCTTTCTCTGAAGGAGTCTGTATCGCTGTTGTATGAAAAGTATCGCGCGTGTCAGCTTCAAATTCTTCGTATTCTTGATAAAAATCTTCTTGACTCTCAAAATCTTCATCAGTTCCCCAGTTTGCACCGCTGTCCTCATCTGAGGAGGCTGCCTGAATTTCGCTGGCAGGCCTTCTCTTAGTTTTTGTTGACTTCGCTTTTTTATTCCTGAACGTATCAAAAAAAGGGATGCCAAAAATCTTCAAAACAAGATGCAGCTCTTGTTCATTCTGATAGGCGCCCATCACAGACACAATATGGAGAAGCCATGATACGCGCAGTGTCGTCATAAACGTACCATTCTGATAGCTGCCTTTGCCGCGGTACCGCACTGGCACAAACAAGACCAGCAATAATAGAAATAAAATAAGTCCCAGAAGCACCAGAATCACAATTCCAATGATCTTCAAAACGGTTAATAGTGTCAATACCATAAGCTCCCCTTATTTGAAAAAAGATTTTACATCATATGTCCCTGTCTCGCGAAAAACATCCTCAATCATGTCTATGACCAAATCCACTGCCCCGCCATATCCCGTGGCAATGCCGACAATATAGGGCATGTTGGCTTTTTTTCGGTAATATTTTTGTTTGAGCATTCCGCTGTGATAGATCTCAAGCAGGTCCCTGTTTTTTGCGAGCGCGATAATGTAGATTGTCGGCTGAGGTCTGCCTGTCCGCAGCTTCCACTTCACTGTCCCGCATTTTTTGTCCAATGACGGGCTGATATATAACTTCTTACTAAAACGCATCTTTTACCACTGCTTCCAAATAGATTTTGTTATCACTGACTATTCTAACATAACATTCCAAATATTACAAATCAAAAAGAAGATCAAAACTGACCTTCTTTTTAGCTGTTTTAACGTGGTTTTATCCATTGTCTGTTTTTTCGAAGCTCGAGATATTCCTGATACGCCTGTTCTAAGATCTGCTTTTCATTTGAAAATTTGAGCAGATGATATGCCTCATGATATTTATAATATCCCGAATCAACAAAAAATTCTTCACGCTGTGGCTTGCTGTAATAATTATCCGCCATCATTAGATACCAATGGACTTCCTTCTCTACGATATCCTGAGGCACATTGAAGGTATATTCGCTCTTTCCAATATATTTCATAACAGTAGCTTTCACGCCTGATTCCTCAAACACTTCTCGCAGGGCAGTCTCCACATGCTTCTCACCCATTTCAACAGTGCCTTTTGGTAAAACCCACCCTTCGTATCTGTTTTTGAAATTTTTGTATAAAAGTAAAATTTTACCCCGGAAAATGACTACGCCACCACAACTAGTAGCTTGAATCATGGTGTTTCCTCCTGTATGGTGCGTATATTATTCTTTCATACTGTCCATAATGCTTATAATCTGGCTTGTTTCATAAGGTTTTGTGACAAAATCTGCCGCGCCGAGCTTGATCGCATCCAGCATTTTATTTTTCTGACCAGATGCCGTCACCATTATTATTTTGGCTTCCTCGTCATATTCTTTGATCTTGACAAGCGTTTCGATTCCATCCATCACTGGCATTGTGATATCAAGCGTCACGAAATCCGGCTCAAGTTCACAGTATTTATCGAAGCCCTCCTGTCCGTTTTCCGCCTCACCAATCACCTCATAGCCATTTTCAACAAGAATATGGCGAAGCATATATCTGGAAGTTTTAGAATCGTCAACTATCAAAACAGTATTCATATTATTATCTCCTTATCCTATAAAACTTTATAAGCATATTCTTATTCATATACCTCTAGTACTGCTTTAAGACTGTATCCGTTTGCATAAATGGGAATGACATACAGTTTCTCATTGCTGATAAAAGGTCCAACCATCGAAAATTCAGGGGAGCTCATGTCGATCGTGACATTGTCATAACTTAAATTTGTAGCGAACAGCCCATTCACACAATTGATAAATTCACCTACATTATCGAGGGCATCTTCATTTACAGCTTCGTATGTATCGCCCGTAAAATAATTTGCAATCGCAAGCAGATCATTGTCTGGTGCGCTGATATACACCTTCATATGCATGTCTCCTACAATCATCTGGCACGCATGCTTGTCAAGCTGCAATGAACGCGCAGTGAACGATTTGTCCAAATACGCGTCGCAGTCTATCAGACGGCGTATAGTCTGGATAAGGGTCAATGTAAATTCCTTCAGCCGCGGTGACTTTAGCGGAACAAAGATCTGCACACACTGTTCGAGATCGTCATGGATGAGCGAACTGATCTGGGCATCTGTGTAGCCGCCGATTTGCTGAAATTCATCCAGAAAATGATTGATCTGCCCGAGATCCATAAAGTGTTTGTCGATCATACTCTGGACAAACTTCATAAATGCATTCGACTGGTATGTCAGGATCTCATCAAGCTTCTCATCTGTGAGATATTCGGCATCAATGGCTGCCTCGCCAAAATGTTCGCTGTTCCTATCTATCCGTCCCAAAAGCTCTTGTGCCACTGCCGCTGATATCACTTTATTAATTACTGCGATTGTCTCTACCTCAGCCTTGAAATCTTTTTGAACGGGAAGCAGATCATCTAATTGCGTCTGCGACAAAACTTTTTTTTCCACCAAATAATTTCCAAATAAACGGTTAATCATTTTTGGTCCTCCTTTTATTTCTTCAAATTACACCTAATACTAATATACACCTTTTCACAAAAAATTACAAAGTATTCTTGAAATTTTTGCAATTTTTATAATAAATCAGAAAAGTATACATTATTTTTGACTATAATACTCATCTAAAATCCGTCTTGCCATCGGCACTGCGTACTCTCCGCCAGAGCCTGCGCCCTCCATAATGATTGTGATCTGCAAGGTTTTTTCAGTGTCATACGTATATCCGGTAAACCATGCATGTGAATCCGAGTTGGAATTAAATTCGGCGGACCCCGTCTTGCCGGCTGCACTGTAGCCTTCGCTGATCAGGCGCGTTCCAGTGCCCTCCTCCACGACGGTTTTCATTGCTTCCTGCAAAACGGCGGCCTCCTGTTCTGTGATGAGCTTCCCCAGAGCGTGCGGCGCATAGGTCTTTATCACTTTCCCTTCTGCCGTCTCGATATGGTCAATCATATAAGGCTCCATCATCACACCGTTGTTGGCGATCATGGCGGTAATCATGGCAAGCTGTATCGGTGTCATCTGTGTGGTGCCCTGACCGATGACAGTCTGTATCATGGCATTGTCATTGCTGGCAATCTCATCGGAGATACTGCTGGTATTTGCAGGGAAATCCACAGGAAGTTTTTTGTTAAAAAACAGATTGTCAAGTGTCTTTTTAAATTTGCGCCGGTCAAGTTTGAGTCCTATATTTGCAAAGGATGAATTGCAGGACTTTGCAAAAGATTCCATCAGATCAACGTTTCCATGGACGGTGCCGTGATAACAGTTGATGGTATTTTTCCCGTTGGAGAATTTTCCTGTACACTGAAACGTATAGTCCTCATAGCGCTCTGGATTTTCACGGATATATTCCAGTGCGGTCAAAATTTTAAAGGTTGACCCCGGCGGATACAAACCTTGCGTCGCCCGGTTTAATAATACAGAGCTTGTGGTGTCCTCCAGGAGACTGTCCCAGATCTCACTGATCGTATTGGGATTAAAATCTGGCTTGGAAACCATCGCAAGGATTTTTCCTGTCGAGGGCTCTGTCACAAACACGGTGCCCTCATAGGTGCCCAGCGCATTGTATGCAATTTTTTGCAGTCTGGCATCGAAGGTTGTGACAACCGTGTTTCCCATGTGCTTCTCGTTTGCCAGATCATTTTGCAGCTTGTTCCCCAGAGAGACATTGGAGGAGACGAGAAACATATTGGCGCTCTGCTCGACGCCCATTCTGCCGTTTGCAGCATAGCCAACCGCATGTGCAAACACTTTGTCAAAAGGATAGTACCGATCATCCGAATGCGCGATCGTCGTCGCAAGCACCTGACCGTCTGCGGACAGAATATCCCCCCGGATCGTCTCCTCCGCCAGAATATCCTGCCGCTTGGCATTGTAGGAGTTGTTGATCACCTGTGCACTGTCGTAATATACATAGTGGAGTAAATGCACGCTGATTGCAATAAAAAGCCCCACAAATACACCTGCGATCACATTGGTGTGAAGGTGCATGCCCGCGAATGCCACAAGTTTATGAATGAAATTATTATTCGTATCAATATTTTTATCGTCATATTCTTTATTTTCATAAGATGTATCATTATGGATATAAAATCCCTGCACAACAGATAACATCATTAGTGTCGCCAGCACGGAACTGCCGCCATAACTGATTAAGGGCAGCGTCACACCTGTAAGCGGTATAAATTTGCTGTTTCCGCCAATTGTAAGAAATAGCTGCACAATGTAGATGATTCCCAGTCCATAGGAGGCATACTGCATAAAGGAGTCCTGACATGAGTATGCGACGCGGATTATCTCCAAAAATAAACTGACACAGACTGCAATGAGGCAGATGCCGTAGATTACGCCAAATTCCTCGCAGATTGCGGAAAAAATAAAATCCTGCTCTACATAAGGAATAGAGCTTGGCATTCCGGCATCAATCCCCATGCCAAACCAGCCGCCGGTTCCGATTCCAAACAGAGACTGGGCAATCTGGTATCCCGTGGCGTTGATATCGTTCCACGGGTCAAGCCATGCCGCCACGCGCACGCGCACATGCGCAAACAGCAGATAGGAGATATATGCCGCCGCAGCGCCGCCTGCAAAACCCATAACCAAATACCGCAGACGATGTGTCGCAATATACAGGAGAATAATATACGTGATAAAATAAATCAGTGCACTGCCAAGATCCTTGGCGGCGGCAAGGAACAGCACATGCACTGCCGCAAGGAATCCTGAGAGCAGGAGGTGCCATAACTTCTTGGCTTTTGACAACATCGCTGCTGTAAACAGTACATAGATAATTTTCACAAACTCTGACGGCTGGAAGGATAACCCCATGATAGAAAAAGACAATTTAGAGCCGTTTGTAATGCTGCCCCGCACCAGCACAGCGCCCAGAATCAATATACCGGCTGCCGCAAAAATATAATCGCAGCTTTTTAACAGCTTTTGATATCTCAGAAAAGCCGGAAGAATCAGCGCGATTACCAGCGATATTGCGATGATGGTAAACTGGCGTACAGAGCGTGTCAGGGACAGGCGTGTCAATATCACAAAGCTGACAGACAACAACAGTGCGATGTGGCTTTGAATCAAGCGGTCTGCCTTTGGGTAGATTACGCGCATCAGGACCAGAAAGGCAAACACTGTGATCATTTGAAAAAGCGGAAAGAAAAGATATGTAAAATCTTTTCTTGAGGACAGCAGCACCAGACTCCCTGTCATATGATTGATAAAAATCATACTGTACTGGAGGACGAAAATAAAGTTTTTGCGCTTCCTGTCGTCACGACAAAGGGCGATAAAACTAATCAATACATATAATACAATATTTGCTGCTAATATATATTTTGATAACTCGATGACTGCTCTTAGCATTCTATTCTACTCCACGCTTATAATGTCCATTGGTAAATTCCCTGTAAGGAAATTCCGTACAGGAATTTAGAAAATATTCGATTACAGCCCGTGTCTGCGTACCGTTCTCGACAGAAAAATCAAGCCGCAAAACCGGATAATTCTTTTTCAGAATACGATCAAGCTGTCCATGCAGCGACATGGGCACAGTATTGTACAGAATGTTATAACAATGCGTACAATTCTGTACAATTGTAATATCATTGCGATAACGGTCTGTCAAATGATATCTATTATTTGCAGTTCCAGTATCCTTTATACAGCGTTCCAGCGTGTTTCGAATACAGTTTGCCGAATACATCAAAGGGATATATCCATATAGTACAAAACAGGTATTGCCAGCAGGAATCAGTCTGTCCAACTCCTTTCTGTTCAATTCCAAGGGAAGCGTGACACCATCTGTCTGACTCTCCAGAAAATCCAGCGCAGCCTGATTCCACGCATAAACTGTATAGTCCGAGTAAATCGGCCCTTGATAGCCTATTGTACGAAGCCATTCCAGTTCTTCGAGGTTTCGAACCATGACGCCTGAGAAGCGGCCGCTGTGCAGGAGTGCCTCATATTTTGGCAGACAGGAATAAGACCTTTTCCGCAAAATATGTGGTAAAACGAGAATATATTCCTGTTTAGGTAGCAAGGCATTCTCCGCGTAGAGAAGCAAGTCTGCCTCCACGTAAATGCGATGCAGCTTTGAAAAGGTGTTTGCAATCATAAGCTGTTCATAGGTTGTGACCAGCACGCACCATTCACTCTGCCGCAGCGGAGGCGGATTATCCGGCTTTTTCTCTGACAGCACAAGCTCTGGGACAGCGCGTAGTGACGATGCCAGAAGTTTGTGTTCCAGCGCAGCCGCCGCCCTGCGGCGCAGTTCGTTCAACGCCTTTACCGCCATGAACGAAGCATCATCTGTATCAATGTCAAGCGCTGTGAGCTGAAAACAGGTGTCGCCAAGCTTGCTCAGCTTCTGGCGGATATCCTCTTGGCGAAGTGGTTTGTTCTGCGCGGGACTGGCCAGCTCTCCTGTCACTGTCACGGAAGCTGCTTCTGTCGAAAGGGTCAAAACCGCAGGACTTCCCGCACGTATCACAGCAGAACCGCTGACCGACAGACGCACTTTGTTCGCAATATATTTCTCCTGAATTGCACGTAGAACCTCCTGTGCATTTCCCGAATATCCCGGCTCTGCCAGCGTGACCATATCTTTGTTGTGATGCTGCTGGTAATATCCGCCGCAGGTGTCCGAACGGATGTACAAGTGCTTGATAAGCTGTTCATCTTCTGGTGAAACTGTATATTTTTTCTCAGGATTTTCCAGGTATGCATCAAGATACTTCCGGTAAATGGCAGTCACTCCGGCAACATATTCAGGGCTTTTCATGCGTCCTTCGATTTTAAAGGAATCAATGCCATCCTCGATGAGCTTGGGCAGAACAGGCAGCGTGTACATATCTTTCAGGCTGAGCGGATACTGCTCTTTGCCGTGTTCACCGGTGTAGGGAAGCCTGCACGGACCGGCACAGCGCCCTCGGTTGCCGCTGCGGCCGCCTAAGATAGAGCTAAACAGACATTGGCCAGAATAGGCGTAGCACATCGCACCGTGAATAAAGCATTCGATTTCCAGACCAGTTCGTGTTTTGATATCTTTGATTTCTTCAAGTGACAGCTCTCTTGCCGGGACAATCCGGCATACGCCCATTTTCTTCAAAAAATCAGCGCCATAATGCCCTGTGACTGTCATCTGTGTGCTTGCATGAAGCGCCAGATCTGGAAACTGTTCGCGCAGACGTGCAAGCACACCGAGATCTTGGACAATCACGCCGTCTAATCCCGCTTGATACAGCGGGATTAGATATGGGACAAGATTCTCAAATTCGCTTTGCTTAACCAGTGTATTGACGGTAAGATAAATCTTTTTACCAAAAAGATGAGCGGTATGCAGGGCTGTCTGGATTTCTTCTGATGAAAAATTGCCCGCGTAGGCGCGGGCCCCGTACTGCTCTCCGCCCAGATACACTGCATCTGCCCCTGCATTGACTGCCGCCTGAAAACAGGCAAAATCTCCCGCGGGTGCCAGCAGTTCTATTTTCTGATCACTCATGTGTTATGGCTGCCTTTCAACTCTGTTTCGAGACGAATGATCTGTTTTGAATTTTCATTTAACGTCTCGTTTGCTTCTTTGAGGGATTTGGCTGTATTGTCCAGTTTGATCTGCGTGGCAATCAGCTCATGCTTTAAATCATACAATTCATTATCTTTCGCCTTCAAATCCTGTTCAAGAAGCTCAATCTGCTTCTTCGCCTTAAAATAATCATCCGCAATATTTAACTGAATTAACATATTCTGTTTTTCGACAGACTGTCTCTTAAAACTGTCCATCTTCGCGTATTCATTGACTTTATTATTGATGTACGCTGCAACTTTTTGTAAATATTCGGCGCTCTCATTGCCGCTGACGGTCAGTACTTTACCACCGATAATAACTTCTGTATCTGTTTTGGCAGACATAATCATGCCCCTTTCTCACTGTGTTCAACAAGTATAATTTATTATACCAGACTACACCGGCATTTCAAGCCCCAAATGGCGGTAGGTAAGTTCAGAGACCATTCTGCCGCGCGGTGTGCGCACAATAAATCCGTTCTTGATCAGATAAGGTTCGTAGACTTCCTCGATCGTTCCCCGGTCCTCACCGATTGACGCTGCAAGACTTTCGAGCCCGACAGGACCGCCGTTAAAACGGTTAATCATTGTCATAAGAAGTTCCCGGTCTGTCTGGTCTAGTCCCAGTTTGTCCACATCCAGTATATCCAATGCCGTATTTGCAGCCTCCAGTGTGATCTTCCCGTCATATTTGATCTGTGCAAAATCCCGCACCCTGCGCAGCATACGGTTGGCAAGTCTCGGTGTGCCGCGGCTTCTTCTGGCTAACTCAAGCGCGCCCTGCTCATCAATCTGCACCTTCAGAACGCGCGCTGAATGTTGGATAATCAGCTTTAACTCCTCCACCGAATAAAATTCCAAATGCTGAATAACGCCGAATCTGTCCCGCAGAGGCGCAGTCAGCAAGCCTGCACGGGTCGTCGCACCAATTAAAGTAAAGTGCGGTAAATCAAGCCGCACGGATTTTGCAGTGGCCCCCTTTCCGATCAGAATATCAATCGCAAAGTCCTCCATCGCGGGATACAGCACCTCCTCGACCTGCCTGTTCAGACGGTGGATTTCATCAATGAACAGGATATCGCCTTCTTGGAGTCCGTTTAGAATCGCAGCGATCTCCCCCGGCTTTTCGATCGCGGGTCCGCTCGTCACTTTGAGATGGACGCCCATCTCATTTGCGATGATGCCGGCAAGTGTCGTCTTTCCAAGACCGGGCGGCCCGTAAAAGAGAACGTGGTCGAGCGAATCCTTTCTCTGGCGTGCGGCTTCAATATAAACCCTCAAAATTTCTTTTGCTTTTTTCTGTCCTATATAATCTTTTAGCGTCTGAGGGCGCAGACTTCCTTCGATTTTCACGTCCTCGTCTAAAAGTTTTGTCTCTATTATTCTGGATGCCATAGAATCCTCCAAAAATATTACAATGTACTTATGAGTTTCAACGCCTGCTTCAGAATAGTGCCTGCGTCCATATCCTCTGTGAGTTCAACCTGCCGCACAGCCCTCAGCGCGTCAGAGGGGGAATAGCCCAGCGATGTCAGGGCTTCTATTGCTTCATTCTTCGCATTTGTTTCTGCTGTCGTATCAGAAGAAGTCAGGACTTCTAAGTCCGTAGCTGCGCTGACCGTAAACTGCACTTTATCGCGCAGTTCTAAGATAATCCGCTCTGCGGACTTTTTCCCAATGCCTTGCGCTTTTGCTATCGCTGCGGCATCTCCTGACAAAATAGCAAACCGCAGGTCATCAGCGCTCATGGCAGATAAAATACTCAGCGCCCCCTTTGGCCCTATGCCGTTGACGGCAATTAATTTTTTGTAGATTTCCACATCATCCTTTGAGAGAAAACCAAACAGATTGAAGGCATCCTCACGCACACTTGTATAGGTATAAATCTTGACAGTGGCACCGATTCCCGGCAGACGCTGTGCCACGCTGAGCGGAATCCTGATATTGTATCCAATATTATTACATTCTAGTACAAGATTATCCTCGGAGATGTCTATGATTTCGCCTTTGATATATGCATACATTGATTACACACGCCTCCATAATTGTCAAAAAGGGAGAAAACTTCTCCCTTTTTAAACGCTTCATTGTTTCTAATTGTTGATAAACTTATCCTCTTCGTTGTTCCAGCTATAGAGCTTGCGGATCTCCTCACCAATCTTCTCAGATGGATGCTCGGAGGCAAGCTTTCTCATCGCCTTGAAATGTACCTGACGTCCTGCCGGAGACATGTCTAACAAAAATTCCTTCGCAAAAGAACCATCCTGAATGTCGGAGAGAATCTTCTTCATTGCCGCCTTTGTCTCATCTGTGATAATCTTGGGTCCTGTGATATAGTCTCCATACTCTGCTGTGTTGGAAATAGAATATCTCATGCCCGCAAAGCCTGACTGATAAATCAGATCAACGATGAGCTTCATCTCATGGATACACTCAAAGTAAGCGTTTCTCGGATCGTATCCAGCCTCAACAAGTGTCTCAAAACCAGCCTGCATCAAGGCACATACGCCGCCGCAAAGAACTGCCTGCTCACCGAACAAGTCCGTCTCTGTCTCTGTTCTGAATGTCGTCTCAAGTACGCCTGCTCTCGCGCCGCCGATTGCAAGTGCATAGGCAAGTGCCAGCTCAAGCGCTTTTCCGGAAGCATTCTGCTCTACCGCTACCAGACAAGGAACGCCCTTGCCCGCCTGATACTCAGAACGAACGGTATGTCCGGGGCCCTTCGGTGCGATCATGGTCACATCGACATCCTTAGGCGGTGTGATGCATCCAAAATGAATATTGAAGCCATGTGCAAACATCAGCATATTGCCTGCCTCAAGGTTTGGCTCGATATCCTTCTTGTACATATCTGCCTGTAACTCATCATTGATCAAAATCATGATGATATCAGCCTTCTTTGCCGCCTCTGCTGCTGTATACACTTCAAAACCCTGCTTGACTGCCTTGTCCCATGACTTGCTGCCTTCATAGAGACCGATAATGACATGACAGCCTGACTCCTTCGCGTTCAACGCATGGGCATGTCCCTGACTGCCGTAACCGATCACTGCGATTGTCTTGCCCTCTAACAAAGAAAGGTTGCAATCTTCCTGATAATAAATCTTTGCTTCTGACATTTTTTTAATCCTCCTAGTAATATATGTAAAATTAAATATAATAATTTAGAACCTACTCCAGATTCACAAGTTCGTCTGTGCCGCGTCCAAGTCCCGCGATGCCTGTCCTCGCAATCTCAAGGATTTCATAATCCTGCAACAGACCGATAAACGCCTCAATCTTTGACTGATTCCCCGTCAGCTCAACAATCAGGCTGTCCACATTGACATCAATAATCTTTGCCCTGAAAATATCAGCTACAGCAATGACGCCCTGGCGCTTTTCCGGCGTTGACTTTACCTTGATCAGGCAAAGCTCTCTGTAAACACTTTTCTCAGGCTTTAACTCGCGGATATCTCTCACATCGACCAGCTTTGCAACCTGCTTCTCAATCTGGTCTAAAATATCCTCCTCTCCTGAAGTCACGATGGTAATACGGGTAAAGCGGGAATCTGCGGTGACACCTGCCGTGATACTCTCAATATTATAGCCGCGTCTTGAGAACAAGCCTGAAATACGGCTCAAGACGCCGGCATTGTTATCAACCAAAAGCTGAAATACTCTTTTCTGCATAAAGATACACTCCCTAATCCGTTACAATCCTTTATTTTGCATAAATAACCAAAAATCATTGTAACAACTCTGATATTAATTGTCAATACATTTAGGCAAAGCCAGTGTCCCTGTTCTTGCCACCTCCACGATACTGATCGACTTGAGCATATCCAGCATCACCTTGATGCGCTCTGGCATATCGCAGATCTGTATGATCATGTTATTGTTCGACATATCGACAATATCCGCCTTCATGATCTCACAAATTTCCATGATATCACGCCTCGTACCGCGATTGTATTTTACCTTGATCAGCATGAGCTCTCTGCTGATGCTGTCCTTTTCATCAAACGTTTTTACTTTGATCACGTCAAGTTTCTTGTTGAGCTGCTTCTCAATCTGTTCGATTGTCCGCTGGTTTCCAGAGCTTACGATTGTCATGCAGGAAATTGCCGGATCATCTGTCTCGCCAACCGCAAGGCTGTCAATGTTAAAGCATCTTCTCGAGAACAGCCCTGAAACCTTGCAAAGCACACCAGCCCTGTTTTCTACTTGTACGGAATATATTTTTTTCATATAGACTGGAACCTCCTTATTTTACTAAATCCATCGGGTCTACGAGACATTCCATGAGCATCGTGTTGTCATCTGCCAGAAACTCTTGAAGTTTTTCCTGTGCATGCGTCATATTCTCCACACGGATAAACGGGATATCATATGCCGCAGCGAGTTTCTCGAGGTTGGGTGTTCCCTCCTTGATATCTACGACGGAATAATTATCCTTGTACGTATAATGCTGAAATTCGCGCACCATGCCAAGATAATTATTCTTCATCACGATAATTTTGACAGGGATATGATGCTGCATAATGGTCGCAAGCTCCATCATTGACATTTGGAACGAACCGTCGCCGCAGACCGCCACGACCTGTCTGTCCATGTCGCCGCGTTTCGCCCCCATAGCGGCAGGAATCGAATATCCCATCGTTCCCATTCCGCCCGATGTGAGAAAACGACCCTTTTTCACAATATGGTAATTGCAGCTCCAAATCTGGTTTTGCCCGACATCGGCAACGTACACTGCATTGTCCTTCATCTCATGGGAAAGCATTGTGATAAACGCCGCGGGATCTACATATGCAGGGTTTGGTTTGCGCTTCTGGACCATGGTCTCACGGTATTCTTCCAGTGTGCGAATCCATGCCTCATGTTCACAGGTAAATTCCTCTTTGGCGATATCCTCAAAAATATGTTTGGCATCTCCCACCAATGGTATCGACGGACCGACATTCTTGCCAATCTCGGCAGGGTCCACATCTATATGTACCAAAATCTTGTTGGTCGTAATCAAATCTGGCTGGCTGACAGCTCTGTCCGCCACGCGCGCGCCCACCATAATCAAAAGATCCGATTCATTCATCGCACGGTTCGCATAGGCTTTGCCGTTGTTTCCAACCATGCCAAAATACATGGGGTCCTCCGTGGGCATCACGCCGATTCCCATCATGGTAGACACCACCGGAATCCGGTATTTGTCGGCAAATGCCCGAAGCTCTGTTACCGCCTCGCTCAGATGCACACCACCGCCCGCACAGATGATGGGGCGTTTCGCCTTTTCAAGCTCTTTTACAACTTTCTTTATTTGTACGATATTTCCCTTCACAGTCGGCTTGTAAGCGCGGATATTCACTGATTCGGGATATTTAAAATTCTTGATGGCAGCGTTCTGTATATCAATGGGAACATCTATCAACACAGGTCCCTTTCGCCCGGAATTGGCAATGTGGAAGGCTTCTTTAAAAATGCGGGGGATATCCTCTACATTTTTGATGAGATAGCTGTATTTGACAAATGACTCCACAGCGCCTGTGATGTCCGCCTCCTGAAATACATCGCTTCCAATCAGCTCACTTTTCACCTGACCTGAGATACATACCATCGGAATACTGTCCGCGAAGGCGGTCGCGATTCCTGTGATCAAATTGGTAGCACCCGGTCCGCTCGTGACGGCACACACTCCCACGTTACCGGTGACTCGGGCTTCTCCGCTCGCTGCGTGTGCAGCATTCTGTTCTGTTCTAACTAATATTGTCCTGATCTTTGAGTCGAGAATACTGTTATAAAATGGGCAGATCGCTACGCCGGGATAACCATACACCGTTGTAACACCCTCATTCTCGAGACATTTTACGATTGCGTCAGCACCGATCATGATGTTCACTCTTATCCTTTCAACTCTAATTTGTCCTGTTGTTACTGTTTTTGGCAACAAAAACATATATAATTATACATAATATTGCAGATTAAGTAAACCATTTTTTATGAATTTTCCAAATGAAACATATAAGATTGCTTTTATGTATATATTGTGGTAGAGTATAATACTGTAAAAGATAACTTTTGGGAATTTGAATAAAAATGCAAAGGAATTTTTCAGAAAATGAAGCATCAATATACATATAAAACAATCAGATTACTCTCGGCGGCAGTGCTTGGCATGGCATTTTTGTCAGGCTGCGGCGGTTCCAACAAAGAGGAGGAGGCACTCGCAAGCTTCTCCTCCTCCATTGAGGACTTTACAGACTACATACAGGAGGCGGACGAGAAGCTCAATAATCTGGATATCAGCAATGCACAGTCAGCAGACGAGCTTTTGGAAATCCTGGATGGCATGGAGGTTAGATTTGAAGAATTTGCCAGCATTGAAATGCCTGTCCAGTACGAAGGCGTCAAGGGACTGGCATTACAGGCAAGCGAGGAGATGTCACTTGCCGTATCACATTATCACACCGCATATGAATCTGAACCCTTTAATGAAAACTATGCTGACGCCGCATACCAGTACTATAAAAACTCCTATGAATATGTTCAATATATGGGATATCTGCTTGCCGGTGAGGACATTCCTGAAAATGATCACGTCAAAGTATACGAGGAGACAAATGACAAAAACATTCTGAACAAATGGCTGTCAGATGACGAAAACGAAACAAATACGGCTTCTGAGCAAATCCCAGAAGCCGCACAGTAGCGCATTATTTCGTATTTTTATTCATTTCCTTTAAATTCCCGCAGTCTCTTGTCTGTATCACGCTGCGCCAGATATGAAAAAAGTAAGAGCGCCAAATCAGACCCGCCATCATACAGCATGGCAACGCCCACCAGAACCATCGTAATCTCATACACTGTAAATGGATTCAGCACCAGCAGCAGTCCTACAATGAGCGTAAGCGCCGCGGCAATCAATGCTATCCACCACTTCTCACTGCCAGCCTTCTTGATATCCAGCGTATACTGGATGTCCATCAATCCGTGAATCAGCACGATAATGCCCACCACCACCGGAATAATTGACAGCACGATACGCGGCTGTGCACAAATCCAGATGCCCAGCAGGACAAGCACGATGCCCATCATCATGACGAACTTGTTGTAAAATCCAAGCCGCTCTCCGCGCAGAAAGCTGATGAGCTGGAAAATGCCCATCACAATCAATGCGCCGCCAAGCAGATAACACAGCATGACACCGAGAATATGCGGCCAGATCACAAGTACAATCCCCAATATGACCATAATGACTGCATTGATAAAATAATTGTGCTTCATATCCTGTATGACTGATTTCATAAACACGACCTCCTTCTGTGAGATATATGCCTGAATCATTTAGGAGATACCACTCTTCTCCTGAAGATAAGCAAGCCAGTCTTTTCTTTTCATGACAGAACATTTTTTCTTCACACTTTTTCCGTTTTCATCTGTATACGTCACTTTAATGCCTGTTGGAATAATCGGAATCAGCCCGCCAATGTTGCAAAGCTTTAACTCTTTAATATTCTTATAGGGCACGCTGAAATTTGTCAGCCCGCCAAGACCGCCCACAAACACAAACTTCTCTGTGGAAAAGAAATAGTTTCCTCTGGTCTGTGAGCCAAACTCCCACAAATCGCCTTGGGTGTGTTCCTGAATGGTATCAATCGGACCGATTAACGCCGTATCCCTGAGTAATTTTTCCCACTCTTCTTTTTTCTTCTCTGTCAACTTCATATGTAGTTTCCCCCTTACTGATTCGAATGTACATTCGTAGTTTCCTATACCATACTATCACTATATCCTGAAAATATCAAGAATATTTTACAAATTCTTAAAAAACCCATTCATATAATATAGCGAGCAACTCCCGTGCATAGTAGGTCGGCAGCAGCCACAGCGCGGTTTCTCCAGAGACAGCGCCATATTCCAGTCCCATTCCCTCTGCAATCTGTCCGGCGCGGTATTCATGATAGTTGTTCGTCGCGATCGCAATCTGCTCATTCAGCCCGTGCTCCTTGATAATCTCATAGGAAAAGGCGAGGTTTTCGCGGGTTGTCGTAGACTGATCCTCTTTGTAGATGCGGTTGGGCGCAATGCCATTGCTGGTCAGATAGAGATACATACACTCTGCCTCAGAAATGGTCTCATCGGCACCCTGACCGCCGGATACAATACACGCGGAAGCTGGGTTGGCATTCAAATAGGCTAATGCGGCCTTTAGCCGCTCCTCCAAGGAAATACTGGGGCGTTCGCCATAGACTTTACAGCCCAGTACAATCACCGTCGCATTTGGCGCGGCCGGCGTACAGGCAGCCTTGATCATCAGCGTGGTCATGACAAGGACAAGAATCACACCCAAAACGGCGCCTGCTGCCAGAATACTTACGAAAACCTTTCCTATAACTGTTTGCCAGAAGGCACACAGCAGCTTATGCGCAGCCGGCATAAACAGCGCATAGAGTATGACGCAGACACAGATGACAATGCCCGCCGCATTTCCAATATTCAATATGCGCCTTCGCACAACAGGCATAAAAAATCCGCCAAATCCTGCCAGTCCAAACAAAAACAGGAATAGCCGTATAAAGCTTCTTAGTAGTTTCATAATGATATGATCTCCATGGTGTGTAAAAACGGCGGCAGATAAACACTCTGCCGCCGTTGGGTTCTGTGAAACGATGCGTGTCATTATAAATCCTGAGCAAATAACTCTGTGCCATCACTGAGTCTGTAAGACATCCGTACAGTCATAGAATCATTGCCTACTTCGTTTCTAAGTTCATCGCGAATAGGCTCAAACTGATCTGCTGAGCTGTCATACTGCTGCTGCATTGCAGCCTGCATTTCTGCCAAATCATCGTCTGACAAAGAATCACCGTCTAAACCAACGACGTCATCTGAAAGAATGACAGCCAATACCAGCGTATCACCGTCTGCCTCAAATGCAGTAGTCATCTGACCGCCAAACATTGTATCGAACAGTGTTACATATGTAGAAGCCTTCTCTGAATTAATCCAGTCCTCTATACTTCCGTTGCCAGCAGAAGCATTGTCTGCCACAGTGCTCTCATCCGCTGTCGTCTCTGTATCTGCCACAGTGCTCTCGTCTGCTGTAGTCTCTGCATCTGCAACGGTGCTTTCATCTGCTGCCGGTTCTGTATCTGCTGCAACGGTATTTGTCACTGCTGCATCCTCTGCCGGAGCTGGTGTTGTATCTTTGGAGCTGCAAGCTGTCATGCCAAACATCATAGATGTGACAACTGCTGCTGACAATACTACATTTACGAATTTCTTTTTCATTTCAGTCTCTCCCCTCTTAAATCATAAATATTTGTTTAATGTCTTAACAATTTAGCAGTTTATCACGAAACGAATAGCATGTCAACTTTCCGAACAGATTTTTGTAGGATTGGATATATTTACTTAAAAATGATACAAATAATCATAAATGTTGCACAATGTCGTCTAAGCTATTGTTTGTTTTTTCGACAAATTATTCAATATTTGGCGTAAGTGGCAGTATATTTATCTTGAGACTGTGATCATACACAAGATTTCCGCCTTCCCTGTTTTCAGCTATTTCTGCCTGTTTCTGTGCAATGAAATGCGCATCGCTGAGATCCTTCAGGAAAGCTGGCACCCAAATACCATCAGCGCCATATGGACGTATCATTTGTACAGACACTGTACTGTTGTCTTCATAAAAATCAAACGTCACTGTACAGACAGTTTCATCTGCTGATTCCTGAACACGCGTCCCGACTTTATTCGGATTATTCAATATATTGAGCAGTGAAATAGCTGCCGTGTCAGGCGCAAATAGTTTTTTGTAGACATCGCTGTTCTGATTTTCTTTTGCATTCTTATTCAAGGCTTCCCCTGCCCCGTTAAATAAATAATAGTCCATCATTGTCTCTGCGATGCCATTTGGATATGCACGGTGAAATTCTTCTGCAATGCAGATGCCGTCCATATACGAAAGGGATTCCGATGTTATGATACACGCTTCGCCATCTAATTCATAAGTGAGCAGCTCGCGCCATACCGTCACATGCGGGTCAGACACCCATGCATAATACAATATTTCCGCGGTATGTTCTGTCGCGCTGACAATATAGTAATTGCACGGCTTCCCATTCTCGTCGTAAGACGCTCCCCACGGCCACGGGCTTGACCAGCCAAATGAAGCGGTACCGCCTTCGCTGTCTGCACCTTGAAATAACAGCTCTTGCTCTATGAATTTATTGATCACCTCTTCATCAGCAAGCTTTAGGATTGTCTCAGCATCACGGTCGCAGAATGCTCTTGCCCACTGCTCGATGGTCTTTGCCGCGGCGGGCATTTTTTCAGCAGCATCTATCATGGACAGGCATTCGGCCTGCGTTACTTCCAGCTGGCTGATCACGTCTGTAATCTGCTGCGCGAGCATCTCTTGTTTTTCGTTCAAAACCGTCCGCTGTTCCTGCGTTAATGCACTTTCGTCCATAGTCTCCCACCGATGCTGTAATTTCAATTCTTCCGTCATAAGCTGCTGCTTTAGTACTTCTAATTCATTTTGTCTTGTCTCTAATTCTTCGCCAGTCCATCTCCTGCCCTCATACATCTCCTGACGCGTCATCTCAAGCCGCTCCTCTGCACTGTTTATCGCTGACAGCGCACTGTTTATAATGAAAATCGAGCCATTCTCGACCGTTGGCACTATGTCTGTATTCGTTTTGTGCAATTCAGAGGATTCCTCTGCGTCGAATCGCAGCAGACCATCTCCGATGCGCGTAAACTGATAATGATACTTTCCATCATTTGTAACTGCCTTCACACAATCCGACACAAAATCATACTTCCCGAAACTCAAATAAGAGCTAAAGGGATCATAGCCAAAAGAAAATTCTCCATCTTTGCCCAGAAGCAGTCTGGGTGTGAACATAGACGGAGACAAAGCTGGATAAAACATCTCATATTCCCCTGCTGTCAGCAGCTCATCGAGATCGACCACACTGTCCGTCGTTTGGTTCTCCTGTTCGGGCGCCGCTGTCTTTTTCTGTGTCATAAAGCACACGGGGACAATCACACATGCCAGCACTGCTGCCGCAAGTGCCCAGAATGCAGGTTTTTTATAATGCAGGACATTTTTCACACGCTCCTTGACACTGACCTCGCCAAAAGCGATTGGACAAGCCGCAATGATGCGATGGTTCACCGCGCTGTTGAGCAGCGCCTGCGAGTACGCTTTTTTATGCTCTGTGCCAAGATCGCGCACAACGCACTCGTCGCAGATTAGCTCGATATCCTTGCAAAGCAAGATATAGGCAGCCCACACACAGGGATTGAACCAATAGACGGACAAGAGCAGAAACCCCGCAGGCTTTATCAAGTAATCCTTTCTCTTTTTGTGCGTCAGTTCATGTTGGAGTACATAAGGAAGCTCGTCACAAGAAATCCCACATGGAATGTAAATACAGGGACGAAAAATACCAAATAAAAAAGGGCTTTCGATGGCATCATTCCGATAAACTTTTGCAGCGCAGCGCTTTTCAGTTGTGCCATTTAGACGCTCTGTTGCAAGCTCATCTGGTATGGACCATCTGACGCGGTTTTTGAGCCGTATATAGCTAAACAGCATGTAGATCATCATCACTGCGATTCCAGCAAGCCAGATCTGCGTGCAAAGGATAAGGGCAGTCTGACGTTTCTCCCTGCCTGTCTCAGCAGAAGGAATATACGTATTCTGGGCTGGCTCATTGACAGGCTTTTGCATCTCCATATTTGTGATTGTATTGTGTACAGGCAGTCTTGCCTCATAGCTGTATCCATTCGCCACCTTCGTATCTGGAATCAGGCTGAAGACAGATTCGACTGAAAACGGAACAATCAGCCTGATGCCAACCAAAAGCCACAGAAAACTGCGCATCTTTTTGGGTGCCCTCCGAAGTACAAACCGCACCACTAAAACGGCAAGAATCAAATAGCTTGCGGAGATACTCATCTCAAATAGTTTGATAAATAATTTTTCCATAGGCTACTCCTTATATGTATCAATAATCTTTTGAATTTCATCAATTTCCTGCTTTGAGAGGTTCTTTTTCCGCGCAAAAGCTGCTATAAAACTTGGCAGCGACCCGGAAAACGTGCGCGCGACAACCTCGGCGCTCTCTGCGGACTGTACCTCCTCACGAGAGATCAGCGAAGTCACGACAGCGCCCTCAGATTTCAGCACCCCCCGCTCAGAAAGCCTTCGTATTACCGTGTACGTGGTGGATTTCTTCCACTCCAACACCTCATTGCACAGGCGTACCAGCTCGCTGCTTGTCACAGGCTCATGCGCCCACAGGATTTCACAGAAGCGGTATTCGCTCTCAAATATTTTTGGTACTTCCATTCTAATATTCCACCTTTCTATTTTTATTTTTCACGCTATCGCTCGATCTCTATACCTAATGATTGCAGCGTTTCCAACGCGTCCTCATGCTCCAAACGGCACAGAGACAAATCAACTTTTTTCAGTTTCGGCAGTTTTAGCAGCAAGCGGCAGTCAGAAAAATTGGTATTGCATAAAGAGAGCGTCTCAACATTTTTGCATTCCGCCAGAAAAGAAAAGTCCTCTATACAGAGATGTTCAATCACCAGTCTTTTTAAATTGCACATCCGCCCGATCAAAGACCAGTCACTAAGCGCGTAATAATAAGGCTTTTTCAGTGGAATGTTCTTATCGGGCGGAACAATATAAGTCCAGTGGGTACTGCCGTCAACGCGAAGATGCCTGTTTTTGATTTTTAGTATCAGCGTCTTGATCTCCAAAAGTGTTTGATCCCACTCCTGCGGCGTAGCGGGCACGCCGCCAAAGCGTTCCTGTATCACCAGCGCGATAAAAGGATGAACCGCAATGCCGCCTGCCTCATGCTTCTCGTTCACTTTCAAATTGAACTCATCATCTATTTGCAAAAAGATACGCCGAGGGCGCATAATCCCCATCATTGGGGGATTGATAAATTCGTCTCTCACATGCTCTGCCATAGCGCGCGCATTGCGGTAAACCAAATCATAACTACTCCGTAATTCCTCGTCCAGTTCTTCGCAGACCCGCTCCAACGCTGCCAGAAGCGTTTCATCTTTAACTACTGGTACTGCAAGCAGCGCTGCATTCAAAAGTTTAAGATTCTCCCGCTCTTCCAGTTCTTTCAGAAACACATCTAAATTCGCCACTGCATCTGGGAATGTCCCAAAGGTGCGCAGCAATGTTGGCTTCTCCTTTTCACCCACAATATCCAAAAGTCCTGCTACATCCCGCAGTTTCAGCCATGGACGTTTTTTGAACATCTCAAATGCAATGTACCAGTGTTCCTGTGAAATCTGGGGCAGTACCTTCATAATCCGTTTTCCCCAATGATCTAGGAAAGCCCATGTCTCTTCCTCACTACCCCTGTAACGATTACGGACATCATAAATTTCCCAGATAATTCCATCATACAAGCCCAGCGCCCAGCGCTGTTCCAGAAAAGCATCCAGCTCTTTCGTAGGCAAGAATCCCAGCAGCCATCTGGTATTTGATTCGTGTATATACTCCTGTGCCGCTTCTACAATCCACGCTTTCGATGCTGCTGACAGGACTGGGAATTTCTCCATGCTGGAAAGAATCAGTCGTTTTTCATCCTTGTCTGTAGTATTTTGATAACGCTCCCGAAGTTCGTCTTCATCGCCGTCTAAATTTGTTCCAAACCAAAAAATATGATATCCGCCGCTGACTTCACGCAGCCATCTTTTGTACCATGCAAGAAAGCCCTGTTCCCTTGGAAAGAAAACGTATGTCAGTTCGCTTTCCACATACACAACCCGCCCCTCGTTTGGACCTGACAGCAATAAATACATAAAATAAGAATCTCCCTGACTGCCAATCGGTATACAGCCCTGTAGATAGTCCTCTCCTTCTGTCTCAGAATCGTTTTCCTGTTCCTCGTCATCAATCATATGCGCACAGTCATATTCCTCATCATCAAGTTCTTCATCTTCATCTTCATATTTATATTTATCTTCATCTTCATAGTATTCCTGTGGGATCTCGATTCCCGGATATAACACAGGTTCTTTTTTGAAGTCAATGTCATCTTTCAGCCAGTACAAAATCTTCTGCAAAGAAAACAGGCCATAATAAGGTCCTGCACCGCCATTGCCTGCCAATAACAAAAAATCGCGGTACTCCTCTGGCAGCCTGACACCGATTTTCTGTTCAAACTCCTCCACTTCCTCGACAGACGCCGGCGGATTCCACTGGTACTGATGCGATTTCGCCCCAAACTGGTAGCAGTATTTATCCACTGCTTTTGCTTTGTTCAACAACGCTCTTAATTCCTCCAACGGAAAACTCTCTGACATACTTAGTCCTCCTCGTTTTATCCATATTTCTTGATGTCCATCTATGACGGTTTGCTGGTTCGCTATATCCCGCATATACAAACAGGGTCTAATGCATTAAACTCATCATTAGTTTAACACATTAGACCCCAAGTGTCAATCTATATTTTGTTGGATACCGCTTGGAACAAATTCTTTGTTACTGCATCATTTTCTTCACAATTTTGCGGTTTTCTACAGTCTCAAAGAGAATCGAGAAATCGTAATCCGCTGGATATAATTGCGCTGCCGCCACATGCAGCCTGACGCGCTTATGGTTAATCCAGATTTTTTTGTTCTGAAGCTGCACGCGCAGAACGCCCTTTTCATTGACAGGTTCGCACACAATGCCAATTTTTTTATCTGGAAATACCATCACACTGTCACCTAGATGGTACTTGGTGTCCAGCTTCGTTCTGGGGATTGTCTTTTTCACCTTTACAAGTTTGTGTCCAGCTTCCTTTTGGAGCGTGTTTTCCTCCTTACAGAATTGATAATCTTTGACTGCTGCTTCTCCGTAAGCTGCCCGGACTGCGGTTTTTAGCATCTCATTGGGCATACCCAGTCTGTCCGCAATATAAAATGCACAGCTTTCTCCGGCTTCGCCGATCACCATTTGATAAGTCGGTTTTAAGGTTTCCTTATCAAAAGTCATTCTCGCATTGACAATATCCTCTGTTTTGTCTGCATAGTCCTTGACTTCGGGATAATGTGTCGTGACAAGGAACAGACAGCCACTTTTGCGAAGCTCCTCCAATATTGCGATTGCAATACCCATGCCCTCTGTCGGGTCTGTGCCTGAACCCATCTCGTCCATAATCACAAGGCTGTCGCGATGAACCTCGCGCAATACCTCCAGCACATTTTTGATATGTGCGGAAAAGGTAGAGAGATTCTCTGTGATGTCCTGTCCGTCACCGATATCACACAGATAGCTGCTGTTCATACAGATATCAGCTTCTTTGCAGGCAACATGGAGTCCGCACTGCGCCATGATACAACTGAGCATAACGGTCTTAATCGCTACAGTTTTTCCGCCAGTATTCGGACCTGTTATGATAATTCCCCGCGCCTGACTGCCAATTTCAAATTGCAGTGGAATGTTGAGTGCTCTGTCCATCAGCGGGTGCCTTGCGTCCTTTAGAATGATACGGCGCTCTGTGTTGATGGCTGGCGCTGCGGCGTCCAGATCTATGCTGAGCTTTCCCTTGGAAAAGATAAAATCCAGCTTTTCCATGAGTCGGATATTTTCATTCATCAAGGGAATGGACTCCGCGACCATCGCGGTCAGGGTATATAAAATTCGGTATACTTCGTTTTCCTCACTGATTTGCAAAAGCTGCAATTCTTCATAATATTTTGCAACGCTTACTGGCTCGATAAAAAACGTGCTGCCTGTAGCGGATTTATCAATGACACTCCCTGAAATTTTGAATTTATATTCTTTTTTTACAGGCACACAAATCCTGCCGTTGCGCGCGGTGCAATAGTTGTCTGCCATACATTCCTTATTTGCGCGGAGTATCTGCTCTGCCTTCTGCTTCATCTGCTCTTCACAGCGCAGCATGTCAGCCCGAAGCTGTCTGAGTTCTTTGGAAGCATAATCATCAACAATGCCATTTCTGATTTGACGGCTGATCTCCTCCCGAAGTGCTTTTGCAGCATCGAGATTTTCTTCATAGTATGCCAATGGATTTTCATACTGTTTTCCTTTGGCGAGATAGTCCTTTAAGCGCATGACTGCGACCAGCACTTTCTCCACACGCTCGAGCTGGTAGGGCGTCAGACAGTCCCCTTTCTCGGCGATTGTCAGAATCTCTTTCGCCTCCGCAACATTCTGCAAGGGAGGTGCGCCGATCTTTTCGAGCAGGATCTTACTGTTGGTGGTATCCTTGAGCTGCTTTCTCAGCTCACTCTCCTCCAGATAACAGGACACCTTTGCAATCATCTCCTTGGCGTGGTCGGTGACTGCAAGTGACATCCAGCGTTCCTTTATTTTGTCAAATTCTATGTGTTTTTCGATATTCATTTTAAGATTCCTTTCTATTCTATTTAAGATGATATGAGCCTGCGCTGTTCATTTCCGCAGACGCTTTTTAAGAGCTTGCACTGTTATAGTGTTTCAGCCCGTTTTTCCAGATGATACAGGTAAATGCGGTGAACAGCACAACTACACCGATTCCATAAAGTGTTCTCTGTAGGTTCAGTTCGCCAATCATGCTCTGTACTGGCAGCGTCGCCATGATACCATAGGGCAGAATCAGATAAAAAATGACCTTATAGACACCATATAATGCGATTCCCGGCAGTTTCATGCACAGGTCAAGCCCCGCCTCCTCAATCTGCTCCATACGCGCCATTGATACAACATACAATGACACAGAACGAATCAGAACCTCCATCTCGTAATACAAAATTTCCATCAGAACCAGCCAGAAAATATAGGCGGCTGCTATGACAAGTGTCAGCGTCATTTGCAGACTGGCAATTCCATAGACAATGATGCAAACGCTCATCAATATCAATGGCACAGCACCCGGACTGATGTTCTCGAATGTCAGCCGAAACAGCGGACTTACAGGTTTAGACAGATACAAATCCAACTCGCCCGAACGCACCTTATAAGGGATACTGTTAATACCAAAGAAATAGATTGTCATATTGACTGCATTTAACAGAGAAAACGTCCCGATATACAAAATCATTTCTCCTCTGCCCCAACTTCCGATTCTGTCAACATTCGCATACACAGCACCAAACGCCAGCAGTTGAATGGCAAACAGGCTGCCATCTACAAAAAATGGTGCGAAAAAATCAAACCGGAATACTGTCAGTCCATGAAAACGCAGCCGAAACAATTCTTGAAACACGCGCCAGTTTTTCTTATTCATCAAAATTCCTCCATTCTCATTGCAATGTTATTCATTCGGGACTGTTTCTTAGATTCCCGCCCCGTCATACTTCCTAAAATACTTTTTCCATGCATTCTGGATTGCTGACTGCATCAGCACACACCAGCACCCAATGATGACAAGCCCCCGCACTGCCTCCTCCTGACACTGCCCTGTAAACAACATGGCGGGCAGATAAGTAACATAGTAAAAAGGCAGCAGCCGCAGAATACCAGTCACAGTTTCTGGAAACAGTGCCAGTGGTACGATACTCCCTGTCACCAGCGACACCAGATTATTTTTTATCATCAAAAACGTGCCGATTCCCTCAAACCGCAGCGTCAGTATGCCAAGAAAATAATTGAGCCGTATCATAAATATCATGCCAAGCCCTGCCATGAGAACCGCACACACAATCACCCGCCACTGTGTCGTAAACACAAACTGAATCCGAAATATAAAAATCCAGACCACTGCCGCCGCAAAGTCAAACACAAGATAAAACAGCACAATCCCAAGCTCCATCGCCATAAAATACCGTTCAATCCCAGCAGGTATTACAATATATTTGGAAAATGTGCCATTGCGAATGCGCTCATGTATCTCATTGCTGATTCCCTCTGACATTTCCAGTTGTGATAAAAAGGAACTGACAATGTAGTAAGAAAGCATTCCATGAAATGTAAACATGCCTACCGACTCTTTATTCTGAAAAATAATTCCCCAGAGAAGATAGGCGAACAAAATTTTGGATATGGTAAAAATCATGTTGAAAATGACATCCGCCCGCCATACTAGCTGTGTTTTCATATAAGTTTTTGATATTTCCCAGTATTTACGCATTATCGTTCCCTCCCTCCTGATAAATACGCTCCACCACAATGCCAATCTCTTCCTCCTCGATCACAATGTCCTTGGGTTCGTGCTCCATCAGCTCCGCAAGCAGCGCTTTTGCGTCTTGCCTTGCCACTTCGTACTCCTTTTTGTATGGTTCGTCCACCACAAGCTTTGCGCCGCCCGTCCGCAGCCTCATTGTTTTGACTGCACTGTCAAAGGTAATCTTAATCCGCTTGTTGCGCTGGAAGCGTTCAAACAATTCATCTGTTGCGCCGTCGTACAATTTTGTACCGTGATTCACGACGATCGTCCGCCTGCACAGCGTTTTGATATCTTCTATATAATGTGATGTAAGAATGATTGTTGTCCCTTTTTTCTCGTTGATTTCCCGCAAAAAACTGCGGATTTGCTTCGATGCAACCGCATCGAGCCCGATTGTCGGCTCATCCAGAAACAGAATCTTAGGATTGTGTAACAATGCCACAATCAGTTCCATTTTCATGCGCTCTCCCAACGACAGTGTCCGCACTTGTACATCCATTAAGTCCCCGACACCGAAAAGCTGTACAAAATAATTCTTATTCGCTTGAAACGTTTTCTCGGAAATCTCATAAATTTCTTTAAAAAGACGCAGTGTATCGTTGACTGTCAGCTCAAAAAACAATTGGCTCTTCTGCCCCATCACAACGGCGTACTGCTTTTTAAATGCGTTTTTCAAGTCATTGGGATAGTATCCCATCACGTTGATTGTGCCTGCTGTCGGAGCGATAATTCCAGTCAGCATCTTGATTAATGTCGTTTTCCCTGCGCCATTTGGCCCAATTAGCCCGACAAACTCACCTGCCTGAATGGACAGGTCAATCTGGTTTACCGCAGTCTTTTCTTCGTATTCACGCCGAAACAGGCTGGCGATGCTGCCACGAATACCCTCTGGCTTTTTGTAGCGGCGGTATGTTTTGACCAAATTCGCTGTGTTGATCATTGTCGTGTCTTTGTTGATATTTTGATTTTTATTCATGTTTGTTTTCCTTTCACTTTTTCCATTTTTGAGCAGACACCGCCTTACAACGAAAAAAAGACCATGGATGCCCGAAAGCGTCTATATCATGGTCTTTTATCCAAGAATATATTTGAAAAATCATGCGCGCCGGGCGTCCGCCGGCTTCTGCTGACAAGCCTCCTCTGGGTGCCCGTATGCACAAAAAAACATGACCATACAGCCATGTTCTAATGATTCATTCATTATATACCATCATATAAAACAATTGTAAGGCGAAAACGTCAACAGCTTATGCCGCTGACAAATGGGCAGACTCCTAGCGCAAAAATAACGCTAAAACGCCTCCCTGCAATATTTACTTTGCAATTTTCTCCATTACAATTAAATTTAACATGCAAAATCCTCCATAATTTTATTTCGCAGCAGTCTCTGTATTGTTATGCCGCTTCGCCCTTTATCATACGCGCTGGAATGTCTGTTGTCAAGTCAAAATCAAAAACATTTTTTAACATTTATTTGACAACAGATCAAAGCGCTATGTTATCTACAACTCCACGACCGCATCAAAACGTTCCAGCACGTTTCTGCTCCTGTCATGGGTAATTACAATCACAATTTTATCTTTGATTCCAAAAATCATATTAAAAATCTCATCGGCTGTCTCCGCGTCCAGATTGCTGGTCGGCTCGTCAAATACAAGGACATCATAATTGTGTACCATAAAGCGTGCAATGTCAATCCGCTGTTTTTCACCGAACGAGATTTCGCCCGTATCAGAGGCATCAATCTCTTTATTGACCAGTTCTGCGCCCAGCTTTAAGCCTTGGCAAATCTGTTTCACTTTGGTATCGGGAATATCATCTCGGTAGAGTGCGATGTTCTCTTTGACAGAACCGTCTATCAGAAACTCATTCCGCTGGATATAGCCAATTTTATTGTAAATGCTATTGGAATCCAGTGTCCTGATATCCTGATCGTTAATCATGACGCTTCCTTTGTATTCGCTCTGTGTCAGATATTTCATCAGCACGCGCATCAACGTGGATTTTCCTTTTCCAGATTCACCGACAATCGCATATTTTCTGCCAGTCTCAAAGGTCATCTTGTAATCGTGAAAAATCTCTTTGTCTCCAAAGGCCAGATTTAAGTCCCGAAATGCGATTTGTTGTACTTTCCCGTTGATTTCCTGTTTGGCAGATTCCTCAAAAAGCTGCTCATGCTCTATCCGGCTGATAATTTCATGTGCTGTTCCCATCAGGTTTTTATCTTGAACAAAGAATTGCAGCGGTGAAAAGACGCCGTTTAACAGTTGTACCGCAGAAATCAAAAGCCCTACAGTCATGCCATCATGAAGTACAAACCAGATTCCCACAGACATGCAAAGCAATTGTGACAGCATTCCGATCGACATTCCAATGTTGTTTGCAGCAATTTTCGCAAATAGATAATTTTTTCTCGACTTCTCATACGCTTGGTCCTCCACATCCAGCTTCCTTCTGAAAAGTGTTCCCAATCCCAGAAGCTTCACCTGCTCAAATCCTTTTAAATGATTTTCAAGCACTGCCATGTATGCACTGTTATGATGTGTGTATGCGACAGTTTTCTTTGCCATCACTGCCCCCGGAAGCTGCGAGAGCACAACCGTGAGCACTGAGATTACAATAAACGATAAACCCAGCTTCCAGTTAATCACAAAAATAGATACCAGACAGACAACCGCCGATAACAGATTGGAGACAATATCACACTTAGGCAGCAGATAATTGTCCACCAAAAGATCAATATCCTTTGAATACAGGCTTAAATAGTGCCCATTTTTCTCTGCCAGAAAGGTGTGCAGTTCCTTGTGGTAGAGCGCCTTGTACAGATTTTTTTTCAAATGGCGGATAATTCTGTTGACATAGATAATTTCTGTGTAATTGTAAATGAATGAAACTACCAGCCAGCACGCTGCCATACAGATACAAATGGACATGGTTTTTTGGAGGGACTCCGTGGGGTCGAGCACCACATCAATCACTTTTCCCAGACTAAATGAAAACCGTGCCATAAACAGTGCTGAGACCAATCCCAAAACCACTGTCGCGAAATAAATTCCCCTATAACGTTTTTCTGCTTTTGACATCTTGTAACACTCCTTTTCTTGATGAAATCATTAACGTTTTACAGACATCATAAAGAAAAAGACCACCTGTGTAAATGGCTTTACATCAAGTGGTTTTTTATCAGACATAAGTGGTTGCATTTTATCACTAAAAGGAAGCAATTCATCACAGCCATTGAATAAAGGCTGTTTTATCATTTTTGTTATACCCTGCCTGCTCATAAAATTTCAGCGTGCTCTCCTGTTTCGAACCTGTGAGCAGCATCATTTATTTTATGTTTTACTTGAATGGTCAAACTGCGATATTTTTATGTTATTATTGATTGGCTGAGTCAATAATAAGTATAAATCATTTTATAATATCGGATAATCAGATATAAATATAAAAGATATATTGACTAAATTAGACAATTCCTAATTCCGCAATCCTTGCATACACTTTCTCGAATATATACTTATACTTCTCATTGTGCTCCACTACATTCATAAATTTATCCTCATTGAATACAAGATTGGCGTGGTCTTTGTATTCAAACGCCAGCTCTCTCAAGGTATCTTTGGAATTAAACATCTGGCTCAGGGTATCTCTCGCGTCATGTTGGAAGTAATCTGCCACCAGTGCGCAGTTAAAATCAAACAGCGGCGCCAGATGTTCAATATTGCCTGTTTCATTGTTCATCATAAATCCATAGTTTTGCGTGTGCCGGTCTGTATTGACAATAATATAATCCAGCACCGGAATACAGGCAAACTCAGCGCCCCACCGCTCAAGGCAGCGTTCTCTGAAAGAAATATTACAGCGCCTGCAATAATCCATGACCTCCCACGCCTCCACGAAAGAGTACTCCTCGCCGACAAAATTTTTGCAGATTGATACATGCCCCATTCCATCGAGCATATTTTTGTCGTCGCCTTCATACTCGACACAGTCAATCTTATTGTCAAAGCACTCCATAATTTTTGATGCCAGAATCTCCATTCTGGTATTTACAGAATCCTTTGTCTTGTCGGATTTGAGCAGATACAGCGTGTCTCCCATGCGAATCCAGCCTTTTCGGAAAAGCCCCTTTGTCGTCAGCTCCGGGCAGATTGGGCTTGTCGTAACGGTAGGGCTGTAGCCGCCTAAGGACAAGTCGATGATATCTTTGAGTTTATTTTTCCGAATATTAATATCCTCCCACTTGTCAGTGTCATCATCATCTTGAACCCAGTAACTGTCTTGTATGGATACGCCTTTGCACCGGATACAGATATCTACCCTGTTGTCGATCGTGTCCACCTGCGGAATCTGAAAAGCGGCGTAGATTTTCTTGGCATGGTCTCTTGACAAGGACAGCATTCTGCTGCTCAGATAGTTTTTTACCTCCTGCACATTGGATAAAATACTTTTCATTGTATGTGTTTTCTGGATATTACAGCGAAGTGAGTACGGCAGCAGCTCCTCCCTGATAATCTCCACTGTAAAATCGGGAAAATTAAAATATAATACCTTTGAATTACCTAACATTAAAAACATTTTTCTCACCATTTATCTATATAGTAGCGTACACTCTGGATGTAGTATATCATAAAATGGTCTTGCACTCAATCATTTTATGCCCCGTTTGCCATTACGTCCCATTTGCACGGATAACCTGTATTCTTTTTCCCGTCATATCCAATATAAAAAATACATTGTACATCACCGGAAAGTATAGTATACTGGAAATCAGAAAGACAGGGGACGGCACCCATAACAAAAAACAGAGAACTTTATATGCCTTTTATAAACAATCGAAACAAGGGGGAGGACACCCATGACAAAAAACATTATTGTAGTAGATTCACAGGGAAAAAAATGCGGCGTCACTTATCTCAAAAGGGCTAAGGGACTCGTAAAACAAGGCAGGGCACGCTTTCTGGCGCAAGATATGCTATGCCTTGCGTGTCCGCCAAAGCAGAATTTGGAGGAACCAGTTATGTCAGAACAGACAAATGAAATCATAGAAAACAAAACTGAATATGAAACTGAAATTGAATATAAGGAGACCACGGAAAATCAAGAAGTGAAACAGAGTCAACAAAACAGTACACCTGACAAGTTTTCAATGGAGTACTGTCTGACACAGCTTGAGCACCTTGCGCACCAGACAGACTATTTAGAGCAGTCTATTTTTGAATTGAAGCAGCTCGACAGTGACCCGTTCTGCGGGCATAAGGCAAGTGCAATCAGCGATGTTGTAAAATCAAGGGAAGCCACCAATCAGCAGTTAATCTCCTTTTATATGAAAATGTATGACGATCTCAAAACGCCCGCGCCTGTGGATACCATTACACACAAGGTACATCTTCAGGAGAAGCTCTTGAAGGTTATGGAGAATACACTGGAAAATAATGAGTATTCAGCAAAAGAAGTCACAGATCTGTTCAACGGTGCACTAGATGCGATACGGCATATCAGTGATTAAAATGCTGGGCTGTATCTGTTCACAACGGGCAGGGGAAATGTTGTTTCCCCTGCCCGTTATCCTACACTAATGCCATCATCACTCTGCCAGTGCCTCTGTAGACATTGACAAGCCCCTCTCCTGACGCCGCAGAGCCTACGAGAGTCTTTGTTGTTCTCTCCACGGTAAAATTCAGGCTTGGCGACCAGCATACCGCATAGTTTCCATCAATCTTTAACACATCATTGTCCAGTTCGATTGTCACCAGCTCTTCTCTTGGGCGCGGCGATTCCAACAGACAGACACCATTTCCATGAACCCCGAGATTAAACAAGCCCTCTCCGCCCAGCAGTGCGCCGCTCACAGAGTTGATGGGCGTTGTCTTGAGGTCAAGCCCGACACTTGCATAATAATATCCGTCATTCATCACCATCGCCCCGCCCCAGTCGCGTATATCTTCGATGATAATGTGCTTATAGGTAGGCTCTAGTATGAGGACGCCGTCTCCTGTATACTCGGGCTTGATTCCGCGCTCTCCTGTCACTGCGCCGCCAAAAGCCTTCCGCATCAGGTCTCCTGCACTTTTTACGCCCGTTCCTACAGAGACATTGCCGACCATCACCTGCATGGCACCTGCGCTGATCGTCCACTTATTATTGTTGAGGTTAATGATTACCTGCCGTTTGCAGATATTCATTTTGGAGGCGTAATACTCTGTCACTGCCTCTGCTTTATTCAGAGATAAATCTTTCAGCATTTTGATGACTGTTATGCCTGCCTGTTCGTGTTCCGTTACAATTTCTACATTCTTGTTGTCCAGTAAATTCAGTATATTTGTTCCCATTCTTATACTCCTTTTTTCAATGATTGTATTGTTTTAAAGACACCTTCAAAAAACTGCAAAAACCCTTCCTCTACTGCCACTTGGTCTACTTGCTGTTCTGGCAGGTCATAAAAATACTTTCCTGTCTGGATATCAACTGAGAAGCTGTCAATTGGAAATCCTTTCTTGCGCACAGCGGAATGAGGTTTTGCGGTTATGATAAATGGCGTGCTTTCCATAGATGGGTCCATTGCTTCGTACAGATGTTCACTATCGTATACAAAACAAATGGCATTTTTGTATCTGGCTGTGAGGTTCTTATATTTTTGCGCCAGCGCTGTATAATGTGCGATCATTTCCTCATCAGTAAGGCTCTTTCCGTTCACTGTCCGCACATGGACGCCCGGCTGGTCCTGCGCTGGAACATTGTCAAAATACAATCCAGAATCACAGGAAAACACAGGGATATGAAAGGCTTCATAATATGCGGCTGCCTTCTGGTGCGCATTCTCCAAAGGAGTGTCCCCGTCCTCTGGCACCTGCGGAATGTCTATCTTCAAATCCTTTAATCCAATGAGTTCAATATCATACTGCCTCGTAAGGCTTTCTAAACGTTTTTTCATAGCAGACAGCTTCGCCTGATTGCCTGTACCAAATAAAAGCTTCATGACGGATATTCCTTTCTGTATGGGGTTGTGCAAAAAAAGACGCGATCTAAATCACGTCTCTCAAAAAGCTTCCAAAGGGACTCGAACCCTCGACCTACTGATTACGAATCAGTTGCGCTACCAACTGCGCTATGGAAGCTTGGTCTGAAAATCACAACCACGAAAAATATTATATATGATAAATTGTTTTTTGTAAAGTATTTTTTGACTTTTTTTCACTATTTTTTTAAGAATACTTTTTCAGACTCAGCCTTTGGCTCCATATGTACAGAGATCTGTTGATATGGAATCTCAATGCCGGCTTCGTCCAGTGCATTTTTCACATTTTCCAGCAGGCGCCAGCGCACGTCCCAGTATATTGGATTCTCGCAGAAGCAGCGCATGCCAAGCTCTACTGCGCTGTCTGCGAGCGCATTCACGTACACAAGCTCTGGTTCGCTGTGCAGCACATCTGTATCCTCCTTCATCACGCCCAAGAGCACCTCTTTGGCTGTCCTGATCTCGGCGTCATAAGAGATTCCTACGATAAGGTCAACGCGCCGTATTGGCGTATCCGTTGCATTGGTAATGGAACTGTTTGCCAGACTGCCATTGGGCAGGACGACCATTTTGCCGTCCGTCGTTACGAGCTTGGTATAGATTATGCCAATCTCTTTGACGGTACCCTCTGTACCGTGGCTCGATTCTGTGATGAAATCGCCCACGCGGAAGGGTTTGAGCAGCAAGATCAGCACACCGCCTGCAAGGTTGCTAAGGCATCCCTGCAAGGCAAGACCGATGGTCACACCGGCAGAGCCGACAAGTGCGACCACGCTGGCGGCATCAAAACCAAAGTTTCCGGCAATCATCAGCACCAAAATTCCATATAAAGACGCCTTAATCAGTCCGTCAAGAAATTGAATCACGCCAGTTTCTACATTTGCCCGCTGGAGTGACCGTTTGGTGATTCTCCGTATGAGCTTGATTAATTTGGACCCCACAAAAAATAAAATCGCCGCAAACAGTACCCTGACGCCAAGTCCTAGTGCTTTCTCTGGCAGTGTGTCAAGAAATTTCTCAAACGCATTCAGATTTTCTGTTATTTGGTCAATGTCTAACTCCATCTCATTTAATAGCATTTTCCTTCACTTCCATTCGTATATCATATGACACCGTTCTCTGGGACAGACCGCATTTATTCATGAATCGCATGAAGAAACAGCCCGCTTCGGAGTTTCGGCTCAAACCATGTGGATTTCGGCGGCATAAGCATATTCGCATCTGCGACCTGAAACAGCTCGTGGATTGATGTCGGGTACATGGCAAACGCCGCTTTGGAATCAGTCTTTACGCGCTTTTCAAGCTCTTCGATTCCTCTGATGCCGCCCACAAAATCAATGCGGCGGTCTGTCTTGGGGTCCTGAATGTCAAGAATTGGCGCGAACACATGATTTTGGAGAACTGCCACGTCAAGCCCCTCCACAGGGTCATTGCTCTGGTATTCGGGCTTCACCTCCAGTAAATACCATGTATCCTCAAGCAGCATTGATACCTGTCCTTTGTGCGCAGGCTTCTGGCAGGCGGCGCCTTTTGACACAATCGTGTAGACGTTGCTGACAGCTTCCACAAACTGCGCCGCAGAAAGCCCGTTCAGGTCTTTTACCACCCGGTTATAGTCCATTATCATCAATTCCTCATCGGCAAATAACACCGACAGGAAATAGTTAAATTCTTCCTCCCCTGTATAGTCAGGGTGTTCTTCGCGCTTTGCAAGCCCTACTTTGACAGCCGATGCACAGCGGTGATGGCCGTCTGCAATATAAATCTGTGAAATGCCTTCAAACGCCTGCTGTACTGCCTGAATTTTAGCATCATCACAGATGCACCATACCCGGTGCAAGATGCCGTCCTCTGCGGTAAAATCATAGAGGGCAGGCTGCTGCTTCGTCTCCGCAATCACCGCGCGCACGATGTCATTTGCCCTGTAGGCAAGGAAAATAGGGCCTGTCTGCGCCTCGCAGGCTGTCACATGGCGTATGCGGTCAAGTTCCTTGTCCGCGCGCGTATTCTCGTGCTTTTTTATCACTTGATGCTGGTAATCGTCCACACTCGCACATGCTACAATTCCCGTCTGGACGCGCCCGTCCATTGTGAGTTCATAGATATAATAGACAGGTTTGTCCTCCTGAACAAAAGTGCCCTCCCGTATCTGGTCCCAGAGCATGTCATGCGCCTTCTGGTAAACCTCGTCTGCATAAGTATCTACACTGCTGTCAAACTGTGTCTCTGCGCGGTCTATATTCAGAAATGAAAGCGGGTGATCTTTCACCGCCGCACATGCCTCCTCGCGGTTGTACACATCATACGGAAGCGCTGCAATTTGATTCTCCAAGCCTTTTTTGGGTCTGTAAGCGCGAAATGGTCTGATTACTGCCATATGTATAATTCCTCCTAATTCGTTTTCTAATGATTCACACCAGACTATATTCTATCAGATAATCGAAGGCTTGTCTAATATTCCGATAAATAACGGTAGTTCTTTTTCTATATCGAGAAGCATATATAAAAACGGCTCATTAAAATAAAGCTGTTTCTGCGGTGTTGCCATTGCCCTCAAAGCGCCCAGAAGCTCTGTGGCTGCCGCTGCCTCCGTGCCCTCCTCGTCCACCGTAAGCACGGCTTTCTGGCGGACAAGGCTGATATATAAAGTATCGTTTGTTATGGTATCTTTTCCTATCAGTGAGAGATCTGCCTTACTAGCATCAAAACATTTTGTCAGCCCAATACGGGGCAGTGGCTCGCACAAATCGATATCAAATTCACTCCGAAAACGGGGAAGCTTTAAATCAGCCACTTCTGGCTTTCTGCCTGATAACAGTTCATGCACGACACGTTCGTCCAGCTTATTGCAAATCTCCCTGACAGAGCTGTTTCTTTTGGGCTTCAGCGCGACAAATCCCATGCCTTTGCTGCGGCGGCTGAAATCAAAATGAGGCCTCTGGTTTGACATGTACGGCAGCAGAACCCCCTCCGCAAAATCATTTGACAGGTATTCTATATCTGCCGTTCTGTCACGCATCATTTCTGCCTGTATTGTATTTTTATGCTGCTTGGTTTCGTTATCGCTCTGCGCATCGCGCAGATAAAACGCCTCCTTGTGCGTATGATACGACTGAAAAGGATTTTCCCATTTTCCTTTGAAATAAATCGTGTTGAACAAGGCAAGCCTTATAAGCTCTCTGGGTTCTAGCGGTTCCGTCAAGAGCTGGTCAATCAGTCCGTTTGTCCGTGCGGCAATCCACTGGTTGATGTGGTTCATTGTCTCATCAGTTGACAGCTCTGTCACAAATACATCGGCTTTGATCAAAGATTTTAACGCATTTTCCCAATCTGTATTCAGGCAAAAACGCGGGTCAATCCACGCTGAATTTGCGATGGACAGCTTTAGGCAGGAACCATTTATGGAAAATGTATCCATTATCTTGGCGGCAAGTGCCTGCATCTCATGCCCTAGTACTGTCACAAATTCTGTCTTGGTTTCCCCCTCTGCTCCGCACCCTGCCAAGGCAAGTGTCAGATATGCCGAGACAGGTGACAGGACAGGATTTGTATGGTTCATAGTCTGTTTCATTAAATCGTATCCGAAGGTTCGGACACACTGGTATGCTTCTGTCACAATCATTCCTCCTTAGGAACTGTTCAGAAATTACTTGTGACAAGAACGCCGCATAAATGTTCAGCTGCAAAGAAGAAAATCGTAGTCATAGCGGGCTATGTCAAGATTTTCTGATGCAGCAGATGGACATTTATGCAAGTTATTGTCATGAGTAATTTCTGAATAGTTCCTTAGTTTGTATTGTAATTGTCTCCCGCAATATCAGACGCAGCGGAGATTCCGAGAGCCTGTTACTATAATACACTATAAAAGCGGATTATCCAATATCCCAATAAATAACGGTATCTCTGTTTCGAGGTCTAAGAGCATATAAAGAAATGGTTCATTAAAATTCAGCTCTATTAATTCAGTCTCAATCAATGCACCGCGGTCACACATCAAAACTTCGGTCGCGGCAGCCGCCTCCGTGCCCTCCTCGTCCACAATCATTTTTGCTTTCTGGCGGACCAAATTGATAAATAGAGTATCTCCATTTGTAGTTTTACCAAGCTGGTCAAAATTTGCTTTCTCCTCATCAAAACATTCGGTTAAGCCCATATTGATCAGGCTTTCATTGAGCTTCTCATCAAAGGTCACTTCAAATTTTGGCAGCTTTAAATTGACTGTATGAGTCTGTTTGTTTGCGATAACATCTGTTATAATTTCGGCGCTTAACTGGGCGTACAGCGCTCTGATATCCTCCTCTCCTGTTGGTTTCAGGGCGACAAATGCCAGCGTTTTGCTGCTGTTGGCATCATTTTGCTGATAAGGAAGAATAACACCCTCCATGAAATCATTTGAGAGATAGTCCAGCTCTGTCAGATACATGTTCATCATCTCAGCCTGCACAGTCTCCTCCTGTCCCCTTTGCAGATAAAATGCTTCCTTGTATGTATTCTGCGGCTCGAAAGGATACTGCCATTTTCCTTTAAAGTAGATGGTTTGAAAAAGGGCAAGGCGCGTTTGTACATCTAACGGTGTTTCCAGCAGATCAGGGATTAACCCATTTGTCTTTGTATCAATCCAGTTATTAATCTCGTTCATGGTCTGTTCTGTGGAGAGCGCTGCCTGAACAGCCTCTGCCTCCAGCAGTGATTTCATCGTGCCAAGCCATGTATCGTCCACGGCCATTTCGTCATCAATCCATGCAGAATTGGCAATGGACAGCTTCATCTGTTCGTCTGTTGTCGGAAAACGGTTCATCATATCGTCAGAGAGCGGCAGCATATCCTTGCCAAGTACATCATAGAACTCCTCACGGGTTGCGCCATCTGCCCCGCAGCCTGCCATCGTGAGCGCCAGATAAGCGGATACTGGCGATATCAGCGGATTTTGGTTATTGAGTTGTTGCGAAAACAGACGGTATCCGAACTGCTGGACATGTTGATAGGATTCTATCACATAATCAATGCATACGCCTGTCGCTGTGGCTTCTGCCGAATCGGTTATGTTCGTTATGTTTTGTTCTGCCGAATTTTGTGTATCTGTATTTCGTGTATTTGTATTTTGCTCCTGTTCTGTCATTTGCAAGACAGGCTGGTGCGCAGCTTTTTGGGCACAGGCGCTGAAAAGACAGGCGGCTGTGACGATTGCTGTTGTGATGCGTATTCTTTTTTGAACCATACTCTTATCTCCCTTTTATTTTTAGGTTTCGCTCTCAAAACGGAATACATAGCCGTACTCTGGTGCGAGCGGAAATGTGTCAATTTCGGTTTTGGTGAAGGTGCCTGTGAGCTGGAAATCCTCAGACAGCCTTACCGCGTAGCCTAAATCAATCAGACGCCGGTATTCCTGCTCAATAATTAAGTGTCCTTCACTTTCGTAATGCAATTCTTTGTACTGTGTGCCATTGGCTGTTTCAATATCGCCGTACAGGTCAATCACAACTTGGTATGCATAAATGGTATCTTCTACAGAAGCTGCTGAATTTTCCAGCTTCGTATAATAATTGATTGTCTCCTGCAGATCGTGATAACACAGAAGGGTTCCTTTTTGGGGCACTGGATAATCATATACAGAAGCATCTTTTTCTCCGTAATAATCACTGAGTATGGTGTAGGAGGTTTTTTGTGATTCTTCTATAGCAAATTGCCGTTCATCAGCAGCGCCGTTCTCCTCATCATACTGTTCTGCATATACGGAACCTTGTTTTGCTGGGGCTTTATCCTCCATGGCATCTTCTATACTCTTTTCTTTATCTTGTTCTGTGCCTGCTGTATACAGATCAGTGTCTGTCGCAGTGGATTCTGCCGGCATTCCTGTATCATTATGATGCATCTTGGGACGATCGCCAGTATCTTTCGACGCTTTGTCCATCTGGTCTGCAATTTCTATATTTTCGGTATGCGGGGTGTTTTTCTGCTGCTGGTGTGACCAGAATGCCGTTGCGGAGACCCCAAGCACGAGTACGCAGGCAGCAGCCATACGCCATTTTGTTACAGTATTATATTTATTATTTTTTTCATCAAGATTTTTTTCATGTGGAATGCATGGCGGGTTCAGTGCTTCCTCGATTAGTTTATCATCAATATACGCCATACATTCCAGCAACGCTTTTCCTCTCACAACTGTATGCCTCCCTCCTCTAAATATTTTCTGAGCTTGTTTCTCATGCGGAATAGAATGGATTTCACTTTGCTTTCACTCACATGAAACATTTGTGAAATGTCCCGAATGGAATCCATATACCAGTATCGCCGCACAAAAATCTTTCGCATCTCATCGGGCTGTTGCAGCAAAAATTCACTGAGAATGCGCCCAATCTCCTCGCTGTCCAGCTTTTGTTCAAAGTCATTCGGCGCCGGAATGCAGTTCTCAATCTCCTCGCTCAGCGCTACCACTGTCACAGACCGTTTCTGAGCATGGTAGTAATCATATTTTCCGAATGAAAAGTTGCGCGTAAGTTTTGCCAGATATGCAAAAAAATAGTTCGGGCGCTTGGGGGGCAGCGTATTCCATGCTGCATGGTATGTATCATTTACACATTCCTCTGCGTCCTCTCTGTCGTGCAGTATATTCATGGACAGACTTTGCAGCCGTCCGCCATATTTTCCGTCAGTCTCCGCAATCGCCCGTTGAGAGCGCTGCCAGAATAATTCAATAATCTCATTGTCCTCCAAGTGATAACCTCCTTTGTGTTTGTTCCCTTTTCTTATAAGAAGGATTTTAGGATAACCCGTTGCAGGCTTTTACGGAATTATATCATATTCTTATAAAAAACTGCAAATCTGTCACAACAGCCTTTTGACAAGCAAAATACAGTATGTTATAGTAATTATTTAGAGAGGTATTACTGCCTCCACTATTCATGAAAGGAAGTTCAGGACTATGACACCAGAAGATAAGAATCTGTTAGAACGTATTAACGAGTATGCTGACCGTGTATTGAAAGATTTTGATCCGCAGAAAACACGCGTTTCTTTCCAGCTTGAAAAGCTCAAACCAATCATGGAGGAAATCGCAAAAGAGCAAAATAAGACAGTGGAGGAAATTTTTATCAAATATATGGATTTGGCGAGTCAGGTCACGGTTAGCCGTGAGACAAAATTCCAGAATACGATTGGGAATATGACAAAATACGGCGATGTACACGATGCATTCTAATGCCACATAAAGTTGTTTCTTATTGCACGTATCTGTGTGCATTTCTATTCTGCCACAGCCGGGTCATCGCACAAACAAAAAAAGGATGCAAACATCCTTTTTTTGTACTGTTCCTTTTACACTTGATTCCCTATCAAAAGTTCTTTTTACACATCAAGCTATCCCCACAAATTCCCCATTTTGTTTCCGAGAAGCCATCCCTTTTTACACAAACGCAATCTCATTTTCATAAAGCTCTCTCAAGGATTCTAAAGTGTAATGTTGTTTCCGTAGATAAATTATTACATATTTATTGCATTTTGTCAACAGATTTTTGTCACATTGTCCATAATTTTTACATAATTTTACCAATTTATATTGCACGAAAGAAGCATTTTGTGCAATATAATGTTGCGAATTTATTACAATTTTGTCAGAATGACACAATGCAATAAATTCGCAACCTGCACTGCACTGGCTGCCGCTGCAAGCTTACTTTACAACGCGCACCCGGAACACGCCGTCAATGCTGTTCAACTGTTCAAGAATCTTATCATCGGCTGATTTCTCAATGTCCATCAGCGTATATGCGTACTCACCTCTTGATTTATTGGTCATATCGCTGATGTTGATTCCAGCCGCGCCAAGCGCTGCTGTAAACTGCGTGATCATATTTGCAATATTCTTATGAAGAATTGCCACTCTGCCTACATTGCCGCAGACTCCCATATCACATGCCGGGTAGTTTACGCTGTTTCTGATATTACCATTTTCAAGATAGTCTTTGAGCTCATCGACTGCCATCACGGCGCAGTTATCTTCGGATTCCTCTGTAGAAGCGCCCAGATGCGGAATGACAATACAGCCCTTCTGTCCCGCTGTTGTCGGATTCGGGAAGTCTGAGACATATTTTTTGACTTTGCCAGCTTCCAATGCGGAAATCATATCTTTTTCATTGACCAACAAATCTCTTGCAAAATTTAATACCACAACGCCCGGCTTCATCTTCGCGATGGCAGCAGCATTGATCATTCCTTTTGTGGCGTCCATCAGTGGGACATGAATCGTGATAAAATCACACGCCGCGTAAATATCATCTACATTGATGACATGCTTCACCTCGCGGGAGAGCTTTAACGCTGCGTCCACAGAGAGATATGGGTCATATCCATAGACATCCATTCCGAGCGCTACGGCTGCGTTTGCCACGCGGATACCGATTGCGCCAAGTCCAATGATGCCAAGCTTCTTGCCCTGAATTTCTGTGCCGGCAAAATTCTTTTTCTCCTTCTCCGCGTCCTTTGCAACGGTCTCTGAACCCGCATTGGCTTTTACCCAGTCTATTCCTCCTGTCACATCTCTTGAGGCAAGAAGCATTCCAGCCAGCACCAGTTCTTTGACGCCGTTTGCGTTGGCACCGGGTGTATTGAACACGACAATTCCCTGTTCTGCGCACCGGTCAAGCGGAATATTGTTGACACCTGCACCGGCTCTCGCAACCGCAAGAAGTGTCTTGGGCAGCTCCATCTCATGCATAGATGCACTTCTGACGAGCACGCCCTCCGCCTGTGCAAGATCATCTGTCGTCTGGTAATTTTCTGTAAATCTTGATAATCCGATATCGGAGATGGGGTTCAGACATTTATATTGATACATTATTGGTTTTCCTCCTCAAATTTTTTCATAAACTCCACAAGCTTCTCTACACCCTCGATTGGCATAGCATTATAGATGCTCGCGCGCATACCGCCAACACTTCTGTGGCCTTTCAGATTCTCAAAGCCTGCTTCTTTTGCTTCCTTGACAAACTTTGCGTCCAATTCCTCATTGCCTGTCACAAATGGTACATTCATCAGAGAGCGGTCTTCTTTTCTGACCGTCCCCTTAAAGAGCTTGCTCTCGTCAAGGAAATCATAGAGAATCTTTGCCTTCTTCTCATTGTATGCTTTCATCTTCTCAAGCCCGCCCTGCTTCTTGAGCCATTTAAATACTTTTCCGCAGATATAAATGCCGTATGCAGGCGGTGTGTTGTAAAGTGAGTCATTGTCGGAATGCGTCTTGTACTTCAACATGGTCGGTGTTCCGGGAAGAACATCATCGGTGATCAAATCTTCTCTGATAATCACAATGACAACGCCTGCCGGTCCGATATTTTTCTGGACACCGCCATAGATGACACCGTATTTTGTCACATCTACTGGCTCTGACAGGAAGCATGAGGACACATCTGCCACAAGTGTTTTTCCCTTTGTGTTTGGCAGTGTCTTGAACTTGGTTCCATAAATGGTATTGTTCTCACAGATATACACATAGTCAGCATCCTCAGAGATTGGCAAATCTGAACAGTCTGGTATGTAAGAGAATGTCTGGTCCTCACTCGATGCAATCTTGTTTGCCTTGCCAAACAGACATGCCTCCTGATAAGCTTTCTTCGCCCACTGCCCTGTAACGATATAGTCGGCAACACCATTTTTCATGAGATTCATGGGAATCATGGCAAACTGCTGGCTTGCGCCTCCCTGCAAAAATAATACTTTATAGTTGTCTGGAATATTCATAAGCTCTCTCAGATCAGCTTCAGCTTCTTTGATAATGGTATCATAAGCCTTTGAGCGGTGGCTCATCTCCATGACGGACATTCCTGTTCCTTTATAATCTAACATTTCATTTGCAGCTTCTTTGAGGACTTCCTCAGGTAAAACTGCGGGACCTGCTGAAAAATTGTACACTCTGGACATTTTTAACTCCTCCTGTTTTCTTCATTATACTGCGCACACTCTCACAAATACCTAGCGGCGTGTATACTATAAATCTATATAAACAACATTTTATAGAAAATTAATGTTGATACACAGTATGTTCTATCATGAGAAACTGTTCGTAAGGCACCTAATAAAACATGATGACAGGTGTGCCAAGCTCTACCATGTCATACAGTTCTGTCATCGTTTCAAGCGGTGTATTAATACAGCCATGGGAACCGTTTGTCTCATAAATTGTGCCGCCAAACTCCTTGCGCCATGTGGCGTCGTGAATGCCGATATGACCGTCAACTGCCATCCAGTATTTGACTGGCGTCGCATAGTCTGCACCTCGAAGCACTCTGTTTTTCTGTTTAAAATAGACAAAACAGACTTTGGCAGGCGTTCCCCATTTCCGTGATGTATTTCCAGTAACCACCGGGGTATCGAGCACCATCTCGCCATCTACATAATAATACATATGCTGGTTTCCCATGTCAACCTCAATGTAGGTGTCACCGATATCATTTTCTCCCTTTTCCCATGCCTCGGATACATATTGCGGAATCCGCGTGCCGCTTTTTTTGTTGAGAAACGCATCTAGCAAAAACGCATACTCTGCTTCCTCGTCAAGCTTATTGCCATAACCACCGCCGGGCACTTTGACGAGATCACCTCTCGTCGCCTTAAAACTGCGCTCTATTCCTACTGTATTATAAGTAGATGCCAAATATGCCACATATTCCTTGATGAGCGTCTTGTCAAGAATCGGACGGTTCTGTTCGTCAAACACAATCCTTCCTTCCGCATCGAGTGTCATCCAGTCAGCGGCCACCGCTTCGTCAATGATTTCCTCGCGCCCGCCAAATTCATAGACCATCTGAAAATCCTGAAATTCGCGGATACCTTCCCATTTTGCAAGCGTGTCCTTCATCTTGGCTGTATATGGAACACTTTTGTAACATATCTCCTTATTTTCCTGCGTTGACAAATCTATCAATCCGTCCTGATAAGGAATCCCGCCCGCATTTGTTAATTGATTAACAATCTCGGCACAAACAAAATCGACTGCTTTCTCCTTTAGCAGTAAATCCCTTGTTTGATCGACAAGAATATAGCCCTCTGTAGTACTTTTTACAATGGAGACTGTATTCTTCTCTTGATATAGATTTTCATTTAGCCACGCTGCTTTTTCCAGCTTTGCAGCCATCACTGCCGTATCACAATAATAAGTGGGATATACAGTTGTATCCATCGAATCCTGTATTCGGGGAGGTCTTAATTGGAGCGAGCTCACCAGAAAATCCTCCAGCCATTGAAAGGGCTTGGATTTGCACTGCTTCATGTATGCGGCAACCGCCGGTTTGTACGATATCGTGACGCCATATTCATCCAGCGGCAGTTCATGTATCACGCCATTCAGCGTGCGCACCATGATCTTGTCCGCGTGCAGATCATAGGACTCGTTCAAGAGATCTGTCACTTTTCCGACAGTCATTCCAGTACAATATTCATCGTTTATTGTCGTAAAAAGCGGAAAAACATTCTGATAATATTGGTCCAGTGCGATGACAGCACCGATGCCGAGCACTGCCATCACACCCATGATTCTGATAAAGCCAAGCAAAAATTTTTTCATATCGTATTAGTTCATTACTGGCGGTGCTTTAAATCCTCCGCGTCAAATGCCTCACTGATCGCTGCGCCTGCGGGAACCATCGGAAATACCTTATCGTCCTCCTCAATGACACACTCAATCACTACTGGCTTTTGCAGCGCAATTGCTTTCTCAAGGGCGGGTCCTACTTCCTCGCGCTTTGTGACACGTATCGCCTCACAGCCAAGACCCTCAGATACCTTTACAAAATCAACCTTATCTGTCAGTATCGTCTGCGAATACCGCTTCTCATAGAATAATGTCTGCCACTGGCGAACCATACCAAGCACATGATTATTGATAATAATCTGAATGATTGGAATATTATAGCGGCTTGCCGTTGCAAGTTCATTCATATTCATACGAAAACAGCCGTCACCCGCAATATTTACACAGATTTTATCCGGCATGCCGACCTTGGCGCCAATGCAGGCTCCCAGCCCGTAGCCCATCGTGCCAAGCCCTCCCGAAGAAAGGAAGGTTCGCGGCTCTGTGTACTGGTAATACTGCGCTGCCCACATCTGATGCTGCCCTACATCGGTCGATACGATTGCCTTGCCGCCTGTCACTCTGTCCAGCTCTTCAATGACATAAGGGCAGGTGAGCTTATCCGATTCATAGCTCAATGGATATTTCTCTTTCAATTCCTTGATCTGTGCAATCCACTCGTCATGCTTCTGCTGTTCGAGCTTGCTGTTTAATTCTTTTAAAACAGTCTTTAAATCGCCAATGACAGAGGCGTCTGTCTTGATATTTTTGTTGATCTCCGCGGCGTCAATATCAATCTGTAAGATTTTTGCGTTCTCTGCAAACTTCTTTGGATTGCCCACTACGCGGTCTGAGAATCGTGCGCCCAGCGCAATCAGCAGATCACACTGACTGACGCCATAGTTTGATGTCTTGGTGCCATGCATACCAATCATGCCTGTGTAGAGCGCACTCTTTCCATCAAATGCCCCCTTCGCCATCAGCGTATCACATACCGGCGCTTGTATCTTCTCTGCAAACTCTTTGACCTCTCTTGATGCATTGGACAGAATTGCACCGCCGCCGAGATAGATATACGGCTTTTTGGCAGTTCTGATCAAGTCAAGTGCAACGTCAATGTCCTTCTCTGTGTAAGCGTTTACCAACTCTGGCGACTCCGGTTTTTCTGGGATAAACTCACACTTGTTCGCAGTAGCATCCTTTGTGATATCAACCAAAACGGGCCCCGGTCTCCCCGATTTTGCAATCTTAAACGCTTTTCTGATCGTATCGGCAAGCGTTGTGACATCCTTCACGATATATCCATGCTTTGTGATTGGCATTGTCACGCCCGCGATGTCAACCTCCTGAAAGGAATCCTTTCCGAGCAGCGGCAATGTAACGTTTGCAGTGATAGCAACCATCGGTACAGAATCCATATAGGCTGTGGCGATACCTGTGACCAGATTGGTAGCGCCCGGACCGCTTGTCGCAAGACAGACCCCTACTTTGCCTGTGGCACGCGCGTAGCCGTCCGCCGCATGAGACGCTCCCTGCTCGTGCGATGTCAGAATATGCGTGATCTCATCGCTGTGTTTATACAATTCATCATAAATATTTAAGATAGAACCACCGGGATAACCAAATACGGTATCAACTCCCTGCTCCTTCAAACATTCAATAACAATCTGTGAACCTGTTAACTGCATAGTATAATTCTCCTTTTATTTCCTCGGAATTTCCAGTATGGCACCCCGATTGCCGCTTGTGACAAGCTCACGGTATCTCGCAAGATACCCTGTCGTGATCTTCGGCTCTCTCGGCTGCCAGTTCGCACGGCGCTTTGCCATCTCCTCGTCCGAAACGTTTACATTTAATGTACACTCTGTGATGTTGATGGAAATGATATCGCCTTCCTCAACCAGTGCGATCGGTCCACACACAGCCGCCTCAGGTGACACATGTCCGATCGAAGCCCCACGCGATGCGCCGGAGAAACGGCCGTCTGTGATCAACGCCACTGTGGAACCAAGTCCCATTCCGGCAATCGCCGATGTAGGATTGAGCATCTCACGCATACCAGGTCCGCCCTTAGGACCTTCATAGCGAATCACCACGACATCACCTGCAACAATCTTGCCGCCCTTGATGGCATCAATCGCGTCCTCCTCACACTCAAAGACGCGTGCCGGCCCTTCGTGCACAAGCATCTCCGGCGCAACTGCAGAGCGCTTGACCACGCTTCCGTCAGGCGCAAGGTTTCCTTTCAGCACAGCAAGTCCGCCTGTCTGACTATATGGATTGTCAAGTGGTCTGATTACCTCAGGATTTTTGTTCTGAACACCCTTTATATTCTCACCGATTGTCTTTCCTGTCACGGTCATACAACGCTCATTTAAAAGCCCCAGTTCTGACAGCTCATTCATCACGGCGTACACGCCGCCCGCCTCGTTCAAGTCCTCCATATAGGTAGGGCCTGCCGGCGCTAGATGGCAAAGGTTCGGTGTCTTAGCGCTGATCTCATTTGCATAGGAAATATCGAAATCAAACCCAATCTCATGTGCGATCGCAGGCAGATGGAGCATTGAGTTTGTGGAGCAGCCGAGTGCCATATCAACCGTAAGCGCATTGATCACTGCCTCTTTTGTCATGATATCGCGCGGACAGATATTCTTGCGAAGCAGTTCCATCACTGCCATTCCCGCATGCTTAGCCAGTTTGATTCTCTCTGAATACACCGCTGGAATCGTTCCATTTCCCTGTAAGCCCATGCCAAGCGCTTCTGTCAGGCAGTTCATGGAATTTGCTGTGTACATGCCGGAGCAGGAACCACATGTCGGACATGCTTTCTGCTCAAACTCACAGACATCTTCCACGGTCATGGTGCCCGCTGCATACGAGCCCACTGCCTCAAACATGGAGGAAAGGCTGCGCTTCTGTCCCTTCACATGGCCTGCAAGCATCGGGCCGCCTGATACAAACACCGTCGGCACGTTGATGCGCGCTGCCGCCATGAGAAGCCCCGGCACATTCTTGTCACAGTTTGGCACCATAACCAGCGCATCGAATTGATGTGCCAATGCCATGCACTCTGTAGAATCTGCAATCAGATCTCTCGTGACAAGGGAATATTTCATGCCAATATGCCCCATCGCAATCCCGTCACAGACTGCAATCGCCGGAAAGACCACTGGCACACCGCCTGCCTCTGCCACGCCGAGTTTGACTGCATTGACGATCTTATCCAGATTCATGTGCCCCGGTACAATCTCATTGTACGAACTAACGATACCAACCATAGGCTTCTGCATTTCTTCTTCTGTAAATCCCAGTGCATTGAACAAACTCCTGTGCGGTGCCTGCTGCATTCCTTTTTTCACATTATCACTTTTCATCATTGAATCCCCCTTGCGATCAAATCTCCCATCTGCGCTGTTCCAACCTGCTTTACGTCTGCGCGCCTGCTCTCCTCCTGCGGCATAATATCAATCGTGCGGTAGCCTTCCTCAAGCACTTTTTTCACTGCTGCCTCAATCGCATCCGCTTCCTGATCCAAATCAAACGAGTAGCGGAGCATCATCGCCGCACTCAAAATTGTCGCAATCGGATTCGCAATGCCCTTGCCTGCGATGTCGGGTGCAGAACCGCCGCTCGGCTCATAGAGTCCAAACTTCGTATCATTTAAACTTGCAGAGGACAGCATTCCGATGGAGCCTGTCACCATGCTTGCCTCATCGGAAAGAATATCGCCAAACATGTTCTCTGTGAGAATGACATCGAACTGCTTCGGGTCCTTCACAAGCTGCATTGCACAGTTATCGACAAGCATATGCTCCAATGTGACCTCTGGATAATCCTTTGCGACCTCCTCGACCACCTTTCTCCACAGTCGGGAAGAATCCAGCACATTTGCCTTGTCAACGCTGGTGACTTTCTTCCGGCGCTTCATCGCGATCTCAAAGCCCTTGACTGCAATGCGCCTGATTTCGTTTTCAGTGTATGTAAGGGTGTCAACTGCTGTGACGACACCGTCCACTTCCTTGGTGCTGCGCTCTCCAAAATAGAGACCGCCTGTAAGCTCACGCATAATCATCATATCAAATCCGCTGCCAATGATATCCTCCCGCAGTGGGCATGCTTCCTTTAATTCCTCATATAAATAGGCTGGTCTCAGGTTCGCAAACAGATTCAGGGACTTTCTCAGCTTCAGAAGTCCTGCCTCTGGCCTTAAATGCGGCGGCAGCTTGTACCAAGGGGAGGTGGAGGTATTGCCGCCAATCGAGCCCATCAAGACGGCATCTGCTGCCTTTGCCGTGGCAATCGCATCGTCTGTGAGCGGTTCTCCACAGGCATCAATTGATGCTCCTCCCATCAAAATATCTTTATAAGAAATGTTGTGACCATATTTTAAAGCGACTTGATCTAGTACTTTTCTCGCTTCTGCAACGATTTCCGGTCCAATTCCATCACCGGGTATACAAACAATATTCAAATTCATGCTCTCTGTCTCCTTTTCCTTATATGGAACGCTATTGATGTATTCCAATCTTTGAATAAATATACACATACTCAATCATATTACATTCGACAAAAAATTTCAACAGGAACCACAAAAAACTTCGAAGGTATTTATCTTTATACATTCGTCCTTGATATTGTACATTCACTTAGCGCAACAATATATGCACTTGGCATCATATCATAAAGCTTCTTTTCAAATCCCTCGACGTACTCAACCTCAACAGTTTCTCCGCTGACAGGAATTTGTATAAGAGGATTCTCTACAGATGGCACATATTTATGGTACAATATTTTTATTGTTTCAACTTTTCCTTCCAAAACAAGAATGTCCTTCCAGTCTGAGCTGTGCGCGTCATAATCATAGTCTGTTTTCCAATTGTCAAAATATGTCTTGAGACTATCACTCAAGATATCTGATCGTTCTCGTTCTACAGTATCATAGGCCTTGACAAACCATTTCACTGTATCGCCTACAGAAAATGGTGTACCACAGCATTCCATTTGCCAGCAGTCATACGTAACAGTACATTTCATTTGTTTCTCTCTCCTTCGATAATCCGAATTAATTTTGGACCTTTGAAGCTGCAATAATATAGGTGTTACCTGGCAGCAGCGTATTTGTTTTCCATACTCGTAGAAATTCAGAAGTACTAATTTTTCGGTTGTACCACTCTCCGCTGACAGTGGCATTTTCAGAAAGCGAATCTGCTAAGTATATGTATTGTTCATCATACCCTACAATCACAACATAGTGCGTATCATTTGGAATACGGATAAATGCAATGACAGGAACACCCTCAGACAGTCTTTTCTTCAAAGTGTTTATATCGCCATAATAGGCTTTCGCATAATATTCATACTCCTGAAAAAGTTTCTCAACACTTTTCGGAGAGACAAATCCAAATGTTCTATGAATCGTGGGATACAGTTTCTCTCCAGTGACCTCTTGCCCTAAATGTCTCATAACATAAGCAGCGGCATATGCCGAACATTGACCGTCTGATTGAGATGCTATATAGTTTTCAGTGTTGATAATACGAAACGCATTCGGCGTAAAGTCCGTTTGAACAGAATCTTTTGAGGGCCTAAAGGACATGATAGCAATCCCAAAAATAATGAAAACCAAAAACGCACAAAGCAGCATCATAGTCATTTTCTTCTTCATAAGCCAGTTCACCTTATGACTTCAGAGCCATTACTTGATCTACGAAACCAATCCCAAAGTTACAATGTGATTTTACTCTTTTTGTGTAACTATTTGCCACTCTTTCCCTGTAACAAGGATAGCTTGTGAATTGCTGAATGGCTCAAGCGGCAATTTATCGCCATACTTTGAAATTACAGTATCCACGGCCTCCTTTAATGGTTCATTCTTATAGTGTGGTACAGGATAAAAATCTATCATGTTCAATGCCTCAAATGTTTTTAACTGCGGTGCTGCAAGAGGATTGTCTGTATCTATTGCATACTCAATATCTGGTGCCAGCAAAATCGCACCAGCGGATTCTCCTATAAATAGTTTTCCTGCATTGATTTGTGCTTTTATCAGATTTCCTGCACTGGATCTGTTCATTTCTTGCAGTAGAAAGAACGTATTTCCGCCAGTTACATAAATGTAATCATTTTTTTCTAATTTGTTTACGATATCTGAATGAGCGGCTGTAGAAATTTCCAATTCATCAACGGTCAGCCCCATGTTCGATAATAATTCCATACTATATTTTACGTGAAAATCTAATTTGTCTGGCAATGCCGCTGTTGGAATAAATGTCACTGTCTTACCTGCAAGATTTTCTTGCGCAAAATCTACAAATAATTGATACACATCCTTAAACAAGGACGCTAAGAATAACTTCTGCATATGCTGTTCCTCCTCGTATTTAACATATCGTTGCATTTTGAACATTGTTCAAAATTTCATTTTTCCGCAGCTCAACCATCTTTTTCAAAAAAGGCAGGTCGAATGCCGTCGGATTATCCACTCGGAAAGTACAGCCACACACGCTGTCAAAGTGCTTTCCAAACACTACTTTGTGTTTGCCGCCTCCGCATGAACCGCATTTGCCGCAGTGATCTACATAGTTCCAAGCAATATTCTTTATCTCTTCTTCCACATCAGAAGCTTCGTATGCTTTGCTGTCGTCAGACCATACCGTCCAAAGATTTTTCGGTTCATCGGGGTCTTTAATCGCAATAAAACATACACACTCATTCCTAAATTTTATCAGATAATAGTTTTCCGTTATGTAATTTTCTATTTGTTTTGTCATTGCAGATCACCCTCCGTATTCCGATCGGTTTTTAACGCTCTCCACTCATCTTCTAAAATTGACATCAAGATATCATCTGCATACTTATTATCATCCATAATAGCATCTCTCAAAACACCTTCCCGCTTAAAACCAGCTTTTAAATATACCTTTTCTGCGCTTGGATTAAACGAATATACATTCAGTGCTAAACGATGTAGTTTTAATTTTTCAAATGCAAAATCACGAGTTACTTCCGTTGCCCAAGTGCCAATCCCTTTTCCGCGCTCTGTCATGTGGTAAAGACCAATACGGAAATTAGCACAACGCAAATCCCAATCAATTTCGTTGATTACACTTTCGCCGATAATTTTCCCGTCCGGTGCTATGATCAAAAAGAAATATCTGTCATCTTCACCAATGGATTTTAGAAAAAAGGAAGTTATTTCTTCTTTCGTAAATTCTTCTTTACAACCTGTTAAGCGTGCCGCTTCCTTATCTAATGGGCAATAATTCTGTTCATAGTAATTTGTTACATCCTCTGCTTTTGCCAGCCGTATCCAATAACCATCTTTTTCAGCGACCATGTTCGTAATCATGTTGTATATCCTTTCCGGCTTCCGCCGCTTCTTCCATTGTCAGATCTGTATCCGCAGGCGTTCTGGTGTTCAGACTGTTCCACTTATATACTAACACCAATTTGTTTTGATCGCAACCTAAGAAAAGCGTTCATTGTTTTGCTTCCAACAAACGCTTTTCTGCCTTACTATTTCATTCTTTTCAGTATCATAGACTGCTTTAAAAATTTTGCCCGCTTACTCTACATAAATTTCCTTTGAAATGACAGCCCTGTCCGCAATGCTGCTGTTCATTCCTTCCTGCGCCATCAAAGACCAGTCATCAGGATTGTCAAAAATGTAGACATACAAGGTTTTTATCTCTTTCCCCTGAACAGCAAATACGGCTCTGCCTGCCATTTCCATGTCTGGGTGAAGCATTTCCCCATCCTGATTAAAGCAAATTGTAGAGCAGGGCTCATAAGACCACCCAGCATGGACAATTACCTGATATGGAGATACCACTACATCTTCAAGCGTAATATTTCCCTTTTTATCGCCAACTTCAATTGTTTTTACATCTGCTGCGTTTATCTCAAACGGAATGACAATATTCCAGCTGCCATCTGTCCAGTGAGATGCGGATATTTCCTCGCCGTCAAGCATCCTGTCATCATCATAACCAAGACCGTCTACATTTAAGTTCAGTTCGCCGCTGCCTGTATATTTCTTTGCTAGATCTATCTTCAGCATACCTGCAAATGTATTGCTGTCAATCACCTCGCCGTCAAACGTATTTTCGATCCATTCTGGGGAAGTTCCATTCACGCTCCATGTTCCGTCTATATAAAATCCCGCGGCAGTCCGGTTATCAGCAACATTCATGCCGGTGTAATGTCTGGGAATGTGCGTAAAATCTGCATCTTCCGACTCAATATTTACTGTGAGAAATATAGAGTATCCATCACAATAAACTTCTGATGCTGTCAGTGTGATACCTTGATCCGATACAGTATAATCTGAAGTATTCAAATTTCCTGCATGATCCTCATTTGTCAGGACAATTTTCTTATCCGTATAGTCACCAGAATATATGGCATCCTCCTCAACCTTCTCAAAAATATTTCCAATCAGCGGAAGCTTTGCTGCCAGCGCTGGATTCAAATATCCCATTCCAAGGGTTCCAATAACTGCCGCAGCCACTACCGCAGCCACACCTCTTCCTAGTTTGCCTAATATCTTCATTTTATCCTTCCTCCTTCTATGTATCTGAATTTCTGCGTCACTTATTTCAGGAGCAAGGGCCTGCTTTAAGATTTGATCCAATTTTTCATCTGTCATATCCTATCGCCTCCAATTTTTCCTTTAACTGTTGCTTTGCTTTCCGCATTCGGCTTTTGACGGTTCCTTCCGGCAGTCCAAGAATCTTAGATACCTCATTGATCTGCATATCTGCTGAATAATACAAATAGATTGGGATTCTGTACTTTTCAGGCAGAGATGCCACAAATCCCTGAATCATATCCACCTCACTTTGCTGCAATACAATGTGTTCCGGTGATACTTCATTGGCACGACCAGAAACTTCATGTCCCTCATCAGACATCTCATCTATGCTGTCAATCGGAACCAGCCTCATTCTGTTTGCATATTTTTTCTTCTTATTTTTCCATAAATAAATTGAAGTGGATAAAGCGTAACTCTTTGTATTCTGCATGGAGTCCAGTCTTTTCTTTTTCTCCAGCAGCTTGAGCATCGTGTCCTGATACAGTTCGTCCCCATTTTCCGCATTTCCAGCCGTCATTCGGCAAAATTGCAGAATGTCTTTTCCAAACTTCAGGACAAACCGCTCAAATTCGTCATGATTCATCGCAGCCATCCCTCCTTCTTTTTTCAAGTTGATTTATCGACTCGCCAACTTGCAAAGATTTGCCCTTGCATGTATATATTGTCCTGACACCGAAAAAAGTTTTCAAAATCTATAAAAAGTTTAACATTTTTATAGATTTTGAAAACTATGATTGGGATCTTGTTCGTATTCCTTATATATAAATATTCATATATGTGTTACTTACAAGCAATATAAACATCCATACTCTCCCCATCCGTTTCAAAGCAGGGAATAACATCTTTTTCCGTGTGTTCCAGACCATTTACGCGCATATACTCCATAAGCGTTTTGTAGGCGTTTGGAATGGTTACAAAAGGATTTTCAAAGGGCTTTTCAATGTGTATTGCCGCATACTTGTGCGCTGCCTGCTCATGTATTTCAATGTCAGGAGGAACAACCCCGTCGGGAAGTATCCATGCCGCCTCATAACCGTGCATATTGAAAACATTAATCTGCTCCTGTGACACCTTTGGAAAGTCCCAGCCGATGACACGAGGCTTCTCTACACCGCAGCTGCGGGCAATGGAAAATACTCTGTCAATTGCGTCCCCCTCCGGGACAGAGCTTATAACGGCGTGTTTTATATAGCGGAAAGCGGGGACAGTCTCGACACGCAGATTGGAATACGCTTCGCCGCAAACCACCATATCCTCGCGAAACAAGTTGTCCAGCGTGCATTGAAAAAGATTGCAAAGCTCAATCGCCTTGTCCATTTCGGGCTGCGCGGTCTCCAACTCCCATTTCGATACAGTCTGACGGCTGATATTCATTTTTTCAGCCAACTCCTCCTGTGTCATATTTCCTCTCAGATGTCTTAAAAACTGTAGATTTTTTCCAAAGCTCATAAAATATTCTCCTTTCCTATTCCTGCGCCGCGCCGCATGATTAGTATAGTCTATTTCCCGATAAACTACCACCAATTCATATGTGCTATTTTTCTGTATCGCGCAACTTTAAAGTGCGGAGAACTATTGCGGGAAAATAAACCCAACTATTTTATTTCCAAGCTTACTGGCAATCAGTCCTATAGCAACACCTGTCACCAGACCGCCCAGCACATCTGTCGGATAGTGAATCCCGACATACAGTCTGGAAAAGGCAATCAGCGCTGCCAGTATGATCAGGAACACGGCATATTTTTTTGGCAGTTCCCCATACATTGATACCGCGGAGGCGAAACTGGCGCCCGTATGTCCTGATGGAAAGGACGCGTCCACCGCGGGGGCAACGATGCATTGCAGCCCTGTCACCACCTCATAGGGACGGACTCTGCCAACCAAATTTTTTAAGAGCATATTATTGATAATCAGAGAGCCAAGCAGGGCACTCGCTGAAAAGATGCCAGCTCTCCTTGTCTGCTTAAAGCACAGCAGCACGAGCGTCAGCACAACCCAGAAGATGCCTGCATCGCCCAAATGTGTGATTCCTCCAAAAAATACATCACCCACTGCATTTCGTATATGTTCCTGAATAAAAAGTAAAATCTGCCCATCAACTGTTACCATACAACCCTCCATGCAACAACCAGACTTTTGTACATTCCTCGACAAAATCTGTCAAAATAATCTGTTTCATGATAAAAAATCCCCTGATTCACTCAGGAGACCTTTTAAGCTCATATTATTCGCTGTCTGGCTTCTCAACCTGCTCGATTGCCACTTTTTTCATAGGAATACGGCAGTTCTTGTTGTTGCCGAACTCTACAATCACATCCTCGTCTGTGACATCAATCACAATGCCGTAAAAACCGCTGGTAGTCAAGATACTGTCGCCTACCTCCACCGAATTGACCAGAGCAGCCTTCTTTTTCTGCTCTTTTCTCTGAGGACGAATCATCAGAAAATACATGATTCCAAACCAAAATACCACCATGACAACCAGTGATATCATACTTGCAGCCCCTTGTCCAGCCGCCACATCTGCTTCTGCCAACAATAAATTCATCTTCAATTATTCCTCCTATATTGCCGTTTGGCGCTGTCTGTAAACAGTCAAACACATAGTATATATCATACACAATATTTTCCAATACTTCAAGTAAAATATTTATAAAGATGTATTTCAATAAGTACGATAAAACATTATATTTTCATTTTCAAGACGGTTTTGCAGCAACTCAAAGTTTTTATAATCTTTGCAAACTTTTACAACCTTTCTTTTTCCTGAATATAGTGTAATATAATTTTGCTCTTCAATAACTGTAGTAATATCACAAATACTGCAAAGACTTACCTGACCACAAAATCCCCTGATATGCAACGTGCTGTATGTAACAGTTATCTTCCACAATAATGCTCTTATTAATACCGAGATAAAGAGTAAAAAGAACCCCAAAATAATTAAGCAGCTTATTCTGTCCACTTCATCTCTAAAAACTACTGCTGCGACTAACATGCTGCCAAAAAATACTACACCAAAAAAATTTCTCAACATATTGCTGGGTTGTTCTGTAACAACAAATTCTTCTTTTATCTGAGTTTTTTCTATTTTTCCTGCGTTTACTAATAAGTAATATAAAATAAAGAAGCCACTGAAACCTTCATCAATGCTGAAAACTTTTTTAGTATTGATATATCCCTCCAAGATCTTTTTTGTAGACAAATAATAATTTAATGTTCTGTTCTCATAATAACGTATATGTGACAATTCGTAAAAATATATTTTATTTTCGGGTCGCATCGGGCTAACTATCGTCAATGAATCTAACTCCAGTATGATAACTTCAAGCATACAACATATGCAAATATATGTTCCTGCCAAAGCTAACACTATAAATATGAAAAGAAAATAAATATCTGATCCTAAATCACATCCATAGATTCCTATTAATGTAAAAATATAACCTACTACAGATCCCAATAATCCAATAAACAGATGTTGTGTTGAAAGATATAATACCAGACCAGATGTATATTTTTTTAATGGGTCTTTCTTCTTTCTTAATATCGCAGTAAGGATAATTGGCAAAAAAACAATAATCGCTATCATACTGCTGACAATTACTTTTGTCAACAATTCATACTCTTTCATTTCATTCCATTCGCCGCCATGCCTTCCAGTTTGCGCTTTTTGTATGCGGCAAACTCCCCCGCATCAAGCGCATCCCGAATCTCGGTCATCATGGTATTATAAAAATACAGATTGTGCAGTACGCAGAGCCGCAAACCAAGCATTTCTTTCGCCTTTAACAGATGGCGGATATAGGCTCTCGAATATCTGCGGCACGCAGGACAGCCACATCCCTCCTCAATCGGTCTGGTATCCAGTTCATACTTGGCATTAAACAGATTGATTTTGCCTTGGTTTGTGTATAAATGTCCATGACGTCCGTTTCTGGTGGGATACACACAGTCAAAAAAGTCAATGCCGCGCTCTACGCCTTCCAGAATATTTGCGGGGGTTCCTACGCCCATCAGATAAGTCGGCTTGTCTTTCGGCAGATACGGAACCGTCTCCTCCAAAACATAATACATCTCTTCATGTGTCTCTCCGACAGCCAGCCCGCCGACTGCATAACCATCTAAATCCAGCTCTGAAATCCGCTTTGCATGGTCGATTCGAAGGTCTGCATAGACTGCCCCCTGATTAATTCCAAATAACATCTGATTTTTATTGATGGTATCCTCCTGTGCATTCAGCCGCTGCATCTCTACCTGACACCGCACAAGCCAGCGCGTTGTGCGCGCAACAGAATTTTCGACATACTGTCTGTCTGCCTTGCTGGGCGGGCACTCGTCAAATGCCATCGCAATCGTGGAGGCAAGATTGGACTGGATCCGCATACTCTCCTCCGGTCCCATAAAAATTTTTCTGCCGTCTATATGCGAATGAAAACAGACACCCTCCTCTTTAATTTTGCGAAGTCCGGCGAGCGAAAACACCTGAAATCCGCCGGAGTCTGTCAAAATCGGTTTGTTCCATGACATAAACTTGTGCAATCCGCCTAATTTCTTAATCGCTTCATCGCCCGTTCTGACATGGAGATGGTATGTGTTTGACAACTCCACCTGTGTGCCAATTTCCTCTAAGTCTGCTGTCGATACCGCACCTTTGATTGCCGCCACGGTGCCTACATTCATAAACACCGGCGTCTGAATCGTGCCATGAACGGTTGTCACTTCTGCGCGCTTGGCGCGCCCCTCTTGTTTTAATATTTTATACATCTATTCCAACTCCTCAAGAAACTCTTCTAGTGTGATGCCGCGGTCCATAATCTGAGAAGCGGCCTCCTTCCCCACATAGCGAAAATGCCATGGCTCATACTGAATGCCTGTAATATATTCTTTTCCCTCTGGATACCGAAGGATAAAGCCATATTCATCACAATGCTCTTTGAGCCACTTTCCTGCTGCCGTCTCGCCAAATCCGATCTCTAGTCCCGCGTAGGTCGTACATACAATATCCAAAGCCAGCCCAATCTGATGCTCGCTCGCACCGGGAACAGTCACAGTCATGGAGGCAAACTTGTATGCCTCCATATAAGAATGTCCCTTTTCCATATAGTAGTCAATTTTCCGGTTAAAAAGCACTGTCTGACGGTTGTAATCCCTGTAAGGAGAACAGACGACTAATTTGATGCCGTCCTTCTTTGCAGCCTGCATCATGTCCATCAGATCGTCAATAATCCGCTCGTCACATTTCATGGACCCCTTAATTTTTCCCAGTGTAAAGGTATAATCCTCCGGCACTGGATGCTGCTTGTTTACCAGCACCAACTGCCAGTCATCTTTTGACAGGCGGGCAGTCTTGGCAGACTCTGCACGGCGTGTTCCCTTGCGAACCTCGTTTGCCTCCAAGATATCGTCCAGTGAATACTGGTCAATATCCTCGGCTGACACGTCGAGTTCTTCGTTGTCATACCCTGCCAGTACATCATTATCATCCAGTGCGTCCTCTGAGATATGGAACATTGTCGGAACATATTCGTAGCTATCCTGTATCTCTGCCCATTCTGATTCATATGCCGTCTCGATACGCTCCAATGCTGGCAGGAAGGAAAAACTGCTGCTGACCACAAAAAATATCAGAATAACCAAAACACTTGCAAAACGCTTCGTATTGTATTCTATATAAACACCTATGTTATAGAATAAAGTAACGAGAAGCATAACTATTGTAATCGGCTTTTTCAGCCGCTTATGCCGTTTAACCTGCTGTTTCATTCTTGCTGCCAGATTATCTTTCCATGTCTTTTTCATCATGTCCCATCTCCAATTTGTCGTGAAGTCCTGTCCATATGACAAATGTATTCTGCACAATACATAATTATACAATTTAATCATAACACACTATTTTTTATTTTGCATCATTATATTACATAAATCAAGTAAAATTTTTTAAAAATAATCTGTTATTAAATAATCTGCTATTCTGCTATTTCTTGATTTTTAAAGGATTTGCAATTATAATATCTTAGAGTACATGCAAAAAATAGTGATTATGCACAATGTCCAACAAATACCCTAATAAAAAAATGCGAATAAAAAAGGAGAACAGTATCATGTCAGGATCTACATTCGGAAATATATTTCAAATTACCACTTGGGGCGAGTCCCACGGTTCGGGCATCGGCGTTGTCGTCGATGGCTGTCCCGCAGGCCTTTCATTGAGCGAGGCGGATATTCAGACCTATCTCGACAGGAGAAAGCCCGGCGCGTCACGCTACGCGACGCAGCGAAAGGAGGCGGACAGTGTCGAAATTTTGTCTGGTATTTTTGAGGGAAAAACGACCGGAACGCCCATATCCATGCTTGTGCGCAATACATCGCAACGGTCGGCAGACTACAGTGAGATTGCCTCCTACTACCGCCCCGGGCACGCAGACTACACCTTTGACCAGAAATACGGTTTTCGGGACTACCGCGGCGGCGGGCGCTCCTCCGGGCGCGAGACGATCGGGCGCGTCGCGGCAGGCGCCATTGCCGCAAAGCTGCTGGCAGCGCTTGGCATCACTGTCACTGCCTACACGCAGGCAATCGGCGCCATCGAGCTTCCAAACCCGCAGTGCCCCATAGACCAGCTTGATCTGGAGGAGGCAAGAAAAAACCCGACAGGAATGCCGGACAAGGAAGCTTCCGCCAAAGCGGAAAAATATCTCGAGGAATGTATGGAGCGGTTGGATTCCGCTGGCGGTGTTGTTGCCTGCCGTGTCGAAAATCTGCCTGCCGGTATAGGAGAGCCTGTATTTGAGAAGCTGGACGCCAATCTTGCAAAAGCAATCCTGTCGATTGGCGCTGTCAAAGCCTTTGAAATCGGTGACGGCATTCGGGCTGCTTCTGCAAACGGCTCGACAAACAATGACAGTTTCCGTATGAACGGCGCTGCCGTAACCAAGGCTACCAATCATGCAGGAGGCGTTTTAGGAGGCATCAGTGATGGTTCTGAACTTGTGCTGAGAGCCTATTTCAAGCCGACACCATCTATTTTCCAGCAACAGGAAACGGTAAACAGGGACGGGGAGGAGATTACGATTCAGATTAAGGGCAGGCACGACCCTGTAATTGTGCCGAGAGCTGTGGTTGTAGTGGAGGCTATGACAGCAATTACGGTATTGGATATGCTGCTACAGAATATGACAGCCAGAATCGACAAAATCCAACAGTTTTATTCCTAACAAAAAGAATGAGGGCATTGCTGCAATGCCCTCATTCTTTTTGCTTATACATTTTGATACACGAAGCTTTTCATTAAGGAAGCTCATGGAAAATAATGCAGTTTGCCTGATTAATCTCAAGTTCTTTGCCGTTCATGACCATATAATTGTGTTCGTAGTCCACACGGAAGAAGGTCATTGTGTTCGACTCATGATTCAGGCTCACCAGATGCCTGTTATCTGGAAACAGCGCCGCATCTTTGGGATACTCTCCGCTCGTCGGCAGATAAAACAGACGCGTCAGCTCGCCTGTCTGCTGGTTAATCTGAAACAGTGAGACACAGTTATCTCCTGCTGTCGATGCCAGAATATACTTGCCGTCATCAGAGATATTGAGGGCGCTTGCCGCCACGCCCTTAAATTCGAACTTGTCCGAGGTAGGAATCGTCTGAATTGGGTCAAAATACGGAACATTGTCCTCCTCATGATACTCAAATACATCAATACAGTTCTTCATCTCGCTGATGATATAGAGAAAACGCCCGTCCTCTGTAAATTTCAAGTGCCTTGGCGCCGAGTCGATATCACAACGAATGATATCCACCTGCCGCAAAACGCCTCTGTCATGGTCAAGGCGGTAGATATTCACATAGTCAATCCCAAGGTCTGCCGCACACAGATATTTGTTGTCCCTCGTCATCTTCACACAGCTTATATGCGGTCTGTAGCTTCTCTCCGCGATGCTGCCAAGCCCCTTGTGAAACACCTCGTCCGTAATGGCGTCCACCGCGCCTGTGCTGGAATCCAGATGCAGCACCGTAATCTTTCCATCATGATATCCCGCACAGAACAAGAACTTGTCCTCATAGTCTGTGGAGAGATAGCAGCCTCTCATGCTGTTTGTGGACGCGGTATTCACAAAGTCGAGATTTCCGTCCGGCAAAATCTTATAGCTGGAAACGCCTGTATCCGTGATCGCATAGAGATACTTACGGTTGTGCGAGATTGTGACATACGAGGAATTGGTGATGTTCACCTCGCCCTTCTCCTTGAACCGTCCATTCTCCATATCAACATCATAGATTTTAATGCCGTGCTTATCGCCCATCGTATAGGTTGATACATAGGCTACACATTTCTTTTCTGCCATCCTGTTGTCCTCCTGATTACACATTTATATAAATTTTCTTATAACGAAATCATATATAAATATCTTATCACAAGAGAGCGCGTTTGTTAATTATTTTTTTATAGATTTTTTTCCGATTGGATAAACGCTGGAAGCTGTCCCTTCAAAAAACAGTGGGTAGCATAGGAATACATCAAGTCGCTCTTTTCAAATTGGATCGTGACAAGATAACGCTCGTCATAATAGTCGGCGTATCCGCGGGCCATCCATATAAAACTGTCACTGACAATGTTGTCAAGAATCTCCTGAATCTGTTCTTGATCAGTATACTCCACCGCATCATTTTCCACGCTGGTGTACATCTCGTTCCTGCGTTCATAGGTGCCATAATAAACACGATGATAATAAGAATTTGAATACAAATTTTGCTTTTTTACGCGAATCACCGCCACATCTTCTGCATTTAGCCGCTCCTGCATATCAATCCCGTACTCTTTTATCAGCGCAAGCGTCTCTGTAAACTGTGGATACACATACATTTTTCCAGAATAGCTGGTATAGAGCATTTCTTCATTTTTATCCCTGAAAAGAAAATCAACGCTTCCCACAGGCGGTGTATTGATGATGGTATCCAATGTAAGCTTCATATACTCCTTTTGGTAAACCCCGATCAGTTCTGACTGCATCTGGGGTGTGAGTGTGATATCTTCGCTCCTGAAGTTACTCTCACATCTGACCGCATCGAAGGTAAGATTCCAACTGTCATTAAAGAGCGGCGTGGAAGCAAGCTTATAATTATAATCCTCAAAAATCTCAGAAAGCAGTCGGAGGGTATCTGGGTCTGCGATATCAATGACATATGTTCTATAAAGCGTTTTCCCGTTCGATAATTTGTATCCAAAATCAATCCAGCGGTAATTATCCTGTCTTTCCAACGTTTCCATATACTCAGGAGATTCCTCAATGCCCTCATAATAGTCGAAATAACGAAACGCAAGCTGCTCCTTGGCTGCTTTCCGCGCAAGCTCCATCACGCTTGGATTTCCCTGCAGCTCCATATTTGCCATGCGGTATTCGCCCGGGCTAAGATAATGCATACCAAATTCATTGACACGGATTTCCTGTCCGAGCGGTATGAGATCAGAGATTGATACAGCACAGCTTTGAAGCTGTGAATCCGCTGGCACATAGGTGTCGTATCCTGTCACATCGTAGCGGAATACCACAAAGACCAGCGCTGTGCAGACCGCATTAAACAGGAACTGCTTCTTGTGCATCAGTGCGCCGCGCAGACTCAGCCGGTAAATAATTTCCATCAGGATACAAAGCACTGTAAAGCCAAAGATCACACCGAACACAAACCATGTATCTGCATCTGATCTGGACGACATTGCACAAAAGAAAAAACCTGACAAAAATGAAAATGGCAAGACGACCATGGTCTTAATCACAGGCTCCGCAATGCGAAATGCGATTGGCTTGCCTGCTGCCTCAGACGCCCTTTTCATGAAGATCAAATAAGCTGCCAGACTGTACAGCACTGCTGCTATGAGCAGTACGCCCACATAGGAGGTATCATACGTGAAAAACTTTTGTGCCTCCGCCATTGTCGTATTGGTCGGACTGGAAAAAAACTTGATTATCATAGACAGCGGTGAAAAATTCCAAATACTGCTGTCGAATATAAAATTCCCTCTGTTTTCATAAACTTTATAAGTATCATAAAAACGCGCAGCCATTAAATATTTAAGCAGCCCAAGCACTGCACTATATGAAAATAGAACTCCTGTTCCTAAAATGCCGATAATCATGTTGCCTGTAAGTCCTGCCGCAATGACTGCCACACTGTACGCCAGCACAAAGATAGTCATCTGTATCCCGATAAACGATATGATTGCGAGCACTGTTTCTGCCGTAACGACCTTTCTGCCTGCCGCAATCCCTGTACAGATCATCACATTGAGCACAAACGGGATACAAAACTGCATGACGCCTGACACATACCTTGCCCAGAAAAAACGGGCTCTGCTGACGGGAAGGCTGTGATACAGGTCAATCTGCACTTTGGAATGCAGATAGGCATAGCCGCTGAGTCCGCACAAAAATGCTGCCATACACACAACAATTGACATAATCAAAGCTTCTCTGCCAAAGAAATACTCTCTGATATACAATGTAAGACTGTAGGAATGTCTATTGGGATAGCGCACAAACTCCTCCATACTCATGAGCATACGCACTTCCAAACTCAGAAAACATGCGACGAATATCAAAATCGGACACCATATTCTCCTCTTTAGATCCTGTTTGATGAGCTTAAAAAATAAGTTTTTTGATATCATATCCGACAACCTCCGTTTCACTAATAAAGATTTCCTCAAGGGTCAGCGGTACAATTTCTGCAAAAACAGGCGAAAAAGTATTAATTTTCTCCATAATCTCTTTCTCCGAGCCGCGCACAGTGATATTGTTCAGGCTTCCCCTTTTCTCTGCCTTGACAAGCTCTAGCAGGCCAAGTGCTGTCTTTTCCTCCTCTGCATTTTGAAATACACACTGGACATTGTGGATATTAAGCTTCATTTCCTCCAAATCCTTCTGCATGAGGATGCCGCCTTGATGCAGGATGCCCACATAGTCGCAGATGTCCTCCAGCTCGCGCAGGTTGTGGGAGGCGATTACCGGTGTAAAATCCCGCTCTGACAATTCACCGGCAAAAATACTCTTGACCGCCTGCCGCATGACAGGGTCTAATCCGTCAAAAGTTTCATCACAGAACAGATATTTTGTGTTTGCGCAGATGCCAAGAAGTACGGAGAGCTGCTTTTTCATGCCCTTGGAAAAAGTATGAATCCTTCTGTCTGGTTTTAACTGAAAATTTCCAAGCATCTCATCAAACCGCACGCTGTCAAATGACGCATAATAATCCTGATAAAATCCAGCCATGTCCCGCGGTGTGGCATTGGGCAGAAAATACTGGTCGTCTGGTATATAAAATATATCAGCCTTCACAGACGGATTTTCATAGACTGGCTGTTCGTCCATGAGAATTTTCCCGCTGTCGGGTTTGAGCACGCCGGATGCCATGCGCAAAAATGTGCTTTTGCCAGCACCATTTGTACCAATCAGTCCAAAAACTTCTCCGCTTCTAATGGTTACACTGATATCATTTACCGCCGTAACCTCTCCAAAATGTTTTGTCACATTTGCTGCTGTTATCATGTCAGTTCCCCCTTCATCGACCCTCTGTTAATCAATACACTACTGTTTTGGATACAGGCTGTAAGGATTTCCGGCAGTTCTTCTGCCGTTATGCCGGAAAGCAGCGCCTTATCGACAGTGACCTGCATCTCACGCTGAATCTCCTGCCGTTTATGGGCTGCCGCTGCCGCTGTATCACTCACAAAGCTGCCTTTTCCTTTTATGGTATAGATGTACCCGGCGCGCTCTAATTCCTGATAGGCGCGTTGAATCGTATTCGGATTCAATGACAACTCCATCGCCAGACTTCTGACAGATGGCATGGACGCATTTGGCTGCATCGCGCCGCACAATATCATCTGTTGAAACCGTTCGATGATCTGTTCATAAATCGGGCGCCTGTCCTTGTGATCAATCAAAATCATGGTCCCTTCTCCTTTCTAACTGTATTAATACACTTAACACAGATAAAGTATACAATACTTGTAAAATATTGTCAACTAAAAAATGAGTGGGGAAATGTAGCTAGACTTTTAGTATAGAAGGATATTTACACGAATAAAGAAACAAATGATGTGTCTTTCCAGCTACAACATTTGTGTTCATTTCACGAATTGAATTGAAAAAGGTGTAAAGCCTTAATAATTTCATAAAACCTTACACCCCTTTTGGTTCGTGGTTACTGTTTAATTGCTTTTCAGTTATTAGTCTTTGATTCTGTCAATTTCTGCAAGATTAACGCCTAAACTTGACAATGTTACTTTTAATTCAATGTATCTTTTATGCATTGATTCGTATGTTTCAGGATTTGTTTCTTTAATTGGAACCATCCAATCTTGCAATCTGGAAAATTCTATCACATAATCTTTTATTATATCTGCTGCACTTGGCATATACAATCACCTACTTTCAATTAATAATCTGTACTGATTGTTACATTTTAATCATAACAGATTATGTATAAGGTGTAAAGCCTTATTAAATTGTCAAATTCAGAACCTGCTGTTAAAACTCTGCTGGATTCGTACCGGTATTTTTTATTACACCATCTACTACACCGTTTAGCCGTGAAAATACGTGAGTTTCAATAAACTCTCAAGCGTGCATAAAACCTAGCAATTATGCGGCGTTCCTACCACTCATACGGCGTTGCCTGATACACATAATAATTCAACCAATTTGTGTAAAGATTATTGCTATGTGAACGCCATTGCAGCGCTGGCTTTTGGGCAGGGTCATCATCTGGATAATAATTTCTTGGAATATGAATCTGCAGTCCCTTGCCTAAATCCCGCTTGTATTCCGCATCTAATGTATAGCGGTCATATTCTGGATGACCGTTTACAAAGATTTTTTTACCATTCTCGGCATATGCCAGAAATACACCTGCCTCTTGCGATTCCGCAAGCACTGTAATCTGGTCGCATTGATGAATCGCCGCAGCGGGTGTCTCCGTATGGCGGCTGTGCGGTGCGAGAAAGAAATCGTCAAAACCACGCACAAGCGGAACCTTGCGGTTTTGTACTTTGTGAGAATACAATCCAAACAGCTTTTCCGGCAGAAGCTGTTTCTGAATCCCATAATAATGATAAAATCCTGCCTGTGCGCCCCAGCATATATGCAGTGTCGAAGTCACATGCTTCTCCGCCCAGTCCATAATCGCGCACACCTCCTGCCAGTAATCGACCTCCTCAAACGCGATATCTTCCACCGGCGCCCCTGTGATAATCAAACCATCGTAGCGCTGGCTTGCAATCTGTTCGAAAGTAGTATAAAAGCGATTCAGGTGATTGGCAGATGTATTGAGCGATACATGGCTTGTCACCATTAAAAAGGTGACATCGACCTGCAGCGGTGTATTGGACAACGCGCGCAGAAGCTGAAGCTCTGTATCCTGTTTTACAGGCATTAGATTCAGGATACATACCTGCAATGGACGAATATCCTGATGGACTGCTCTGTTTTCATCCATTACAAATATATTTTCGTTCTCCAATATCCCTTTTGCTGGTAAATCCCCTTGTACTTTTATAGGCATCTTCCCTATACCTCCTCCATCTCCAAATATTCTGTCATAAACTGTTCTTCTGTCAAAATGGGCACATTGAGCTCTTTCGCCTTCTTATTTTTGGAGGAGGCGGAGGCAGCATCATTGTTAATGAGACAGACTGTCTTTGCAGAAACGCTGCCTGCCACCTTTCCGCCCTTTTTCTCGATCAGGTCTTTGAGCTCATTTCTACTGCCGAAATGATTCAGGCTGCCCGTTATGACAAAGGTTTTTCCTTCCAGCGTCTGCCCTGCCTCGTCAATCTCCTCCTTGATAATCCGAACCTCTCCTAATAAGTTTTCAAACCGTTTATTGTTTTGCTCGTCGGTAAAATAGTCTGCAAAAGCCTTGCCAATCACCTCGCCAATTCCGTCAATCTCACTGAGCTCTTCCGCCGTAGCCTGCCGCATGGCGTCAATGTCATACTTAAAATAGCGGCAGATGACTTTGGCGTTGGCAAGTCCAATGTTCGCGATGCCGAGGCTGTAAATCAGTTTGGGAAGCTCTACATCTCTTGATTTCTCAATGCCGTCCATAAGCTTTTTATAAGACCGCTCGCCAAAACCCTCCATCTCGACGATTTCTGTTTTGTAGCGGTCAAGATGAAACAGATCCTGATATTGATGAATAAAACCTTTTGCGATAAATTTTTCAAGTGTTGCTTCTGACAAACCGTCTATGTTCATCGCATCACGGCTGACAAACAAGGTAAACGACTTAATCTTCTTGGCATCACAGTCAGGATTCGTACAATAGAGTGACTGTACTTCGTTGACTGCGCGGATCTCCGTCTTTCCGCCGCATGCCGGACAGACCTCTGGCAGCTCTATGCTGTCGCTGCCCGTGAGATTCTCTGCAATCTGCGGTATAATCATGTTTGCTTTATACACTGTAATCTTGTCGCCAATGCCGAGCTTTAACCCTTTTAGGATACTGATGTTGTGTACAGATGCCCGGCTCACTGTCGTGCCCTCAAGCTCTACTGGCTCAAAAATCGCAACTGGATTAATCAGTCCAGTACGGCTTGGACTCCATTCAATCTCTTTGAGTGTCGTCTCCCGAAGCTCGTCTGCCCATTTAAATGCGATCGAATCACGCGGGTACTTTGCCGTCCTGCCAAGCGAACGTCCATACGCAATGTCATCATAAATCAGCACCAGACCATCTGAGGGCACATCGTATGTCTGGACGAGCTTCTCATAGTCTGCGACTGCATCGACGATGGTATCTGCATCGACTCTTACATATGGAACGACATCAAATCCCTGATTGATCAGAAATTCAAACTGCTTCTCTCTTGAATTTTCAAAATCAATCCCGTCCGCCTTCACGAGTGAAAATGCATAAAACCGTACATTCCGCTCAGCCGTAATCTGGTTGTTGAGCTGTCTCACAGACCCGGAACAAAGATTTCTTGGATTTTTATACTTGGCATCCACATCTTCGATCTGGCGGTTGATCTCCTCAAAATCCTGATAAGTAATAACTGCCTCACCTCTAAGAATCAGCTCATCCTGATAACCGATGCGAAGTGGAATGTTCTTGAACACTTTCGCATTGTTGGTGATGACTTCGCCCACCTCTCCATTTCCGCGTGTGACTGCCTTCAACAGCCCACCATTTTGATAGGTCAGCACGATCGTCAGTCCGTCTAGTTTCCAGCTAAGCAGCCCATCTTTGTCGCCGAGCCAGTCTTTGAGCTCGTCCCGCTCTTTGGTCTTGCCAAGGGACAGCATTGGGCTCTCGTGTGCTTCCTTGGGCAGCTCGTCAACCGCCTCGTATCCGACACGAATTGTCGGGCTTCCTGCCAGCACCATGCCAGTTTCCTGCTCTAGTGCTTCCAACTCCTCGTACAGTTTATCGTACTCGAAATTGCTCATAATTTCCTTATCCTGTGCATAATATGCCTTTGACGCTTCTTGCAGCTTCTCCACAAGCGTTTTCATTCTATGTAATGTTTCGTTCGTTGCCGCCATACTTTCCTCCATTTTTCCTTCTATTTTATTGACTGTCTGATATTCCGCATAACCGGTACAGTGTTTCACGCTCCTGCCCTTTAATCTCACGGTATTCTCCGCTCTTTAGCCCATTCAGTTCAATATTCATCACCCGAATGCGTGTGAGGGACTTGACGTTGTATCCAAAACACCCGCACATTCGCCGAATCTGCCTGTTCAGTCCCTGTGTGAGTGTGATCTGAAACGTGTATTTGCCAATGCGTTTTAGGGTACAGGGCCGTGTCGTCGCATCGAGTTCCCTAAGATATACGCCTTGCGCCATCTTCGTGAGAAATTCTTCTGTGAGTTCCCGGTCTACTTTGACCAGATATTCCTTCTCATGACCATTTGCACCTTTCATCATGCGCTGTATCAGCTCGCCATCATTTGTAAGAATTATCAGCCCGTCGGAAGCTTTGTCAAGGCGCCCCGCATAGGTAAGCCTAACGGGGTAATTGACCGCCTCCACAATCGTCTTTTCTGCATAACGGTCCTTTTCTGTACAAGTAATTCCGACGGGTTTATTGTATGCTAAGACAACTTTTGACGCTGCTGCTGATCGCAGTCTTTGATGATTGACCTCAACAATATCCCTGTCACAGACCTTCATACCGCTCACAGCCCTTTGACCATTTACATATACCCTGCCCTGATCAATCAGTTTATCCGCCTCACGCCTAGAACACAGTCCGCACTCCGCGAGATATTTATTTAGTCTGGTCATTGCTACTCCTTTTATAAAAATTTTTTGAGCCTTGCGATGGACTTCTGCTCAAAATCCACTAATTCCTTTGCGACCTCCATCGACAGATTTCCTGAGTTCTGATGATGGTTCATTGACTTCCACATACTTGTGATGCCCCGGTTGCTGCCCTGTATCATCAGCTCTGCAATTTTGCTGGTACTGCAATTTGTAAAAGTATTCATCTGTATGCCGCCTTTGAGCATCAAATCCTGCATCGCGCTGGCATGGTATTCCTCAGCCCGCTCATTTTGCAGCCTGTCCGTTGCCTTGTTCTGTATCACAGAATACCAGAGTTTTTGCTTGGAAAGCTCTTGCTGCAGCGCATTGTCATGAACCTTTTCTGAGATCGTATTGATGGCATTAATCGCCATCGAAGAGTTTTTCTGGACTTCTTTTAAGATTTCCTGATCATCTTTTTTCATAGCTATCATCCTTTCTGCCTGTTTTGAACTGTTGAGATAGCTATAGTATTGCCATAATTTAGTGTCTTATGCCTGTAGATTGGACTCCTGCGGTATGGTATCCTCCACTTCACCAGACAGAACTTCTATCTTTTCTATTCCAGTGTTCCCAAGCTTCTCAAAAGGATAGACCACGCCCCACTGTGCACGAAGCTCGTCCATCTGCTTCATAATGTAGAGCGTCTCCTGATGCGGCATCTCCCAGCACTCCTTCTCTCCCTTCTCAATCGCTTCCAGACAGGCGCTGATCTCGTATTCATAGCCTGTAATCTGTTTGGGCGCTTTTTCTGATTTCATTACTTTATAGGTTGTATCGTACACCGTCACGGAAGAAAAATTATTAATATTCTCAATTGCAATATACCCTTTGGGGCCATAGATCACACCCCGGCGGTCACTCAGGCCATTCATTGTGCAGTTGAGCACTGCCATTTTGCCCCCCTTATAAGTGATCGTGATGCTTTCAGACGCATCCACGCCGGAATCTGTCAGGATACAGGAGGACGCCATTTTTTCTATTTCTTTGCCAAACATCATCGCTGCAAAATTTAGTGGATATATCCCCAAATCCAGCAATGCACCGCCGGCAAGCGCTGGGTCTGTAAGCCTTTTCTTGCCTGCGATCGAATAGCCAAGATTGGCTGTCAGCATGGTGGGTTCCCCGATGATGCCGGAATTAAGTATTCCCTTGATTGTGGTAAGCATCGGCATATACCGGATCCACATCGCTTCTGCGACAAACACGCCCTTTTCCTCCGCCAGCGCCAGTATTTCCTCTGCCTGTGCTGCATTGGCGGTAAACGCCTTCTCACAGAGCACATTTTTGCCATTTTCAATACAAAGCTTCATGTTTGCATAGTGTTCTGAGTGCGGCGTCGCAATATAGATTAAATCAAGCTTATCATCAATCATCATCTCTTCGTAGGAGGTATATGCCACTTTGATACCATATTCATCTGCAAACTGCTGCGCCCGTTCCTCACTCCTCGACGCCACACCATGACACTTCACGTTCTTCATTTTCTTGATTGTGCCTGCCATGACACTTGCCATTCTGCCTGTTCCCATGATACCGATTCTCTTCTGTTTAAACATCGCTCTTCCCTGCCTTTCACAATCATCAACCGTATAAATGAAAGCCCATGCAGCACAAAGCCACATGGGTTTTCAATGTTTAGGAACTGTTCAGAAATTACTCATGACAAATACTTGTCTAAATGTCCATCTGCGTCATCAGAAAATCTTGACATAGCCCGCTATGCCTGCGATTTTCTTCTTTGCAGCTGAACATTTATACGGCGTACTTGTCACAAGTAATTTCATCACAGTTCCTAGCACGATTCTATTATAGACGATATAGAGATATTATTTCAAGATAAACTGTTCATTATCTGTCAAAAAATTCTGCCTTTACAAAACCTGTTGTACCGTTATAGTTAATCTTAAACCACTCACCCTGCTCTTCAAGCAATTCATAAGAGCTGCCAGCCTGTGCTGTTCCAAGTTTTGCGGATTCCTGATCTGCCTGACTTCTGACATTGACATTGGTCTTGGCTGTGATGGTACCAATCGGCGCTGCTGTGACCTCAGCGGTCAATACCTCAAGATAATCACTCTTAATATAGGCTTCTTTGTCCTCAAAAATCACCTTACTCCAGCCATTGATGCGCTCCTCAATGCGGGTGAGTTCTGTTCCAGCCGGTGCCTTGCCAATCTTGTCCGCCTCTTCGCTGTCTGAAGATCGCACATTGACAGTATCTGTCGTCCGCACAATCTGATTGACTGTCTTATTTTCAAGCGGCTGTTCTGGTTCTGCCGGTGTTTCCTCCGGTACAGGCTGTGTCTGCTCGGTTTCTGCGGCCGTTGTCTCTGGCGCCTCTGTCTCCTCCGCAGGCGGTGTACTCGCCGTATCATCTTGTGTCTCTAATTTTGCCAGCTCAACACCGACAGACTCCTTCAAAACCTGCGGCAGTTCACTTAGAAACTGATCAAGTGCTTCATCGGAAGCAACTGCTTCAGTGTAATCTACATTAATCTTATTGTAAAGGTCTACAACATCATCCTGGTTTGTGACAAGTTTAAATGCGGCTTTAATATTTTCCTCTGTGTCACCATCAATCATGAGGTTTCCATTCTCTGACTTATACACATAAAATGCGTTCAGACCGGGTGCCTCTGTGTCAATATCCTGAATTTTGACATCATATGTAACATACACAAAATAGGAATCCTCTTCAATTCCCGGTTTGGTATAACATTTGATATTGTCATAGCGTTCTATAAATTCACTCTTTTTCTCATACGCGATAATTTCTTTGTCGCTGTTATAATCCTTGACGGCTCTTACGGTGTCCATATCGCCGGACGCCAGTGCATTGTAGAATGTATTCATCATACCGTTGACATCAGTATATGCGTTCTCAGCCAAAGGCGTTTCATTCAATGCAGCCACACTGGCCGTTGCAGGTCCGCTCTCTCCATTGTCTATGGTATTGTCCACCACCTGCGCCTTCTGAGCGCCTGCATAGGAAATAATCACAGCAATCACAATCGCACATGCCGCCACTGGGAGTAAAATCTTTGCGGCATTGATAGCAATTCCCTTGACATGATCGGCAGAAAAGTCTTTTATGTCTTTTCCAATCATCGAATCAAGGGACTGTGTGATTTTTCTATTTTCAGATGTTTTTTCTTCGTTTTGGGGTTGTACTGGTTGTATTTTTTCTTCGGTATTGGCTTCCGGTGCAGATGTGTTCTCTGGTGCCGTCTGCGCTGCTTTATGATCTAAAACTTCTGTATTTTCAGAAGTAGTATTTGTCTTTATATTCTGATTATTGGTAGTTTGATTATTTTTCTTGGATTTTTTCTTTTTCCTGTTCTCCATCGATACTCCTATCTGCCGCTGTCAAGTCTATCCCAGGAAATGCACCCGGCAGGAATCGAACCTGCATTAAAGGCGTCGGAGGCCTTCGTTCTATCCATTAGACTACGGGTGCTTGCATTACGTTTGTAATCATAACACAATTTTTCTCATTTGTCTACACAAGAACACAAATTTTTTTGATTCCTAATTTTAGCTTTGATATTTTGCACACAGCTCATCGAATGCAAACACCTGTTTTTGCAGCGCGGCTTCCTCCTCCGCTTGCAGATGGTCTATAAACTGAAACAGCTTCTCCTGCAGTCTATAGTGCTCTCTTGCATCGACACGGTAAGAATTGGCAATGCGCATGAGCTTCTCCAGATATTTGGCAATCTGTCTGTCATTCTGCTTTTTCAAGGCGTTCTGAAACAACTCCAGATTGTCCAGCTCCTGTGAAGCTGTCACTTTGGCAAAGGTGTTTGCGCCAATGGCATAATAATCAGCGCCAATCTGATAAATAAAACTTTTCTTTTCATACAGGCTTTCCTTAAAAGTACTCATAGCTGCTTCCCTCCAATCTGTCAAAATTCTATCATTTTTTACAAGATTTGTCATCATTTTTTAAGACTTTTCAAATATTCCTTCACTTCTTTGTCAGGATTTAAGGATTCCCGAAGCTTTTGCAGCGCTTTATGATATGTCCATGTATCCATTTGGCAGCCGTTTACAAGCATCTGGTGTGTTTCGTATGGAAAACATATGAATGTCTCTGCCAGCAGCCATGCCGCAGCCATCTGCGCATAATAGCCCTGTGAAAACGGCCTGTTTAGTGTCGTAAGAATCTTTTCCAGATAAGGAAACTGCGCTTTTTGGTTTTGGTTCTTTTCAAGATCTGCCATACAGACAGTTTTGTTTCTCGGAATTTTTTGGTTCTTCGCATCATATTTCAGATACTGGCTCAAGAGCAGAATAAGCCCTGTCCGAACCTCAAATTCATGGTTTGAATACAGATAAGGCTGCAAGAATGCCCAGACCTCCTCCCGGTAGCGGTTGGCAAAGGTAAATGAATTGCAGAAGCTGTCACACACAGACCAGTTGTCAATCCAAGGAATAAATTCCTTTAGGTATAGAAGCCCTTCTTTGCTGGAAATTTCTTTTTGGGCGGTGCCGTAGCTGATGAGCATACCGCGCAGCATGGTCTCCTCAAAAAACAAATCCTCCCAGTCGCCGTCATAGGCGGCAGTTTCCTGCCGCCACCTTGACTTGTCCGTTTTATCATTTGCAATGCTCTTTGCAAGCTGCCTTAACTGTGGCAGACGCACACCCAGCAGCGGCTTCGCGCCGGGAATCAGACTTGATGAAAAATCTTTGTACTGCTGTTCTGCATACTGCGTTAGCATATCTCTGATTTCCTGCCGCATATGTTATTGACCGCCTTTTCTGTACTGCACTGGCGTCATGCCCATTTTTTTCTTAAAGATGCGGTTAAAATGCTCGACATTTGGATATCCGACTGCCATTGCCACGTTCTCGACGGTCATATTGCCATTTCGTAGCAAGGTCTTTGCTTTTTTCAAACGAATGTTAATCAGTATATCGCCAAAGGTCTTTCCTGACTTTTCATGAATATATTTGCTTAAATACGGTTCTGACAGATGAAAATGCTCTGCGACATCACTGAGCGCCGTCGCCTGATAATTTGCCTGAATATAATTAAAAATCTCCATCATGCGCTCATCTTGGCAGGCTTCACTGGTCTGGATCTGCGGCAGTTTGTTGACGCTGACACAGAGTGCGTGTATAGATGCCTTGATGATATCATCATCCATGCCGACGCCCCAGAATTTCTCGCCGTTGCAGGTGACGCTCACATAGGCGATCGCCTTGGAGGACGAGCCTTTTGTGAGGGCGTGTTCCTCATAGTCAGACAACTGGTAGCTCACGCCAAAATATTGTTTAATCGTGTTGCTCACTGCGTCAAGACGCCCGTTTCCATTGGCATCGACGGTTGTTTTCTTGTCGCCGCAGACAATCACTGCCTCCGCCATGATGCCGTCCACTTGCTTAAAATGGCAGTCGCTGATTTGGAACAACGGCATGTTATCCACATAATTTTCACAGAAAATATCGTAAACCCACTGTGGTGAGAGCACTTTATGCTCCTGATCGGAGACATCTTTCACCAGATAGCCGACCTCCTCGCGCATCGCGTAGGGAAGTGAAATGCCGTAATTTTGTTTTAAAATATAGTTCACACCGCCTTTTCCAGACTGGCTGTTGATGCGGATTACATCTGCGTCGTAATTTCTGCCGACATCTTTTGGGTCAACTGGCAGGTAAGGCACCGTCCATTTTTCAGTCTGCTTCTCCTCGCGCCACTGCATTCCTTTTGCGATGGCATCCTGATGCGAGCCTGAGAATGCTGTAAATACAAGATCGCCGGAATAGGGCTGTCTCTCGTGCACTTTCATGCGCGTGAAAAGCTCGTAGTTCTCTCTGATTTCCGGCATATTCGAAAAGTCAAGCTTGGGATCCACACCGTGCGAGAACATGTTCATCGCCACGGTGATCAAGTCTACATTTCCAGTCCGCTCGCCATTGCCAAAAAGCGTTCCCTCCACACGGTCTGCACCGGCAAGAATGCTGAACTCCGCATCGCACACACCACAGCCGCGGTCATTGTGCGGATGGACGGATAACACAACGGCATCTCTGTATTTGAGATTTTTATGAATATATTCCACCTGTGTGGCAAACACATGCGGCATCGCATTCTCAACGGTTGTCGGGATATTGATGATCGCCTTGTTGTCCGCAGTCGGCTGCCAGATGTCCAGCACGGCATTGCAGACCTCGACGGCATAGTCCACCTCTGTGCCGTGGAAGCTCTCCGGGCTGTACTCAAACGAAAAGTTTCCGTCTGTCTCTGCTGCAAGCTTTTTTAACAGCTCTGCGCCGTCTGTCGCAATCTTCTTGATCTCCTCTTTGCTCTTTTTGAACACCTGTTCGCGCTGCGCTACCGAGGTGGAGTTATACAGATGAATGACTGCATGAGGCGCGCCTTTGACTGCCTCAAACGTCTTTTTGATAATGTGCTCTCTTGCCTGCGTGAGCACCTGAACTGTCACGTCCTCTGGTATCATATTCCTTTCTATTAAAGCACGCATAAATTCATACTCTGTCTCTGACGCCGCTGGAAATCCAACCTCAATCTCCTTAAAGCCAATGTCCACAAGCATCTCAAAGAAATGTAATTTTTCCTCCAGACTCATAGGCTCAATGAGTGCCTGATTCCCGTCTCTCAAATCAACCGAACACCAGATTGGCGGCTCAGTAACCGCATCCTTCTTCACCCAGTCATATGTACAGACTGGCGGTAAAAAATATGATTTTTCGTACTTGCCTACATGTTCCATGTCTCATTCCTCCATTTTATTTGTTTTACCAATCACGTTCCCCGATGGCATCGTCCACATTCAGATCAACATCAAACCATCTTAAAATCTTATCTACATCTGTCGCAATACTGTCTCTTGCCACTGTCTCGATCTCACTGTCGTTCTCTTCAAATTCCTCCTGTAAATCGTTGATTGCCATCGTCATCCTGTCAAATTTCTCCTGAATCTGTCCAAGATCCGATACGCCAGTTTCTAAAAAAGCAACCATGTTCTCCAACTCTGATCTAATCTTATCTACTAGAAAATCTGGAAAATAACCGTCGTGATACATCTCTTTTAAAAACCGATAGGTTTTATCAAAGCGCTTCATATCAACCTCCATACTTCAACCTTGCCAACAAAAAAATCTTTCGCTCCACAACATGTTATTGCAGAGACGAAAGACTTATCCATATTCTTTCGCGGTACCACTCTACTTCATATTTTTATACAAAAATATGCACTCCTTCAGCACGATAATGCCTTCCCCGGATAACGGCAGGTATTCCGTTGCGCCCTACTTTAAGATTTGTCTGTTCAGGCGCACAGCTCCAAGATGAGTTCACCGCACTTCCCATACTGCCTCGCACCCTGCGGCAGCTCTCTGAAATGCTCGTTGCGGCTACTGGTTCTTTTCATTGCCTTTTGATTTATTATCAAAACTAATAGGACTATGATACCATACATTTCTCTATTTTGGAATAGTTAAAATTAATCATTTTTATTGATAAATTTTAATATACAATAATTATCCTAATGTCAGGCTCAGATATCCTTCCTTATAATCCCACGCTGCAAAATGTTCCGGCAGCATGATCATGCCGCCCATATTGCGCTCGAATGCCCACGCTGTATTTGTATGAAGAAGCAGCTCTGGCAGCACCTCATGCAGTTCATTGTCATGAAGTGTGGTCTCAATGACGTGAAGGCTGTCTCCTTCTATGCGGTACATCAGTACAGCGCGCCGCACCTCGGTATCATGTACAGTTCTGGCTAACAGTAGCGTCCTTCCTTCGCAGAACTGGTTTTCTTTGAGCGCATACGCGACAGCCTGCTCATTCCATTCCACATACCCTTCTTTTTCAAAGGCTTCATCACGAAGCGTTTTGTATGCTTTTGCATCGGCATCAGTGACAGACCAGCCGCCAAGTTCTTCTATTTGGGAAGTTTCCTCCTCTGCCTCTGCGGCTCTCAAATTGCTCTCACTGCCTGACGGAACAATGGGTGTCCCTGTACATTTTCCGGCATAAATCCAGCAGGGACTTTCACCGAATGCCTCCACAAAACCATGCTTCTCATAATATTCCTGCAACTCTCTGTCCGCCGGCTGTAAGATTAACGGTTCACCGTATTTCTCAAGCGCATGACGCAAAAGCGCTGACGCATAACCTTTTTTCCGATACGCTGGAAGCGTTGCCACTGCGTAGACATAGCGCGCATTTTCTTTGGTTCCGTTAATTGTGACTTGTACTGGCAGCAGGCTTGCCATGGATACCAGACAGCCGTCCTCATAAATCACGAGCATATTTTCCGTCTCAAACCGATTGTCAAGGTACATCTGTATATATGCTGTGTCGTCGTGAAAGCATTGCTGCCACAGATTGATGATTTCCTGCGGCTTGCGCTCGTTTGCAAACACGACACGGCTCTCCTGCGCCCAGTATTTTTTTAACAAAACATCTGGATAATAGGACAGCTTTGCCTTTCTGAGTCCCAAGTCTCCTGTGTCCTCCTCGCGGTTGACATATTGGAAATCCTGCGCCTCGTGAAGCACAAACTGCTGGTTAATCATTGGATAGGCGCCTTGCAAATCGGGAAACGCCTTCTCAAAATGCACCACAAATGTATCTTCATTCAACGCCTCGCCGATGGTGAAGGCTACGATTTTATTTTCTTTATATAAGACACCGCCTGTAAGCCCCAGTTTCGTGAAATTGGAAAATGCCACCTCCAGCACGCCAATCTCCTGCTCCATCTCCTCATTCCATTTCTCTGCCCGAAGCGTCTCCCATTCTTTTGCCATTCTGCGGCACTCTGGGATATTTTCCTGCGTCATCGGTTCATAGCGCCAGTCGTCTCCGTCCATAAAGCGGGCGATGTGATTTCTCTTGCCATGCAGTTTTTTTCCTTTGAGCGAGGAAAGTTTTTCTGTCGTGTACACATAATCTGCATCCGCCCGGTCTGAGTAAATCTCAAATTCTCCCGGAAACCATTCCATTAGCTTGAGCCTGCTGCTCTCTGTGATGGGATATAAAATCAGCGGACGTCCGTAGACCACACATATTTTTTTCAGATGCACGATGACTGCCCTCTGGTCTCCATTGCCAAACGGAAATGAATACTGTACATGCCTCTGTCCCATACAACGAATCACGCCGCAGCCATAGGCGTTTGCAACCCGAACATCATACACTTCTGCCCACATAAAATTATTAGCAAACGTATATTCGCAAGCCTCCAGCTTCTCTTCTCTCAGCTTTTCATTCATCCAATCTCTGTCATCCAGTGAAATAGGATGAAAAACCAGTTTTTCCTGTTCCTGCATTTCAATTCTCCGTCCTATATTAATCATTCCATTAGTATGTCCGAAAGTCTTTTAAATATTGCCTTCCGCCTGTTTTTCCAGTTTATAGTTAATCTGCCCGAATGTCAATCTAAAAACATATTGTTTGAAAAAATATAAAAATTCTATTGATTATCTGACAATTTTATACTAACATAGTATTAGATGTATGAAGTGCATTACGATAAACAAAAGAAAGGGGTACACAGTATGGAAGGCTTAAAGAATATCATGGAGGATGATGTGGAGTACCAGCTTAAAAAACTGCTTCCCACAATGCCAGAGATCTGTTCCTGTGAGGCTTGCAGGCTGGATATGGCGACTTATGCGCTCAACCGCCTAAAACCTAATTATGTCAGAACAGACACTGGTGCACTGTTTCATAAACTAAATACCTCGTCCACACAGGCAAAAACTGAAATTCTTACCGCTGTTGTCACAGCCATCAATATAATAGGTTCCCATCCTCATCATGATGAAAACGAGTAGGGGGATTCCTCCTACTCGTTAATATGTTTCTCACAGATATCGTTCAGACAGCATCTGTCGCAATACGGTTTTGTTCTTGCCGTACAAATCTCACGTCCATGATCTACAAGCCGGTGGCAGAATTGATTGCCCTCCTCTGGCGGAATCAGTTCCCACAATGCCATCTCGACCTTTTTAGGCTCTTTGATGCCATCTACCAGTCCCATGCGGTTTGTGAGTCGTATACAGTGCGTATCTGTCACGATCGCCGGTTTGCCAAACACATCTCCCATAATGAGGTTTGCACTCTTTCTCCCGACGCCCGGAAGTTTTAACAACATGTTAAACTCATCGGGGACCTTGTAGTCAAATTCGTCCCGCAGCATTTTCATACAGGCGCTGATGTCCCGTGCTTTACTGCGCCCTAGCCCGCATGGTCTGACAATGCGCTCAATCTCCTCAACATCGGCATTTGCTATGGCGTCGATCGTTGGATACTCTGCATACAAGTCCTGCACGATTACATTGACTCTCGCGTCGGTGCACTGTGCCGCCAGACGCACACTGACTAGCAGCTTCCACGCCTCATTGTAATCTAGTGTACAGTCTGAGTCTGGATACGCCTTCTTGAGTCGCTCTATGATCTCAAGCGCAAACGCCTTCTTTCTCTTTTTGCTCTTTTTTCTCATATATCTCTTTCTGCTACTTCTTTAACTCATCTTTATAAAACTGCTTAAACTCCTCATAGCCTTGGGCGGTGAGCTGCTCCTTCTGGAATTTTTTATTCTTGTTCATGCGGGCCACAAGCACTTGTGTGCCGTCCTGTCTCTCTCGCTGTGCCTCTGCAATAATCTCACAAAGCCGGTCGCCGGACACTCCTTTTTCAATCAAGTACGCTGTCTTTTTGCTCTGGTTTGGCACCTTGAAGCCGCCCTCCATCAGAATCAAAATTATACGCTCAAAACCAATGGAAAAGCCGCACGCAGGTACATCTTTTCCTGTAAATCTGCCGACCATTTTGTCATAGCGCCCGCCGCCGCCACAGCTGATGCCAAGCTCCGGCATCATGATTTCAAAGATTGTGCCTGTATAATAAGACATGCCGCGCACCAGCGTCGGGTCAAAGACAAGCTGGAAACAGTCATCCTTCGTGGTATTGACACTCTCGATAATCTCGCGAAATCCCGCCTTGGCTTCCTCATCAAAAAATCCGGTCATTTTTTCCTCGATAAAGGACAGTCTGTCCTCGGATGCTTCCATGTCACGAAACAGTGCGAGATATTTCTCAACGCTGCCGCTGTCATATCCGTCCGCAATCAGCTCGCGCTCCACACCCTCCATGCCAATCTTGTCCATCTTGTCCAAGGTGATAAACACATCATCAAAATCTTTCTCCTCAAAACCGCTGTAGGCTGCCATTGCCTTTAAGAGTCTGCGGTCATTAATCCGAATCTGAAAGTTCTGAAAGCCCAGCCTGCCCAGTGTGGTCGTCGTTGCAAGAATCAGCTCGATTTCCGCAAGATTGGACTCCTCGCCCAGAATGTCGATATCACACTGCATAAACTGGCGGTATCTGCCCTTCTGCGGCTTGTCCGCCCGCCATACATTTCCGATCTGCAATGCCTTGAACGGGGAAGGCAGTTCATTGGCATGGTTCGAATAATATCTCACGAGAGGTACTGTCAAATCATAGCGCATCCCGAAATCCACGACATCGGACTCCGACTTTGCCGATTCGAGACTGAGCTTTTCTCCTCGTTTTAATATTTTGAATATCAGTTTTTCATTTTCACCGCCCTGCTTGCTGCTGAGATTTTCGATATTCTCCATACAGGGCGTTTCCATCGGGGTAAATCCAAATTTTCCATAGGTTTCTTTGATTACATTGATAACGTAATCACGAATCTGCATTTCTTCCGGCATGATATCCTTCATGCCTGTCACGGGCTTTTTGTTCAGTGCCATAACTGTACCTCATTTCTTTTATATACTATGTCACACTCAATCACAACCAAAATTTCCGACAGTTCCTTTTGACCACGGACTGCCCACGTCACAACGTCCGTGGTGGTACTGGGTGTTGACGGTGCCCTCCTGCTGCTCGTCCGACACATTGACCTTGATGCGGCTCACGCCGTTTTCGGTCTTGCTGTCAAGCATCTTGATAATATCGTCGATTTCCTGCTCTTGCTGGCGCTGCTTTTTCGCCTCAAGCTCATCCATATCTTCCAGACCACTGAATACTGCCATATTATACTCCTCCTTTAGTCATATCATTATCATATCGTATCATACCATATATTTCGATTGAATACAAATTCTATTTTGTTCATTCTACATCACATGCAAATCAATAAATGCCAGTGTCAGTTCGTCCTCACTGATTTTACGGACAAAAAAGCGGGCTGTCAGATCACTCATTTTTCCGTTTAGTGGGACATTATCATAGTGAATTACTGCGATATCCTCTTTGCCCATCCAGCCAAAATCTGACGAAATGTCAATCCCTGTGATAATTTCATCTTTATCGGGATTGTCCAGCAGCGAGGTCACTTTATAATCAGCAGAACCAAATTCCTGTTCTGCTTCCTCCCTTGTATAGCCGGGACATCCATACGTATAAACCGCGGATTCCAGCAGCGCTGGCGTCCAGTCCAATTCGTTCTTTTCATCTAGCAGAAACATCTCGAAGGCTTCTTTGTATTTTTCCTGCGCCAAATATTCTGTCCATTCGATAAGCAGCTTGATCAGTTCGAGCTCATCGGCATCTGCCGGCACTGTGCGCAACCCTGTTTTCAACTTGTTTGCCTCTGGTATCTGATAATCTAAAAACGCCCTGCGTCTGCACTTTTTCTGTTCATATTCTTTTTGCCGTTCCTCCTGCTGCTTTCTGCGCTCCTGCTCCAATTTTTCAGCATAAAGTCTCCGCTCTCTGTCTGCCCCTTCTTCATAGAGCGTAGCATGCTGAAATGGAATCTCTTTCCTTGTCAAATATTGTTCTGCTCCTTTTTGGCATGTTGCCATTGCGATATAGATATCGGGTCCATAGGTGCCTATATGGCAGTCTAAAAACAGGTATTCCCCGCTGCCAACCCATTTTTTTTACCTCTTCTGAATGCAGCGCCCACCAACTCTGCCATGCCGCAGAGTCTATACGGCATTCTGCAAGACGTATGAGCTGGTTTGTAAATTCCTGTTCAAAAGTCATGATATCATCCCCTCCATTGCTATATCTGCACCAGTCCCACAGCCTGTTCAAATGCCTCTATGGATTCCGCTCTTGCGGCAGCTTTATGCCATTTTTTCAATAATTCTAAATCCGTCTGTTGCAGAATGCAGGTTTTGAGTGAATCTGAAAGTTCTCCAAGATCTTCAAGAAGTTCAATTACAGCTTCTGCCCGGTCTTCCGCTTTGCCCTCTTTTCTTCCCTCTGCTCTGCCATCTTTCCATCCCTCTGCCTTTTCTTTATTTAAAAGTCTTTCAAATGAACTGCACATATCTTTCTCATCTCCCTTTCTTAACTGTTCTATCCATTCTGCCCGTTCTTTTTCGTTCAGTTTCCGTATGACATTTGAAAACCATGTAATCCATTCATTTAAGTCGTTTGTATCCATTGTTCTGATCCGGTGCATCAGCCCTGCGATGCCGTCTGTCCATTCCTGCCTTGTCCGTTTCCTGTCCGCCAGAAATATGTTGTCGATCAGTGTGTTTGAATTGCTGATTTCGGATTCTGTGAGCTTATTGACAGATACGAGTGCATATTCAAAGTCTACAACATATTTCCCAAATAGCTCCGCCTGATCGATCATCTGGCTGAACCTGCACGGTGCAGTCCAGCTGCGCTCGCCGTTATACAGGACGATGGGCATAATGGCTGGCAGCCTGTAATCCTTCCTGCTGCGTTCATTTTTATCACAGTTTTTAAAGTAGTCCAGCCAGATTGCCGTCATATATACTAGTAACCGAAAGGGCATAGTAAAATCATTGAAACTTTGCAGTTCAAAAAGGAAGAACAAATATATGACGCCTTTCGTTGTATACACCTTATAGACTAAATCAGATTCATAGGTATCAAACTGGTCTGTAATAAATTCTTTGTCAATCAGTTCCAAATCTTTTTCTTCGAGAGGCATCATCCAGTCAAGCGCGATGTATTTTTTGATAAAATCTAGGAAATTCTTTTTGATCGAAAATATCCTCTTGTATCCCTTGTCATGCGCATTGTCGGTATGATTTTTCTGTGTGTGTTCTTTATCCTGCATAGTCATGTATTCTACTGCTCTCCTGTTCTGGTAAGTTTTTATGAGTGCTGTTTTTTCCTTACGGAGGATATTTTTATCTCCTGTAATCATAGTATCACAGGTATTCTGAAGTTTCAATCAACAGTATCTTGTTAATTCTACATCGAACCTAATTTGTATATAAAAAAGCAGCCACACGGTAGCAATCTACTACTTCATAGTTGCTTTTATTTATATTTCTCCTGTAAAATTATAGATCAATCGGGCAAAAGAGCAAAAAACTTCCCATTTCCACAAATTGTCACCGCGGTTCTACCGCTGGTTGCGCAGATGTACAGGTAACGATATAGTGAATCTATGCATTTTTTGTTATGATATAAACATCAAGACAAGGAGGAGAAACATATGGATTTTTCAGAAAAATTATTAACACTTCGAAAGGCAAACAATCTGACACAAGAGCAGCTTGCTGAAAAGCTGGAGGTGTCGAGACAATCTGTCTCAAAATGGGAAAGCGGACAGGCGACGCCTGAACTGGAAAAAATCGTGGCATTAAGTGCAGTTTTTGATGTCTCTACTGATTATCTGCTCAAATCGTCCGAGATTGATGATTTGTCAGTGAAAACAAACATGCTGGAAAAACAGCAACAACAGATGCTTGTGCGGGAACAAAAACAGCGGCAGGTTTCTGGCTGTATCCTGTATGCAGTTGCAGTGTATCTGATCTACATTGCGGTATATTTTATCGGACATTATTATTTTGAAATATGGAATGCATCTGTGATTTTCTCGGAATTTCTAATTGCGACTGCAATTGTCATCTTGATCTGTGTTCAGAAGCTGGTCCGGAAAGAATAGGGATATTGGAGCAAAAGGAGTTTGGCGCATTTGGTATACTTGCGCACAACTCCTTTTGTCAAATATAATTTATTTTTTTCGATGAATTTTACTGCGCTGCTGTTTACGTTGTAATTTTTTGGATAATGTGTTTGTCGTTTTCTCCTTCTCTTTTCTGGATTGGATTCTTTTCTCTGCAACAAAAACATAATATCCGTCTATTTCATGAACCTTAACGCCACCAAAGATAGAAGTCAGCTTATTTTTGTACCAGTCAAGTCTCTTTGTAACCATAACCAGCTTTCCGCCTATAACCAATTTTTTATATCCAACCTCAATAAAATGTTTTGGAACAGAAAAATCTGCGTGATAGGGTGGATTAGACAATATCAGTGTAAAATCCCCTTCTTCTATATTATTGTAGCCATCACTCACTGTAATTCTAATATTGGGCACATGGTTCCTGCGCAAATTCATTGTTGCATACGCTATCGCCTGCTCAGAAACATCACACATTACGACGTTTTCTTCACCGATCAGTTTGCCTGCTAGTATACCTACAATGCCATACCCACAACCCAAATCCAGTACTTTATCATACGGTGAGAAATCTACAACTGATAACATGGCTAATGTACCATGGTCAATCGAATTGGGCGAAAAAATTGAAGGTGACGTTTCAAATACCATATCAACATCTTTAATTCTTGTAGAAATCATCTGTTATGCCTCCAAATTCCAAGTGTTTATGAATAGTTTATCGTTATTATCTTACCACAAAAGCCTACACAATGCCATGATATTGAATGTCTTTCATTGCTTATATGGCAATGATCACATGAAGTCAGACATCTCTATCCCCTCGATTGATAGATTTATTTTTTTGAAAACTGCATCACTGCTTAAAATATAGATCTCATTTTTCCCTTGTTCAAACAATATCGTTTCATCTGCCTGCATGTTATCGCTGTCGCATAAAACATGTTTTGTACCGTCTGGACTGATCTGTACAAGCTGGTATGTACCTGTCTCTAATGCAATGTTATAGGAAATGGTAACTTCTTTTTCCTGCCCTAAATCAACTGAAAACAACTTACTGTCCTCGTTTACCTGCACATCTTTTCCCTTTAAAATGGAGTGGTCAGAGGAGGTCCACCCTCTTTTCAGAGATTTTCCAACAATGCTTTTCGGATTTTCAGTACTGTTTGACGCTGCATCACCAGATAGTTCCAATGATTCTTCTGGCATCGTTTCGCTGTCTGCATCCTGCGGCTTACTAGACAAAGTTTCACCGGTCAAATCTGACTGTTCTTCTGACATCGTTTCGCTGTCTGGACCTTGCATATTGTGCTTGCCAACAAGCATAAAATGTTTTTCTCCGTTGTTGTCTGTATAAAATTCAAATACGTTGTGGTCTCCAATTTTACATGCTGTGAGCAAGGTACACAGCGAAAGTCCCAACATAAACACACAGCTTTTTTGATAAGTTCTTTTCATAATACGCACTCCTCTCATCTTTCTATCCTGATGCAACATAAGTTTAGAGATTCAAAATATTACAGTACTTTTCATAATAGCCCTCAATCCTGCTTCTGGCAATTCCTGCTTGATATCCTTTTTCGATCTCATCGGAATAAATGCTGGTATCAAACGGCAAAAAATGACCTTTCTTAGCTGGAACAATCTCAAAAGTATTTTCATCTATAGATTTCACATTCTGCATCTGCCCTATACTTTGCCGTATTTTGCCGGGAGTCGGTGTGATGAGTCCTTGACTTTTTGGTTTTGGTATCTGCATTTTTTGGTAAAAATCCTGTATATCTTTTACTGTAAACTGCTCGATTCCATAATAATGAAACATGAGAACAAGTTCTTCGAGCTGTAAGCTAAATGGCGAACAAGAGAAATCAACCTCAAATGATTTACAGTAATAAATAACTTCTTTCTTGTTTAATTTTGTCCACTCCATGTTTTCCCTCCCTTAGGAACTGTAAAAAATATCCTGCGCAAGTTGCACCAGTTATTTTCCCACAGTTCCTTATTTCAAGTCACAATTTAATTGTTCAAGAACTGTTTCGTACATCTCCGCCCAGTCAGGAAACCCGTTGTTCCTGAACAAAACGATAACATTCTGGATCTGCTGCAGCAATTGTTCCTGCGTTATGGTAATCCAATAGTTATCGCTTTGATAAAAATCATTCTCGAGCCATTCATAGCGTTCATATGCTTGTTTGTTCGCATCTATGCCCCATTCATAGACCTCTACTGGTCCAAAACATCCTTTTGAGATGAGAATGATATTTCCGTCCTGATTTGGCATAAGTTTGGGTTTGTTATAAACCCATTTTTCAATATACACGGTTTTATTATTCAAATGCATTCTAAATTCTTTTCCTTTTGATATAATTCGTTAAAATATGCGTTCTTTTCCAACAGCTCAGAAAAAGTTCCACTGCCGACAATACTTCCCTCCCGAAAGACATAGATTTTGTCAAAATCGCGAATGGAAGTTAGGCGGTGGGCAATTGCAATCACGGCTGCATCTTTTACCTGTGCCAAAACATTCTTCATAACAATGTGCTCTGTGACATTGTCGAGCGCGGATGTCGCTTCATCCAAAACGACAATCTCTGCATGGTCAAACCATAGTCTAGCCAGTGCAAGCCGCTGCTTCTCACCGCCAGACAGACAAGCTCCCTTCTCACCGATTCTCGTGTCAAGACCACTGTCCAAAGCTGCAAGCAGTGGCAGCAGTTGTGTATTTTCGAGACTCGTATAGAGTTCGTCCTCCAGGACTTCCTTCTCAAAAACCAGATTTTCTCTGATTGTACCATCAAATACGGGCGTGTCCTGAGAGAGATAAGACACCTTTTCATACAGCGATTCCAGCGAGAACCTTTTTAATGGTTTATCATCAATCAGAATTTCGCCAGACTCATACTTGAGCAAGCCGATTAATATTTTTGCCAATGTTGATTTTCCAGAACCGGACTCCCCGACAAATGCCACCTTTTGCCCCTTCTGAATTGTCAGACTCACATTGTTTAGTATTTTCTTGTTATTTTCTGCGATATTTTCATAACTATAAGAAAATGAAACGTTTTCAACACGAATTTCATTAGAGAACGCATCAAAAAGTTCTCCTTCCTGCAGCTGCCTGTCCTCCTTCAAATCCAGCAGTCCTTCAAACCGTACCCATGCGGCTTTGTCCAATTTGTACTGAATATATATGACATTTAATATGGCAATGGGCGTGTATGCGTTGTCAATCAGCGTGATGAGCGCAACGACAGAACCAACGGACAACTGGCGGTTGTTCCACGCATAGACCATAAGCCCGATATCCAGGCAGGCAACCAACAAGGCAAATATGGTAAAAAAGGCTTCATGTATCATGGTCATTTTGACTTTTGATGCCACGATGCTTCGCTTGGCACGGGACGCCCTATGAAGCTCGGTTGGAAATTGATACTTCATGCGAAAAACAGGCATTTCCATAAAGCCCCGCACGAGGAAATGATTGAGCTGCTCCTCGTTGTTCAATATCTTTTCTTTAATCTGATACAGTCCCTTCAGCAGTAAATTGGTCACAATAAAAACTACGACATACCCTGCAATCAGGGAATATGTTATCTTGGGGTCTATTTTCCAGATAAAAAATAAGCTGAACAAAATCGTTGGAAGTATTTGTCTGACAACGCAGAACCAAAAGTTATAGAGGACTCCTTTCCCTGCATTGGCGCCGTTTTCAATCTGCTGTACCAATTTCCCCGTGCCGAGCTTTTGGTATTCCGCATAATCCATTCTGCCAATTTTCTGCAATGCCAGCAGTTTAAAATCCAGATAAATCTCATTGGACAGTTTTGCCGTCGGGTACTCATCCAGATAATTCATTCCATAATTGATAACAAGCACCACACCGTACAACAGTATTCCAGAAATGGTTATTGTTCGTTCTGTCAGACCGTCTACAATCCTTTGAAAATAGTCCGCCTTATAATTTGCCATAAATGCATTCAACAATCCAATTGCCAGATATACAAGAACCCAAATTTTATTTTTTCTTACAATTTCTTTCATATAGCGCATAACTGTACTCCTTTACTAAATTCAATCATTCTGCCACCTATTTGTGTCTTTGAATCAGTACAGTTGCGACTGTCAGCAAGTTCAAAGTTCCTCAGCACAATCTGCTAACAGTTTTAATCAACTGTACTGAGTAGTTATCTCGGATTAATTTCTTCAAGAGTATTCACCTCCAATGCTGTTTGAATCTATATTGTATTTCTTCTTAACCATTAAGACATCGCCTGAAAAACGTCTATACTATCGGCATGATATCCACACTGCTGTTCATATTCCTCAGAGTGAAAGGCTGTGACAATAATGTCACTTTTGAAGCTATGACTAAAGGTACAACAGCAAATAAAATCATCTCCTAGCAAAGCTTTTGGATTATTATGCAAAACTATGTAATAATAAAATCTTTTTAACAATACATTTCCAATCTTCAAATTGTCACAATAACACGGATATCCCATGAAGGTATTTCCTGATGCTGATGTAAATTTCTTCGGTTTTAATCTGCCCTCTTGTATATTCTTCAAAAGTACAGAAGTCTGCACATCATCAAATCCTAGCGCACCAGTAGTAATTATAGTATTCGTTGCCCCTGTATCAAATTTTATAGATACAAAATCTTTTTCATTCTTCTGTATATCCAAAGAGGTTCTATAACTTCTGGTTGTCTTGTTGTATCTAAAATGAATCAATGCTGCAAACCTCCTCTTCAGGAATACCTCTGTACAAACTTGTATCCTGTCTGTTTTTATTAATCTCATTTAACTTTGCATTAAAACGTTTATCTTTTGCATATGCCAGGACATAGATTACATCATTGTCTAGTGCTTGTCTGTTTCTGACAAACAATGTATCTAGCCCTATATGTGTATCCAGCCATGCCCATAAATCTGTTTTGTATGGCTCTTCAAAATAAATAATTCCTTCCTCTTCATATGTTTCTGCCACAGACACCCCTGCCTTTCCCATTATTATATACAACAATATTTTAATATTCTATCTAATTCCTTGCCAGCACATTACTTCACCGCAACAATCACAGAAAACTTTTGACAGGTATAGACGCATTTGACAAGGTCAAATCCGCTGTGTATAAGCCACTGTGTCTCCTGTTCTACAGAGCATTCTCTGTCTAATTTCCTGCGTTCCCGCCACAGCGCGATATCCTTGTCTGTCAGGCCACGGTCTGACAACTGGTTTTCCCAATAGGCGTCAAACCATCGATTCAGTTCAGGCTGACCTGCACAGAACTGGTCATAGTTTACGAACACGCCTCCCTGCGGCAGTCGGTCATATAGTTCTGAAAATAAGTTCTTTTTCTCCTTATCTTCCAAATGATGAATAGACAGTGCTGAAATCACTGCATCAAACGCCGCGTCGGGCAGCTTATGACTATAATTACCGACTTCATAGGATATGGTTTCTATGTGGTCAAAGCGTTTGCGGGCTATGTCCAGCATATCATCAGCGATATCGACAAGGATATACTCAGCGCCGGGAAAATGCTGATACCAATAAGAAGTCAGTAATCCCGTTCCCGCCCCCAAATCAATAACTCTGTTTGGTGCGTCTATATTTGACGTGATGAACGCTGTTGTTTTCAGGTAAAATTCGTCAAAGCAGGGAATAAATTTCTTGCGGTTTACATCATATCCTCTTGCGATTTTGTTAAATTGTTCTTGTATATCCACACACATATCCATTTGTATTACCTCTTATTTTGTATTCCTCTTTCTGTACTTCTTTTCGATGACGAGCACATAAACCATCATGGCAGCAATGCTTTCGATCATGACCCCCACTATGGAGAGCATTGCCCATGCGGAATTTTGCCCTGCAAGCAGCGGAAAGCCTAAGACCATCAGCACAACGCCAAATGTGCCAAACAGCTTCGACATCGCATGGTTATACTTTTTAATATCCGTAACTTCAAACATCTCCGCGTTTGCCCAAAATCCCATTGGTCTTGGTTTCTTTGAAAACCATGCATAAACAGCCCAGCAAAGAAATGCCACCCCAATCATACAGACTACTATAAAACCCAATATCCGCCCCTCCATGTTCACACCTCCATAAAATGAGAAATTATCACGTCTGTTATTTTGTCAATGGACGCGCCCAGATTGCTTTCGCCCCAGCCTAATTCCCAGCGGTTCTCATCAAACACATCTGAAATCACATAGATTGCTGACGCTGCGCATTTTCTATAGTTTGCGATTGTAAATAGCCCTACGCCTTCCATCTCCACGCATAAAGCGCCTTTTTCCCTGTAGTCTATAATCTGCCCCCATGTCTCGTGGTATCCCGCGTCGGTGGTCCAGTGTTTTCCCCTTCGAAATGAAATGGCATTTTGGGTGAGAAGCCTGTCAAGACCGTCTGTCAGTGCTTTCGTGGCGTCGATGATCTCCTCATCAAATCCATACAGTCTTGCAACCGCTGTGTCATTGTATGCACCGTCTGTCAGCACGATATCTCCCGGCTTCAAATCGGTCTGCAATCCGCCTGCAAAGCCTATGTGAATCAATTCCTCAACGCCGCCCGCAATCAAATCCTCCGCCTGCGTTGCAATTGCGGGCGAACACATATGCCCTTTGATAAATCCTACTTCTTCGTTTTCATAAAATACGTAGAGTTCTCCGCCCAACGGATATCTATATTCCCCGCACTTTCTGGAAAGCATAGTATCATAAAAGCTGTCTGCCAGCAGAAATACTCTTTTGGGGATATGAATAGTATCCATATCATAGCCAGCATTTTCCAGCTCCAGACGAACTATTTGGGCGGGGTCTGTCAGTACGTCATTCTTGTTTATAGTGTTATTTTTATTCATATGTATCTTCTTTCCTTTCCTAGGGCGTGTTTCAAAAATGCTTTCTGCCAGATGTGCGTCACAGTTTGTGGGAGATTTGTGCCGAATGAAGGAGGCATAGCGGGCTATGTTGACTGAATTCGGTGCAAATATCACGCAAAGTGGGGCGTACAAATGGCGGGAATGATTTTTGAAACACGCCCTAGTAAGTGAACGATTGTCCGGCTCTCAGTTCTAATATATAAAAAATTCGACTAGAACACAACCTGTTTTCATGAATTTACCTTGTCATTTGTATAGAAATCCTTTATTTTTTAATTTGAGGCAGTTGGATGCCGACGGAAAAATTGAGTTGCATCCCTTATTTTCCTACAGTTCCTAAATAAAAATAGTGCACCATCCGATTCCTAACCGGATGGTGCACTATACAAAACGAATTCTTCAAATCAATTTGAATACTGCTCCAACGCGGAAAACGTCACGCTGTTGTTCTGGGCAAACAGCTTAACCGGCTTTCCGCTCACGCCGTACAGCCGGACTGTCAATACCGCCATGCCGTCAATATAAAACACGCCCACAGACCCCTCCTGTATGTACGTAAAAGAATAGTCTTTTCCTGGCTCAAGGTGAATCTCTGTCTCCGCAATCGGCGTGGTTCCTTCATTAAATGAGAGCTGAAGGATGTTGTCATCCGGACAGATTGAGATCAGCTTGTATTTGTCAGCCTCGCCATTGTAGTCAAAGCAGAGCCCAAAGGAGCCGCTTCCCGAATATGTAAAGTTTCCTTTGAGCAGGAACCTTTCATAACAGGTGCACACATCGGCGTACTGATACGCATCCCCCGCCTCGACAGACATCTGCGTGTCGCCAGACAGCAGCTTGCGCTTGTTCTGAAACTGCTGCATAACCGTGTCTGCCGGAGCCAGCGCCAGGTCCCCGTTTTCTTTCTGAATGATCTTTTGTACGACCAGATTCCCCGCCCATGCCGAAACACTCCGTGTGGAGGCAGGAGATTCTGACCTTCTTGCCCAGCCTGCCATATACGCGTTTTCGCCATCCTCCACATGCTTTGCCGCGTAAAACAGCTTTCCATCCAGGCGCTTTGCCTCGGAATAAGGTCCAAACTGTTCATCGGCGGAAGCGTACCAGAGCGTATCATCCTGCGCGGAGTACGTCAGATACCACTTATCACCTATTTTGAATGTATCACTGCACTCCAGGTTCCAGAAATCCCCTGCGGTGTTGGTGAAAATAATGCCGTCATACTGTGTTTCCTGCAGGTCCGCGCTGACCGTATACTTCAAAATCCTTGCCACATTGTCCTTCGACGCTGTTATTGTCAGGGATATCGTGTCTGTATCCGGATCATAATAGGCCTGCGGGTCCCTGAAATCGTTTTTTTGCCCCAGTTCGTCAGGCGGCGTGATCTCCCATCCCGAAATCTTATGAAACGCTGTCAGATCATCGCCCTCGGCAACCATTATCTTTTCTTTGTATTCCACGTCTGCCGAGTCTGCATGACCGGTATAAAAGAAATAATACTTTCCTCCTGCCTTCACGACAGACCCCGTACCGATCCAGGCATCCTGCCCGGTGTCGGAAGCTTCGATCACGACCTCGTCCTGTTCCGTGTAGGTCATAAAATCCTTTGTAGTCGTAAGATATATGGAATGGTTATAGGAGTCGCCGCCTTCTTTCAGATAGTAAATATAATACACCCCGTCCTCGTAATACGGCATTGCATCTCCGACATACGGCTGAATCGGCCCATCCTTGGCAGGCAGAAAAAATGTGCGGTACTCATACGCCTCCTCCTGACTCCCCGGTGTTGTCAGTTCGGAAAAGTCCTTATCCTTCACACCGGACTGCCCGCAGCTGCAGAGCAGAAAACTCATAGACAGGCATAGAATACTATATAATCTTTTCCGTATTCTTTTCATAGACTCATCAACGCCTCCACCTCCTCCTCCGATGGCATCACACGCAGCGCCACCACGTCAAACTGTTTTTCCATAGTCCCATTCTCCATTCCATACCCTCCATCTGATGTTTGCTGCTCCTTAATCGCGCCAGCCGCATCCGCAATGCGGCATGTTTCCTTACGCGGCTGTGCGCATCATATCAATCAGCCAGCTCATACCTGGTAATATCCATCCGCACAGCACCGTCCGCCGAGAAGGAAATGCCGTCTGCCTCCTGTTCTGTATAAATGGTCGCAGTCATCACCTGTTCGCCGTCGTTGACAAAGATCTCCGCACTGAAACGGTCTAAGATTATCCTGAGTTTCAGCGCGCCGTTTTTACTGTTGACAAGGCTTCTGCGCTGGTGTATGATCGCCCTCCTCGAACCGGAAAACTTTCTGTCGATCTTGAGAATCGAATTTCTGGTATGAAAGCTGAGTGTTGTATGGTATTTATCATTCTGCGCAAAATTCAGTATAAACTCATGATAGACTTCCTGCCCGTCCTCCGGCCTGATTGCAAGCTCCATGTCCACCCTCCGGCCGCGGATGCCCTCCAGATGAATCTGCTCGGAAACCAGCACATTCTGGTAATCCACCCGGTTGCGCCGCAGCTGGTCGAGTTCCCGTATTGGAGTCTGGTACAGCCTTCCGTCCCTGACATGCAGCTCCCTCGGAAGGCTCATCTGCCCAAACCATGACACATTCTGCGAACGGAAATTGCAGGTGTCCCAGTTCTGCATCCAGCCGATCATAATACGGCGCCCGTCCGGCGCAAGCACTGTCTGGGGTGCATAGAAGTCAATGCCATAATCAACCGACTGATTATACCGTTCGGTGAAGGTATCTGTCTTTTCGTCATAATCACCAATCAGGCAGAGCGTCCCATTGCCGTTATGATACTCAAATCCCTCGGGAAGCATATCCTGCGGGCTGACAAGCAGTACCGCGCTGCCATCGAGCAGAAAGAAATCCGGGCATTCCCACATGAGCCCAAAGCGGTTGTTGTTGGCCGCAAACACCTTCTCATATTTCCATGAAAAACAGTCCGGGCTGGAAAACAGCAGGATCTGTCCGCTCCCGTCCGCAGGCCTGTTTCCGACAATGCAGCGGTACGTTCCATCGGATTTGCGCCACAATTTCGGATCGCGGAAATCCTGTCTGCTGAATCCCTCCGGCAGATCCTTCGCATCAATCACAGGATTGTTCTCATATTTCTCATAATCCACGCCGTCCCCCACTGCGATGCACTGATTCTGCCAGTCAACGACCGCTTTATTTTTCTGCCGCTCCTGGACGACGCCGGTATACATCAACAGCTGCCTGCCGTCAGGCAGTGTCATTGCATTTCCTGAGAAACATCCGTCCCTGTCATACGACTCGTCCGGTGCAAGCGCCGCCGGAAGGTAGTCCCAATGCAGCAGGTCATCGCTCACCGCATGCCCCCAATGCATGGAATCCCAGTGGGAATCATAGGGATAATACTGATAAAACATATGGTATCTTCCCTTGTAATAAGAAAAACCATTCGGGTCATTCATCCACCCGGTACGCACAGACAAATGCAATGACGGTCTGTGGTCGGCAGGTATCATTTTTTCCGAAGCTTCCTCGTACTTGCGCGCTTCGCGCAATGTCTGACTGTTCATAACGAATCACCTGTTTAGAAATTATTCCTTACCTTTCATATTCATATTTTATTTTCTAAAAAGAGCTGGCTGTACAGCCAGCTCTTTTTATCCTCAGCGCTTATTCAATGTTATTCATAGTAAGCATCAAGATACTTCTGGAAGATTGCAAGCATATCCTCGAGGCCGTATGCATCAAGGCTCTTGATATACTCGTCCCAGTCCGCATCCGTAAAACCGTTCATGATCCAGTCAGACCGCTTTGCGTTGATTGTCTTTGTAATGTCCGTCTGCAGATTGGAAAGCTCCTCTGTATCCTCCTGGCTCATAAACACATTCGGATAGACATATTTGGTGTTCATGTCCGGCGTGTAGTAATCCTTGATCCAGTCCAGTCTGTACTGCGCGTCGTCCGGACATGTGACATACACGCCGTAGTATTCGTCCAGGATTGCCAGCGGCCCGTTTACACTCTCAGCCTCCCTTACTTCTACAGGAGAAGCGTCCCCAAGCGGCGCATGCTGCAGCATATCGTCTCCGTTTTCATTCTTTCCAAGCACGAAGATATCAAAGTCATCATCCTCGCCATACGTACCCCAGTTATTCTGCGGGGACTGGAACGGGTCGTACATCTGGTCGAGCCATGCGCACACAAGCGCGGGATTCTTTGCGACAGCCGTCACAACACAGCGTCCGCGGTCATAGCCGCTGGTAAAGGAACCGTTCTCAGGCGTAATGTTTCTGACATCGGCAGTCAGCGCCGGAAGCGGCACCCATCCGTTGAAATCATCAATAATATTGGCATTATCCCAGCTAAAGCACACACCGTAACGCCCTGATTTACCCTTTGACACATAGGTAGACCACTCCTGCGTAAATGCTTCCGGATCAATCAGACCTTCCTCGTACAGCTTATGCAGCCATGCGATTCCATCCTTAAAACCTTCCTGTGTCGCTGTACAGATTACCTTCTTGTCGTCTGTAACCGCAATATGCCTGCCCTGGTCGCAGTCCCCATAGCCTTCGCCAAATCCGTTAATTAAAATGGCGGGATCCTGGTTTCCGTCATTGACAATGCATGACATCGGAATAATGCTTCCGTCAATATTGAATTCTTTCTGCAGTTCAGAGGCGTGGTCGCGGAACGCGATCAAAACCTGCTCAAACTCGTCAACAGTTGTCGGAATATCCAGTCCAAGAAAATCAAGCCATTTTTTATTGATAAAGCTCATATCGCCCACTGCCTGGATTGCCGTCTTCTCAGAGCCAAGCTGCTCAATCCACGGGAGCGCCCAGATATGGCCGTTCGTATCCGTACTCATTTTCCTGTATTCAGGGTACTTGTCGAATACAGCTTTCAGGTTCGGCATGTAAGCGTCAATATAATCCTCCAACGGAATAATGACGCCCTGGTCAGCGTACCGCAGCAGATCATTATCGCCAAAACCTGCTGAGAAAATGAAATCTGTCAATGTGTTCGTATCCGCCATTGCCAGCGTGATTTTTTCACCCCACTGATCCCCCTGAATCGCCTTCCACTCAATCTCCACATTGGTTTTTTCCTGCAGCCGCTTAAAGATGGTGCGGTTGTTTGGATCCGACTCCGTATTTGCCGGATACTGGGTCATTCCGGTCAGGGTCGCTTTCTCAGCCAGCGGGAATTGCAGGTCCGCCACATCCACTTCCTGCATTTCCGCACTACCCAGTGTATTATCAGACTTGTTTCCGCCGCATGCTGCCAGGG
>Ga0137307_100162_pt1 | contig 104916 bp, 90 predicted proteins | sample NAcewD2O_March_2_FD_97180 | JGI IMG/M metagenome (GOLD analysis project Ga0137307, IMG submission 97180) | Mouse cecal microbial communities from Vienna, Austria - N-Acetylglucosamine amended D2O_March | ecosystem: Host-associated > Mammals > Digestive system > Large intestine > Cecum | place...
ATGTTTCCGAACCGTCCCTTACCAGCGAATATTGCGATTATATTCAATTTTATAAAAAGAACCACGAACTTACCGCAGATGCCAAGGACAAAATCAAATCCGCTATGCAGAAAGCAAAAAACAGCTACAAGGAGATGTTTGTCCGGGATTATATTACATGGATTATGTACGAAGGCAACAGCTCACCCCGCTTGAACAAAGTGGCAAGAGTCATCATTGCCACCTACTGCCCTTTTTCCAAGGCAATCCGCGACAGGCTGATGGTGAACCCTATATACAAAGAGATGCTGGAAAAATATAATCTGAAGATGTCCCAAAAAGTACATCATATCGATAATTTGTGCCAGAAGCTTAATAATACAAAAATAGAGATTCCGGAAGAAATCCTGAACCAGAAAAAATTTCTGGAAAGTTAAACGGACGTGCCATTTATACTTGAAATATGCGATTGTCATTGTATAATATAAAGAGTGGGGTTTTTAAAATTACATACAGAAAGTGAGAACAAACAATGAAAGGTTTACCAAACAACAAATGGGTAAGGGCAGCCATCCCGGCGCTTCTGCTTCATTGCAGCATCGGTACGGTATATTGCTGGTCCTTATTGAAAAGCGACATTGCCGAATATCTCGGCCGTTCCAAAGGCGAAGTGGAATGGGCATTCAGTATTGCCATCTTCTTTTTAGGCATGTCTGCCGCTTTTGCCGGACGTATCGTGGAAAAAGATATCCACAAATCTTCTTTAATTGCTACAATCTGTTTTTCAGCAGGTTTTGCGGGAACAGGCTTATGCGTCCATTTCAAATCCTTAATAGGTATTTATCTTTGCTATGGCGTCATCATGGGTATCGGCCTTGGGCTCGGCTATCTTTCCCCGGTCAAAACATTGATGCTATGGTTCAGTGAGCAAAAAGGGTTGGCTACCGGCCTTGCAGTTGCCGGATTCGGTTTGGCAAAAGTAATCGCAAGCCCTATTATGACTGCCTTAATCGGCGCAGTCGGTATTGTCAATATGTTCTATGTACTTGCAGCTGCTTATTTTGTTATGATGTTTTTAGGCCATCTTTTATTGAAGAAACCGGATGGCTGGGTGGAAGACCAGGGGGAATCTGCAACAAAAGTATCCGATATTTTCAAAAACCCGACATTTATCGGCACATGGCTGATGTTTTACATCAATATTACCTGCGGTCTTGCCCTCATTTCCCAGGAAAAAGATATCCTGACATCTATGGGCGTTTCCGCTGCTACCATCAGTATTGTCGCTTCCTTAACCGCTGTCTTTAATGCGGGCGGAAGGCTTGGTTTTTCGGCTGCTGCCGATAAACTGAAAGACAGAAATACTATTTACAAACTGATTTTTATCCTGTCCATTGCATTTTCTGCGATAATGATACTGACAAACGGCATCAACAACGGAATTGTGTTCCTTGCCATTACCCTTCTATGCATTATTAATGCAGGATACGGCGGAGGTTTCAGCAATCTTCCTACGCTGCTCTCCGACCGCTTCGGTATGAAGAGCATTAGCCAGATTCACGGTCTTGCCCTTTCCGCATGGGCTTTTGCAGGGCTTTCCGGCAACCAGTTAAGTTCTCTTATCGTAAGTAAGACCGGCTCATTTACAAACGTATTGTATGTAACGACTGTCCTTTATGCCGTTGCACTCATTATTTCCTTCGTTCTCGTAAAACCGGCAAAACCGGTAGATTAAAAGAACGCATATTTATGAAGAAAGAATAAAAATTCCTTAAGAAATGCTTATTTTTGGAAAATTCTATTTGCATATGGAAGGAAAAAGCGTATACTCCATAGTAGTTTGCTATGGAGTATATTTTTTTGAAAGGTTATGGATTATGAAATATATATTGCTTTTTATCAAAAAAACATTGCGTTTTGTATTGAAGCCGCTTTCCTTTGTTCCGGCTATTTTAGTCATGTACATGATATTCCGGCTGTCCGCCCAGGACGGTGCTGCCAGCAGCCAACTCAGCTTAAAAGTCAGCACCAAAATCGTTGTTACGGCGGACAAAGCGTTGAAAAAAAATTTATCCGACGAACAGATTAAACATTATGCAGAACGCATCCACTATTATGTCCGTAAATTAGGGCATGTTACGGAATATTTCATCCTGGCGGTATCTGTAGCCTTCCCCCTCTATGTATACGGTGTCCGCGGCATCCCTCTTATGATAGTCGCCGGCCTGTTCTGTGTCGGTTTTGCCGCCTTTGACGAATACCACCAGTCCTTCGTCAGAGGAAGAGGCCCTTCCAAAAGAGATGTGGCCATTGACAGCATTGGAATCTTTATCGGAATTGTATTGGTACGGATTGTAGGATGGACCGGGCGGATGACGATTTTCCGCCCGTTAGCCAAAAAAAAGTAAGGGTTGCTCTTGCAATCCTTTCTTTTTGCCTATATACTGAATTGAATATAATATGGATATCGGAGCCATGAAAAAAGGCTACGGGAAAGAGATTAAAATGGCTACAATCAAAGATATTGCAGATAAGCTGGGGATTTCAGTAGGTACTGTTTCCAAAGGGTTAAACGGGGCAAGCGACATTAGCGAAACGCTCCGCCAAACCGTACTGGATACTGCGGTAGAAATGGGTTATACAACGAAAAAAATGAAAAAAGAAGAACACAAGAAATTGTGTATCTTCGTGGAAAATATGGACTATGAAACGAGCAACCAATTCGGTTATGAAATTATTCTTGGCTTTAAGCAGGCGGCTTACCGGGATAAATGGGATGTTGTCGTATTCCCGATTAACCCCACTTTTCAGACAGAAGAAAAATATGACACTTTTATGCTCAAAAACGGATACAGCGGCGCCTTCCTGGTAGGCTTTACCCTACAGGACAATTGGATGGAACAACTAAATACTACGACAATCCCTACTGTCCTTTTTGACAATTACATAAAGAAAAACCCTAATGTGGCGTATGTGGGAACGGACAGTTTTGAAGGCATTGATTCTGCTATCGAACATCTTGCCTCGCTTGGGCATAAACGGATTGCCTTTTTGAACGGTTCCCCCAATTCTATGGTTTCCAACCAACGTCTGCAAGCCTATATGGACAGCCTCGCCTCCCATCAATTGGAATACCGCGAGAATCTGACGGCTTACAGCTATTATATTGCCGAAAATGCAAAATATTATGTCCCCATTTTTCTGGACGAGGGGGCAACTGCCATTCTATGTAGCAATGATTACCTTGCTTCTGGGGTAATTGCGGAATGCAAGGCACGGGGATTAAGGGTTCCGGAAGATATTAGTGTAATCGGTTTCGATGACTTGCCCATCTCCGTCCATCTCGACCCTCCTTTGACTACTATACGCCAAGACAGGATTGAGCTGGGCAAATGCGGTTATTTTGCTTTAAACTGCCTGATTAACCACGTATCTATCAGCAGGACAATGCTGCGGGCACAATATATCGAAAGAGCCTCCACAGCGCCCCCGGATAATCTTCGTCTTTCAAATTCCAGATAAAAGGATTTATCTGGCCATTTTATTTGGTTACTTTATTTTATCATCGCTTTGCTTGGCTATCCTATCTGGCTGCTCTGTTTGGTTGCCCTGTTAAGTTACTCTGTTGGGTTACTCTGTTTGGTCGCCCTGTTTGATTGCCCTGTTGGGTTACTCTGCCTGACAGCTTTTTGCTTCCCCTGTCCGGGCGGCAGCATCCTTTTGGCGGCACAGCATTTTTGCACAGCCACCGAAAAGATGCCGCCAGGACAGATTTCTTGAACATAAAAAAGTGTCTTCGGCACTTCATCAATCTACGTCCTTCTGACGAAGGATTCTCCGCCTGCGGCGGGTCGCGGCAGCGACATGCTTCCCCTCCGCCGCAGTGCGATTATTGCTTTTTACCATATGGGAAATTCGGAGAACTTTCCTATATGGTAAAAAGCCACTAAGAACAACGTACCTGTACGTCTTCTTAGTGGCTTTATAACGCAGGGGCAGTAGGAATCGAACCCACATCGATGGTTTTGGAGACCACTGTTCTACCTTTGAACTATGCCCCTGTATTGGCAGCTCTTAACTGCCGAAAATCATTATAACATAAAGGGCAAAGGATAGCAAGCAGAAAATGAAAATTTTGTCGCAAGCCGTCTTTTGATTGGCTGCTGTCCGCTCCAGGCCGATAACTTCCATTGAACTGTCGCTTGCATTTTCCATTTTAGGATGTTATCATGTTATTGCTTAAAAGCAAAACACATTACCACCCAGCGGGATAACAAAAGGAGAACTGCTTATGAAAAATTTGCGGAAAACGCTATGCCCTATCACTGTCATTTTTTTACTGATTTTCATAGACCAAGCCGTCAAATTCCTTGCGGCAAGCCGGCTGAAAGGCCAAGCTGACTACCCTCTCCTTCCCGGTATTTTAGAGTTCTCTTATTTGGAAAATACGGGAGCCGCTTTCAGTTCTTTTATGGGGAAAAAAGGCTTTCTCATTACACTGACTACCTTCGCCATGCTTTTCCTTATTTTAAAATACCTGCAAATACCGGAAACCGGAAACCGGAGGTTTCTTCCTATGAAAACGGCATTTCTTCTCATCGTGGGAGGAGGTATCGGCAATTTGATTGACCGTATTTTCAACGGTTATGTCGTAGACTTTATTTATTTCGTTCCCATCGATTTCCCTAAGTTCAACATTGCCGATTGCTACGTATGCATTGGGATGGCAATATTCGCCTATCTCTGTTTTTTTTATTACAAGGACGACGAGTTGGATTTCCTTTTCTCCCTGAAATTCTTTCAGCGATAAACCATCTGTTTCTATCATATAGCATTACACATAATACGTATATCACATATATTATGTATATCATAATGCCACGTATGCCATATACACCATATATGCCGCATACACCACGCATATCGCATACACCATATATTGCCGCATACACCACGCATATCACATACACAATATATGTCGCAAACTACGCATATCATATACACCATGCATAGTATATCACATCCGCCCACGCATCCTTAATGCATATATTGGCTATTGTACAGTTCGGCATAGAACCCGCCTTTTGCCAATAAGGATTCGTGGTTTCCCTGTTCTATAATATTTCCGTCTTTCATAACAAGAATAATGTCCGCTTCCTGAATTGTGGAAAGCCTGTGGGCGACGATAAAGCTGGTCCTGTTTTCCATCAACTTGGCAAAAGCATTCTGTATCTTCAGCTCTGTTCTTGTATCAATAGACGAGGTTGCCTCATCCAAAATCAGCATATCCGGTTGGCAAAGCATTACCCTGGTGATGCATAATAGCTGTTTCTGCCCTTGGGAAAGATTGCCCCCATCTTCGGAAATTACCGTATCATACCCTTCCGGCATACGCTTAATGAAGCTATGGGCATGTGCCGCTTTGGCAGCCGCAACCACTTCTTCATCGGTAGCATCCGGCTTACCCATCACGATATTCTCCCGAATCGTTCCCGTTTTCAGCCAGGTTTCCTGCAATACCATCCCGTAAGAAGTGCGCAGGCTTTTCCTTGTTATTTCCCTTATATCCGTTCCTTCCACCCGAATGCTTCCCTTATCCACATCATAAAACCGCATCAACAGGTTGATGATGGTTGTCTTGCCGCAGCCGGTAGGGCCTACAATCGCCACCCGCTGTCCGGGATTCACTTGTAAATGGAATCCCTGAATCAACTTTTTATCCGGAACATAAGAAAACCAAACATCTTTTAATGCCACATTTCCCTTCACTTTTGTAAGGGTCAAAGCATTCTCTGCATCCGGCTCCTGCGGCTTCTCCTCTATCAGCTCAAAAATCCTTCCTGCGCAAGCCAGAGCATTCTGCAGCTCCGTAATCACGCCCGATATTTCATTGAATGGTTTCGTATATTGGTTGGCATATGTCAATAAGCAGGACAACATACCTACGCTGATATCCCCCCGGATAGCGAGAAACGCACCGGTAATCCCTACCCCTGTGTAAACAAGACTATTGACAAAACGGGTCGCCGGATTGGTAATCGAAGAAAAAAAGATTGCCTTCAACGAGCATTTCTGCAATCTATTGTTAATTTCATCAAAACGTTCCATAGCCTTGTCTTCATAACCGAAGGCCTGCACTACCCGTTGGCTGCCTACCATTTCATCAATCAAGGCGGTTTGTTCTCCTCTTGTTTCCGATTGCAGCTTAAACATATGATACGTTTTCTTTGCGATAAAATTCGCTACCAGAAAGGAAACGGGCGTAATGCAGACTACCACCGCCGTAATCCCAATATTAATCGTTAACATAATTGCCAATGTTCCCAGAATCGTTACAACGCCGGTAAATAACTGGGTAAATCCCATCAACAGCCCGTCTGCAAATTGATCCACATCCGCAATCACCCTGCTGACAACTTCCCCATAAGAATGGGCGTCAATGTATTTTAAAGGGAGCGCTTCTATCCTACGGAAAGCCTCATCCCTGATATCCCTCACAATTCCATAAGTCATTTTATTGTTGCAGACATTCATCAACCACTGCGCCGCTGCCGTAATGCCGATGGCTGCCGCCATTTTCATAAGGATATGGGCAATGCCCTGAAAATCCACCATCCCTTTACCGATAATTAAATCAATCGCATCCCCAACCAAAATCGGTACATACAAAGTGAGCCCCACCGTAAGAGCCGCCATCAATATTGATATTCCCAAATATATCCAGTAGCGCCTGATATATCCAAGCACTTTCCAAAGAATCTCTTTTTGCCTGTTCCTCCCTCTCATTATTCCCTGCCCTCCTTTTTAAACTGGGAATCATAAATTTCCCTATATACTCCACAGTCTCTAAGCAGTTCTTCATGGGTGCCGATTCCTGCAACCCGCCCGTCGTCCATAACAATGATAAAGTCCGCATACTGTATGGATGAAGCCCGCTGGGATACAATAAAAACTGTCAGTTCCTCCTCCATTTCCCGGATAGCCTTCCTCAGCTTGGCATCCGTAGCCAAATCAAGGGCGGAAGCACTGTCATCCAAAATAAGGATTTCCGGCTTCCGGATTAGCGCACGCGCAATCGTAAGCCTTTGCTTCTGTCCGCCGGACAGGTTTTTCCCTCCCTGGGCAATCCCGGCATCTAAGCCGCCTTCCTTTGCCTCCACAAATTCTTTTGCCTGGGAAACCTCCAAAGCATGCCACATCTCCTCTTCCGTAGCATCTTCTTTCCCCCATAGCAAATTTTCCCTGACGGTTCCCTTGAACAAAACCGCTTTCTGCATCACCATACCAATTTTCGCACGCAGCTCTTCCAAAGGATATTCCCTTACATCTATCCCGTTTATCCTAATGCTTCCCCCCACCGCATCATAAAACCTTGGTATCAAATGGACTATTGAAGATTTCCCGGAACCGGTTCCCCCGATAATTCCCACTGTCTGTCCTTTCTGCACCTTAAAATCAATATCTGTCAGTGCTTCTGCCCCACCATTTTTGTAAGTCAAACACACATGGTCGAAGCAGACGGCTTCCTTTGTTTTTTCTCCCGTTTGTTCTTCTATTTTTTTTTCTGTTTTTTCTTTCGTTTTTTCTTTTTTGTTTTCTTCCCTCTCCTCTGCCGCCTTTGATAGGGAAACAAGCCCCGCTTTCGTATCAAACACCGCCTCGATACGGTTTGCGCAGGCAAACGCCTTCGTTACGGTAATAATCAGGTTTGCCAGCTTAATCAATTCTACCAATATTTGAGACATATAATTTACCAAAGCCACAACTTCCCCTCTGGTTATATATCCGTTATCCACCCGTAAAGCACCTGTCCAAATCAGCACAATCGCCGCACCGTTAATAATAATATAAGTGACCGGATTCATCAGAGCAGAAATTTTCCCCACAAACATCTGCATTTTTGTAAGAGACTCATTCCCTTCCTCAAAGCGACGGATTTCCGTTTCTTCTTTATTAAATGCCCGCACTACTCTGGCGCCGGTAAGGTTTTCCCTCGTAATCCCTAATATCTTATCCAGCCCCGCCTGCACTTTTTTATACAAAGGCATACTGATTAACATAATGCCGAAGACCACTACACATAGCAATGGTATCGTCACCACAAATACCATTGCCGCCTTCGTGTCAATGGTAAAGGCCATGACCATTGCGCCCAGAACAATAAATGGGGAACGGAGGAATAGACGCAGCACCAGGTTTACCCCTGACTGCACCTGATTGACGTCGCTGGTCATCCTGGTAATCAACGTGGACGTGCCTATCGTGTCCATCTCCGAAAAAGACAGCGATTGGATATGGTCAAAAAGTGAATGTTTCAGCTCCGCCGAAAAACCTACCGCAGCTTTTGCCGCAAAATATTGGGCCGTAATCGAACAAACCAGCCCGATAATGCCAAGCATAATCATAATCAGGCACATCCGGAAAATAAAGCCCCGGTTCCCCTGCCCAATCCCTGTATCTATAATCTGAGCCATTACAAGAGGAACCAGCAATTCAAAAGAAGCCTCCAGCATCTTAAAAAGCGGAGCCAACGCTGTCTCTTTTTTATATCCCTTCAAATATACCAACAAACTCCTCATTTGACTTTTCCACTCCTTTATATGGGGAAAGCGCTTATGCCCTTCCCTTAGATTAAGTCAATGGCATCCTGTACCGATTTTACGCCGATTACTTTAATACCATCCATGTTTTTTAAACCTTTCATGCAGACCGCCGGCATCACACATGTGGTAAATCCCAGCTTCTTTGCTTCCTGAAGCCGCTGCCCGGCCATACTCACCCCACGCACTTCGCCGCTTAGGCCCACCTCCCCGAACACCAGCATACGATTATCCACCATACGGTTTTTATAACTGGAAACAATAGCCATAACAATGCCCAAATCAATGGCCGGCTCCGTTATTTTTATCCCTCCGGCAAGATTAACGTAGGCATCGCATCCCGATAAAGGAAGCCCTACCCGCTTCTCCAACACAGCCATCAATAGATTGACCCTATTAAAATCCGTACCGGTAGCCTGCCTGCGCGGGATACCAAAATTACTGCCGCAGACAAGCGCCTGTATTTCAATTAAAATCGTTCTGGTTCCCTCCATAGAACATGCGACTACAGAACCGTTGGCATTTTCCGGCCGCCCATCCAGCATAAACTCCGACGGGTTTTTTACTTCTGCCAGCCCTTCTTCCCGCATTTCAAATACCCCTATTTCATTCGTAGAGCCAAACCGGTTCTTTACTCCGCGGAGTATCCGGTAAGAGGCATGCCTATCCCCTTCAAAGTACAATACAGTATCTACCATATGCTCCAACACCCTTGGCCCCGCTACCGTACCTTCCTTTGTGACATGGCCCACAATAAAAATAGAAACGTTCAGCCCCTTGGCAATCTGCAGAAAAACGCCGGTAGCCTCCCTAACCTGGGAAACGCTTCCCGGAGCTGCCGACACCTCTTCGCTGTACATTGTCTGAATGGAATCAATCACTACCGCCTGAGGCCTGATTTGGTAAATCGTCTCTTTTATCATATCCAAATTAGTTTCGCAAAGCAACAGCAGATTATCGCCAAATTCACCGATGCGTTCCGCCCTGATTTTTATCTGTTTTAATGATTCCTCGCCGGATATATATAGCACCTGACAGCCCCCGTTTTCCAGCTTCTGGCATACTTGCAGCAAAAGCGTAGACTTTCCGATGCCCGGATCCCCTCCTACCAAAGTTAAGGAACCGGGAACAATCCCGCCTCCCAATACCCTGTCCAGTTCCCCTATTTTTGTGCGAATCCGATCTTCTTTGCTCATAGAGACTTGTGACAGCTTTGCCGGTTCCGATTTTTGCCCATCTATCCCTGTTTTCCTATTTCCAGTTGCCCTTTTGCCTCCGGCACCGGCCCTTTCTTCCACAAAAGTATTCCATGCTTTACATCCGGGGCACTGTCCCATCCATTTTACCGACTCATATCCGCATTCCTGACAAAAAAACACAGTTGCATTTTTAAGCTTTGCCATGTTTTCCCCCTTTTCTGCGCAGCTTTATTGCATCCGGCCAATCCGGATTTTGGTTTTGTGGGGCGCCGCGCAGACACAAACCCAGGATTGAAAATGATTGAAAATTTTTCCCTTTTCACCTTTTCCTCTTTTTGAACGGAGAAAAAACGGGACTTTCATTTATTGATGATTGTCCCGTTTCAAGAACGTTTTCTTCCTGCCGGCTAATAAGCTGCGCCTACCCGGCTTTTCTATTTTTTTATTTTTCTACCCTGACTTCCACTTCCCCTGCTTCTGCAAGCTCTACACTTAAATTCAGCTTTCCGCCAAGGTTCGTACGCATCTTACCGATGCTCCCATTATTTATAAATACTTCGTACTCTGTTTCATCCTGAAGCCCTACGGTAATCTGCGCATCTTCATTGCCTTCCACCGTAAAACAAATCCCGTCCTGTGTTTCCTTAAAACCATTCACACTTGTACCCGGCACTGACTCATAGACAAACATTCCGTTCTTTTCCAATTTCGTCATCGTCTTATAAGTCTTTACTTTCCATAAGTCTCCGCCGAACTCAAAATCCACTAATTTCGCTTTTTCTTCCAGTTTGTGGTTGCCAAAACTGATTGCCCCTCCGTCCTCTCCGCGGAGTAATTCTTCCACCACTGCCATTTCTTATGTCCTCCTAAACCTCTTATGCGCTTTTCCTCCCACGCATTCTATACTACAGTATAATACATTTTCCCCATTTAATCCACTAATTTTTTACTATGGAAAACTACTTTTTTATCCCTTACCCCAACGCTGACGTTATCGCCCGGTTTGATGCGGCCCGCCAAAATCTCCTCTGCCAAAGCATCTTCAATCACCGTCTGTATGGCACGTTTCAATGGCCTTGCCCCCATCTTGCTGTCCGCATGTTCCTCTATGATAAATTCTTTTAAAGAGGAAGTCAGTGTCAGGCTGATATCCATCTGCTCTTTGCACCGTTTTGACAGATTCCTGGCCAAGAGGGTAATAATCTGTTTCATATTTTCTTTGTGTAACGGATGGAATACCATAATTTCATCAATACGGTTGATAAATTCCGGCTTGAAAAGACGCTTTACCTCTTCCATCACTCCCGATTTCATCTTATCGTAATCTTTCTTTTCATCCGACTGCACCGAAAAGCCAAGATTCTTCGGATCTACAATCCTCTGCGCCCCCGCGTTGGAAGTCATAATCAATATTGTATTTTTAAAGTTCACTTTACGGCCCTTGGAATCCGTAATGTGCCCGTCATCCAAGACTTGCAGCAAGATATTAAACACATCGGGATGAGCCTTTTCAATTTCGTCAAAAAGGACTACGGAATAGGGGTTTCTTCTTACTTTTTCGCTCAATTGCCCGCCTTCGTCAAATCCCACATATCCCGGAGGCGAACCTATCATTTTCGATACAGAATGCCCTTCCATATATTCCGACATATCTACCCTTATCAACGCATTCTCTGAACCGAACATGGCTTCTGCCAACGCTTTGCTAAGTTCTGTCTTCCCGACCCCGGTAGGCCCCAAAAACAGAAAAGAGCCAATCGGGCGATTTGGATCCTGAAGCCCAACGCGTCCCCTGCGCATTGCTCTGGCTACCGCAGACACAGCTTCCTCTTGCCCGATTACACGCTGATGGAGAATCGACTCCAGTTTCAACAGCCGCTCGCTTTCCTTTTCAGTCAGCCTTTTCACCGGTATTTTTGTCCACATTGCCACAACTTCCGCAATCTCGTTTTCCCCAACCACATATTTGCGTTCCGTCTGGCTTCTGTCAAAACGCTGCTTCATCCTATCATATTTTTTCATCAATGCATTCTGGTTACGCTTCAGTTCCCCGGCTTGGCTAAATGCCTCCATCCGAATCGAGCGCTCTATCTGCACGTCAATTTTGGTAATCTCTTCCGCCATTTCTTTCATTTTTTCCGGTACATGCATTGATTTCAGCCGCAGGGCCGCAGCAGCCTCGTCAATTAAATCAATCGCTTTATCCGGCAAATTCCTGTCATTGATGTAGCGGGTGGATAATGCTACAGCCGCTTCTATGGCATCCTCACGTATGGTTACATGATGATGTTCTTCATATTTTCCTGCAATGCCTTTCAGAATGCGGACTGCCTCTTCCTCGGAAGGCTCTTCTACATTTACCGGCTGGAAACGGCGTTCAAGGGCTGCATCCTTTTCCACATATTTCCGGTATTCGGAAATCGTAGTAGCGCCAATCAATTGGATTTCCCCCCTCGCTAAGGAAGGTTTCAAAATATTAGAAGCATCAATCGCCCCTTCTGCTCCTCCGGCGCCGATTATCGTATGCATTTCATCGACAAACAAAATCACATTCCCGTCGGCTATCACTTCCTTAATCACCTTTTTAATCCGTTCTTCAAATTCCCCCCGGTATTTGCTCCCTGCCACCATACCTGACAAATCGAGGGTCAGCACTCTTTTATCCTGCACCGTAAAAGGAACTTCCCCCTCTACAATCCGTAGGGCAAGCCCTTCCACCACTGCAGTTTTTCCTACTCCCGGTTCCCCAATCAGGCAAGGGTTATTCTTCGTGCGCCTGCTCAAAATCTGGATTACTCTGCCGATTTCCTCTTCTCTGCCAATCACCGGGTCTAATTCCCCTTTCCTTGCCAGAGCGGTCAAGTCACGGCTGTATTGGTCAAGAACAGAAGCCCCGCCTTTCTTTCTTCCCCCCTGCTTTTTGGTCAGGTCTTCTTTGTACAAAGCGCCGTCCTGTCCCATAGCAATCAGCGTATCTACATAAACCTTCTGCAAAGATATGCCCAAAGTATTCAATAGCCTGATTGCAACATTTTCCCCTTCTTTAATTAATGCCAGCAAGATATGTTCCGTTCCCGTCCGTTCCGTCTCAAACCGTTCCGTTTGACGGTATGCTTCTTCCAACACTTTTATTGCTCTTGGTGAATAGCCGTCTCTGTCCTTTGCCAACACCCCTGTATCCGGTGTTATCAGTTCTTTAATCATTTCAAGAAGCTGCGTCTCCTCTACACCGTTTTCCGTAAGGACTTTTGCAGCAACCCCCGTTCCTTCTTTTAAAAGTCCTGCTAAAATATGCTCGGTCCCTACATATCCCTGCCTTAAGCTTGCCGCTGTCTTCTCCGCCAACAGCAATGCTGCGTTTGCTTTTTCCGTAAACTGTGGCTGCATCAATTGATTCCTCCATAATCTTCATATATTTCATCAATAAGAGCATGTACTTCTTCCTTGGAAATATTCTTGCAGCTTACTTTTGCAAGAATCACTTCTAACTCTTTGCGGAGTTCCTTTACGGTCTCCATTCGATCCGCATCAATGGAAACAACCGCCCCCCGGCGCCGATCCACTTTTACAAACCCTTCCTGCCTGAGGACGGTATATGCTTTATTTACCGTGTGCATATTAATGCCGATATCCCCTGCAAGCTGCCGCACCGAAGGAAGCTCATCCCCTTCCCTGATTCGGGAAGTGGCTATCCCCAGTATAATCTGGTTCCTAAGCTGCAAGTATAATGCTTCATCACTGTTAAAATCAATTTCTATTATCATGCCCTGGCTCCGCCTTCTTCCCACTCAAAAATCTTATTGTTATACAAATATTATAACAGCATGAATTTCCTGTCAACCAAAAAGTATTTTGGGAAATAGATAGGGTATACAGGCTCTTCCTATATACCCCATCCTCTTAGTATTCTAATTTCTATCATCCATATTCAGAAATTCAAATTCAAACTCATCATCATCTATCAGGAAATTCTTTGCCTTCCTTCTGGACTGTGGTTTTGATACAACAGCTTTTCCCGGCTCAAACGGCTCTTCTTCCGGAATATACTCTACATTTTTTATAGTAATGCTGCTTTTCTCTTTTTCCTTCGCTACCTTTACGCTCCCTGCATTATTGACAGCTTTGAGGCTATCCGCCATTGTCCTTTTCTTTGACCTTTTCTTTTCTACTTCTTCCTCTTCGTCATCCTCATCATCGTCTTCGTCATCCTCGTCTTCGTCTTCATCCTCATCATCGTCTTCGTCATCTTCATCGTCATCTTCATATTCGTCATCGCTGTACAAATCTTTGATTTTGAACAAAAGCAGCACGACTGTGATTGCCAAAATGGCTACCGCAACGCCTAAAACAATCATAATTATCTTCTGGGTGGAAAGCTGTTCGCTGTCCACTTCACCCATATTCGCCCCAGCCGCTGCCGCTGCCTGGAGATTTGATAAAGCCTGTCTCGTTCCGTTGATATTGTCATACAGGAACCATTCTTCCACGCCCTCATCGTTCTGCGTGAATACCATTTCATAATCCGGTTTCACCTCCGGTTCTGCCGGAACCGGTTCCTCTACCGGGGCTTCTGTCGGAGTCTCTTCCGTACCTTCCGCCGGATCTGCTTCCGTGCCTTCCGGCGCCTCTGTTCCTTCCCCTTCTGCCGGAGCCTGATCCGCAGGCGTTTCGGCTGGCGTCTCAGCAGGTGCTTCTGTTGCTGCAGGCGCGGCCGGAGGGTCGCCTACTGTCAACAAATCCGAACGTACAAAACCTACAACTTCCCTTCCGGATTGATTGGTATACCGAATCTGATACCATTTTTTACCGTTGCTTGCCTTCGCTTCCCCCGTAATGATAACCGGAGTATTTTCTGCCACTGACCCCATAATTTCATGGTCAGTCGAAGCGCCCTGACGCACTACAACGCTTTTATAATTGACATACGCCTTTGTTTCCGCAATCTGTGTTACGGCAGTCGCCGCAGGCTTGCTGGCATTTGTGGATAAATTTACGCTCTGTGTCTGCGTATTGGGCGTAGAAACCGTTGCTTTAATCAGCAAATCCGAGCGGATATACCCTGTATTGCTCTCTACTGTCACCTTATACCACACGGAGCCGGAACTATCCGTCACCTCATCCGTAATCGTAACGCTGCTCCCTTTCAGCAAACTGCCCACCACATCGCTGGATGTATTCGGCTCTTTCCTCACCTTCGCTGCAGCTGCCGATACAATCCCCACCGTCGGCTGATAAGCCATACTCGTTGCAGGTACTCCGATAAAAATCACTACAGCCAATACAATGCCCGATATTATGGTAAAAAACTTTCTTCCTAATGATATTCTCATCCGTATTTCCTTTCTAATCCGTATTTCTAGGACTATAATCCTTTTATTCTTCGCGAAGGAAGCGCCTTTCACCTTTCTGACGGTTCTGGCGTTCTCTCCGTTCTTCTTCATTCTCCAATCCGAATCCCTTCATTTTTTCCTTCATCTGTCTTTCTTTTTCCCTATGGTACGTTACTTCGCACTTCTGGCAGAATCTGCCGGAGCGGATATTTTCCCCACAAAACTCGCACTTCATAAACGCAACGGAATCAGAAGTGATTTCCAGTTTGGACTCTTTTAGCATCTGTCGGATGGATTTCTGGCTTACGCCTGTCTCCGATTCGATTTCCGCGGAATTTGCTCCCGCATGTTGCTCAATATAATTACGTACCTTGCCATAATCGTCCAAGCCCTTTGTATGGCAATCTTCACACTCATATTCCCCGCAGCCTTTAAATACCATCAATCCGCCGCACACATCACACAGATATGGCCTATTATAATTGGTAATACCTAACGCTTCCATTTTAAGCGCTTCTTTTTTTGCCTCATCCATCGCCATAACCTCTATACCTCCTCAATTGCTTTCCCAATATCATTGCGCATATATTTGTTTTCAAATGTAACCCACTTTGTTGCTTCATACGCATTTGCCCTGGCTTCTTTCAAATCCCTTCCCTTTGCGGTTATGCCAAGCACTCGTCCTCCATTTGTTACAATCCCGTTTTCCGTCTTCTTTGTGCCTGCGTGGAAACAATAATACCCTTCTTTCCCTTCAAAGCTTTCCAGACCATGTATAGCAAATCCCTTTTTATAGTCTACCGGATATCCTTCCGAAGCAAGAACAACGCAGACTGCCGCATTTTTTTCAAACTGTAAATCAATTTCGTCCAGCTTCCCGTCAATACATGCCGAAACCACCTCAATCAAATCGTTCTTCATCCGCGGAAGCACCACCTGAGCCTCCGGATCCCCAAACCTTGCATTGTACTCCAAAACTTTCGGTCCCTCCTGCGTCAGCATAAGGCCAAAGAAAATAATCCCTTTAAATTCCCTCCCCTCTGCCGCCATAGCGTCCACCGTAGGCTGGTAAATATGTTCCCTGCAGAACTTATCCACTTCTTCCGTATAAAACGGGCTGGGTGAAAACGTTCCCATACCTCCCGTATTTAACCCTTTATCTCCATCCAAAGCGCGTTTATGGTCCTGCGCTGAAGTCATCGTCTTGATTGTTTTCCCATCCACAAAAGAAAGCACCGAAACTTCCCGCCCTGTCATAAACTCTTCAATCACCATCTGGTTTCCTGCCGAGCCAAACTTTTTGTCCAGCATAATGGATTTTACGCCTTCTTTCGCTTCCTCCAAATCCTTGCAAATCAGAACACCTTTTCCAAGCGCCAGCCCATCCGCTTTCAAAACCACCGGGAATTTTGCCGTTTCCAAATATGCCTCTGCCTGCTTTGCATCATCGAAATTCTCATATTTCGCGGTAGGTATCTTATATTTTTTCATTAAATCCTTGGAAAACGCTTTGCTCCCTTCCAATACCGCCGCGTTCTTCCTCGGCCCGAAAGCCCGCAGCCCCGCAGCTTCCAGTTCGTCCACCAATCCCCCTACCAAAGGGTCATCCATCCCTACGATAGTCAAATCAATGTCTTTTTCCTTGGCAAACGAAACGATTTTGTCAAATTCCATCGCTCCAATAGGTACGCATTCCGCCAGACTGCCAATACCGGCATTGCCCGGCGCACAGTAAATCTTATCCACCTTTGTACTCTTCGCCACGCTTGCCGCTATTGCATGCTCTCGCCCTCCGCTTCCGACGATTAATACTTTCATGAAACACCCCTATCCTTTCTGTTTTTTAAGATTCTGCATCTGCCGTCCTTTACCTCAACCCGGCCATTTGCTATTGCATCGACAGCCTCCGGCAAAAGAATCCATTCCGCCTGTTCCATCACACGCTTTTGCAAAGTCTCTGCCGTATCTCCATCCTCTACTTCTACCGGCCGCTGCAATATAATCGGCCCTGTATCCGTACCTTCATCTACAAAATGTACCGTTGCCCCGGTCACTTTTACCCCCCGCTCCAATACGCCCTCATGGACCTTCAATCCGTAGTACCCTTTTCCACAGAAAGAAGGGATAAGGGAAGGGTGGATATTTATAATCTTGTTCCTATATTCTGCAATCATTTTCTCCGGAACCACTACAAGGAACCCCGCCAATACAATCAAGTCCGGCGCCGCCCTCTTCACAGTTTCCAACAATGCATCGTTAAAAGCTTCTCTATCCTCATAATCCTTTGGCGATACGCAAATGCCCGGGATACCATTCTCCTCTGCCCTTTTTAAAGCATACGCATTCCCGTTATTGCTGATTACCTGAACAATTTCCGTATTGCTTATCTGCCCGTTTTTTACGCCGTCTATGATTGCCTGAAGATTCGTTCCTCCGCCGGATACGCATACCACAATCCTTAGCATAGCACGACTCCTATTTCCCCGGCTTCTACATGCCCAACTATATAAGGCGTTTCCCCGGCTGCCCGTATCGCTTCCATAGCCTGCCCTGCCTGATTCCCATCCAAAGCAAGAACCATTCCAAGCCCCATATTATATGTATTATACATCATCTTTTCTTCTAAGCCGCCTTTTTCCTGCAGCAATTTAAAAATAGCCGGCACTTCATAACTGTCTTTTTCCACGACGGCACGGACCCCTTCCGGCAGCATCCTTGGAATATTCTCATAAAAACCGCCGCCTGTAATATGGCTGCAGCCTTTCACATAAATGCCTTTATCTTTTACGGCCCTTAATGCCTTTACATAAATCTTTGTAGGCTCAATCAAAGCTTCCCCCAAGGTCTTTCCCAGCTCCTCATAATAGGTATTTAAGCTTTCTTTCGTCATATCAAAAACTTTCCTTACCAACGAAAAGCCGTTGCTATGTACGCCTGAAGAAGCAATGCCTACCAGCACATCGCCGGGTTGGATATCCCTGCCGGAAATCAAGTTTTTCTCATCTACTATGCCTACCGCAAAGCCTGCCAAATCATATTCCTCTTCCGGATAAAAACCGGGCATCTCCGCCGTTTCGCCGCCAATCAGCGCCGCACCGGCCTGTTTACAGCCTTCTGCCACACCTTTTACTATCGTCGCTATCTTTTCCGGATAGTTCTTGCCGCACGCTATATAATCAAGGAAAAATAAGGGTTCCCCGCCTGCACATGCGATATCGTTTACACACATGGCCACACAGTCAATCCCTACCGTATCATGCTTATCCAACAAAAACGCCAATTTCAGTTTAGTGCCTACGCCATCCGTTCCGGACACCAGCGTTGGCTTTTCCATATCCTTCATGGATGAAAGGGAAAAAGCCCCGGAAAAACCGCCCAAACCTCCAAGCACTTCCGGCCGCATCGTTTCCTTTACATATTTTTTCATCAATTCTACCGATTTATAACCAGCTTCAATATCCACACCGGCTTTCTTATAATCCATAATTTAACTCCATTTCTGCGCGGCTTTGTTGCGCAAAGCCAATTTCATTTGGCTTACAAGCTTGTGGATGCCGCACCGACACAAACTTGGGATTGAAAATTCTCAATCTTTCTCCTTCGCCTTGCCAACCGCTTTATTTTGTGTAATTCTTATACCCTGTTTCCTGAAGCTTTGCATCTTTTGCCAAAACGCTTTCCTTCAAGGAACGGCTGTATTCCTTCAGCCTTCCTAACAGTTCCTTATCGGCAACCGCCAAAATCTTCGCTGCCAGAATGCCCGCGTTGGCTCCGCCGTTGATTGCCACTGTCGCCACCGGGATTCCGGAAGGCATCTGGACAATGGAATAAAGGGAATCCCTTCCGCCTAAAGAAGTGGTATGCATCGGAATACCGATGACTGGCATGGGGAAGATTGCCGCACACATACCCGGCAAATGGGCTGCCATCCCCGCCCCTGCAATAATCACCTGAAACCCTTTTTCCTCCGCTGTCTTCGCATATTCAAAAAAAACGTCCGGCTCCCTGTGGGCAGAAATAATCCTCATCTCATAAGAAATCCCCAGTTCGTCCAAAATCTCCGCCGCCTTTGCCATAACCGGCATATCCGAATCGCTTCCCATTACAATCCCTACTTGTGCCATAACCATTTTCTCCTTTATATTCACTATCCCGGAATCATCCGTGAATCTTACATACTCTTCCATTTCTTAGTTTACTAAAAAATGTTTCCATACGCAACCCATATTTTATGCATATTTTTGATATTTTAAGGAGTATCCCCCTTTATTCCCCCAACGGCCGATTCAATTCTTCGCATCCTTTTAGTACAAACCTGCCTTCTTTAATAATAACTTCTTTTTCCCCCTCTTTATTCACCGCCGCCAGTTCACCTAATTCATCATACGGAATGGTAATGTCCGTATGGCAATTAAAATAAGCTTGTGCCCTGTTCGTTTTCCGCAGCGCGGATACCTCGTTTTCCCTGGCAGTAATCGCCTTACCGTCAGGGTTATAAGTCAGCATGTCCTCTTCATGGGAATAGCAAGTATCCCCCACCGCAAAATGGGGCCCCATCTTCTCCGCAATAAGTATCGGCAGTTTATCCCCTATTCCATAGTCCTTTGCCATCACATATGCGGCCGTATTGGTACCGATAGCAAATTCCCCCATTGGAAGCGTCTCATGCCGGAACATCACATTATCCTTAATATATTTTTTATTTGCCTCTTCCGATGCAAAATTCCCGCAGCAATAACCGCTTATCATCCCTTCTGTAAAAGCGATTTCCAAGTCTTTATATTCCAACCCGTTTAAAAATACGCGGCTTACATGCAATACCCCTTCCGTACCTTTTAACAGAGGGGAGGTAAATACTTCCCCCACCGGGATATTCACATCCGCCACACAGTTTTCAAAGTTCGTTTCTTTCTCCGGGTTTTTCAACTCATGGAGCTTTATTTTTAAGTCTGTCCGGTTTCCACCCATCCCCTTTACCGTTACATAATCCGCTTTGTCCAAAGCATTGATTATCGTCTGCTGGATGCCTTGGTACTTTTTATAATCCAGCGTATTAATTCTAACAGTCTCGTCAAAAATCTCCTCATATTTTTCACCGATGGCCGGAACCGGGAAAGCAATAATTGTAAAGCTCCTCTCTTCCCCTTTGATATACTCGTTTTGAAGCTCTCCTGCCGCCGTCATATATTCCACTTCCAGCTTCTGTTGTTTTTCAGAAAGCTTAAGGGTCTCCGGCTTTGTTTTCGGCGCAAAGGGTTCCTCTCCGAATACTTCCACCACTGCGGGCCCGCCGAATACTGACGCTTCTTCTTTCAATCCTTCAAAGGCCTCCCGCATCACTTCCAGTTTTCGGTTTACCAGCCTTCCGTCCAAATACAATGCCTGGTCATCCTTATGGTCGTAATTGTACTGTTTGTTGGCGTCCGCTCCAAAATATCCGTTCTTACGGATACTTTTTCCGCGGAGGACGCTCGTTCCCGCCCTGTATATAGTAGCCTTCAGCCCCATTGCTTCAAAATTCCCCACCGCTGCCCTTATCATCCGCTCAAACCCAAGGCTATAGCGGATGTTGACGGTTTTTTTCTTGGAAATGTCTTTATTGCATACGGCAAATCCAATCCGGTACCCTTCCGTATAAGTATCTGCCATCCGTTTTATTTCCTCCGGCGGCATACTGCTTAAGTGCCGTGCCGTTTCCAGCTCCTGTTCCGAAATATATTCCCCAAAATAATACAAATACCTCAAATCGTCCAAATTGCTGTCCATAATCAAGCGCAATGCAAAGTCTTCCTCCGGGCAAAGCTGCTCCCGCAACCGTTTTTCCGAAGAGGGCTCAGAGTAATCGCTGACAAACCAATAAATAATTTGCCGCAATTGTTCATATTCCGGTTCCTCTTTTTCCTCTTCCCACCCACAGGCAAATGCCGTATACACTTCCAGAAAAAGTTCCATTCTGATTAACAGCTCAAATAAATCCTTCTCGTAGGCAAAGGAAATCATGCTCCGCAATTCCGTATATAAAAAGGACAAAAGCTGTCCGTATCCTTCCCCTAATGCTTTCACCGCATACACCGGATTCCCATAACTTTCCTCATAATTTTCCGGGAGGATATCTTCGTACAGCTTCCTGTTTTTTTCCTGCAGCGTTTCCATCGTCGCCTTATACAGCTCCCCGCTTTGCGCTTCCTCATATGTTTGCATGATATCCTGCAAAAAGGAGGCTGTTTTCCGGAAATACAAGCTATATGCATCCCCCTTCACGCACTCTTCCCCTATTTCACAAATGCGCCCCTTCGCCAGTTCATAGCGTTCCTTTTTATTGTCCGTCATACTAAAAACCATGCCTTTCTCTCAACCTGCAAACTCCGTTTCCAACCAATTCACATTTATATCCCAGCATATAAATTTATATCCCAGCATATAAAATATAACTGATAGCGGCAAGGCAGAATACGTTCAGCCCAATGCCTAAGTGAGGGAACAGATAGTAATTATCCTTTTCCACCCTTGAAAGTATGCCAAGTACCAGCCCGACAAGGGAAAAAAGTGTCACAAGGAAAACCGCTGCCGCATATTGCGGCTGGGCATTCCCGCCGTTTCTATAAGTCAGGTAAATGGCTGCGCCTACCGAAAGGATAGAAAGCACGCCTAAAATCGTTGACATAATCCCTTTTTCCGGGTGCTTACGCACCGTGAAAATATATCCGCCCTTTCTTCTCCCCTTTTCACTTTTCTTACGGAACATTCCCTACCTCCATTATGGCTTAATTTCCGAATGGGCATTCCCCGACAAGGAATGCCCACTCTATTAAAATAATATCTTCGATTTGCCGGCTAAAAGCTTTGCCCCGCTTATGATTAAGAGTACGCCCCCTGTTATCCCCGCTACCAGCGTAACCACTCCTATCACAAGATTCAGCGCTCCCGCCCCGCTCATTATCTTATATATTTTCTCTTCCATATAAATTTCCTCCGTCTTTTTGCTTTGATGCAGCCGGCTATTTTATTTAGCGCCGTACTGCTCATAATATGCATCAATCCTTGCTTTGCATTCCTCGTCAATATAAACGGTGCCTTTATACGGTCTGCCATACAAATACTCCACAACCTCATCCATCGTCACGATGGCATTGGCATCAAACCCGTATTTTTCTTTTATCTCATAAAGTGCGCTTTTTTCGCCCTGTCCCTTTTCCATCCGGTTTAAAGATACCATCAGCCCTTTGATTTCCACATCCGCCTGCGCTTTCAAAATAGGAAATGTTTCTTCGATGGATTTGCCGGAAGTAGTGACATCCTCAATGATAACCACACGGTCTTTGTCCTTTAGCTTACTACCCAGAAGGATACCTGTATCCCCATGATCTTTTTCTTCCTTACGGTTGGAGCAATATCTCACATCCTTGCCATAAAGGCTGCTGATTGCCATCGTCGTTGCCACGCTCAAAGGAATCCCTTTATAAGCAGGCCCGAACAGCACATCAAAGTCCAGCCCATAATTATCATTAATAGCTTTTGCGTAATACTCGCCCAGTTTTCTAAGCTGGGTACCTGTTACATATCCTCCTGCATTCATGAAAAACGGGGACTTCCGCCCGCTTTTTAAAGTAAACTCCCCAAATTTCAGCACTTGGCTGTCTACCATAAACTCAATAAACTCCTGCTTATATTGTTCCATCTTGCCGTTTTCTCCTCACTTCCGCCCGCAAACCCGGCTCTTTTGTCCTTTGCCGACTAACATGCCATTAAACTTTCCGTCCATCCAAAGCCGACATAATATCATCCCGCATATCTTCTACCGCAGCGCGCGCCGCTTCGGCAAAACATTTTTCTCCATATTCCGCATATTTCCCCTGTTGGTATGCCGCAATAATCCCCCGGGAAGAATTGACGATTGCGCCCAATCCGTCTTCATTAAAGAAATCTACAAGGTCTGCCCCTTTGCCTCCCTGCGCACCGTATCCGGGCACTAATATATAAGCCTTCGGCATTATTCTGCGCAGCGCTTTCCCCATTTCCGGATAAGTCGCCCCTACTACCGCGCCTACATAGCTGTAGGAATCGCCCATATGAAGCTCTCCCCACTGGGCTACTTTTTCCCCTACGATTTCATATAAAGGCCTGCCATCCACCAAACGGTCCTGAAATTCCCCGCTGCTTGGATTGGAAGTCTTTACTAAAATAAAGATACCCTTCTTTTCCTGTTTGCATACATCTATAAAAGGCTTTATGCCGTCCGTGCCGAAATAAGGGTTCACCGTTGCAAAGTCTTCATCAAAACCGGCATAAGATTTGCCCCCTACTGCTACTTTCCCCAAATGGCCTACCGCATATGCCTCGGAAGTGGAACCGATATCGCCTCTTTTTATATCGCCGATTACTATCAAATCCTTTTCCTTGCAATAGTCCAGAGTCTTTTTAAATGCTTTCAGCCCCTCTATGCCAAATTGCTCATACATGGCAATCTGGGGTTTTACTGCCGGAACCAAATCATAAATATTGTCAACGATTTCTTTGTTGAACTGCCAAATCGCCTCGGCCGCCCCTTCTAAGGTTTCGCCAAATTCTTCATATGCCTTCCCCGTAATATGGCTGGGGATATATTTTAACATAGGATCTAAACCTACCACAATAGGCGCATTGGTTTTCTTTATTTTGTCCGTCAATTTCCGAATCATTTTCTTCTCCCTTTATCCTTATTAAAGTTCCACATCCTTTAAATCTTCCAGTACATACCTATTTTCGATATAATCCGGGAAGTCTTTCCGCTCTACCCATTCCCATTCGCCGTATTCTTCCCCAAGGACGATATTGCCTTCATCCTCGATGGAACAAATATACGCAATCCCTACGCATTGGGAATCCCCAATCATATTCGACCATGTATAGACAATTTTTTCTATTTTCCCTTCAATGGAAAGTATTTCGCCGATTGCCCGAAGCACGGCTTCATCCGGCGCTTCCCCGTAGCTGACCTCTGCATCCACAAATTCCCATAAGAATGGATCCGGAATCCTGTCATCAACCCATCTTTTTACCAAAAGATATTTGTCGTCCTTTTTTATAATGCCTTTCACCCGTAAATAAATATTCCCCATTTCGATTATGCTCCTTTCCGGCATGATTTATAATACTATGCAAAAACCGTCAATTCTTTTACGTTTTTCGCATTATTATCTGCATACTTCCGTATATTTGAAACATTCGCATATTTCTTAAAAGAATCCCCGTTTACGACAACTAGCGTCGGCGCCTGCATCACCCCATATTTTACTGCCAGCTCCCCATTCTCCTCCGCATCAATGGCTACATATTGTTCTTCTTTCAAATATTCTTTTGCCAATTTGCAGTTGGGGCACGTTTTCGTCGTAAAAAGGTACTTTATGTTTTCGGTTTTTTCTATCTTAATGCCTGCTTCCCCGGCACGGCCTGACAAGGTAACCATGCTGACCATTGACCTTTTCAAGCAGGAACCAGCCATATCATATTCCGTCCGGTTTTCATATTCCTGCAGTTTCCCGTCGTTCCAGTTCTGCACCGGCCGGTAGTATCCGGTAATACGGCTATATACCTCCGTTGCCTTGCCGCAATAAGGGCATACCTTTTTCTCCCCCGCCAAATAACCATGTTCCCGGCAAATGGAATAGGTCGGAGACAAAGTATAATACGGCAGTTTATAATTCTCCGCAATCGTCTTCACCAAATTTGCCGCCGCTTTCCAATCCGGCAATTTTTCGCCTAAAAATGCATGGAACACCGTGCCGGAAGTATATAAAGTCTGCAGCTCGTCCTGAATATCCAACGCATCAAAAATGTCCACTGTATAATCCACCGGCAAATGGGAAGAATTGGTATAATAAGGCGTATCCCCCTGATTTCCTGCTGCCTTAATGGCAGGCCATCTCTTTTTGTCATGTTTTGCCAGACGATATGCCGTGCTTTCCGCAGGCGTCGCCTCCAGATTATACAAATCCCCGTACATTTCCTGATAATCGGAAAGCCGGTTTCTCATATGGTTCAATACTTCTTTCGTAAATTCCTGTGTTTTTTTACTGCTTAAATCTTCCTGCAGCCAATTGGCATTCAGCCCGGCTTCATTCATCCCCACAAGGCCAATCGTCGAAAAATGATTGCTGAAATCACCCAAATAGCGTTTTGTGTATGGATAAAGCCCTTCTTCCAAAAGCTTTGTAATGACCCCTCTTTTAATTTTCAGGGAGCGGGCCGCAATGTCCATCATCCGGTTCAGTCGCCGGTAAAAATCATCCTTATTGGCGGACAGATACGCCAGCCTTGGCATATTTATCGTCACCACGCCTACGCTTCCCGTACTTTCCCCGGAACCGAAAAATCCCCCTGTTTTTTTCCTTAATTCCCTCAAATCCAGCCGCAGCCTGCAGCACATGCTGCGCACATCGCTAGGCTCCATATCGGAATTGATATAATTGGAAAAATAAGGTGTTCCGTACTTCGCCGTCATTTCAAACAACAAACGGTTGTTTTCATTGTCCGACCAGTCAAAATCCCTGGTAATGGAATAGGTCGGAATGGGATACTGGAACCCTCTCCCATTGGCATCCCCTTCAATCATCGTTTCGATGAATGCCTTGTTGACCATATCCATTTCTTTTTTACAGTCTTTGTATCGGAAATCCATCTCCTGACCGCCCACAATCGCTGGTAATTGTGCCAAATCATCCGGCACCGTCCAATCCAATGTAATATTGGAAAAAGGTGCCTGCGTTCCCCAGCGGCTGGGAGTGTTCACACCATAAATAAAAGATTCAATGCATTTTTTTACTTCCTGGTAACTGAGATGATCCACCTTTACAAAGGGGGCTAAATAAGTGTCAAAAGAAGAGAATGCCTGCGCCCCTGCCCACTCATTCTGCATAATGCCAAGGAAGTTTACCATTTGGTTGCATAAAACAGAAAGATGTGCCGCCGGAGCAGACGTTATCTTGCCCGATATGCCGCCAAGCCCTTCCTTTATCAATTGTTTTAAAGACCAGCCCGCACAATATCCGGTTAACATGGATAAATCATGGATATGGATATCTGCATTCCTATGGGCATCCGCAATTTCGGAATCATAGATTTCCGAAAGCCAGTAATTTGCCGTAACCGCACCGGAATTGCTGAGAATCAGCCCTCCCACCGAATATGTCACCGTAGAATTTTCCTTTACTCTCCAATCCTCCACTTTCACATAACTGTTTACAATTTCTTTATAATCAAGGATGGTGGACTTCATATTACGCATCTTTTCCCGCTGCTTGCGGTATAGGATAAATGCTTTTGCCGGCTCCGCATACCCGGCCTGCTCCAGCACTTTTTCTACGCTGTCCTGAATGTCCTCCACATGGATTTGCCCGTCTTTCACTTTATCCTGAAACTCCGCCGTCACACGCAACGCAAGTAAGTCCACAATATCTTTGGTATATTGCATATCCGTTGCATAAAACGCTTTCATTATGGCATCTTCGATTTTTACCAATGTAAAATCCGCCAATTCCCCATTCCGTTTGATAACTTGAAACATCTGAATAACCATGTCCTTTCCACAATCTGCCCACTTTAAACCGCATATGGGCATTGTATCATCACGATATGAAAAAGTCAATAAAAAGCACAAGATATCATGCTGTCATTTTTATGTAAACACAATATCTTGTGTCGCAAGTTTCTTATCGCTATTGCGGAACCAAGCTGCCTGTTACCTCGTTTTCAGGAAAGTGTATTCCCTCTGCGCCACCGCATCGTCAGGATAAGTAGTCAAATAGCTGTTCATCAGGCTTGCCGCCGTCTGGTATTGCCCCAGCCTTTCGTATGTAACGATTTCGTTGAATTTAAGGGTCTGCATAATCGTACAGTTTTCTACATTCATCCCTGCCTGAAATGCTGTAAGCGCCTCATCATAGGCCTTCTGTTCCATCTTGCAAAGCCCCAGCCGGTTATAAACGCTGGCTTTTGTCTGGTCGCCTTCTATAAAACTGCTGTAAACACTTATGGCATAATTGTAATCGCCCAGCTCTTCGTAAGTCTGCCCCAGCAGGAGGACAGCCTCATACCCCTCTGTCTTCCTTGCCTTTTCCAGATAATTCCTGGCATTGTCATAATCCTCCAGATAATAATACATCCTTCCTCTCTGGTAATCCGTCATGGACTTAGTATCGCTGGCAAGGGCTGTCTGGAAATATTCCTGCCCTGCCGCTTTATATCCATTCCTTTCCAGAACAAGATAAATATCAATCAACTGGTCATAATCTTCTTTGTCCAGGGAAACCGCCTTGTCGAAATCCTCCTTCGCCTTATCAAAATTATTAGGGGCTAAAACGCTCCCCCTTAAGCGGTACGCCAGTTTATCCTTCGGGTTTAAGGCAATAATCGCATCATACACGCCAATGCTCTTGCTTGTCTCCCCCAGCTTATAATAAGATGCTGCTAAGTAATAATTAATATCATAATCAATCGCGTCCACGCGCCCGTTTCCTGCCCCAAGGGCCTTTTCAAATGCTTCTACTGCCTTATCGTACTGAATCAGCCCCATATAGGCAAGCCCCTGCCCCCTATACAAAAGCCGCAAATCTTCCCCTTCCACCATAGCCTTGTCAAAACACTGCAAGGCTGTGTTATAGTCCAACGACTCCACGGCTGCCATCCCTTCGTCCAAAGAGGGCGTCTTACTCCCCCCGCACCCTGCCAGCATAACCCCTGCCAAAAATGCTGCAAAAACTGCCGTTCTATTTCTCTTTCGTCCTTTCATCCTCAATCCTCTTCCCGTTGCCGCCTTCTATGTTCCACTCCGCCATCCGCTTAATATCCATTTCCCCCGTCCTGGCGAGTTTAAATCGTTTTCGTATTTTCATACTACCATACCTCTCCTTATTTTACAAGACAAGGGGGAAGCCGGAAAGAAAATCCGTGTTCCGCGCATCCCTCCGGAATGCTTTTGTATGATAATATGTAATTATACAGAAAAAACACCGGAAACGTGCAAAACAAGGTTTTTATGCAGCTTACCGGTGTTTTTTCATTTTCTGCAGCCTCAGCCGGTTCGAAAAACCTCCCCGCTTCTACTGTTCCCAGCCGCCTTCATAGGGCGACAATTCAAACCGTATGAAATACCCTCTATCATGCTCGCAGACCGGGCACTTCTCCGGCACTTTTTCCCCTTCAAAGACAAATCCACAATTCAAGCACATCCAAGTTGTCTTCACATTGGAAACGAACAACTTATTCTGTTCCAGAAGTTCCGCCAAATGCCCAAAACGGTCTCCGTGGATTTTTTCTATTTCCGCTATTTTATGGAAGGAAGACGCCACATGCAGGAACCCTTCCTCTTTTGCTTTATCGCCAAAAGCTTTATAAACCGAATCATGCTCCTCATATTCGTTATGTTGTGCCATACGCAGCAATTTCGCCACATCATCTGCCAAATCCACCGGATAGCTGCCGTCTATATGGATGTTTTCCCCTGACAGCTCCTTTAGATGATTATAAAATATCTCGGCATGCTCTTTTTCCTGTTCCGCCGTATAGCGGAAAACCGCGCTGACTACATATAAATTCTCTTTTTTTGCCTGCCCGGCAGCAAAAGTGTAACGGTTCCTTGCCTGGCTTTCCCCTGCGAATGCACGCATCAGGTTATCCTTTGTTTCACTGTTTTTAAAATCCATTCCCATTCTGAACCTCCTGTATGATTGCTGTTCCTACCATACATTCTGTCCCATTCCTTACCGTTTCATGCCTGACGTTATCAAAAAATGAAAGCAGGCGGCTTTTCCGGTTTTCGTATTTCCTTTCCGTATTTTATTTTATAGGAAGGATTTTATCTAAAGCCTTGCTTAAACGGCATCTTCCTCTTCTTCACTCTTCCAACCGATTTTTAAAACATTATGCAGCTCCGGGAACTGTTTCCTAAGGGCAACCGGGCTTCCTTCCTCACTTAAAAAGCAATGTTTCGACTCTCCCACCGCTACTGTTGTTTCCGTATATATATCTTTCATAATATACTTCAAAGTCAGCTTAATACCGTTATATCCCTTCACTTCAATTTCAATCCGGATGCGGTCATTAAAAGTTGTAGTTTTCTTATATTCGCATTCCACACCTATAACCGGGGATATAATGCCGCATTCCTCCATCTTGTCGTATCCCCATCCGATTTGTTCCATAAAATCCACTCTGGCTTCTTCCATCCAGCGGATATAATTGGAATGATGGGTAATGCCCATTTTATCGGTTTCATAATATTGTACTTTATGGATATATGGTTTCATGGCAAAAACCTCCTTTCATTGTCAAAAAGCCCTGCTGCCCTGCATCCGGTGAAAAACGGATATTAGTCATCGATGGCGCGGATAAGGAATATCTTAGAGTCAAAGTCCCCTGCATAAGAATCCCCAACTGCTTCCTCCCCAGCCGTATAATCCGTCGTAATCAAACCGAGATTCATCAATTCATCCCCAAAATAATATCCTTCCCTTCCCTCTATTTCATAACGGGTTTCTTCCCTCAACCCTTGTAAACGAACCCTCGTATATGGCTGGTTTGCCCCGCCCAAAATCCGGTACCAGCCCACAATAGCAAGCGTCCGTTCTTCATTGACAACCATCCATATCGTCACATTCCCTTCAAAAGGGCTGCATAAACGGTAAAAATCTCCAAATTGCAACACTTCCCGGTATTTTTTCATAAATTCTACCTGCTGTTTTACCTGCTGCAGTTCCTTTTCTGAAAGCTTATTCAAATCCAGTTCATAGCCAAAAGTTCCAAAATATGCTACATTTGCACGGGTATGCAAAGGGGTATTCCTGAATACCTGGTGATTCGGCACTACCGATACATGGCTTCCAATACTGCTAATCGGATAGCAGAACGAGGTGCCGTATTGTATTTTCAACCTTTCTACCGCATCCGAATCATCGCTGGCCCAGCCTTGAGGCGCATAATATAAAATCCCCGGGTCAAACCTCCCGCCTCCGCTGGCACAGGACTCGAACAAAACTTTTGGGAAATGGGACGTTAATCTTTCATATAAGTCATAAACGCCCAAAATATAACGATGGAACACTTCCCCCTGACGGTCTGCCGGCAGCGCATGGGAATAGCATTCCGTAATGCTGCGGTTCATATCCCATTTTACATAAGAAACCTTCGCCCCGCCAAGTATTTTTTCCATCATTCCATAGATTTCATCCACCACTTCCTTGCGGGAAAAATCCAATACATATTGGAACCTTCCATGAGAACTATGCCTTCCCGGCGTTTCGATAACCCAATCGGGATGTTCCCTATATAAATCCGAATCTTTATTCACCATCTCCGGCTCAAACCATAGGCCGAACTTCATGCCAAGCGCTTCAATTTTCTCCGCAATGCCTTCTATACCGTCCGGCAGCCGCTCCGGATTTGCCACCCAGTCTCCAAGCCCTGCCCTTTCATGGCTACGCTGACCGAACCAGCCATCATCCAGTACAAATAATTCCACTCCGCATTCCTTCGCTTTTTTTGCCAGATTTATCAACCGTTCTTCGGTAAAGTCAAAATAAGTTGCCTCCCAATTGTTGTTTAGAATCGGTCTTACCCTGTCCCGCCAATATCCTCTTGCCAGCCGTTTCCGGTATAAGTTATGGAAAACCCGGCTCATACCGCCCAAACCTTCCCTGGAATAAACCATCACCGCTTCCGGCGTCTGAAAGCTTTCTCCCGGCTCTAATTTCCAATCAAAGCCAGACGGATGAATCCCAAGTAAAACCCTTGTGGTATTATGGGTATCCACCTCCGCCTGCGCCAGAAAGTTCCCACTGTATATCAGGCTAAAACCAATCGCCTCTCCCAAAGCCTCATCCGTTCCAAAGCGTTTCAGGACAATGAATGGATTGTGTTCGTGGGAAGAGTGCCCACGCATACTGTCCACCGCCTGAATCCCCTGTTCCAGCTTCCTTACCTTTACATGCCTCTCCCTTGCCCAGGCGCCGGAAAACTGAACCCATTCGTAATCGTAATCCGGCAAATCCATACAAAGGCTCATAGCAGTCAATAGATGCACCGGCTCTTTCCCCCCGTTTACTATTTTTGCGCTTCTGGCAATAGGGCCTGTTTCAAAAATAGTATACAGCAATTCCAGACAAATCCCTGTCACTTCATCTTCCAGAAAAAGAGTAAGCGTCATCGCTTCCTCCGGCGCTTCCGTATAAGTTGCCGGAAGCCCTTCCAATACAGGTTTGCCATCTGTAATCGAAAAATCTTTAAACCGGAAATCCACAATCCGGCTGCCATTTCCTTGCAGGATTTCTATTGCCGGACGGCGGAAGTCCGTAGTGCCGTATACACCGTATTCCTGCTTTATATGCTCTAACGAGAAACGTTTGGCATCACTCCACAAATAAGAAGCCATAGGCCTGGACATCATTTCCAGCAAATAGGAGTAATCTTTATCGGTATTCACCCTTCTCCCGAAATACAACTGCCCCAAATGCCCATTCGGCAAAACCATCATGATATAGCTGACCGCATCGTTGCACAAATGAAATATTTTTGTTTCTTCCTGATATATGATACGCATTTTTTTCCTCCAATCAATTCTTTTCTCCGGTCTTTTTCTAAAATTACTGTTTATTATAACTAAAGCTTCCAAAAGTGCATAGCGTGCCTTGTCTTCTAAAACAGTCAAAATGTTAAAATATTATATTGTTTTTCACAGTTTACATATATTCCTCTTTTTTGCATAAACTGATTCCTATCCATCCCATTCGATGGTTTCCCCTGGTGGATGACCATAAAGGGGAATCGAATATCAGATTTAAACCGCCCAGAGGCGGCATGGAGGATTAATATGCAAATGGAAGAAAAAAATTCAGTAAAACTGCCGGAAGAAATCCAGACAACTCCGGGTGGACAGAAGCCAGCAGATTCAAAAAACAATGCCAAGGATATCATCCCGGACGAAGTTCCACGTAAGGACGGGCCGGGAGGAGAAGGGAAATAACCGGATATCAGGCGGAATCTTTCAAACAAAAAGCATTGACGAAAAACAGTTCGGACAGCAGGATTTTTCCGGACCATTTTGCCTACAGCCTAATAGAGCGTATAGGGTAAATCCTACACGCTCTATTTCCATCCAATTCCTTTTTCATAGTTTTCGGTTAGCATTCATCTAAGGCATCCTTTTAAGCTGCCCCTTCCCCTGCACTTTCCACATGTTGCTTTATAATTTCCGACACTTCATCCAAGCTTAAATTAGAGCTGTCAATCAGTTCTTCCAAGCTTTCCAGCCTGGCCATCCTCTGTTCATTTATCAGCGCCTGCAATTCTTCCCTTTCTTTTTGTACCCTGCTCTCCAAAGCCTCGATAACCTCCTGTTTATCAGCGATTTTCTCCTCTATGGATTTTCTGACGCCTCTTGCCATAATTCCCTCCATTTCCGCGCTTCCTGCCGCGCATATTTCCTTATTTTTCCTATCTCCCTGAATAGAATTAGTATATTATATGGACAAGGTCATGAATTTATTCCCTTTTCCCCAAAATCTTCCGTCGGAATCATAAGTATATATTTTACGCACATTCGCACCGGAAAACCCCGTCCTGCATTTAATTTCTGTTGCTTCCCCGTTTTTTTTTATATATAATAGCTATATTAAGATTATGGCGTTTAAAATTCAGCAAAAAAGAAAGATACAAAAGGAGCATTCATATGTCAGGTTCAACATTTGGCACATTTTTCAAAGTATCCACATGGGGTGAATCCCACGGCAAAGCATTGGGGGCTGTCATCGACGGCTGCCCGGCAGGGCTTCCGCTCTGTGAACAAGATATCCAAAAATATTTAAATCGTCGTAAGCCGGGGCAAACCCGGATTTCCACCCCCCGTAAGGAAGATGACCTTGTGGAAATAATTTCCGGTGTCTTTCAAGGCCTTACCACTGGCACCCCTATTTCCCTTATCGTAAAAAATACCTCCCAGAAGTCGCGGGATTACAGCGAAATCGCTTCCTATTACCGCCCCGGCCATGCGGACTATACCTTTGATGCAAAGTACGGGTTCCGTGACTATCGGGGCGGCGGACGTTCTTCCGGGCGGGAAACCATCGGCCGCGTCGCTGCCGGCGCCATCGCCGCTAAGATTTTGGAGGAACTGGGGATACAAGTTTTTGCCTACACCCGCTCCATCGGCCCTATTTGCGTTGCACCGGATACTTTTAATAAAGAAGCAATCCTTCAAACCGCTACTTGTATGCCGGATTATGAAGCTGACAAAAAGGCTAACGAATATCTGGCTTCCTGCATGTCTTGCAGCGACTCTGCGGGAGGCGTTATCGAATGCCACATCCAAGGAGTCCCCGCCGGCATCGGAGACCCGGTTTTTGAAAAGCTGGATGCCAATCTGGCAAAAGCCGTTTTATCCATCGGCGCAGTAAAAGCTTTTGAAATCGGCGACGGTTTTCAGGTAAGCAATGCAAACGGCTCCACAAACAATGATTCTTTCTTTGCCGAAAATGGGGAAATTACAAAAAAAAGCAACCATGCCGGCGGCATTCTCGGCGGTATCAGCGACGGGGCGGAAATTGTCCTGCGCGCCTATATAAAACCTACCCCTTCCATCTTTCAGGAGCAGGAAACCGTCAATAAGCTGGGGGAAAATATCCGCATCCAAATAAAAGGAAGACACGATCCTGTCATTGTTCCCCGTGCCGTAGTCGTTGTAGAGGCAATGGCTGCCTTAACGTTGGCGGATGCAATGATAGGTAATATGTCTTCCCGCATTTCTTATTTAAAAGATTTTTATCTATAAAATTTTTTTGAAAATCATTTTAATATGACAGCTTTTTATACCGCTAAACCAGCTCGTGGAAAATGATGCAGTTGGGTTTGTCTACCTTCATTTCCCGGCCATTCATCACAAGAAGCCCTTTTTCCATGTCAATGTTAAAAAATGTCATCGTGTCCGATTCATGGTTTAAAGACACGAGGTGTTTATTGTCCGGGAAAAGGGCAGCATCCTTTGGATAATCCCCGCTGATAGGCAGGCAAAGCACCTTCGACAACAGCCCGCTCTCAAAATCAATCCTGTATACTACAACGCTGTTATCCCCTGCATTGGAACTTACCATATAACGATAATCCGTAGAGAAATTAAGCGCACTTGCCGCCGAACCGCTGGCATGATATTCATTCAGCGTGGAAACCGTCTGCAATTTTTCAAATTCCGGATTATTGTTGACTTCCCGATAACCGTACACATCAATATAATTCTTCAGCTCATGGACAATGTACAATAAAGTGCCGTCCGGCGAAAATTTCAGATGCCTTGGCGCAGATTCCTGCTCGCTCCTAATCACATCCGCCAAATGCAAAGTTCCCTTTTCCTTGTCCAGGCGATATACCTTTACATGATCCATCCCCAAATCCGCAGCACAAAGATATTTATTATCCCTTGTCATCTTAACGCAATTGACATGCGGCCTGAAATTCCTTTCCGCTATGCTCCCAAGCCCTTTGTGGAAAATCTCATCCGTGATATCCCCTGCCGACCCATCCTCGTTCAGCCTAAGCACCGTAATTTTCCCATCATGATATCCTGCCACAAAAAGATACTTATCTTCGTAATCCGTCGATAAATAGCACCCTCGCATCCCGTTAATAGACGCATGCCCGATAAACTCCAACCCTCCGTCCGGCAAAATGCGAAAAGCCTCTACGCCAAAATCCGTAATCGAATAAAGGCATTTCTTGTTATGGGAAATGGTTACATAAGAAGAATTTGTAATCTCTACCTGGTCTTTTGCCTGTAGCCTTCCATTTTCCATGTCCACATCATAAATTTTGATTCCGTGCTTATCCCCCTTGCCCATCGTGTAGGTTGAAACATATGCCACAAATTTTCCTTTCTCCATCAGACCACTCTCCTCCACAAAATAGAATGTTTCGTTTATTGTAACACATTTATTTTTTTTTGTCATTCCCTATTGACATCCGTGTAAGTCCTAGTATAATGGGTATCAGCGTTTGTTTAGTAACAGTAAACTTTATGTTTATTATCATTTAATTTCAAGAGAAGCCGATACGATGAAAATAGGGAACAGATTAAAGGAATTAAGAATGCAAAAGGGATTGACCCAGGAAGAGCTTGCCGACCGAAGTGAATTGTCCAAAGGGTTTATTTCCCAGTTGGAACGGGATCTCACCTCCCCTTCCATTGCAACGCTGGTGGATATCCTCCAATGCCTTGGCACGGATATTCAGGAATTTTTTGGAGAAAGCCCCAAACAAGAGCAGATTGTTTTCCACGATTCGGATTATTTCGAGAAAGTGGATGATGAACTGGGCAATACGGTGGAATGGATTATCCCCAATGCCCAGAAAAATATTATGGAACCGATTCGGCTTACCTTAAAGCCCGGCGGCTCCACTTACCCCGACAATCCGCATGAAGGGGAGGAATTTGGCTATGTACTGTCCGGAAGCATTACGATTATCGTGGGCAAGAAGGCGATACGGGCAAAAAAAGGGGAATCTTTCTACTTTATCCCCAACACGACCCATTACATAACGGCAAACCAAAAAACAGGAGCCGTCATCTTATGGGTCAGTTCGCCGCCCAGTTTTTAAGCCCACGATACCAGCTTTTGGGCCGATGACGCAGGCCCTGCATGGCAGCGCCATACCGTACGGATATTCCGCTTTGCGGATATTTCATATTTACTTAAGAATACTCAAATACCGGAGGTATCCAAGATGAACAAAGAACTAATCAATCTGGTCGATATATCCAAATCCTATGATGGTGAAATGGTGCTGGATGAACTGAACCTGAACATCCATGAAAATGAATTTCTTACCCTTTTGGGACCAAGCGGCTGCGGCAAGACGACTACATTGCGCATCCTTGGCGGTTTTGTCACTCCCGACATGGGACGGGTCATTTTTGACGGCCAGGATATTACCAGCCTTCCTCCAAATAAACGCCAGCTAAATACTGTGTTCCAGAAATATGCCCTTTTTTCCCATATGAATATTGCGGAAAACATTGCCTTTGGGCTGAAAATAAAAAATAAACCGAAAACATACATAGACGATAAAATTAAATATGCCTTAAAACTGGTCAATCTGGAGGGTTTTGAAAAACGTATGCCGGATTCCCTCAGCGGCGGCCAGCAGCAACGGATTGCTATTGCAAGAGCTATTGTCAATGAGCCGAAGGTCCTTCTTCTGGATGAACCTTTAGGCGCCCTTGATTTAAAGCTCCGTCAGGATATGCAGTATGAACTTATCCGCCTGAAAAACGAACTGGGCATTACATTTATTTATGTTACCCACGACCAGGAAGAAGCCCTGACCATGTCCGATACCATTGTTGTCATGAACCAAGGCTATATCCAGCAAGTGGGCACGCCGGAAACCATTTATAACGAGCCGGAAAATGCTTTTGTCGCCGATTTTATCGGAGACAGCAATATCATTGATGCAGTGATGCTGGAAGATAAACTGGTATCCATCCTGGGCACCAAATTCGGTTGCGTGGATACCGGGTTTGGCCGCAATAAGCCGGTGGATGTGGTAATACGCCCGGAAGATGTGGAACTGGTAAAACCGGAAGAAGGCACATTGCATGGAACGGTTACCCACCTTATTTTTAAAGGGGTACACTATGAAATGGAAGTTATGGCAGGCGGCTTTGAATGGCTGGTACATTCTACGGGCATGTTCCCCGGAGGAACTAAAGTCGGCATCAAAGTTGACCCCTTCAACATCCCGATTTTGAACAAACCCGCATCGGAAGACGAGGAGGCCACGGCAATTGAAGAATAACAGACTTATGGGGAAACTTTTTTCCTCACCATACATCGTCTGGGCTGTCATTTTTATCCTTGTTCCTCTCGGAATGGTATTTTATTACGGCCTGACAGATAAAACAGGTGCTTTCACACTAGAAAACGTAACGGCAATCATGACGGCAGAACATGCCAAAGCATTGTGGATATCCCTTGGCTTATCGTTGATAAGCACGGTTATCTGCTTTTTTCTGGCGTACCCTCTGGCGATGATACTTGCCAATATGAATGTAAACCAACATAGCTTCATCGTATTGATTTTCATCCTCCCTATGTGGATGAATTTCCTGCTGCGCACTTTGGCATGGCAGACTTTGCTGGAAAAAACAGGTGTCATCAACAGCATACTTTCTTTCCTTCATCTGCCGGTATTAAACATCATTAACACACCTTATGCCATCATCCTTGGTATGGTATATAATTTTCTGCCTTTTATGGTGCTGCCCATTTACAATTCACTGGTAAAAATTGATGCAAATGTGGTAAATGCGGCAAAAGATTTGGGAGCCAACAGCATACAGACTTTTTTCAAAATTACTCTCCCACTGTCCATCCCGGGCATTATCAGCGGGATAACTATGGTATTTATCCCTGCCCTGACCACCTTTGTGATCAGCAAACTTTTAGGCGGAAGCAAAATACTTTTGATTGGAAATGTGATTGAAGAAGAATTTACCCAAGCCGGCAACTGGCATTTGGGAAGCGGCCTGTCCATTGTGCTGATGATTTTCATCATAATTAATATGGCGGTTTCCGCTATCTTCGATAAAGATGGGGAGGGAAGCTTTTTATGATAAAAATAACCGCCAAAAAAATTTATATTTTTTTGATTTTTGTTTTCCTTTATGCACCCATCGCAACATTGATGGCGCTTTCCTTCAATGCCAGCCGTACCCGGGCAAAATGGGGCGGTTTTACGTTGAAATGGTATGTCTCCCTTTTCGAAAACAGGGAAATCATGCAGGCTTTATGGAATACCCTTTTTATTGCCCTCCTGTCGTCCTTAACTGCCGTCATTATCGGCACTGTGGCATGTATTGCCATCCAAAAAATGGGGAAACGTAAGCGCGCCTTAATGATGGGCATCACCAACATTCCGATGCTGAACGCGGATATTGTTACAGGCATTTCATTGATGCTTCTTTTTATCAGTTTTGGGATAAAATTCGGTATGGGCACCATTTTGCTGGCCCACATAACTTTTAACATCCCCTACGTGATTTTATGCGTCATGCCGCGGATGAAACAGATAAATCCAAGCACTTATGAAGCCGCTCTGGATCTTGGGGCATCCCCTGCCCATGCTTTTTTTAAAGTGGTTTTCCCGGATCTCTTTCCCGGTGTGCTTTCCGGTTTCCTTATGGCCTTTACGATGTCCTTGGACGATTTCATCATTACCCATTTTACAAAAGGGGCCGGAGTGGATACCCTTTCCACCAAGATTTACACGGAAGTCAAAAAAGGGATTAAACCGGAAATGTATGCCCTTTCAACCATTATTTTCGTAACGGTGCTTCTGCTTTTATTACTGATAAATAAAGCACCGAAAGAAAAAATTAAATGAGACACAAGGAGGAACCGAAATGAAATCCAGAATGAAAAAAATATTCCTTTTATCCCTATTTTCCATATCACTTTTGCTTTCTGCCGGATGCGGAAGCTCTGCAGAAGGTAAAAACGGGGAAGTTATTGTATACAACTGGGGAGAGTACCTTGACCCCGAAACCATCCGCCTGTTTGAAGATGAAACGGGTATCAAAGTGATTTATGATGAATTTGAAACTAACGAAGTCATGTTCCCCAAAGTAGAAGCCGGTGCTACGGAATACGACGTTATCTGCCCCTCCGACTATATGATTCAAAAATTGTTGGAAAATGATTTATTGGCAGAACTTGATTTTGACAATATCCCGAATGCAAAAGCCAATATCGGCAAGCAATACTGGGAGCAATCCACAGAATTTGACCCGGAAAATAAATATTCCGTTCCTTACTGCTGGGGAACCGTAGGCATCCTGTACAATAAAACGATGGTAGAGGAGCCTGTTGACAGTTGGAGTATCCTTTGGGATGAAAAATACAAAGACAATATCCTGATGCAGGATTCCGTCAGAGATGCTTTTATGGTCGGACTGAAGCTGAATGGCTATTCCATGAACTCCACCGATGCCGGGGAACTGGAAACGGCAAAAAACGCCTTAATCCAGCAAAAACCTTTGGTTCAGGCTTATGTAGTAGACCAGGTAAGGGATAAAATGATTGGCAATGAGGCGGCAATCGGCGTTATTTATTCCGGGGAAGCCATCTATACCCAACGGGAAAACCCTGATTTAGAATATGTGATTCCAAAAGAAGGCACCAATGTATGGATTGATTCCTGGGTGATTGCCAAAAATGCCCCTAATAAGGAAAACGGCGAAAAATTTATTGATTTCATGTGCCGCCCGGATATTGCATTAATGAATTTTGAGTATATTACTTATTCTACCCCTAATGATGCGGCAAGGGAATTGATTGAGGACGACGATATCCGCAACTCCTCCATCGCTTTTCCCGATTTAACCCAATACCAAAATCTGGAAACTTTCCGTTATCTTGGCGAAGAAGCTGACCAGATATACAACGAGCTTTGGAAAGAAATTAAGTCAGAATAATTGTCTGTATGACGTTAAATGTATGGTTGGATATATCCAAAAAAATAACTATGAAGCCGGTAGGCAATGTCATTTAATTAACGATACCGGACGCCGTGAGGAACATAAAATGCTCCGTCACCACGCTTTCGCTCGGTAAAAAGCGTAACGGACACTAAACTCGTGAGGAACCTCGTTAAGTGCCGACGCTTTTTAACGGGTTCCTTGAGCTTTTTATGTTCCTCACGGCTGAATCAAGGCGCTAACTAAATGACATTGAGCCGGTAGGTCGTGATTTTACCTACCGGCTTCCTGTTTTATGTTGTTTATATCGTCTTATGTTGTTCTATAGTATTTTTTCTGTTTTATTTCTATTCTATTTCATGTTGTTTCATCTTTTTTAAACAAGTGTTATTTTAAGGCACGCCCCTGTCGTGTAAACCTTTTGGTACGTAAATCCTGCCATAGAAAATGCATCTTAATACACACCCGCGTCAAAGCGCTGCCGCCACAGCCTCCTTTTCCCGTTTGCGCCCAGTATGCATCCCCTTGAAGAAATTAGTATCATTAGGGATTGTGGAAATACATTTTATGGGCGTATCTGCCCGGTTCCTTCAATTGTATATTTGTAAGACGTTAATTCTTTCAACCCCATAGGACCTCTGGCATGCATTTTCTGCGTGCTGATTCCTATTTCCGCCCCAAATCCAAATTCAAACCCATCCGTAAACCGGGTGGATGCGTTCACATATACACAGGCTGCATCCACTTCATTTAAAAACTTATCGGCATTCTCCTTACTTTCCGTTATAATCGCTTCGGAATGCTTGGTGCTGTATTTATTGATATGGGCAATCGCTTCTTCAATACATCCCACTGTTTTTACCGACAAGATATAATCCAGATATTCCCTGCCGTAATCTTCTTCATCCGCAGCCAGAGCATCATCTATGATTCCGCATACCGCTTCGTCCCCGCGGATTTCCACATGCTTTTCCCTTAAAGACTGCGCCATCTTAGGTAGAAAACGCTCCATTATGCCCCGGTGGACTACTAACGATTCACAAGCATTACAAACACCGATACGCTGTGTCTTTGCATTCATTATAATAGGAAGGGCTTTGTCAAGATCCGCAGACTCATCCACATAAATATGGCAATTACCCGTTCCTGTCTCAATCACCGGAATAGTGCTGTTCTCCACAACGCTGCGGATTAGCCCGGCCCCTCCCCTGGGAATCAGGACATCCACATACTGGTTCAATTTCATAAAACGTGCAGTTACTTCCCGGTCTGTGCTTTCAATCAGCTGAATCGCATCTTCGCAAATCCCCTGTTTTCCTAATGCCTTTCTGATGGATGCAGCAACCGCTATATTCGATTTCAGGGCATCGCTTCCTCCTTTTAGAATAACTGCGTTGCCGGAGCGGAAACAAAGCCCGAAAGCATCCGCCGTTACATTGGGGCGGGATTCGTAAATGATGCCGATAACACCGAAGGGCACCCTCTTCTTGCTAATCTTTAATCCGTTCGGACGGACAAAGGTTTCCAGAACTTCCCCTACCGGGTCTTCCAATTCCGCTACTTGCTTCAGCCCTTCTGCCATTGCAAGAACCCTTTCTTCGTTTAAGCGCAAACGGTCTATCAAACCGGGATGCATACCGTTCTCCTCCCCCTGCCTGATATCCTTTGCATTTTCCTCCAATATATATTCTGTATCGGCAATCAACTCCGCTGCCGCTGCAAAAAGCACTTCCTTTTTCTTTTCCGATGACAGCTTCTGCAATTCATATTTTGCTTCCACCGCTTTTTTACCCATCTTTGCTAAATCCATACCGTTTCCCTTTCCGCTTTCACCGCTTTCATAGATACCTTCTTCCGTAGCAACCATACCTGCTTTTTTATCATACCAATCCGCAGGCAACATTTCCTGTATCTGACATGCAAAACATACCCCAATGGTTTGGATGCCTGAATGCTTCGCCAAATACTTATCATAGTATCCTTTTCCATATCCAATCCGGTTCCCCTCTTTATCAAAAACGCTTCCCGGCAAAAGCATCAGACATTGGTTCCTTGCCGCATCATAATCCGTAAATAATCTTTCCACTTCTTCCGGCGGCTCCTTTATCCCGCAATACCCCTCCGTCAAATCTTCCATCGAACGAATGCGGTAAAAATCCATATCCTCCCCTTTTACTTTAGGGCAATATAGCCGTTTTCCTTCCTGCAAGGTCTTCCTTATCAGGCTCTCCGTATCCGCCTCGCTTTGGTATGCCACATAGGTAAGCAAAATATCGGCATTCCGGTACCAGCTGGTTTTCATGACATTTTCCATTATCATGCCGCTTTTTTTATCCCGTTCCCGCTTATCCATCCCATTCCTGAGCGCCAATATCCTTTTCCTAATGTGTGCCTTTGTCTCCATATTTTTCCCCCAGATTTGTGATGGATCCATCGCATTCCTGAATATCTATTTGGTTCAACTGTCCTCTCAAGTTAGCCCGTATATTGGAAATATATTCACTGCGCAATCCCGCCTGCTCCTTCTTCTCCTCTTCTGTAAGCCCTTCCGCTTTCGATTTCCGGTATAATTCGTTAATCCGCGCAATTTTTTGTTCCATAGTGTCCATTTTTCTCTTCTCCTTTCCTTCTGGCCGTTTCCTGATAAGCACCGAACTTTTTTATAGCCTAAACCGACCGCAGCCTTTTTTGCCGCAGACAGCCGTTAAGTATGCATATTCTCTACAAACTCCGGAAAATCAAAATAAGTATTTTGGTTGCCCACAAATAAAGTTCCGATGTCCTGGCCGTCCAAGATGCGATGCAGCACCTTAATATCCTTGCTGTTGGCAATCACCATATCAATGTTGGAGCTTGTTGCTATTTTTGCTGCAACCAGTTTTGTATTCATTCCTCCGGTTCCAACGTCACTGCCGGTAGACGGCTTTCCCATCCCCATCAGCTCATCGTCTAACTCCTCCACCACCTGAATGAACTCTGCATTTTCATTTTTCCTCGGGTCGTCCGTATAAAGCCCGTCGATATCCGAAAGCAAAATCAAAAGATCCGCCTCTACCAAAGCCGCCACAATGGCAGAAAGGCTATCGTTATCCCCAAATTCGATTTCATAAGTGGCAACCGTGTCATTTTCGTTGACAATAGGAACCACCCCTAATTTAAATAACTCAGAAAAGGTATTGTGGGCATTGTATCTGTTCAAATTATCTACAATGGTATTTTTCGTCATTAATATTTGCGCCGCCACCTGATTGTATTCCGCAAATATCTTCTGGTATATCATCATCAGCCTGGCCTGCCCCACAGCCGCACATGCCTGTTTTTCGGCAATCGTTTTCTCTTCTCGCTGACCGGATTCTTTCAGATGTACCGCCTTTTTCCCCACAGCAATCGCACCGGAAGTTACCAGCACAACATCTTTTCCCCTGTTGCGCATATCACAAAGCTCCCTAACAAGGACATCCAGCTTCGTATAATCCAAATCCCCCGTTTCCGGATGCTGCAGGGAAGACGAGCCTATTTTTACTACAATTCTTTTTTTATCCTTCAATTTCTGCCTGAAATAACTTTGTCCTCTATTTTCCTTCATTTGTTTTTGACATACTCCTTTCTATGGGCTCATAGACATTTATGGAACTCTGACCGGGGGCTTATTTGGATACCGCCGAAAAAGGCTTATACTCCCGGGCAATCTGTTCCGCCATGCGGATACCGTCCATCGCTGCAGACATAATCCCTCCGGCATAGCCTGCACCCTCCCCGCACGGATATAAACCGGCAATCCCGGATTGCCCTTTTTCATTCCGGTGAATGCGTACCGGAGAGGAAGTCCTGCTTTCTATGCCGGATAAAATAACATCTGCAGCCGCAAAACCGGGGATTTTCCTGTTAAAGTCCTCCATCCCTTCCACAAAGGCACGGTTTAATGCTTCAGGCATAATGGAATGAACCTGGCCATAGTTCCATTGCCCTTTTATTTCAGGGGTATACCGCCCGGAAATCTCATCTGCTTCCATATTTCCCAATACGGCATTCTTAAAATCCCCATAATATTCCACCGGTACTTTTCCGCGGCCCACCTGATAAGCCTTTTCCTCCAATTTCCTCTGAAATTCTATTCCGCCAAGAGGATGGCTGCTGCCATAATCTTTGGGCGATACGGAAACAATCACCGCACTGTTGGCATTTTCCCCATCCCTTTTGCTGTAGCTCATCCCATTTACCGCCAACCGGCCTTCTTCGGAAGAAGCATTGACCACATATCCGCCCGGGCACATACAGAAGGAATAAACGCCTCTCCCTTCCTTTGTCTGCGCAGTCAATTTGTAAGACGCCGGCGGCAGAAATTCCGGTTCCTTTATCCCATATTGGAAATCATTGATTAACGACTGGAGATGTTCCACCCTTAGCCCTACCGCAAACGATTTTGCCTCCATTGGCACATTCTTTTGGTATAATGCTTCAAAAGTATCTCTGGCGCTATGGCCAATTGCCAATATAACCGTATCCGTTTCTATTTTTTCCCTTATCCCCTTCTCAAAACCGTCTTCGCCCTGTCCTCTCTTTTCCGTTACCACAGCCTTAATACTTCCATTTTCAATACACACATCCACCATCTTTGTACCGAAATGCACTTCACCGCCATTATTAATTATACTTTTGCGCATATTTTTCACCACATCCGCCAAAATATCCGTTCCCATATGCGGCTTCCCCTCATACAGGATACTTTCCGACGCCCCGGCCTCTACAAAGATGGACAATACTTCCCGGTTTCTTCCTTCCTTATCCTTTACCAAAGTATTTAATTTTCCGTCGGAAAAAGTGCCTGCTCCGCCTTCCCCAAATTGTACATTGCATTCCTTATCCAAATGCCCCGTCTTCCAAAACTCCTGGACTACTCTGCGTCTTTGATCCACATCCATCCCCCGTTCTAACAGAATAGGCCGATATCCGTAACGTGCGAGCATATACCCGCAAAACAATCCGGCCGGGCCCGCACCTACAATCACCGGCCGATGTTCCATATCTTTCCTACCTGAATCCGGGAAATGGTACTCCACCAAAGATACGACGCTTATCTGATTCCCCTTCACCCGTTTCAGCACATCCCGTTCATTTAAACCGCTCACATCCACTGTATAAGAATAAAAAATATCCGGTTTTTTCCTGGCATCAATAGAACGTTTTACTATTTCATACATAAACGGCTCACCGGCTTTCAGCCTTAACAGTTTTCTTATTTTATTTTCCAGTATTTCCGGTTCCTGTCCGCCCATTCCCTGTTCCGGCTTAAGCTTTATCTGATTTATCCGAATCATCTCTAACTCCTCATTTTATATTGTCCCCGTTAAAAACATGACCAATATATTCACTGAATATTTCAATGGATTATGTAAAATCCCCTTATCTATCCCCGCCATTCACGAAATACCGGAAGAAAGGTTGCCCGTTTGCCGGACAACCTTTTATTTAATCCTTCTACCCGTGGTTTGAGATATGAAATATGACTCATTTTTGCTGCATCCGGTATTTTACGCAATCTTACCCTTTAAGTCTTTCATTTCCTTTTCCAGTTCATGCACCCTTTCCAAGAGATAGTTTACTTTCACCTCGTAAGCAAGATTTTTGTCTGCCACCGGTATCGCCTGATTCAGTTTATTTGTCAGCTCAATGAAATTCTCTGCGATTAACTGGATGTTTTTATCCGTAGCATTTTCAATATGGAGCTTCGTACTTATTACATTTCGTTTTATTGCTTCCGTTTCCTTCTCCATATCATCCATTTTCTGTTTCAGGCTAGCCATTTCCTGCTTCAGGCTAGCCATTTCCTGCTTCAGACCAGTCATTTCCTGCTTCTGGTTACCCATTTCCTGTTTCAGGCCATCTATTTCCTGTTTCAGGTTACCTATTTCCTGTTTCAGGTTACCCATTTCCTGTTTCAGGTTACCTATTTCCTGTTTCACGCTGCCCATTTCCTGTTTCAGGTTACCTATTTCCTGTTTCACGCTGCCCATTTCCTGTTTCAGGTTACCTATTTCCTGTTTCACGCTGCCCATTTCCTGTTTCAGGTTACCTATTTCCTGTTTCACGCTGCCCATTTCCTGTTTCAGGTTACCTATTTCCTGTTTCACGCTGCCCATTTCCTGTTTCAGGTTACCTATTTCCTGTTTCACGCTGCCCATTTCCTGTTTCACATCTTTTATTTCCAACAAGATAATGTCCAGTTTCTCATCCATTGTCATTTTTATCCTCCTCCTTTCTTTCCACACCTTTCGGCTGCCCTCGATATTTTATATGAACGATAGCCCTTTCTTCTTTGTACAAAAAGTATAACATACCGCCTATAGAGTGTAAACCCTGCGCAATATAGAAAAACCCTTGATTTTTATGCATCCTGTGCATGAAACATATACCTTTATTACAGATTTTATGCCCTATCAAATATTCTTTGTGCAGCACCCCTACCTGCAATATATCCGCTGGTCCATGCCCACTGCAGATTATAGCCGCCGCACCTGCCGTCCACATCCAGCATTTCCCCCGCCAGGAATACCCCCGGCATTTTGACGGATTCTAATTCATCCGTCACTTCTTTCATATCTATGCCGCCCGCCGTTGCCTGCGCACAATCAAAAGAATTGACAGCCGTTATATGTACCCACAATTTTTTATAAGAATAGAGCAATTTTTTAAGGCGCTCCGTTCCAAGCTTTTTTGCCATTTCCCCCGGTTTATACCCTTCCTCTTTTATCATCATCAAATTTACTTTCTTATTGGCAACGCCAAGCAAAAACTCTTCCAAAGTCTTATTTCCAACCCCTTCTGCCCTTTTGGCGCATAGCTTTTCAAATGCCGGGCCATCGAATTGAGGCAGCAAGTCAATGGAAACCAGTGCATTTTCCCCATTTTTCAACAAATAAGCGGCCTGACGGCTAAATTGGAATACCGGAATACCGGATATCCCATAATCCGTAAACTGTAATTCCCCTTCCTCCTCTTGTATCATTTTCTCCCCTTTCTTCCCGCTATACAAAGCAAGCCTTGCCTGACATCTGACGCCTGCCAATGCTTTTAAAAAACTGTCTTTGCACCTAAGTTGAACCAGCGCCGGAACCGTAGGCATCACATGATGCCCTAACGATTTTGCCAGCGCAAATCCACTGCCGTCCGACCCTGTCCTAGGGGCGGCACACCCGCCGCATGCCAGGACGACTGCATCGTAAGTTTTTTTCTTCTCCCCTTCCAATGTCAGGATTGTAAACCTTCCCCCGCCATTTTGTTTTATCCCTTTTACTTCTGTCGAAAGTTCCGACTTCCCACCGCTTCTTTCCACTTCCAGCCGCAGTACATCCAATACGGTAGATGCCTGTTCCGACCAGGGGTATAAATATCCCCCTTTATCCCTTACAAGCATTCCTGCCCCGGTAAAAAAGGCTACGGCATCTTCTACCGAAAATTGATGAAAATATTTTTCTAATTTTTCCTTATCTCCATAATAATATTCCACACTAAAATCCCGGTTGGAAAAGTTACATTTTCCATTTCCCGTAGATAAGATTTTCTTCCCTACTCTGTCATTCCTTTCATATATTGTCACTTCCGCGCCAAGCCTGGCCGCTGTGATGGCCGCCATCATTCCTGCCGCTCCTCCGCCAATTACCGCAATTTTCCCCACAGTTTCCACCTATCCTGCCCTTCCGTATTTTGTTTTCATCTTACCATAACCTAAAACTTATTGACAACTTAAATTAAGAGTGGGCTTTTCCACCTTGTAAAAAGCCTACGGTTCTCCGTTGATTTATACCCTTCCGGAAAAATATTTTTATATAGTTGTACATGCTGTTTTTCAAAGCAGACTTCCTAATTTAAGAAATAACTCCTATTGAATATCTTCCAAAATATGCTATGATAGACATGGCTATATTATTAAGAAAAGAGCTGCCAAAAGCGGTTTTTCTCTGAATATACAACCGATGGCAGCATGGAGGTTTATCATGAAAAAGAAATACCGGAATTTAAAACAAAAAATCATTTTCTATGTAATGTCCGTTTCCATCCTGATTACAATTCTTATTACAGCTATTATGTCTAACGGCAGCGCGTATTCAACCGATGCTATTCTGTTAGACAACGTGAGGCTTATGGCAAGAGTTGCCGCCCAAAGTATCAGCTCTAACCTTCACTTGCTCACCGAAAGGGTAGCAAATATTTCAAGAGAAGCTGTTTTTCTTGATGATACCGTTCCCATTTCGGATAAGCAGGAACGCTTCCATGAAATAGAAGAAGAAATTGAGTTTGTCTGGTTATCCGCTTATGATACAGCCGGCAGCAAGCTTTATGGGGATGATTCCGCCCCTGCCTCCATTGCGGATACCAAATATTATTCCTTGCTTACGCAAACCGGAAACATCGTTATCGGTGAGCCTTATTACGAGAATAACCTTTCTCAGCTCTGTATCGGAACTCCGCTAAAAGATGAAGACGGAAACGCCAAAGGCTACCTTATAGGAAGTTATAAATACGATATACTCAACGATGTAGTCAGCCAATTGGTTCTTGGCAATACCGGAACTGCCTGCATCCTGAATGAAGACGGGGATATTATCGGTGACCAGGATTTACAGAATGTAATTGACCAAAAAAACATTTATGAACTATATCCGTCTTCTGCCAATACAAAAATCTTTGATAAAATTACTTCATTTCAAATCGGTTCCGTTGAAATGAAACTTGGTTCTTTGCACCATTATACAGGTTATGCACCTATTCCCGGAACTAACTGGGCCTTATTTATCCATGCGCCAAAATATGAGTTTATGAACATTACCGTTTATGCTCTCCTTTTGTCCATTATACTTTCCATTCTGTTTTTACTTACGGCTGCCGCTATCATGGTTCCTGTTTCCCGGAAAATTGCCAATCCGTTAGCCGCCGCCACCAAACGGTTGCAGGCTTTGGCTGACGGGAACTTAAGCGATAAAGTAGCCCGGTCTAATAGCAATGATGAAACAGGCATATTGACAGATGCACTCTCTAAAACCATCGACAGCCTGAAAAAATACATACAAGATATTGAATCCTGCCTAAGTACACTATCTTCCGGCGATTACACCGTTGAAATCCCTGATGATTTCCGTGGTGACTTTGTTTCCATACGGGATTCCCTTGGCAACATTACCGTTGCCCTGAACCGTACTATGATGCAGATGAACCATTCTTCCGCAGAAGTATCGAATTGTGCAAAACAGCTTATGGACGGTTCGCGGGCACAGACTTCGCTTCTCCAGGATATGGAAGAAAATATGGAAGCCATAACTTTAGCGATTGAAAAAAATAAGAGCAATGTCCTTCAGATTGAGCAATGCGCCCAAATGGCCGGCCAGAAGACTACACAAGGCAGCGGCTACATGCAAAATATGCTGGATGCCATGTCACAGATTCATTCTTCTGTAGAAGAAATATCCAAAGTCAGCCTGCTCATCGAAAATATTTCCAAGCAGACAAACCTGTTGTCCTTAAATGCTTCCGTAGAAGCCGCAAGGGCAGGGGAAGCCGGACGGGGATTTGCCGTAGTTGCCGGGGAAATCAACCATCTTTCCAACCAAACGGCAGATGCGTTGCAGCAGACAGGAAACCTAATTGCCCATTCTTCCGAAAAAATAGAAGCCGGGTTGAAAACTGCCAACCAGACAGCGCAGACTTTTGAAGAAATTGCTGCTTTGACAGGTCAATACCGTGAAATCTCCAGCCAGCTTTCCAACACGGTCAAAGAACAGACGGATGCTGTCTCTTTTGCCAACGATAAGCTTCATGCTATCCAGGATATTGCAGGCAAAAATGACCAAATGGCTGCCGAATCCCTTGCTCAAGCAGAAAACCTGAGGGCATATGTCACACAGGTAAAAATCAAAGACCAGTTTTAAAATCAGATAATAGTACAACTCTTATATTTCTCTAAATGAATCCGGATGTCAAAGCTTCTGCCAAGCAGGCTTTGGCACCCGGATCCTAAAAGGGCATCTGCCCCATCCAGCCTTTCGTTCTTTTCCGCTCTTTCTTTAACTGGAATAAGATTCCAGAAAATTATAAAGTTCCTCCTCTGTAGCAATATATTTATTTTGTATAATTTCCTGTTTCAACGTATCCGGTAAGGAATCCAATGCAATGTTGGTATTCATATACACCGTCTTTAAATCATCACAATATACAACTACATAATTCTTTTCATTTACAAGATAAAAGCTGGTACATAACTCTTTAAAAATGTAGCTTTTACGCACTACTACCCTCTCTTTGGAAAAAGTAACAACCTCCGCGCTGACAAACCCCAATTCCTGATCTTTTAATGAAGGCGACTGCTGGTACAGCTCCATTTCCTTTATGAACTGCTGCCGGTTCATCCCTATATATTTGTCCGGCACTTTCCACTTCGTTTCCACAGAAGTATCTTTTTTCAAATCCACTTCTTCTATTATATACTGGGTATCCGCGTTAATTACCTGTTCTTCCCCCAATGCCGTAGGGATAATCTGAGGCGCATCGCTTGCGGCAGCATTTTTTTCTTCCCTCTCTATCTGGCTGAATTTCCCCGGATAAAATTCCTCCTGCAATTTCATATGGGAATAAAAACCCAATGCGTACATCCCCATAGGAATTACAAAAAAAAGACTGATACGTTTTCCAAATTTCATAGCAATTTCTCCTTTGTAAACAGTATCAGCCAAATTTTACAATATTATTCGCCGCTTTTACCGGCTTTATTATACTTACCTACATCAAATGTATTTTTTCTGCCAAGGCAATTACAATCCTTCCGCCAGGCATATCTTCCAGTTCATCTTCACGGATACCCTTTAGTACAATCATCAGCACAAAATAGATAAACGCACAAACAACAAAACAAACAAGAAAGGTTGCCGTATTCCCTGCCCATGCCAACATCATTTTGTTAAGCAGCATCCCGACCAGCCCGGAAAGCCCTGCCGCAATTCCGGTTACACCAAAACTTCGTATCCAATCCGGGGAAAACTGCATATACCGTACTGCCCCTATTACCCCTGCTATACAAACTACCAGCCAGAATACAAGCAAACCCAAAGCTACGGCAATTATCCCTAAACGTGTAGTGCTGACTAAAATGAAAAGAAAAATCAAGTGAATCACAAACGCTGCCAATCCACCCAGTATGACTACCCTTATCTTCCTTATCCTCTGCATCAATGACATCAAAAAATATGCAAAAGCAAAAAGCACAATAACTCCTGAACCGGACTGCAGAAGCTTGGCTGCCGTATTCACATCCCCAGTAAACAGCATTCCTGTCATAGGCTTTGCCAACACAGCCGTCCATACTGCAAAGGGAATGGATAAAATAGCAAGATTATGGCTTACACTCCCTATCCGGTATTTTACCTCCCCATATTCCTGCTTATCGTACATCTGGGCAATCTTCGGTATCCCGGAAACAGCCGCCATCGTACAGACAATCGCCAGAATCCCCACGATTACGCTATACTTCCCATAATATATCCCCCAATGGGCCAATCGAATGCTGCCTCTTTCCTGCTTATTCATCGCATAATTAAAAACCCTCTGATCCACCAGATAATTCATATTGTAAAGTAAAGCGCAAAGGATATAGGGCAATGCCGTAGAAAGGAACATGGAAATAATCTGTGCATTGGATTCCACATACTTGGCACTGTCCCCCATTAACTGTTGTTTAAAGGTTCCTGCATAAACCAGCTTAATAAGCAATAAGTGAAGCACCCCTATCCCGCAGGCAATGGACACGCCCATAGCAGCCCCCATAGCGCCATAGGCAGCCGCATATTCCGAATCGCGGAGCAAGGCAGCCACTTTTTCACCATATGTAAAGAAGGCTTTTGCCAAAAGAAGGCTCGCCAAAAGCATAATAAATTTTTCCAAAAGTCTGGAATGCACCGTAGGAGTCATGGCTCCCATCCCTTGTAAATATCCCCTCATCACCCCTAAAATCCCTGACAGTAAAATTGCCGGGGCAACTGCTGCAATAGCGAGATACCCTCTATATTCCAGTGTAAATGTCCGGGCGATAAATTCTGAAAAGAAAAAAACAAATAGCGTTGCCAGTACGCTGAATAACAACGTAAAAAACAGAGCGCTTCTATACACTCTTCTGGCACTTTTATACATATCCCTCTTTACCCTATATTTTACCAAAATTGCCACAGCCCTTGAAATCCCATAGCAAAGCACCGTACTAATCAATGCAAATATTTCCATACTTGGGGCAAAAAAGCCAAGCCCTTTATCCCCTATAATACGGATAAGAGGAATGCGGATTACCAATCCTATCAAATAGGCAATCAATCCGGCTCCCAGCATCCATTCCCTTCTTCTTCCCCTGCCCGTTTTCGTCACTTTCATCTTCTGCTTCATATTTTAACGTTCCCCGTCCTTATTTCTCTCTAGTAATCCCCAACTCCTCCAAAATGTTCCTCTGCTTTTCTTCCATCAACAATGCATCGGATTCCTCCATATGGTCATAACCGCACAAATGGAGCATACTATGGGTTACCAGAAAAGCAAATTCCCTTAGCTGGCTATGCCCATAATTTTCTGCCTGTTCCGCCACCTTGTCCACTGACAGGATAATATCACCCAACACCAGTTCCCCGCTGTCCGGATCAAAGCAGTCCGCCTCCGATTCCTCGGCGGAAGAAAAATCCCCGGGCCGGGCAAACTCTATATTCGGAAAAGACAGCACATCCGTCGCCCGGTCAATCTCCCGGTACTGCCTGTTATATTCCCTGATTCCCTCATTACCTGTCAAAAGTACGTTTACCGTCGCCTCATAAGGGCAGCCTTCCCTATCCAGCACCGCTTCCATAAGCTGCACTGCCAGCCTTTCAATATCGAAGGAAAAAACAGTCTTTGTCTCATTTTCTATATATGAAGTCATCCTTATCGTCTATCCCTTTCCAAAACAGTATATTACTTATGCCATTCCCTTATTTATTTCAACCCTTTTTACCGTATCTTCTTCTCTCTTCCCGTCTACGGCTTTCCTTTTCCCTAACTCTGTTCTGGCTCTTTTCTACTGCTTTTTCATAATCCTCATATGCCATAACAATTTTCTGTACCAAAGGATGCCTTACCACATCTTTGCTCGTCAAATTGCAAAAAGCAATCCCTTCCAGCCCGCGCAATACCCGGATTGCCACATCCAGCCCGGATTTCACTCCGGGCGCCAAGTCTTTCTGGGAACCGTCCCCTGTCACGATTACTTTGGAGCCAAAACCGATGCGGGTCAAAAACATCTTCATCTGCGCCGGTGTCGTATTCTGCGCCTCGTCCAGAATAATAAACGCATTATCCAACGTCCGTCCTCTCATATAAGCTAAAGGCGCTACTTCTATCAACCCTTTTTCCATATTCCGCGTAAAACTTTCCGCCCCCATAATCTGATAAAGGGCATCATATAACGGCCTTAAATACGGGTCCACCTTGCTCTGTAAATCGCCGGGCAAAAAGCCCAGTTTTTCCCCTGCCTCAATCGCAGGCCTCGTCAATATAATCCGGCCAACCTCTTCGTTTTTGAAAGCGGTAATTGCCATGGCCATGGCAAGGTATGTTTTCCCTGTACCCGCAGGCCCAAGGCCGAATACAATCATATGCTTCCTCATCGCATCCACATACTCTTTCTGCCCAAGAGTTTTAGGTTTCACCGGTTTCCCCGTCACCGTATGGCATATACACTCTTTGTCTATTTCAATCAGTACGTCCTCTTTGTCTTCCATCTCCATCATAATCGCATAATCCACATTTTGTTCCAGGATTGCGTTTCCTTTCTTTGATAACTCTGTCAATTGGCGCACAATATTCTCCGCCCGCCGTACCGCACGTTCTGTTCCGGTAATTTTTACCGCTCCATCCCGGTCAATAATCGTTACTTTTAAGTTATCCTCTATTTTCCGGATATAACTGTCATAGCCGCCGAAAATATTCTGCATATGCTCTGTCGGAACATCAATCCGTCTCTGTGTCCAATCCATCCAAATTTTCCTGCCCTGCTTCCGTTTCTTCCGCCTCTATCTTCGGGGACGCTGCAATGTTCTTTCCGGTCTTTTCCACCACTTGAAGGTCCATATCCATCTGCCAGCTTTTCTGACCCTTATTTATTGTAACATTTTTTTTAATTATTTGTACCCCTTTTTCTTCCAAACTTGCAATATATTTTATTAATTTTTCAGAAAATATTATTTTTACTTCTTCCTTTGTATAAATATTATCGGTAACGATATATTCACGATTCACGCTATTCCCATAATAAAGGGGAAGGTAAAAATTTTTCAAAAGTTTTACCTGTTTTTTGTCCGTTACCGTATCAAAATTTTCATATTTTATTTTTCCCAAGCGAAGGATAAAATCTTTATCCATAACTGCCAGCACTACCTCTTTCTTTTCCTCTCCCGTATACTCCTTCTTCTCATAATGCAGCGGCAATTCCTCCCGCTGTCTTAATTGTCTGCGGATAAAAACATCGGCATCCGCATCATAATACTGGTAAAATTTTACTGTGGAATCTTCATTATAGACCGGCACGCTGCCAGAAACCAGAATATCCCCCTTTTTTACCTCCGTGCCTACGCCAACTTGAGGAACCCCCTTTCTTGTCACCATACTTACAATAACGCCATCTTCCTCCGCTACCAAATCCGACCCATATGGATTCTTTCCAAACTCTTCCTGCGTTTCCCCTTTTTCTTCCTCCCCTTCCCTTTCGGTACTCATTTCCACTTCATTTTCCCTTATCTGGATTTCCAATCTGGTTCCATCGATTTTTGCCGATGTCCATGTCACAATCCCAAAATCCTGCCGTATCCTTTTCTCCAACTCCTCTATATTCAGCTTATTCCTTTTCATCCCCACATAAATATCGTTTTCCCTTAAAAAATCCATAAAAATATCTTCGGAAATGGAATAGTTACCGGAAATGTCCACCGCCCAAATAAAAGTTGACATCCACATCCAGAAAGCCAGGCTCCCAATCAAACCTATCAGGAAAATTTTTCTCCTTTTCATCTTTGGCACAAAAAAAGGCAGTCCACATCGCTTTTGTATGGCTACCTTAGTTCCTGTTTTCTTCACAATCCCCTTCAGCTTCCGAAACCCGCTAACGGTGATGCACATCGTATAATACTCTCCGCAGTTTTCAATATTCCAAAGAAGGATATCGTGATTGCTGCACAAATTCATAAACCGTTCCGGGGAATACCCCCATACCCTAATGCAGACATAGCCTTTTAAATACTGTATAAATTGAAGCATACCTTATCCCCTTTACTACTCCCTCACATAAACGCACACAATATCTTACAGACGGCGGACAGCAAATAACAGCCGCACTATCCGTTATGGTAGCGGACACATTCGATACATCCCGTAATTTTCATATCTTCATTGGTGTAGTAATCAATGGACATCCTTTTGCCGATAATGCTGATTTGGCAAGTCTTTCCCTGCAGCACTATCGCCTCCGGCGAATATTCCAGTATCCCCTTATAATTTTCCACAAAGGCATCCTTGTTCCCCGTCACGGTCACAATAGAAGCCCCCAGCATGGAATCTTTCGGAAGTTTCAAGGATTCCACGATAATTTCTTTCCTTCGTTCCAGTTTTTGTTTTCCGGTTAATTTCCTGTTCTTCATCATGGAATAATATATGTTCCAACTTATCAAAAAATACTGCCTTTATCCTCTAATCTCGTATAGCAACTGTTATCCTTCCCTGTCTTCACTTATCATTTGTAATATGATTTCTTATTAACATGCCTAAGTGTAAAAAACCCCATAGCATGATTACAGGCAGAACACGGAAATGTTCTGCCTGTAATGTTTACCATATAGGAAAATCCTTCGTCAGAAGAACGTAAATTGAAAGTGTCGAAGACACTTTTTTACAAATACCTTTTAGCTGTTTCTTCTGCCAAATGAAACTTTTCTTGTATTTTATTCAGAATAATACTATCTGCAATTTGTAAATCCTTCAATGCTGATACCATAGCTATTATTCCTTCCTGTCTTCCCTTCTCAAACCCTTTCTCCTCTACACCCTTACTCAAATTGCACATAAGCGACACCTCACTCTCCAACGTCTGAGCCATTTTAATATGAAAATCATCCTCCAATATCTGGCATTTATCCTCCGAGTCTTTTTCTGTGGAAAGAAGTACATTCAGCAATTTCAACAAATCTATATTAGAGTCTTCCTCTCTCCCAAGGCAAATCATAACAGCCGCCATTAAATCGTAATCCGCTTTTCGTTCTTTTACATTGCCCACCAGATTTTCTTCCACAATATAATAGCGGGTAATACTATTCTCACGGTTCTTTGGCGGATTCATGCAAATCCATATGCTGTATACCTTTTTAACATTCTCATAGCGGGAACTTGTAAACTCCGTTCCATATTGGGCAGAAATCATACGGCTACAATAATAAATTCCCCTCTTTATCAATGGATACCCCGGATAAAAATCATTCTTGGCTTCAATATTGATAATCAAGCGAATCAATTCCCCGGATACAGGGGCTACGGCAAGAAACCGGATATCATAAGTAACTGTTCCCTCTGTCAAAGATACATCTTCATTTCCAGCCCCATGTATCATAGAAACGTGGTTAGACTCATCCGGGATAACTGCTACTTCACTTATCTGAGGCATCCCCTCTATATATTTCTCCGCAATCTCATTTACATCACAATCACGATATTCTTCCAGACAGTTTTTCATAATCCACGCTAAAATAATCTTTTCTTGTTTATATTTTATCATATTCCATCTTGGCAAACTACCCTTATTTTACCCCTTCCGGAAAACCACCATCATAATTCCACAAAGACACTAATTAGGCAAAGCGCCTAAGAGCTAACGTCAAAACCCCATGAAAGCCACAAACTCTCATGGGGTTAAAAACACAATTTTTATTCGCTTCTATTTCCAAGACCTTTCTTTCGCCCTCACTTGTGGTACGGTTCCCCACAAATGATACGGTAGCCGCGGTAAATCTGTTCTGCCAGCAGGATACGCATAAGTTGATGAGGGAATGTCATATCCGAAAAGCTAAGTTTTTCGTCTGCCCTCTCCAATACTTTTCCATGCAGCCCCAACGAGCCTCCGATAATAAACTGGATATGGCTTTTCCCATATGTCGCCAGTTTTTCCAATTTCCTCGCAAAAGCGACGGAATCCGCTCTCTTTCCTTGTATTGCAAGGGCGATTACATAGGAATCCTCTTTAATATTCTTTAAGATACGCTGCCCTTCCTTCTCCTTTATCTGATTTTCCGACGCCTCCCCTGCCTTATCCGGGGTTTTCTCATCCTCTACCTCTATCACCTCGAAGCGGCAGTATTTCCCGAGCCTTTTTCCAAACTCCGCCATCGCTTCCCGGTAAAAATCCTCTTTTATCTTCCCTACGGCAATGATTGTAATTCTCATGCTTCGCCCTTTTCCTGCTCAAAAACCGCAGGATAATAATCATCTATAAAAGAATCCAGAAACCCTTCATCCAAATTCATAAATTGACGGCAAATCATGTCCTTCATTTTATCTGTACGTTTAAAATATTTCACTTCTTCCGCCAGCTCCTCCTCTGCAAAAAGCCCATCGTCCACTTTTGCCGCAGTCATATTTTCCATACACCAGTTTCTGATTTCCTTTGTCAGGCTGCTTTCCGATTCTGCCTTTTTCTCCAAAGATTTTGAAGATTTTATGGAAAGGATGCCCATTACAAAGAACAAGGCAAACAATACACCCATAACAATACAAACCATATATTTATTCAACATGACCGCCGGAAGGCGGATAATGTCTGCAAATATCAACCCTACGGCAACTAGCCCGATACCGCCGACCATCATCAGCATATAGCCGGAAGACCGGTTTTCTTCCGCCTGCTTTGCACTGTCCTGATAACCCCCTTTATATTCTGCCTTCTTTCCATAAGCCTGGCTTACTTCCTGCCCGTGGCCGCTTTCTGCTTCATCCTCCGGATTGTCTGCTGCTTCCATAACGCCCATTGCTTCCCCTGCTTCTTTGGACTCCTGCTGCAGAAACACTCTCGTTGCCATAGCTGCTTTCTGCCGCTCTTCATCGCTTACATACAGCTCATATACCCCTTCTTTTTCATCCTCCGATATACTCACTGTTTTTAACTTATTATATGTAAGGAATTTTTCCAGCTTTTCCATCTGCTCCTTATCGCCGAAAATCAACGGGTTGCTTTTCGTTTCTTCCAGCGATTCCACTAAAGGGCTGCCGCAATCCACACAAACTTCCATTCCTTCCACATATTCATTCCTGCATTTTGGACACCAAGGCATCTTTTTCCCTCCCGGATTGTTTATTTTGCTGCGGATATCATACCATCCACGCCATGATTCTTGTTGGCTTTTTCTGCCATCCATTGATAGTTGTCCGGTTCGGTCAATTGGACAATTACCGGATACTGCCCTTTGTCATCCTTTTCGCCCATAGGCTGCCAAACCCCATCTTTTGCCGTACCGCTCCATTCTTTTGTATTGTGGTCGCTGTAGTAATTGGTGATATAAATCTCCCCATGATAAAGGCCGTTTTTGAAATTCCCTATAAAATTACGGTTATAGCCTACATAAGGTTCCAGATTTTCATCAATGAAATCATAATGTTCCGCACCATCCCCGTTCGGCAAATCATTCGCCCATGTTCCCGAATAACTATGCTGTAAATAAATGCTGTCTTTGGCTTTTGCATTCTGGTCATATACATAGTATTTTATCCACATGCCGTTGCCGCTTCTGACACCATTTTTCCACTCTCCATAATAATACTGATTATCCGTATACATTGCAAGCCCTTTACCGTTAGGGCGCTTGTTTTCATCCGTATCGCCGAAATAATAATATTTCGTCGTACCGCTCAGTTTTTCGGATGCCGCGCGGTATCTTGGCAAATATGCCAGGTCTTCCACTGCTTCCATATTGCCCGCTTCCCAATAGCCTTTCATTTCGGACATCTGCCTGGGAAGGTCAATCTCTACTACAGCAAGGTTTTCCCCCGCTTCTTTCTGCCACTTAGCCGTTGTTTTCTCTTCTTCGCCGGATACCTGTTTTCCGGCCTCCTCTTCCATAATCGTTTCTTCCGGAGTATTTTCTTCTTCCCCCACTACTACAGCCGACTCTTCATTTTCCGTCATCTGGGATGGTTCCGGTTCTTTAGGCTCCTCTTCCCTTGCTTCGTCCGGTTCCTCCTCCTTTGCTTCCGGCTCCTTTGTTTCATCTTCCTTTTTGGTTATATCGGAAGCCGTAACGTTTTGTTCCTGAGACGCATTGGCATATTCCATAATATCTTCCTGCAGCATACTGCTCGTATCCTGGCTGTTCCTTTTATTAAGTGCATGGATAACTACACTGATGCCGCAAATAATCAAAATCAGCACAACTGCAATGCCAAGAGTCAGTAATTTTGCTTTATTATTTTCCTTCATATTTATCACTTCCTCATTTCCGTACTTTTTCCATTCCAATTGGTGTCCACATACAACCTGGCTTCTGCTATAGATGCCCGCAATATATGCTATCCATTGCCATTACCCGCAATAGTCAAAGCATGTCCTGTTGCACGTAACACTTTTTACATATCCCGCCGCTTCCACATGTGCCGGATGCTTCTGGTAGGCATCCAAAGCTTCTGCCGAATCAAACGTGGAAATCAACCCAATCTTCTTATTGCTGGACGGAAGGCCGTCAATCACTACTTTCAATGAAACGACACCCTCCACTTTGTCTTTTACAGCCTCCAGCTTATCTTTGATTGCCTGTGCCGCCTCTTCTCTCTCTTTCCCGTTTAATTCTTCTTTTAAATCCCACAACACGATGTGATACACCATAATCTATCCCTCCATCAATTCATTATTCCGCTTTTATTATACCATGCCTTTTGGACATGCTCCTTCTAGTGGATACACACGATCCGGTTGGAAATTTGCCCGGCTTTTCATCGGGCGCGGACCGGTGCAGGTATAATGTCTATTGACATTATACCATGTCGTATGTTAATTAAAAGATATAAATTTTATTAATGTTTTCTTAACCTTTTGTAGCCAAAAAGCAGCCGTCCGGTTTTTCCCAAAACCAACGGCTGCCTTTTATTAAGCATATATTAGGAGAACCGGCCTTTTGCCTACCTGTTTTTCAAATATTCATCAATGCCTTTCGCTCCAGCCTTTCCGGCACCCATAGCAAGGATAACTGTCGCTGCCCCTGTTACAGCGTCGCCTCCGGCATATACGCCCTCTTTCGTCGTTTTTCCAAACTCTTCATCCGCCACAATACACTTCCATTTATTTGTCTCCAAGCCGCTCGTGGTAGAAGAAATCAACGGATTAGGAGATGTCCCCAAAGACATAATCACGGTATCAACCTCAATGACAAATTCCGAATCAGGCTTTACTACTGGTCTTCTTCTTCCGGACTCATCCGGCTCCCCCAGTTCCATCTTGACACATTTCATGCCACATACCCAACCGTTTTCATCTGCAAGAATCTCCACCGGATTGGTCAGAAGGTCAAAAATAATCCCTTCCTCTTTTGCATGGTGTACTTCTTCTACCCTTGCCGGCAGCTCCTCTTCGCTTCTTCTGTAAACAATATGCACTTCTGCCCCAAGGCGGAGCGCCGTCCTAGCGGCATCCATCGCCACATTGCCGCCGCCTACCACCGCCACTTTTTTTCCACGCATAATAGGCGTAGCCGCGTTCTCATCAAAGGCTTTCATCAAGTTGCTTCTGGTCAAATATTCATTGGCGGAAAACACGCCGTTTGCTTGTTCCCCGGGTATCCCCATAAACTTGGGCAGCCCGGCGCCGGAACCGATAAACACCGCATCAAAGCCTTCTTCTTCCATCAACTCGTCAATCGTTACCGATTTGCCCACAACCACATTCGTCTCTATTTTTACACCTAAAGATTTAACGTTCTCAATTTCCTTGGCAACTACCTCTTCTTTTGGAAGACGAAATTCCGGAATCCCATATACCAGTACACCGCCTGCTTCATGCAATGCTTCAAAAATGGTTACTTCATAGCCCATCTTTGCCAAATCGCCTGCACAAGTAAGCCCTGCCGGCCCCGATCCAATCACCGCTACCTTTTTTCCGTTCATTTCTTTTGCCCCGGCAGGTTTTATCCCGTTTTCCCTTGCCCAATCTGCAGCAAAACGTTCCAGTTTTCCGATAGAAACCGGTTCCCCTTTGATGCCTCTGATGCACTTTCCTTCACATTGGCTTTCCTGAGGGCAGACCCGGCCGCAGACTGCAGGAAGGGCGCTCGATTCGCTAATGACCTGATATGCCGCCTCAATATCCCCCTCTTTTACTTTTTCAATAAAACCGGGAATATTAATCGCTACAGGGCAGCCTTTTATACATTGTGCATTTTTACAGTTGATACACCGGTTTGCCTCTTCCATTGCTTCTTCTTTATTATATCCAAGGCACACTTCCTCAAAATTGGCCGCGCGCACTTTTGCATCCTGTTCACGTACAGGTACCTTCTTTAATACGTCCATCATATCCTCCGTTCTCATCGCCTTATATCATATATGTAACATCTGCGTTGCAATTAAGCTTTGCTGCTTCCCCCACTGCTATCAGGCATCCTTCTCTTTCATCCGCAATTGCCGCACCCTCCATGATGGGTATCTCCTTCTTCCTCCCTCAAAGCAGCTCTGCCTTCTGCCGTTTTGTACATCTGCTGACGTTTCATCGCCTGGTCGAAATCCACTTTATGACCGTCAAACTCCGGACCATCCACACAGGCAAACTTCACTTCCCCGTCAACCGTTACACGGCAGGCGCCACACATCCCGGTACCGTCTACCATAATCGGGTTCAAACTAACAACCGTTGGTATCCCTAATTCCTTCGTCATCTTGCAGACAAATTTCATCATAATCATAGGCCCGATTGCCACACATACATCATAGCGCTTCCCTTCATCCACCAAATCTTTTATTGTCTGCGTCACCATACCGCTCCGCCCATAGGACCCGTCATCGGTGGTTACATAAAGGTTGCCCGATACCGCTTCCATTTCTTTTTCAAGAATCAGCAAATCTTTCGTCTTCGCCCCAACGATAACATCTGCATCCACGCCTTTTTCCTTCAGCCATTTTACCTGAGGATAAACCGGCGCCGTACCTACACCGCCAGCTACAAAAAGAATGCTCTTTTTCTTAAGCTCCTCTACCGGTTCGTGTACAAACTCGGAAGCACAACCCAAAGGGCCGACAAAATCCTGAAAAGAATCCCCGTCCTTCAGCCCTGCCATCCGCTTTGTTCCGGCCCCTACTATCTGGAATACAATCGTAACCGTTCCTTTTTCCCTGTCATAATCACAGATTGTCAAAGGAATCCTCTCCCCGCCTTCATCTGTCCTTACAATAATAAACTGCCCCGGCTCACAGCGCTTTGCAATACGCTTTGCTTCTACCACCATCAAATATATATTCGCCGCCAATTCCCTTGCCTCTAAAATCTTATACATCTTATCCCTCCTATATGATTCCTATTGCCTAAACAGCGAAAAAGCAAATTCCTCATTACTTTCCTGCAAAAATCTATCCTTAATCATACTGGAAAACCAAAAAAAACGCAACTCCTTTTACGAAACTCCGCATCTTCAAATATCTACCAGCACAATCTTCCCTGTTTCATCGTATGTAACTCTGCAAGCTGCCCCGCTTTGGATATTAACACCGTAAATCCGCTCCGTCCTTGTCTGTATTCCGGTAGCGTCTTCATAATATTCATATATGATATAATAATCCCCATTTTCCCCAATACGCATAACCGAATTTAGCTTATAGACATTACGACCGCTCATCCCCCGCATATTGCCCTGATCGTCCAAAAGCACATCCGCATGGATTAACGCCTGAATCACATTGGAAATTGCCATATCCACGGTGATTTCCGTATGTAATGTCAATTTATAAGTGCGCATAGTAATTTCGCTGGCCACTCCTTCTTCGCTTATGGCTACAAATTTATACACCGATTTACCTAGAGGCATAGGAATTGCGGAAGTATATAAGGTACTGTCCGCCGTAGGATCCGTGCTGTCCGTTGTGTAATAAATATTACAGTTCTCCGGCGCCTGTGCTTCTATCACATATGGCTCGTAATAATCCCCGCTATAGACGGATACCTCCGGCGCCGCAGGTATAAGCACATCAATCCGGTAAGTATTGGACACAATATCGCTTTTTACCCCGTAATCATTGATAAAACATGCTTTAACGGTATATTCCCCTGTTTCCAGAAAAATAGGCGCCGTATAAATCTCGCTCTTTTCATCCGGCGTACTTCCGTCCAATGTATAATAAATCTTCCCTGAAGTATTGGCGCTTAACTTCAAAGGTAGCACTTCTTCATAATTCCCTTCCACAAAACTAAATTCCGGCGGTTTTGCAATAAACTGCTGGAATAAGTTGACTACCGCTTCATTGGTACAATCCGACAGCAATTCATGGATGGCCTGATAATCCTCCATTTTGCTGTAAATAGATATCACTTTATCATAAGCGCTTTCCACTTCCGCTTCCGAATACCGTTCTTCCGCCTCTACGATTTCTATCAAAGTATCGATAGCCAGTTCATATTTTTCTTGTATATAATAGTAATCCGCCATCAAAAAAAGGATTTCCCCATTTTCCCCATCCAAGGTGCGGGCCTTTTCCAAATAAATGATGGCTTGGGTATACTGCCCTCCCTGGGCGCATTCTTTTGCCTTGCCAATTTGGTAAGACAGCGAATAATTCCTGTGCCAATATACCCCTGCTATCCCTATGGAAGCAGCAAAAATACAAAAAACGATAGCCGCCGCCATCCATAAATTCCTTCTTCTTGCTTTATGCGGCATACTTTTTTGTTTCTTTATACGTTCCTTATCCTTCCCCTTTTCTTCTAGCTCCGGCATTTCTTCCTGTGCCAATTCCACAAGAAGGGTGGATAATGTCTCATTCATCTCTTCTTCAATTTCAGGCTCAAAATCCGGCACTATCCGAAATTCTTCCCCGCAATTGTCGCAATATAAATGGCCTTCCGTCCATTCATATCCGCATTTTGGACATTTCATAAATGAATCCCTTTCTATATCTATGGCTGGCATCTATGTCTTACTTTATGGATTCCACACAGTTATTCATCAACATCGCTATCGTCATAGGGCCGACCCCTCCCGGAACAGGCGTTATCGCGCTGCATATCGGTGCCACATCGTCGTAGTCCACGTCGCCGCAAAGCTTATTCTCCGCATTCCGGTGAATCCCTACGTCAATGACTACTGCCCCTTCTTTCACATACTCTTTCGTTATCATTTTCGGTCTGCCTACCGCAACCACCAAAATGTCCGCCCTTCTCGTCACATCCTTTAAATCCTTTGTCTTGGAATGTGCCACTGTCACGGTGGCATTCTCACGCAGAAGCAATAAAGCCATTGGCTTCCCAACAATATTACTTCTTCCTACTACCACACATTCCTTTCCGGCAATCTCAATGCCGGAACGTTTCAATAACTGGATAATCCCGGCCGGCGTACAAGACACAAATCCCGGCTGCCCGATGCATAAAGCCCCTACGCTCTGGGGATGGAAACCGTCCACATCTTTTTCAGGGCGGATAGCCTTAATTATCTTATCCTCTTCGATATGGGAAGGCAACGGCAACTGTACCAGAATACCATTTACATCTTCCCTATTGTTCAATTCTCCAATTAAAGCAAGCAGCTCTTCCTCTGTGGTCTTTTCCTCCAGCTCATAGGAAAGGGATCGGATGCCAATATAGGCACATGCTTTCTTCTTATTCCCTACATATACGCTGGATGCCGGGTCCGATCCCACTTGTATGACAGCAAGGGTCACTTGCCTGCCCTCCGCTTCCATAACCGCCACCTTTTCTTTCAATTCCTCTTTTATCTGCGCCGAAATGGCTTTCCCATCTATTATATTCGCCATAAAAACCACCTCTTTCTTTCCTGCTGCTGCCTGGCTTTTTCCATTTTCCTAAAATAATCCGGTAATTACCCCGTCTTTATCCACATCAATGCGCAATGCGGCAGGCTCCTTGGGCAGACCAGGCATTGTCATGACCGCCCCTGTCAATACTACTACAAACCCTGCCCCTGCAGAAACGTAAACTTCCCTCACACTCATGGCAAACCCTTCCGGCCTCCCCAAAAGCTCCGGATTGTCCGATAAAGAATATTGAGTTTTTGCCATACATACCGGAAGCGCCCCAAAACCAAGGGCCTCCAGCTGCTTCAGCTGCTTTTCCGCCGCCGGGCTATAATTAACTTCCCCCGCGCCGTAAATTTCCTTTGCCACCGCCTCTATCTTTTCTTTCAATGAAAGGCTGTCTTCATACAATACATGGAAACTGCTCTCTTTCTTTTCCAACGTTTCTAACACTTTTTCCGCCAGGGCGATACCGCCTTCCCCGCCTTTTTCCCACACATCGGAAACTGCAACTTCACAGCCTTTTTCTTTGCAGAAAGCCTTCACAAAATCCAGTTCCGCTTTGGTATCCGTTAAAAAAGAATTTAAGGTGACTACCACAGGTACGCCATACTTTTGCAAATTCTCTATATGTTTTTCCAAATTGACAATCCCTTTTTCCAAAGCGGTTAGGTTTTCTTCCTCCAAGCCCTTCTTCGGTATGCCGCCGTTATATTTTAAAGCCCGTATGGTTGCCACCAAAACGGCAGCATCCGGTTTCAGCCCCCCGATGCGGCATTTTATGTCAAAAAATTTCTCTGCGCCCAAATCAGCTCCGAAACCAGCCTCGGTAACGACATAATCCGCCATCTTCAAAGCTGCCTTTGTGGCCCTGATTGAATTGCACCCGTGGGCAATATTGGCGAAAGGCCCTCCATGCACTAACACTGGCGTATGCTCCAAAGTCTGTATCAGATTCGGCTTCAAAGCATCCTTCAAAAGTGCAGCCATAGCCCCTACCGCCTGCAAATCAGCGGCAGTCACCGGATTCCCCTGGTAATTATATGCCACTACCATTTTGCCCAAACGTTCTTTCATATCTTCCATATCGTCTGATAAGCAAAGCACTGCCATAATCTCCGATGCCACGGTTATCACAAAATGGTCTTCCCTTACCGTTCCGTCCATCTTATTGCCAAGCCCCACTACCACATTGCGCAATACCCTGTCATTCATATCCAGACATCGCTTCCATACGACTTGCCTCGTATCAATACCTAATGCATTCCCCTGCTGGATATGGTTATCCAACATAGCCGCCAACAAATTATTAGCGGATGTAATCGCATGGAAATCCCCTGTAAAATGCAAGTTCAAGTCTTCCATAGGCACTGCCTGAGCATAACCGCCCCCTGCCGCGCCTCCTTTGATTCCGAAGCAAGGGCCAAGGGAAGGCTCCCGCAAAGCAATCACCGCTTTCTTGCCCAGCTTGCCGAAGGCCTGGCCCAATCCCACGCTGGTTGTGGTTTTGCCCTCCCCTGCGGGAGTCGGGTTGATAGCGGTCACAAGAATCAGTTTTCCATCCGGGTTATCCCCGATTTTTTTCAAATATCCGTCGGAAATCTTCGCTTTATATTTCCCGTACAACTCCAAATCATCCGCATCGATATGCAGCTTTTTAGCCACTTCCGTAATCGGTTCCATCACTGCTTCCTGTGCAATCTGAATATCTGTTTTCATTCTCAAGCTTATCCCTTTCCTAACATTCTTCCTCAATGAGCCGTTCAAATTCTTCCATGCCCATCAGCACTTTCCTTGGTTTCGTTCCTTCTTCCTCACCTACCACTCCGGCATCGCATAGCTGATCCATAATCCGTGCCGCCCGGTTAAACCCTATCTTAAACACCCTCTGCAGCATACCGATAGAGGCCTTATCTTTTTCAATCACAAATTTACCGGCCTCCGCAAAATACTGGTCTCTGCTGCTTTCTTCGCCGCTTCCCCCTGATGGGGATGCTGCGCTGACCCCGATGGTTTGTATCTTTTCCTGCACATCATCGCTGTATACATTACCGATTGCCTGGTTCTTTAAAAAGTCTACCACATCGAAAACCTCGGAATCGGAAACAAACGCCCCCTGCGTCCTCGCAGGTTTGGGATACCCCTGGGGATAAAAAAGCATATCCCCTTTCCCCAAAAGCTTCTCCGCCCCGTTCATATCCAATATGGTACGGGAATCCACGCCGCTGGACACGGCGAAAGCTACACGGCTTGGCATATTTGCCTTAATCAAACCGGTAATGACATCCACGGAAGGCCTTTGGGTAGCGATAATCAGATGGATTCCTGCCGCCCTTGCCAACTGTGCCAAACGGCAGATAGACTCCTCTACCTCGCCGGGGGCTACCATCATCAAATCCGCCAATTCATCTACAATAATAACAATCTGCGGCATCCTTGCCGGGGCATTTTCCCCCTTTTTCCTCATATCTTCTACTACATTATTATATCCTTTTAAATCCCTTACGTTAAAATCCGCAAACTTCCTATACCGTTCATTCATTTCCGCCACACCCCAGTGAAGGGCTGCTGCCGCTTTTTTCGGGTCTGTGACTACCGGAATAAGCAAATGTGGGATTCCGTTATATACGCTCAACTCTACCACTTTAGGGTCTACCATAATCAGCTTTACATCGTCCGGATGTGCCTTATATAAGATACTCATGATTAACGTATTGATGCATACGGATTTGCCGGAACCTGTAGAACCCGCAATCAACATATGAGGCATTTTGGCAATATCCGCCACTACGGTTTTCCCGCCGATGTCCTTACCTACCGCAAAAGATAAATTAGACGGAAACTCCTGAAATTCTTTGGACTCCAGCAAGTCCCTCAATGGAACCGTAGAATTTTCTTTATTCGGAACTTCAATACCTACCGCCGCTTTTCCCGGTATAGGCGCCTCAATCCGGATATCCGTAGCCGCCAGATTCAGCTTAATGTCATCCGCCAGCCCCACAATCTTGCTGACTTTCACACCTTGTTCCGGCTGCAATTCATATCTGGTAACCGTAGGTCCTTGGCTTATATCCGTAATCATTACTTTTACCCCAAAAGTAGCAAGGGTTTTCTGTAAATGGATTGCCGTCTCCTTCAACTGCATCGCCGAAGTTCCGTTTCCCTTATTTGCCCCCCGTTTCAATAGATTAAGAGGAGGGAACATATATTTTTTCGGTACGGCTTCCTTGTTTTTCTGCAAATCCGTACCTGTATCATTTGACGGTGTGCCGGCCTCTTGCCTTAGGGCATTTCCTTTTTCCGGCGCTTTATCCGTTCCCTGCAAAGCATGGCCGGAAGATAAACCCGCATATGTTCCCGCCGGTTCCGTTCCCCCTTCCGGCAGCCTCGCTTCCGGACGTTTTTTTCCTTCCTTGACCGCAGCCGCCGTTATACCTTCAAGCGCCTCCAGCCCAAGTGCATCCTGATAATCCTGATAAGGTTCCCCTTCCGGTTCCTTTATCTCCGGCTTTGCCGGTATTTCGTTGTCCATCCGCCCGTCCGCGGTAATATGTATCTTATCATATTCGCTGGAATGGAATCCGCCGCTTTTTTCCACAGTGATTTCCACTTCCTGAATCGAATTTTCATCCAAATCGTTTAATATAATTTCATGGATATCGTCCCTGACTGCCGCTTTGGCCGCTTCTTCCGCCGTTATTGCGCCGATATCCTCTTTCTTTTTCTTTTTTTCATCCTTCGACGCCAATGTAGTATCCAACATCACGCCGGAAACCTTCTTGTCCATCCGCAGGATTTTTTCATTTTCTATCTCTTCTTCTTTGATGCGTCTGTCTTCTTCCCGTTTTCTTCGGATTTCAGCCTGCTCCGCCCGCCGCTGCTTTGCACGCTCCCTGCGGACATATGTTTCTTCCCTCGTTCGTTCGTAAACCCTTTGCCCGCCGCTCTTCACTCCTCTGACAAAAGACTTTTCCGTCAATATCACAAAGCAGATAACGGTCAATACAATCAGCAAAAGCACGGTTCCTACCATAGATAAAGAACGGAAACTAAGAAAGGCAAGCGTTCCTGCCAGAACCCCTCCCCCGTTATGACCCGTACTGCACCTTTCGTATATTTCTTTTACATTATATAAAGAGTCCTGCCTCCATGCCCCTACCGCCAAATCGCATGCCATTCCAACAATCAAAAACAGGATAAGGGCTGCCGCCAGCTTCCTTACGGCAATCAGGCTCCCTCTGTTGGAAATGCCAAAAGCCACTGCCAGAAAAAGCATAATGGGGGCAATATAGGCAGGGATACCCAATAAGCCGAACATTACATCGCTTACCATATCCCCTGCCGTTCCTATAATGCCAAAATTGCATAAGAATAAAAAAACTGCCAGCGCAAATACGCCAATCAGTATCACTTCGTTTTTAATTTCACTGTCCATAGGTTCAACCTGACGTACCGCCCTGTTGTTCCCTTTCTTTCTCTTTGTTGCCGAAGCACGGGATGAGGATCTCCCCGATGCACCTTTTCGCCCTGCACCGCTTCTTTTTCCCTGTCCAGATGCCATATCTGCCAATCCTCCCTTTCTACCCAAGCTTTCTCAACTTATATAGTATAGCATTCCAAAGGCTAGTTGTCACCAATCATTTCATGTAGATGCTGCATGGCTTCCTTAATCCCGCCTACCTCATTGATTATCCCTTCGTTTACCGCTTCCTGTCCAACCAATATTGTTCCTACATCTTTGGTAAGAACTCCGGTTTCCATCATCAACTCTTCCAGCCTCGCCTTACTGATTTTACAATGGCTGCACACAAAACCGGTAATACGGTTTTGAATTTGCTTAAAATAATCAAATGTTTGAGGCACACCGATAACCATACCGTTCATCCTAACCGGATGAATCACCATCGTTCCGGTGGGCACTATATAAGAATAATCCGTACTTGCCGCTATCGGTACGCCAATGGAATGGCTTCCTCCAAGCACCAAAGACACTGTAGGTTTACTCAAAGAAGCAATCATCTCTGCAATGGCAAGCCCGGCTTCCACATCGCCACCCATCGTATTTAACAGAATCAACAGACCGTCCACCTCACAGCTATCTTCAATTGCTGCCAGTTCCGGCAGAATATGCTCATATTTGGTGGTCTTCGAGGTACCGTTTAAATTATCATGCCCTTCCACCTCTCCGATAATAGTCAGAAGATGGATTTTATGTTTCTTATCGTTTTTATCCAACGTTACCTGTCCGGTCTTTTCTATCCTTTCTTCCCGGTGCTTTTCATCCTCTGTCTTTTTTCCCTCATTTTTTCCTTTGGTATCCGTATTTTTCGCATTTTTTGATTTTTGATTTCCCATGCCAACCTCCATGCCATTTTTCGTTACGCTTTTAGTTTGCATGGTAATGCGATTTTTATACTATATAATCTTTTTAAACATCAAAATCATCGGTTTCGTCTACCGCAGTATCGAACTTCATCTTCTCCCATTCCACAATCCGGTCAAAGTCCATTTCCCGTCTCTCGTGTTTTTTGGGGAGCGGAAGCGGATTCTCAATCAGCTTCACTTTCCGTCCGATTTCCGGCTTGTCCGTTTCTGTTATCTTTCCTGTTTCTGTTATCTTCTCTGTTTCCGTTATCTTTTCCGGTTCCACCGCCTCTTCTTCTGCGGCCTCATCCATGTCCTCCAATACCAGTTCAGGAACCAATGCCCTTACAGCTTCGTCACCTTCCCAGTTTCTTTTCATAGATGCTATTCCAATACCTGCCAGCACAGCACAGCCGAAGATAAGGAAAGAAGGTATACAGGAAACCTCTCCGGACACCATATTCCAGAATGTCATTGCCACAAGGTACAATACCCATATGTCCTGCTTCTGAATCTTATGAAACCAGAATCCAACCAAACCCAGCAAAGCGCAAAAGCACAGCACAATACCTGACACCACATCGCTGCCAAGACCAAATGTGAAATGGAATATGCCGGTTGTCACATATACCCCCAGCCACGTATTCCAAATATCCGCCAAAGCACTGCCCGAAGCCATTCCATCCCACAGCAGGCAGGTAAAAAATGCCGCCAGCATTCCGAACAGGCAAAACAAAAACTTGTTTCCGGCGGATTTATATTTTTCTCTTCTTCTATTTCTTCCCTTCCGGCCTCTTTCCCCAGTTGCTGCTTCTTCCGCACATATGCCGCCCACAAACAAAAGAAGCACAAAACCGACCGCATCCAAATACCCCATTATCCCAATTAATATCCCAATTGAGAAAAAAACAGCATGAACGGGCTTTCCCCGTTTCCCTTTTTCATTCTCCCTTTTGCATAACCCTACCGCCACAAGCGATACCGTAAAAAGAAAAAAGTAGAACGTTTCCGGGGTCAAATAATAAATCTGTTCCATATAAACCGGCAAAAATGCCAAAACTGCCAACGTGCAAAGGGCTTCTGCCCTTCCCGACAGCAGCTTTACCGCATAATAGAGCAGAAAAACCGATAAGGTCTGCAATAAAATCTGCAGCCCTAACCCTGCCGACGCCTTATTCCCGAAAAAAGAAAAAACCGTCGATAGTACCGATGTATATAAATAAGCGGCTCCATGTGCCAGCTCTGGCACTCCTCCGGAATCTTTAACCAATGCCATATCATAATAAATGCTTTTTGCCGGTACATCCAAAAAGCCCATCCAATATACCCGGTAAAAAACGAATGCTGCCAAAATACCGGCAGTCAACGCATATTCTACCGTTTTTCTGGAATATTCGTCCTGACAAAAACGCCCTTCCAATTTTCCGGCTGCCCTGCGCCCGGCAAACCATATGGCCATTGCAGCGGCAATCCCTAAACAGCCACAAATAGGCACCGCATATTTATTTGCCCCCCATAAGCCGGTTCCTGCTGTAGATAGGTATGATGCAGACAGGATAACCGCCGCAAGCGCATAAACCAACCACAGCAAATAACTCAGCCATGTTTTTTTCATTTTCATGCAAACCCCCATGCCGCTTTCCGGCGGTATAACAAATCGTTCTTCTGCCCGATTTGCTTCATAGCGTTATGACTCTAACGCCTGTTCCAAATCAGCAATAATATCTTCCACGTTTTCAATCCCCACAGAAAGGCGGATTAAATCGGGGGCAACCCCTGCTTCCATCAACTGTTCATCGGTCATCTGCCTATGGGTATGGCTGGCCGGATGCAGCACACAAGTACGGGCATCCGCCACATGGGTTACGATAGCCGCTAACTGCAGTTTGTCCATCATTTTAGCCGCAGCGTCCCGACCGCCTTTCAATCCGAAGGAAATGACTCCGCAAGTTCCTTCCGGCATATATTTTTTTGCCCTTTCATAGTATTTGTTTCCTTTCAGCCCCGGATAATTCACCCATGCCACCTTTTCCTGTTTTTCCAAATAGGAAGCCACCTGCAAAGCGTTCTCACAATGCCTGGGTACCCGCAAATGCAGCGTCTCCAACCCTACATTCAGCAAAAAGGCGTTCTGCGGCGACTGGATGGAACCCAAATCCCGCATCAACTGGGAAGTGGCTTTTGTGATATAAGCCAGTTTTCCGAATTTTTCCGTATATGTAATCCCATGATAAGAATCGTCCGGCGCGCAAAGCCCCGGATACTTATCCGGGTATTTTCCCCAATCGAAATTACCGGAATCCACAATGGCGCCACCTACGCACATCCCATGCCCGTCCATATATTTTGTCGTGGAATGCGTCACGATATCCGCCCCCCATTCAAAGGGCCTGCAGTTGATGGGCGTTGCAAAGGTATTATCCACAATCAAAGGAACCTGATGGGCATGGGCAACTTTTGCAAATTTCTCAATGTCTAAAACTACCAAAGCCGGATTGGCAATCGTCTCCGCCAGCACGCATCTCGTATTTTCCCGGAACGCCTTGCCCAGCTCCTCCTCCGGCGCATCGGGGTCTACTACCGTACAGTCAATGCCCATTTTTTTCATCGTCACCGTTAGTAGGTTAAATGTTCCTCCATAAACGGTGGAAGACATTACCACATGTGACCCTGCTTCACAAATGTTGAATACTGCATAGTAATTGGCCGCCTGCCCGGAAGATGTCAGCATTGCTGCCACACCACCTTCCAGTTCGCATATCTTCTGCGCCACAAACTCATTGGTAGGGTTTTGCAGCCGGGTATAGAAAAATCCGCTTTCCTCCAAATCAAACAGTCTTCCCATCTGCTCCGAAGTCTCATATTTAAATGTGGTACTCTGGTAAATAGGCAGCACCCTTGGCTCCCCGTTCTTTGGCTTCCAGCCCGATTGAATGCATTTGGTTCCCTTCCCATACTCTTTGCTCATTCCATACCCTCCCTATATTTTCCATTTGCAAAACAGGTATCCTCTGTATTTCCTATTCGTCCCAATTGTGGTAAACGGCCTGTACATCGTCGTCGTCATCCAAAAGATCCAACGTCTTCTGCAAATTTTTCACTGCCGTTTCATCCGTCAATTCCACATAATTCTGGGGAATCATCGTCACTTCCGCAGAAGCCATAGCAATTCCGGCTTCTTCCAATGCTTTGTTTACCCCGTCAAAATTATCCGGGTCTGTCAATATTTCAAAACTGTCTTCTTCTTCCGCAAAGTCTTCCGCTCCGGCATCCAGCGCCATCATCATCAAATCGTCCGCTTCCATAGAACAGTCTTCTTTGGCAATGATAATCTGCCCTTTCTTATCAAACATGAAGGAGACGCAGCCCGGTGTACCGATGCTTCCCTGCCCTTTGGTAAATGCATTCCTGATATTTGCCGCCGTACGGTTCTGGTTATCGGTTAAAGCATCTACTATAATTGCAATGCCGCACGGCCCATAGCCTTCGTAAGTCACATATTTATAATTGACATTGCCTACGTCGCCCGCTGCCTTTTTGATTCCCCTTTCAATCGTATCGTTTGGCATATTGTTCGCTTTCGCTTTGGCAATCACTTGGGCAAGCTTGAAATTGTTGGCCGGATCCGGTCCCCCTTCTTTTACTGCAACGGCAATTTCCCTTCCGATAATCGTGAAAATTTTCCCCTTTGCCGCATCGTTCTTCTCTTTTTTATGTTTAATATTTGCAAATTTTGAATGTCCTGACATCTTTTAGTCCTCCTTGCTTCCGTTTTCTTCCCAGCCGTCTTCCTCCGGCTCCTGCTGTTTGATTTTAGTCACTAAAACGCTTTGTATCATTTTATTTTCCACCGACAAAATCCTGAAATTGTAGCCTTCCACGTCAATATCGAAATCCTCGTTTTTTTCCGGGATTTTGTCCAGTTTGGAAATCAAAAAACCGTTCAATGTTTCAAATTCCTCTTCGTCAAAGGAGATGGAAAAACGCTCCTCCAACTCTTCCAAAGGTGTTTTCCCCTCTATAATATACTCGTCCGCATTTGCGGTAGCTTCAATATGTTCCTCATCCTCGTCGTATTCATCCAGAATATTCCCCACGATTTCTTCCAGAATATCTTCCATCGCCAACAATCCGGAAGTTTGTCCATATTCGTCCACAACAATCACCATTTGGGTCTTAGTAGACTGCATCATCTGGAACAGCGCATCAATATTTTTTGTTTCCGGGATGAATACGGCTTCCCGTAAAAGCCCCTCAATCTCTTTTACCGGCAAATTTACGTCTTCTTTCAAAGCATGGACACGCATCGCATCCCGCAGGTGAAGAATCCCTATAATATGGTCAATATTTTCCTCATATACGGGAAACCGGCTGTTATTGGCATCCAGCATAAAGGCTACCGCCTCTTTTAAAGGCATATTCCCCCCTACGGCTACCACATGGTTTCTATGGGTCATAATATCATGGGCTTCCTTATCCCCAAATTCAAAAATGTTCGTAATCATTTCCGCCTCGGTAGCAAGCAATACCCCTTGCTCATGCCCCTCGTTCACCATTGATATAATTTCTTCCTCTGTCACATCCGCCATGTCATCGTCTATCCGCATCCCGAACAGGCGCAGAATGCCGTTTACACTCACCGTAACAAGCCCTGTAAAAGGCGCCAGCAGACGCATTACATAATAAACCGGGTTAATGCAAAAATAAGCCCATTTTTCCGGATACCGCGCTGCCATTTTCTTCGGCAATAATACACCGAAGGTCAATAATATGTAAGTAAGTATCGCCACGGTAAGCACAAGAGTGGCCACACCGGTCACTTCCGCCCCCATAGCTGCCACCCATGAGGAACCTGATTCCACATAAGCCGCCACCAGCCGGCGCATCCCCTTTAACCAAATCCCCAGATAGAAACTGCCCATAACAATATGGATTAATGTTACAATCAGTTGCACCATGTTTACATATTTGGAAGGGTTTTCAATAATTGCTGCCAGCCGGCCGGATTTCTTATCATTTTCTTCTTTGGCCCTTTTTTCAATATCTTTGATATTCAAGCTGTTTATTGCCGAGCCGAACCCATAAAAAAACATATCGGTCAGAATAAGAGCTATAAATAAAATTATACTGGCAGTAGGCCCGCCATCGTCCATAATCCCATCTCCTTTTAATCCAAAATAAATATAGACCTAAATAATCACAGTAAACTATACCATCTTACTTCTCTTTCGTCAAGCAAACTGTGGATTCGTCCAAACGGCATCTTATGTATTATGGCAAAACACTCCCAGTTCCAGACTAATAAGCAGGCCTTCGTTCACTCTGTCCATAATCTCGCTATCCAAATGGCATACCTTATCCTTAAGCCTCTTTTTATCAATCGTCCTTAACTGTTCCAGCAAAATCACCGAATCCTTTACCATATCATATTCGTCCGCATTCAGTTCTATATGGGTAGGCAGCTTTGCCTTATTCAGTTTTGATGTAATAGCCGCACAGATTACGGTTGGGCTATGCTTGTTCCCCACATCATTTTGAATAATCAGTACCGGGCGTACGCCGCCCTGCTCCGAGCCGATGACCGGTCTTAAATCCGCATAATAAATATCTCCACGTTTCATTTTTCTCACCCTTCATTTAAACCTTTATGGCTAGATTATTGCCAGTTTATCCGAAGGTATTCAATTTTTATTTAAAATCTTGAAAATAATCTTTGGTTCCCCTTATTTTCCCTGATTTCAAATAAACCCGGGGTACCCTTTTCCCGATGCAGCAGGCAAGTTCATAATGGAACCGGCCTGATAGTTCCCCCAACTCCTCTATTGTAATCCGTTCTTCCCCTTCTCTTCCTATTAAAGTCACGATATCCCCTTCCGCTGCATCCGGAATGTCCGTAACATCTATCATAAACTGATCCATACATATCCTCCCCGTTACAGGGGCTTTTTTTCCGTGAATCAAGACATAACCTTTGTTTGACAACCCTCTCGGGTATCCGTCTCCATAACCTGCCGCAATCGTGGCTATCCGCCTTTTTTCTCCGGCGGTATAAGTACCGCCATAGCTGATTTCCGTTCCGGCCTCCACATTTTTGATATATACAATCCTGCTTTTCAATTCCATAGCAGGCTCCAATTCCACAGCATCTTTTGCCACCTCCGGCGAAGGCCACAGACCGTACATGGCGATGCCTGCACGGACGGCATCCATATCAGCCTCCCGAAGTCCTATCATCCCCGCACTGTTAGAGCAATGGCAAAGGGGAATGACATATCCGGTTTCCGCCTCTATGTTTCCAATAAATTCACGGAACAGGGCAAGCTGATTCCTCGCCGGAGCTTTATCCGCCTCATCCGCTTTCGCAAAATGGGTAAAAATCCCTTCTACTTCTATTGCGGGGTTTTCCAGTGCCTTTTTTACAAATTCCAGTCCGGCTTCGTCCGGACGGATGCCAATCCTCGACATCCCTGTATCCACTTTGATATGCACCTTCGCCTTTTTCCCTGCTTTTGCCGAGGCATCCGCCAACTGCCCTAACATATCCTCCCGGAATACGGCAGCCCTGACATCATGTCCTATCATTTCCTCATAACTCCACGGAAACGCATACCCCAAAACCAAAATAGGCTTGGCAATCCCTGCATCCCTTAAAATCATAGCCTCTTCCGCCGTAGCGGTAGCAAACCCATACATATACCAAAGCGGCTCCAGCTCCTTTGCTATCGGTACTGCGCCATGCCCGTACCCGTCCATTTTAATCACGCCGATTACCTTCGTTCCTTCCGACAGCTTCGCCTGCATGCTATCCATATTGGAGCGGATTGCATCTAAATCAATGGTTGCATATATTCTGCCGTATCTCTCTATCATTTTACACTACCTCCGTAATGCCGCTTCGCGGCATCTTAAATTCAGACGAAGAATGCCAGCTTTTTAGACATTCTTTCCTTCACATCCATCCTGTCTGGTAATATCCCCCAGACAATTTATGACATCACCCGCCATCAGGGCGTATCTTCCATTCTCCTCTGCTACTTTATCTCCTGCCAGCCCATGAATATATACACCCAGGACAGCCGCCTTCCCGGCTTCCATCCCCTGCGCCAGAAGGCCGCCGATTATGCCTGCAAGCACATCTCCCATCCCTGCCGTAGCCATGCCATCGTTCCCAACCGTATTCAAATAAACGCTTTCCTCCCCTGGAACCGCTACGGCCGTAGCCGCATCCTTACAGACCGTTACACAACCATACATTTCTGCCAGCTCCTTCGGTTTTTGCAGGATATCCCTTTTTGCTTCCTCTACCCGGCATCCATAAAGCCTGGAAAATTCCGCCAGATGAGGGGTAAGTACGGTATTTTTTGTTTCCCTTCCCCTTTCTTTCAGCAAATCTTGCAATTCCTTACTTTCTGCCAATATATTTAACCCATCTGCGTCTATGACCATAGGCTTCTTTTTTTCCATTAACACTTGTTCCAAAAGGGCATATGCCACTTCGCTTTTCCCTATGCCCGGACCAATCAGAATACAATCCGCCCATTCTATTTCTTTTTCCAATATTTTATGCAGTTTCTTTAAACTTTCCTCTGTTTTTTCCTCTTTGGAAGAATAAACAGCCAAAAGAGCCTCCGGAATATTGGTTTGGACAATGACTCTGTTTTCTTCCGGTGTCATCACTTTCACCATCCCTGCCCCCATCCGGTAAACACTCTTCGCACAAAGTTCGCAGGCCCCGCTCATATTCACACTCCCTGCTATCACTAAAACTTTCCCAAAGGTTCCTTTGTTGCCGCCGCCGTACCGATTGGGCATGGCATACCTTGCCGCCTTAGTTAACGTATAGGCTTTCGGCATATGCCCTAAAAAACTTTCCTCCGTAATCCCCATATCCTTACGGACAATTTCCCCGCTATACCGTCGTCCGGGATAAAAAATATGCCCCAACTTTTCAAAGGCAAATGTCACTGTCAAATCCGCCTTTACCCCTTCCCCCATGACTTCCCCACTGTCCGCATGGATGCCGGAAGCTATATCGACGGAACAGACAAATGCACCGCATTGGTTGATTTGCCGGACGGTTTTTGCATAGTCCCCTTCCAGCTTCCGCGAAAGCCCGATTCCGAATAAAGAATCCACAATAATATCATATTCCTTATCTTCCATTTTGCTTTGCAGGATATGCCCATATTTTTCTATTATTTTTAATTGCGTTTCCGTCTCTTCGCTGCATTTTTCCCTATTGCCAATCAGGCAAAACTCTACATGATACCCAACCTGTGCCAGCATACGGCCTGCCGCAATCCCGTCACCCCCATTATTTCCGCTTCCTGCAGCCACCAATACCTTTTTGCCGACCGGAAACCTCGCCCTGATTTCCTCCGCCACAGCCCACGCTGCCCGTTCCATAAGAACAAGGGAAGGCAAGCCGAAATACTCTATCGTATTCGTGTCATATTCCTTCATCTCTGCCGAAGAAACAAGATATTTCTTCCTCCATCCCATTTTTCCGTCCATCCCGTTCCTCCTTTTCCTTAAAAGCATATCCAAATCTTATGATAATCCAGCAGGAAAGATTCATCCTCCTCTACTCGCTGCGCGCACCGTGCGCCCCATAGCGGCTTATTTCCTCTGCACGGGGCTGGGCATAAGAGGAGTTGGCCCAGCGACCAACTCCTTAAGAATTGCTCCGCAATTCTTGCTGGCTTTCTTAAACGCTGTGGCATAATCTTCTATTATATAAAAATACGCCAAAACTTTGTTTTGACGTATTCTCCCTCTATACCTTCTTCATCCCAATCCCCTTTTGGGCGGAAGCTTCCCTTTTTCTCGCCGCTTTTTCGGCTCTGGCCTTCCTTCTTTCCTCAGGGTTATATTTCAAATCAAATATTTCTATCACTTCTGCGCCAAAAATATCATGCATATAGGAATACAAATCAAAAACCGCCTTTTCATTCTCGTCTTTACGGATAAGCTTTTTCTTTATCTCAACCCTTATTTCTTTGACCCATTTGTCAATCCCATCGATTTCCTTTGTATGTTCCGCAATCCTTTGGTAGCAGATATCCATCGTTACCAACATCAACTTATGATTAATCTGGTCTATCTCATCCGGCAGCAATCGAAGTTCTCTGGCATAGTCCTCCATTTTTTCATTGCATTCGTTAATCAGCCTCCGGTTATCCTCCATCTTCTTTTCCGTCGCTGCATCCGGATTGCCTCCTGTGGAATCCGCCAGTTCCATGATTTCCGTCATTAACCTTTTTTTCAGCTTCCGTATTTCCTTTGTATCCGTATTCAGCTTCCCTTGCTTCTTAATCAACTCGTTCAGCCGTTCTTCCCCGCGCCGTACTTCTATCGGTATCTCGGTCTGTGCCTGTGTAAAAAGCTGATGCCACTTATTGTCCAATGTCAGCAACGGGATACGTTTTCCCGCAAGCGCCTCCTTGAACGTATTTTCCGAACGTGCCATAATACCCTCACCCCTGTCCTTTTACGGCTATAGCCGCCAATCTATTTGTCATTCTGAAATCTGCTAATATTGTAGGACAGCTTCATCAAGCTGTCGGACAGATGGACATTTTCTACCTGTACCCCCTCCGGTACCTTCAAATCCACATGGGCAAAATTCCAAATCCCTTTTATCCCATAGCGTACCAACTCTTCCGCAACCCCCGCGGCTTCACTTTTCGGTATCGTAAGCACTGCGATGTCGATATTGTTCTCCTGCACAAACCGCTCCATATCATTCATCGGCTGTACTGCAATCCCTCTTATTTTCCTTCCGTAGAGCTTGGGGTTATTATCAAAGATGCCCTTACACCAAAAACCACGGCGCTCAAAATTCATATAATTCGCCAACGCCTGCCCCAAATTGCCAGCTCCGATAATAATGAGGTTATGTCTCCGGTCAAGCCCCAATATCCTGCCAATTTCCTCGTAAAGGAACTCCACATTATATCCATACCCTTGCTGTCCGAAGCCACCAAAATTATTCAAATCCTGCCTGATTTGTGAAGCAGTGACTTGCATAATATCGCTCAGTTCCTGTGAAGATACCCGTTCAATCCCCTCATCCTTAAGTTCACCCAGATATCTGAAATATCGCGGCAAACGACCTATAACCGCCTGTGAAATTTCCTTTTCTTCCACGGTGCTGCCCCCTATATTAGTATTCCCCACTATTATATAAGACTGTTAAAATAAAGTCAAATAGATGTTCTGCCCTTATTGACAGTACCTCCCTCGCTATGTAAAATGGATGGAAACGGTTTACGATTACCTTACTTTCGGAGGAAAAAAGAATGATACTGTCATGCCAGAATATTTGCAAATCATTCCAGGAAAAAAATATATTGAAAAATGTTTCCTTTCATATAGAAGACCAGGACAAAGCAGCCATTGTGGGGATTAACGGGGCCGGAAAAACAACCTTGCTTCGCATTATCACAGGTGAAATAACGGCAGACGAAGGGAATGTAACACTTTCCAAAAATAAAAGCTTCGGCTATCTTGCCCAGCACCAATCGGTGGACAGCAACAACACCATTTATAATGAGCTTCTTACCGTCAAGCAGGAATTAATTGATTTGGAAGCCCGTATCCGTGAAACCGAGCTGGAGATGAAAACTGCCTCCGGCGAGACGTTAGAACGCCTAATGGCAGCCTATTCCATGCTCACTCACCGGTTTGAATCCAACGACGGTTACAGTTACCGCAGCGAATTGGTCGGCGTTTTAAAGGGGCTCGGTTTTTCGGAGGAGGACTTTAGCAAATCCATTTCCACCCTTTCCGGCGGACAAAAAACCCGGGTAGCACTTGGCAAGCTGCTTCTTCTAAAGCCGGATTTGATTATGCTGGATGAGCCGACCAACCATCTGGATATGTCCTCCATTTCCTGGCTGGAAACTTACCTTTTAAACTATAAAGGGGCTGTTATCATCGTTTCCCATGACCGCTATTTTTTGGACCGCATTTCCAACAAAATCATAGAGCTGGATCAGACTAAAGCTACGGTTTTTCCCGGCAATTACAGCAATTATGCCGTAAAAAAGGAAGCGCTCCGCTCCGCCCGGTTAAAGGCCTACATGAACCAGCAGCAGGAAATCAAACACCAGGAAGAAGTCATCGCCAAGTTGAAATCTTTCAACCGGGAAAAGTCTATCAAGCGTGCGGAAAGCCGGGAAAAAATGCTGGATAAAATCGAACGTTTGGAAAAACCCACGGAAGCCCGCACCGATATGCATATTTCGCTTGAACCGAAATATGTCAGCGGAAATGACGTCCTTTCCGTAGAAAATCTATCCAAATCTTTTGATTCCCTGCGTCTGTTTGAAGATATCGGCTTTACGCTGAAAAGGGGAGAACACGTAGCGGTTATCGGTGACAATGGAACCGGCAAAACTACCATCCTGAAAATCATAAACGGGCTGCTTGCACCGGATAGCGGTACAATCCGCCTTGGCACCAATGTACACATAGGTTATTACGATCAGGAGCATCATGTCCTTCATATGGAAAAAACCCTGTTTGAAGAAATCTCCGATGATTACCCCTATCTTACCAACACGGAAATCCGCAATACCCTCGCCGCTTTCCTGTTTACCGGAGACGATGTTTTTAAACACATCGGGGATATCAGCGGCGGTGAACGAGGCCGGGTTTCCCTCGCCAAGCTTATGTTGTCGGAATCCAATTTCCTTATCCTCGACGAGCCAACCAACCATTTGGACATCGCTTCCAAAGAGATTCTGGAAGATGCCCTGAACCGGTACACGGGAACTATCCTCTATGTTTCCCACGACCGTTATTTTATTAACCGGACTGCCAGCCGTATCCTGGACTTATCCGGCAAAACCCTGACAAACTATCTGGGCAATTATGATTACTATACGGAAAAGAAACAGGAAAACATCCTTACCCTTTCCGCTGCGGATGTTGCTGCCCCTTCCCATAATCCGGAAAAAGAAACGGCTGCAAAACTAAGCTGGAAGGAACAGAAAGAACAGCAGGCAAAACAGCGAAAAAAAGAAAATGAAATCAAGCGGATTGAGGAACAAATCGAACGGCTGGAAAACAGGAATGCCGAAATTGACGGCCAGATGGCAAAACCCGATGTCTGCACTAACGTCGCAAAGCTTCAGGAGCTTGCAAAAGAAAAAGAGGGGATTCTCACCCAACTAAATGACTTGATGGAGCGGTGGGAAATTTTGGAGTCGGAAGATTGATGACTAGGGATGAAAATCCCCAATAAAAAGGAATCCTTCTTGCAGGATTCTCCGCCTGCGGCGGCTCGCGGCAGCGACATGCTCCCCTCCGACGCAGTGCGATAATTGAAAAAGCTGCCGGGCAGGCAGCTTTCTCAATTATAAGTAAGGATTTCCATCCCTAGCATATCAACCTTGTTATCGGTTTATTAACTTACATAGCCTCCAAGGTTTTTCTGATTTCTTTAATGAAATCTTTGCTGTTTAATACAGTCACATTGTCTAACGATGTAATTAATGCCAAATCTTTTGTCATTTTTCCGGATTCTATGGTTGCCAGAGTTGCTTTTTCCAGTTTATCTGCAAAATCCATCAATCCGCCAATGTTATCCAGTTCACCCCGTTTGCGCAGCGCCCCTGTCCAAGCAAAAATCGTAGCCACGGAATTGGTGGAAGTTTCTTCGCCTTTCAAGTGTTTGTAATAATGTCTCTGCACGGTTCCGTGGGCTGCCTCATATTCATATACGCCTGTAGGTGAAACAAGAACGGAGGTCATCATAGCCAAAGAGCCGAAAGCGGAAGAAACCATATCGCTCATCACATCCCCGTCATAGTTTTTACATGCCCAGATAAAACCGCCTTTGGCTTTCATAACCCGTGCTACAATATCGTCTATCAGACTGTAGAAATATTCAATCCCCAATTCTTCAAACCGTTCTTTATATTCCGCATCATAAATTTCCTGAAAAATATCCTTAAAATTATGGTCATATTTTTTGGAAATCGTATCCTTTGCCCCAAACCACAAATCTTGTTTGGTATCCAGCGCATAGTTGAAACATGCCCTTGCAAAACTTTGAATAGATGCATCTGTATTATGTACCCCCTGTAAGATGCCTGCCCCTTGGAACTCATGAATCGTTTCCTTCATCACGGTACCGTCTTCTGCCGTAAAGATAAGTTCAGCCTTTCCGGCTTCCGGCACTTTGATTTCCACATTTTTATAAATATCCCCATATGCATGGCGGGCAATGGTAATCGGTTTCTCCCAATTTCTGACACAAGGTTCGATTCCCTTCACAACGATAGGCGCACGGAATACGGTTCCGTCCAATATGGCACGGATTGTTCCGTTAGGGCTTTTCCACATTTCCTTCAAATGATATTCCGTCATCCGGGCAGCATTAGGGGTAATCGTGGCACATTTTACGGCAACACCATACTTTTTTGTTGCCTCTGCCGAATCTACCGTCACTTTATCATCCGTTTCATTGCGGTGTTCCAGTCCGAGGTCATAATACTCCGTTTTTAAGTCAATAAAGGGCAGTAAAAGCTCATCCTTTATCATCTGCCAAAGAATCCTTGTCATCTCATCCCCGTCCATTTCCACCAATGGGGTCATCATCTTAATCTTGTCCATATTTTCCTCCATTTCCGCGCGTTTCTTTGCGCATTGCAAGTTTGTGGTACTAAATCACTAACGTTCAACCCTCTTTGTTTTCCGTTCCCCCTGTATCCTCTTGGCCGGAATAGATTTGATACAGCCCATTTTTCACCATATTGTCATAGGCATTTATAATATGTTCATGGGCCAAAGCATCTGCCTTTTCCCCATCCTTTTCTTTAATTGCTTCCATAATCTGCCGATGCTCGTCATTGGATATCTTTCCCCTTCCCCCATTGGAAAGCGTCTTTTTCCTGACCCGAAGGACATATTCATGGAAGTCTACCAGCAGCCTCGCCAGCTGTTTACTATCGCAGGCCTCATACAAGATATGATGAAAATGGTTGTCCAATTCTGCCATCTGATCCAAATGTCCTTTAGCAGCATGGAAATCCGCTAAATAAACATTTTCTTCCAACTCCTCCAGCTGTTCCTTCGTAATATGCTCCGTCGCCCATCTGGCGCACAACCCTTCCAGCAAAGAACGTATCATATAAATGTCCTGTACATCCTTTGCCGTAATCCCTGTCACATATGCCCCTTTATTGGGAACAATTTGAATCAGTCCCTCCAGTTCCAACTGGCGGAAAGCCTCCCGAACCGGCGTCCTGCTTACTCCCAATTCTTCACCAATGGCAACTTCCTTCAATTCTTCATGGTCTTTATATTTCCCGCTAAGTATATCTGCCCTGATTTTACTGAATACTCTTCCTCTTAAAGAATATTTGTCCGTCACTTCCTGCTTTAAATCATAGCTGCCCATTTTTCCTCTCCACACTCATTCCATTGATTCCTATTATCCGATGCATTGCCATCCTGCCCTCTCATTATCCTGATGCATCATATAACAAGTATCATTGTATACAGTCATACGATAAGTGTCAATATGCAATTTTAATCAACTTGCTTACATTCACCATCCCCCATCCCTGCTTTGTCCAGGGCTCATGCATATCCGTGGCGCTATAGTTGATTTTCCTTTTTACTTGTTCGTTGGATAATTCCGGATACTTCTGCAGAAGCAATGCCGCAGCCCCGGATACAATAGGCGTTGCCATAGAAGTGCCGCTTTTTTTAATATAAGCATTCCTATACTTACGGAAAGAAGCGCGGCAAGCCGCATTGCAGGACATAATATCGGTTCCCGGCGCCACCACATCCGGTTTTTTTACCGCATAAGGGGATGGCCCTCTCCCCGAATAACTTTCGCATAAAGAGCTTCTCCCCGAATAAAAACCGCCGTCATGGCAGCCTACTGTAATCACTTTCTTGCTGGAACCCAGCGGAGACAAAGTCATCGGCTCCGGTCCCATATTCCCTGCTGCGCAGACTACTACCATGCCGCTGTTCCAAGCTACATCCACAATTTCCAGCAGCTCATGCATCCTATCTTCATTCTCTATATGGCCAATGCCAATGGAAATATTCAACACCCTGATATGATATCTTTCCTTATTCTCCAATACCCATTCCACACCACGGTACATATCATCCATATTGCCATCCCCGTTGCGGTCCAACACCTTGCCGACAATCAACCGGCACCAAGGGCATATCCCTTTATACATCCCCCCTGAAGCCTTTCCGCTTCCTCCGATGCATCCCGCTACATGAGTTCCATGCCCGCTGTCATCATATGCATTCCTTTCTCCATGAAGGAAATCATAAAAAGCATCTATCCTGCCGGACAAATCCGGATGATTCCCTATCCCCTCTCCTGTCAAATATATGCAGCAACTTTTTTCCAAGTTCCTTTTCGGATTTTGCCGCTTTTCCAATCCAAACCGATACCTGCTGTTAAGCGATTGCTTTATATATAGAAGCTTTTTGTTTCATAAATGCAAAGAAACATGAACCCTAATTGAGTAGAAAAGATTCATCTTCCCCCCGCCGCAGTGCGATAATTACTTTTTATCATATGAGAAATTCGGAGGACTTTCCTACATGGTAAAAAAAGCTATTCCCCGCCGATATAATGCAAATCCATGCCGGGAATAGCCCAAATTATTTTTTATTGTAAATATTTATTCCTGTCTCATTGCAATCACCTTGAAGCAAGGGTAAACTGATCTACCAATTCCCTCAGGCAAGTAGCTTCTGCAGAAAGCTGTTCGCTGGCGGCTGCGCCTTCTTCCGCAGTAGCGCTGTTGTTCTGCACAACGAGTGAAATCTGATTGATACCCTCGGCAACCTGCTCCACCGATTCTGACTGCTCATTGGACACTACTGCAATATGATCAATGGCATCCGTTACCGACTGGATGCTATTTACGACAGCGCGCAAAACGTCTGCCGTATTCTGGGCAATTTCTGTGCCGATATGTACTGCTTCCGTAGAATTGGCAATCAATTCCGATGTATTTTTAGCCGCCTGCGCAGACTTGCCGGCCAAATTCCTTACCTCTTCCGCCACAACGGCAAATCCCTTCCCCGCACTGCCAGCCCTAGCTGCCTCTACTGCTGCATTTAACGAAAGTATACTTGTCTGGAATGCAATATCATCAATGGTCTTAAGAATCTTTTCAATCTCCTCGGAGCTTGCCTGAATCTTTTCCATGGCCTCTACCAGATTCTGCATCTTCTGATTGCATAGGAGAACTTCCTTCCCCGCTTCATGTGTCTGGCCCCTGACATCCAGTGCCCCATTTGCCATATTCTTAACTTCCTCGGAAATCGTACCTATCCTTGCCGCCAGTTCCTGTACCGAACTTGCCTGTTCTGTTGTGCCCTGGCTAAGTGTCTGCGCACTGGAAGACAATTGGCTGCTAGCATTCGCCACCTCTTCTGCAGAATGATTAACCTGACGCATAGCACCGCTCAACTCCACTCTCATATTGCGCATGGAATGCAAGATGTCCTGAAAACTGCCGACATATGCTTCTTCATGTTGCGTATGGACATCCAGATTCTGATTTGCCATCTCATTGAGCAAATAACTGATATCTCCGATAACGATACGCAATCCTTCTACCAATGACTCGGTTGACCTGACAAGTACGCCAGTCTCATCCTTATTGCTAATCTTAGGCATTGCGGTTTCCAAATCACCTTCCACAAGAAGTTTCATCCGGTTTACGCAAGCCTTCATAGGTTTACCGATATTAAGCGCTAAAGCCAAAGCCACCGCAACGGAAATCAATATGGATATTACAATAACTGCAATATTGATAACCATTGCATCCCTTGTGGATTCCAAATAATTAATCTGCGGTGCAGTCACTGCGATGCTCCAACCGTCCGTATCCAACACAGGGGCATACGCTGCAAACATTTTATTTTCTCCGGTTATATAACTCCCAAACCCGTTTTTCCCCTGACGCATCTGCGCATGGATGGCTGCCAGCTCTTGCAGCGAAGAATCGCTTTCCGCCTCCGCTTCTATGTTTTGAACCGTAATGGTATCAAGCGTAATGTCGGCAATTGTATCACCGGATTTATTAATCATGTAAGCTCTGCTATTTTCACCAATCTGGATAGCCGACACAATATCGTTCAAAAAGGTTTCATGCGGAACAAAATATACAACGCCGACAATGGATTCCCCATAATTCCCTTCTGCATATAAAGGAGCCGCTACCATAATAGATAATTCCCCTGTAATCTTACTGATTAATGGTTCTGATACGTAAATATTTCCTTCCATAGCTTGACGTACATATTCACGGTCTGAATAATCATTTCCGTCAAAAATACTGATGCCATCCGCGCCTACAATATTCCCCCTCTGGAAATCATGCATAGAAACGCGTTCATTAATAATGGCCTGTTTTTCTTCCACCGGTACTTCCGGATCTGACAACTGCGGAATACATCCTACCTCCATAACAACGTTCTTATATACCTCCAGCTCCTGCTGCGCACGTCCTGCCGCCAGCACTGCAGTCTGACTCATCATCTGCTCTACCGTGGCCATGGTATTCTTATAATTTAACATGATACTTGAGGAACCGGACGCGACTAGTCCAAACAGAACAGTAAGAATAAGAGATAAGGTGATTTTGGTACGAATGCTTTTCATTTTATGCTACCCCCTGCTCACATGGCTGAAATATAAGATATTCCTCCATATATCAACCATTTTTCTTATATTATAATTATTATAAAAGTTACCGTTTCTGCTTGTCAACTACTATCCGTTCCATTTATACATATCTTGCCAAAAATTGCTCCTCCCTATGCTGCAAAAAGATAATCCCTTTTTCTGTCCTGTAAAATTCTTACCATTTTCCTATTTTAAGCCGGTACCTGCCTTTACTCTGTTCCCCTCTATGTAAAAATTTTTTCCATAATTGCCAATTTATCTTGAAACACTATGTTATTTTTCTGTTATCTTTCCACTTTCTTTCCGTCGCTTTCCTTTCGTCACCTTTCTTCCTTCTTCGCTTTGTCTTTCCGTTTTCTTCTCTTTATCCTTCCTCTTCCCTCACGTCATCTTTCTGCTTTCTTCTCTTTATCCTTCCTCTTTCTTCTCTTCATCCTTCCGTCCTCTTCTCTTCATCCTTCCGTTCCCTTCCCTTCATTTTTCCGTTCTCTTCCTCTCATTCCTCCTTTCTCCTCCCTTCTCCTTCCCTTCTCCTTCCATACAATTTCTATGTCCTGTTCATCATAAACTACGATTTTGTCAATATAATCATCCAACATCTCTTTGCCCAATACGATTGGCTGTTCCCGTGATTCCATCCTGCCCTGCATCATGAACAGGACATACTGCTCCATAAACATAGCATTCACCCTACGGGCACAATTCTTCATTGCATTGGAATAACGCTGTCCGCAGAAAAAATATGGATTTAGCCCCCTACGGTACTGCAGATTCTTTTTACAACAGCCGCACACCAGCTTTCCAGTAAGGGGATGCCTAGGGTTATGTTGAGGTTTCCTTCGTTTTCCCCTTTTCTCCTGTACTTTTTCAAATGTTTCCTTATCAATAATCGGTTCATGATGGTTATAGGCAACCAACCATTTCTCACGGGGGATTGGCCGGTTTTTTCCACCCCCATACTCCCTGACAGACTTTTTCTGCACAATATTCCCAATATAGACTTCGTTTTTTAATATTTGGCATATCGTACTGTTGAGCCATAAGAACTTTTCTCCTTTCGGAACCCTTTTCAGATTCCCCTTTTCTATCTTAAATTCCACCGGTGTCCTTACCCCTGTTTCGTTAAACAACCTAGCTATTTCCACCGACGTATACCCTTCCAGAGTTAAAGCGAATATCCGTTTAACCACTTCTGCTTCATCCTCCGCAATCAGAAGGGAATGTCTATCCTTCGGGTCTTTTTCATAACCAAATGGGCTGTTTGCGCTGATATATTGCCCATTTTCCTTCCTTATGGCAAGAGCGGAACATACCTTCTCTGACAAATCCTTACTATACAAATCATAAAGGAGGTTCTTAAAGTGAATATCAAGGTCAACACTGTTTCCCCGTCCGCCGCCGCTGTCATAGTGGTCATTGACAGAAATGAAACGAACGCCAAGGGAGGGAAAAATCTGTTCCAGAAAAGACCCCAATTCAATATAATCCCTTGCAAACCTGGAAAAGTCTTTGACAATAATACAATCTATCCCTCCCGCTTTTGCCATACCAAACATCCTCTGCATCCCCGGACGTTCCAGGTTCGTTCCTGTATATCCATCATCGCAAAATTCAAGCAGTTCATAATTTTGAAAATTTTTCCATACGTATTTTTGCAGAAGGACTCTCTGCATAGTGATGCTGTTGCTTTCTCCCTGTCTTCCCTCATCTTCCTTAGACAAACGCATGTAAATTGCAACCCTAACCTTTTTCATTGAAAATCCCCTCCTTTCCTGGCCAATGTCATTTAGTTAGCGCCTTGATTCAGCCGTGAGGAACATAAAATGCGCAAGGAACCCGTTAAAAAGCGTCGGCACTTAACGAGGTTCCTCACGAGTTTAGTGCCCGTTACGCTTTTTACCGAGCGAAAGCGTGGTGACGGAGCTTTTTATGTTCCTCACGGCGTCTGGTACCGTTAACTAAATGACATTACTTCCTTGGCAAGATGTTTTTCCTTTTAAAAGCAAAGATTACCTTTACCCTGTGGTCAGGATAGACTTCAATCCGGTTAACCAAAGCCTGCACTGCCTCTGCCGTCAACCCACCCTTTTTACTCCCTTTCATTAAGGAACGCAGGAAATCATTCTTTTTGGCGGTCTGAGCATCTATCACGTTTAGCTTTTCCTCAATGGCCGCTTTCTTCCCCTGAAGCAAGGCTGCCTTCTTATCTCCTTCTTTTTTCATCTGCTTATAGCATTCCTCATCCATCTCCCCCATACGGAATTTTAAATACAGCTCACTTCCTGACTTTACCATTTTCTCTGCTTCTTTTTCTATATCAGCCATCCGTTTTTCCCATTCCTTTTTTAAGGCTTCTGCTTCCCGGTTGCCGGCTTCTATAATCTTTCCGGAACGCATAGCGGACAAGGCAAATTCCTGCCGGACTGCCTCCCTTATAAGGGATGTCAACGTATATAGGCTTATATTTTTCCCAACGCAGCATAATTCATCAATCCGATTATGCCTAGGGCAATCATAGCTATATATTCTCATTTTGTTCCTCGCCCCAACTGTTCTAACGGATGACACCCTTCCCATTTTTGAACCGCAGCCACCACAGTAGAGGACCCCTTCAAAAATATCCTCGTCTATCGGTTCTCTTAAGAAATTGTTTTTATCGCAGTTTACCTGGGATTTTTCAAATTTCCTTGCCGCCTGGAAGAACACCTCCTCACTGATAATCGCTTCGTGGGTATGTTCCTTTACCAGCCAATCGCCGGAATCCACATCCTGCATCTGACTCATCCTGGAAGTTTCCCCATAAGTATGCTTTCGGACAAGACAGCCAATATATACCGGATTTGTTAAAATCATTTTTATCGTCGCTCCGGACCATTGTTCCACACCATTTTTGCTCTGGCTGTAGACCTGCCCCGTCTTACGGTATATGGTAGGCCTGACAACTTGGTTGTCATAAAGCCATCGGGCAATTTCCTTCATATTCCTGCCGGAAAGGAATAGGTCGAATATCTTTTTTACAATATCCGATGTAGAGTCATCTACTAGAAGGCATTTCCTGTTTCCTTTCCACTCTGCCCGGTATCCGTATGGCGGGATACCTCCCGTGTAGCTCCCCTGTTCCCATTTCGCCCTTTTGCCGGACTTTACCTTCACGGCAATATCTCTGGCATACATTTCGTTTATCAGATTTTTTAAGCCGATGCCCCACGCCTCCTTTTGCCCGTCCGTATCCATGCTGTCAAAATGATCCGTGACGGCGATAAAGCGTACACCTATAAAAGGGAATATCTTTTCAATGTAATTGCCGGTTTCAATATGGTTCCTCCCAAAACGCGACAAATCTTTGACCACGATACAGTCAACCCTACGCATTCTCACATCCTGCATCATGCGCTCAAAGCCTTCCCTCTCAAAATTAGTCCCCGTCCTTCCGATATCAATATAACGGTCATATACTATCATATCCTTCCGCTGTCTTATAAACTCATTGGCAATCTCAATCTGGCTCTCAATGGATTCATTCTTCCGTTCCTGCCCGTTAGGCTTATACTCAGAATCTACGGAAAGCCTTGCATAAATACCGACAGAATACATTTTTTTAGGCGGCAAGTTTGTTGCCTCATGATAACCTACCCGATTTTTTTTTGAAGTTCTTGCCATTCAAATCGTCTCCCTTCCGGAAAAATGGGGTTCTGTCTCAATGCACTCCGCCATCATGAGCGCCTTGGAAAACAGCTCTTTATGCCTCAACTCCAGATATACCCTCTTATCTTCATACACAAGGACGCGCTTTACTAGAGAAACCAGCGTTGCCCTGTCAAGTTCCGTAATCTGCATGGCATTTTTCATCCGTTCCAGATTTCTTCCTGCCACGACCCCTGACTGGAAAAGCTTTTTTATGGTTTTTTCCTGTTTTTCAATGTCCTGCTGTAGTTCCCAATAGCGTTTCCCATAAATTTCTTTGAAGTTCTTAAAATCTTCCTCCGTGATAACCCCTTTCTTCCAATCTTCATACAGCCCTGCCCGAAGTGAGAAATACCTGTCCTGTTCCATGCGCAGCTTTCCGATTTCTTTATCAAAAGCTGCCACTTCCTCAAAATGGATTTCCATCCGTTCCACCCCATCTTTCACCCTGTCCTTATTCAGAAACAATGAAATTTGCTGTCTCAACCCAATCAGTATGAGATAATTCAAATCTTTCTCCGCAATTGTATGTCTGCTGCAGGCTCCGTTCCTGTTTTTCGTGGAGCAGATAAAAGAAACCGTTTCCTTCCCCTTATATCTGTTTACTCTGCGTATCATCGGCTCCATACAGTCCCCACAAAGCAATAGCCCTGCATACATATGCGCCTTTTTATCCCCGTTCCCTGCACGGATGTCCACCCTTAACAATTCCTGCACAATTGAGAAGTCTTCTTTTGCTATAACCGCTTCATGTGCCCCTTGTACTTTCGCCCACTCTCCTTCTGGTTTCTTGACGGACTTTTTTACTTTATAGTTTATCTTTTCCTCTTTCCCTTGCACCAGCGTTCCAATATAGCTTTCATTCGTTAAAATCCGATTCACGGCCACTGCCGACCACTTCGCTTTTATCCTGGTGGCAAAGCCCGTCTGGAATCTCTCCCCTTGCATCTTCTTATATTCCATCGGGGAAGGGATTCCCATCCCGTTCAGTAACCCGGCAATGGCAAGGCTGCTGTACCCGTCTATCTTCCATGCAAAAATCTTTTTCACAACGCTGGCTGCATATTCATCCGGCACCAACCGGTTTTTGTTGTTCCCGCTTTTTTTATACCCAAAAACTGTAAACGCCCCGATGAAGTCGCCTTTCTCCCTCTTAACTTTCTGGTGGCTCCTTACTTTGTTGGAAATATCCCTTGCATAGGAATCATTGACAAAATTCTTAACGGGAACTACCAGTGCCGTCTCGTTTCTGTCCGCTGTTAAGGAGTCGAAATAATCTGTCAGTGCAATAAAACGCACGGAAAAAGCCGGGAAGGTCTTTTGTATTAACCGCCCGGCTTCTATATAGTCTCGTCCTAATCTGGATAAGTCCTTTACAATCACACAATTCACATTTCCAGCCTCTATATCCTCCATCATCCGCCGAAATTCCGGCCTGTCAAAATCCGTTCCGGAAAAACCATCGTCCACATAGATGTCATAGATTTCCATGTTATCCTGCTTTCTGATATAAGACCGAATCATATCTCTTTGCGAGCGAATGCTGTTGCTTTCCGTCTTACCGCTTTCCGGCTCTTTCTCCTCCCTGCTCAAACGAAGATACATGGCTGCATAATAATACTCTTTTGCTTCCATCTGTGCCCTCCTGATTGATCAACTTTCGCTGCCGCCATATCAGCCAAATAAACCCATAATTTTATGTGATAATCTAATATGCTGCCATTTCCTCCATCCCCTGTTTTATAAGGCATTTCCGTAACTTATAAAAAAACCCAAAAGGTTTACATAAAATTATGTAAACCAGGCTCAAGCACAATTAGTGCGCATTGTAAATGCATGTTCTAATCATGGGGCGACAGCAATATTTGTGTTTTTCTCTTCGCCAGCAAAAGCATCCTGTCATCAATCAGGTCATCGGTTCCATCCATAAACCCCACTTGCAAAATATATTCCCCTACATTCTGGGCAAAGGGGTTTTTTGTCTGTTCGATAAAGGATTTAATCCGGCTTTCCATACACTTTTCCGTAGGAATCACAATATCCTCCACATTTGCCAGCTCTTCTCTTTTCAAATCCATAATATTGATTTCCTGCATTCTTTTCAATTCTTCTATTGACAAATCCATGCCCTGCCCTCTTTATATTTCCTGCTTATTATACTTATTCTTCTTTGGATTGTCCTATGACCCAATCAAAAAACTGATTTTGAGACATCCGCCAATTGTTTCTCCTTTATAAAATCTTGTTTTTCCATAAACACCCTAATCATCCTGTTTTTCGTTTTTTTGGAACTCCCACCTAAGCGTAGCTGCACCGACCGCCCTTTTTTCTTTTATGTGTAATACAAAAAAACACCCGGCGCTACAAATCGAAGACATTGCGTGTTAATAAAATGCAAGTTATATTTTTAAACTATAAACTAAGTCTATCTTAGCTCAAAATATCCTTTGATTTTCCATTCCTCTATTCGGTTAAATCAGCGGAAACCCTTAATTTTATTGGATTCTTATCGGTTTGACATTATAATAACACGCTCCCCGGTATCTAATACCGCTACCCGAATAGCATCCTCCTTTGAAAAATTTCTTCCTAAACAGGAATCCATAACTTCATCCGTACAACCAATCTGCTGTCTGACGCGAAACATAAACCGCTCCTGGCTTTTTATTTAATTTATGCCGGGAGCGGTTATTCGTTACTTTTCCTGTTTTCTATTTACTTTTCTTCTCCATCCATATGCTCAAGCAAGGAGTTAATATTAACTGCTGGTAATACAATAGGTTTCATATCAGGCTGCGCTGTCAACAACGTTACCTGGCTTCTTAAATACGGAAATAAAATGGACAACGTGTTCTTCGATATGACTGCTTTTCTAATAGAAGCATCTTCTTCATCCTTTAATTCAAAAATACCACAAACTGTTACACCCAATTCCATTCCATTTTGATTATCCTCAATCTTCATTGTCAAAAAGACTTCGTAACTATCATCCTCTAATCTCTTAATACTTCTTTTAATTGTGGTATTTGCCTTTTCAAAAGCAACTTCTTCCTTCCTCTTAAAATACATATCATGAATAAAAACTTTTTTCATCAATAAAGCGCTTTTTGACTTATCCATTATATCTTCCATATTTTCCCCTTTATGCAGCATACCAGTCAATGGTACTTCCTATTTCATAATACTTATGTCCAATCTCGTCTGTTAATATGCCAAAATTCACCTGAACATCAGAAAGAATACTTTTATGCACTTCTCCGTCATAACAGTCAATAAATCCACCTTGCTGCTGATTCTTCTGCGAAATGCCAATACCATATCTTTCCGTGATTGCCTTCAATTCTTCATACGTCATCATATTATCACCTCTTGATAATCATTATATGTAACATCCTTCCTATTCATGATTCTTGCGGGATCCGAAACACAAATTTGCTTTTCCTTATACTCTAAACCTAAATCACTCGCAACTTTCAAATTATATTTGCTCTTTTCATACACGGGGTCTTTTCTCGTAAATGTATAGATTAAAACATCTATTTTTTTCTCTTTTTTAAAGCAGTCTAATGCAAAGCAACGTTTCCTTTCTTGAATAATCCGGTCATCTTCATCCCCCATAGAGAAATCCAGCACAATTCCTTTTTTTACAATTTCCTTTTCATATTGTTTCCAAAAAGAAAAGAAACTATTCCTTCCCTTTATCGTATCTAAATCAATACTCTTCCCATAAAGAATCTCTGCTTCTATCACACAAGCTTTGTCATCACGGCTATACTTCTTATTCTGTACGGCAGTCTTTGTCTCTGCCCACCAATGAGCTAATTCATATTCGTCAAAAAAATATACTCCATGTCCAAGCCAATGGTTATCCTTCTTTTTAGGTTTTTTAATAACAAAATTATTCTTTAATATTGATTCAGTAAAGCACGATTTTGTTCCATGATATGCTGTAAATTTCCCCACTTTATCCACCAACTATTTATTTATATTTAATACACTAGCAAAACTACGTACAAAAGTCAACAATATCTTCCTTCCTTTGTAACCGTTCTACAGTTTCTTCCCATTATCGAATGCAACCTGCAATGATTAATTACAAATCCCATACAGCGAAAAATGGCTTGCCTCAAACTGTATGCAAGGCTGTCCTCCCACCGTTACGACACGGGATTCTACCCGCTCCAACTGCCCGTCTTCATCCAGACAAACTACTTGAATGTTCTCCAACAGTATTCCTCTCGGTTTTGGAATCGTTATTGTCATCCGTTGTCTGCCAAGCTTCGTAATCGGTATCTTATTTACTGCGTCTTGCAACGTAATATCATACACTTGAAGGCTCTTTAGCTGTTTGCCGGAAGCTCTCCGGTAAGCACCGCTTATTTCCTTGCCGGCATCGCTGTTATCGCTGATACGCAAGATATAATTCCCCTGGCTTCCTGCAATTTCTGCTTTTGCCGCCGGAGAATCCGGCAAAGTGCTGCTGTTTACTTCTACAGTTACACTTCCTGTCACTTCCCCTTCTCCGCTTTCCATACCTGTTAAATATTCCATTTCTTCCTGTCCGGAAAGCTCATAAGGTTTTCCATATACCGTCACTTGCTGCGGCATCGTCCTTCCATTGACATCCTTTTTCTGCAGCATGCAGTATTTGATTTTCAATATACCCGGCGTATCCCCGCTGGCCGTCTGTTCCACACTGCATACCAGCCCGCGGAAACCTCCGGCATCATAATCCAGCACAGTTCCAGTAATATCTGAAGCCGTAATGCCGTCATCCACAATAGCAATCCGTACATCTTTCAATACTGCATCCCGATATTCTACGTTGGTTAAACGGGTTGCTGTCTTTTCACAAGAAACCATCGGCAGTTCCCGTCCCAGCAATACCACATTTTTAGTCTCATCTTCCTTGTCGGCCTCTGAAATATCATAGGCCTTCAAACCAATTTCCTTCACTGACGCAGGAATTTTGATGGTACTGATAGGACAGCCCTCAAAAGCCCTGTCTCTGATTTCCTCTAACTTATCCCCACCGGATATACTAACCAAGCTGGTGCAGCCGGCAAAAGCATCTTCACCAATAACAGTAACGGTAGCCGGCAAGGAAACGCTCGTTATCCTTGTATTCCCTTTAAAAACTTCCGCACCAATTTGCTTTACGCCGCTCGGTATTTTAATTTGGCTTTCCATCCCGCCGTAAGCAATCAAAATCCCATCCCCTACCACTGTGTAAGGATTTGATTTATCCTGTTTGCGCGCTTCCATCCATTTTGTCTCCGCAAAAGCCGAAGGTTCTATTTCCGTCACTGAAGACGGAATTGTTATATCCGAAAGGCTGTCGCAATGGTAAAAAGCCCCATATCCGATAGAAGAAACCCCTTCCGGTATCTGAATGGATGTGAGCCCGGATCTGGCAAAAGAAAATTCCCCAATTTCTTTCACGCCTTCCGGTATTATATATTCCGTTAAATCGCTCTTTTTATAATAAGCCTGTGCGGCAATTTTTTTATTATCGACAATCGTATATTTGACAAATGTATTCTGTCCATTTCCGCCCATCACTTCTGCCGATGCCGAAGCCCCTGTTTCCGCTTCATTTCCGGCAGCCGGATAGTCATTGCCTGACAGCACTTTGGACTGGCTGTTATCCATAAAAATAACCGCATTTCCTCCCACAATTGCACTTTGCCCAAGAACATTCCCATTTGTTCCGTTTGCAGGATTCCCTGTTGCCTCTCCACCAATCCCTTCTTCTGCAACGCCCTCCTCAGGCAAAATGTCCTGATATTCCGCATTTGCCACATTCGACTTATCCCTTTGGGCATCATATTCCGCCGCTACTGACCCGGCTTCCGCAGCAATCTTCAAATTTACGCATCCGTCAAATGCTGTCTCATGGATATTCGATACAGACATGGGAATTTCCGTTACACCCAAATGGATACAATCCGCAAAAGCCTTCATTCCAATTGTCCGCAAAGAATAAGGGAAAGACACCTTTTTCAGGCTTGTACAGCCCGTAAAGGCGTAATCAGGTATTATTTTCACATTACTTCCAAAATAAACTTTTTCTAATTTTTTACAACCCCAAAAAGCGTTGCTTTTAATTTCTTTTACAGTGGATGGCATATTATAAACGCTTCCTTCATAGCCAGGGAGCATAGCATAAACTATCTTTTTATCTTTATCATAGATAACGCCATCCTGATAAGAAAGATATCCGTTGTAAATGCTGATTCGCATAGATGAAAGGGAATCGCAGCCTGCAAACACCCCGGTTCCTAACTTCCCGACTTTTTTACCGAAAGTTACCGTTTTTAAACTGGTACAGCCACTAAATGCACCATTGCCAATAGATGTTACCGTATCGGGGATAGATATCTGCTCCAATGCTGTACAGCCACTGAATGCATTATAGTCAATGCTCTCCACATATCCCGGAATTTCTATCTTTCTAAGCTCCGTATGCCCTGCGAACGCTTCTTTTCCAATATGTTTCACAGACGTGGGAATAGACACGGCGCTAGCCGTGCCTGTATATTTAACCAAAGTATCTCCCTTCATTTGAAAATCAGCCGACGAAGCGGAAGCAGCTTCCGCTTCGGGCAGAGGAAACCGGATTGCCGCAATCATGATACAAAACAGCAGCATTCCGATGATTGTTTTGATTTTTTTGCTCATAGGCTCCCCCTGAAACTAAGCTGCCGCAGCCTGCTTTGCAGGCGGCAATTTGCCGCCGCAAGCCCTATGCTGCTTTTACCTTAGGCTGTTTTTTATCTTTCTTGCAGAACAGTATAATGGAAATACATGCCAGCCCCATCGCCAGGAACCACTTCGGATGAATCGGATCGCCGGTCTTTGGTGTTGCATCTATCAACCCTTCTGTCAAGTTACCCTTATCCACATAAATCGCATATGGTGAAAAATGGGTGGCGGTAAACTGTACGCACGGTACACCGTCAATAGTAGTAAACTTCGTTCCCAAATCTTCCAGTCTGCCGTCTGCCACGCTGGCTGCCCGGTTATTGCCGGCATACTGTATCAATCCATCCGGCAACGGCAACGTAATATCTACGCTAATGCCGGATACATCGGTAATCTTCGTTTGACCCGTAGAGTCATAAAGGCTGATATCCATAGGCAAATATGCTATATTGCTCAAATCGCCGTATCTTGCCTCCAATGCAGCAATAACTGCCGCTGTCGCCTGTGCATCATCTGTTACCCTAACTACATAATTGTCCGACGTTCCATTCACGTTCGCTGACGCCAAGCCCGTATTGGAGATACCGTTCTTCGTTACATCCACTGTTGTCGTGGAGTTCCTGCGGGCGCTTCTGGAATTGCCGCTTACTGACGAAGTATCCGCCTTAAAGTTTGCATTAATTTCTACATTATTGGCAGGCATTGTAAAAGTAGTGGATATTGCTGTCTGGTTTACGAAACCTACTCCGTTGGAAGAACTGGTCCATTTATCAAATACAGTACCGTCCGCCCTCGCATAAGCATTAATCGGTACAATCGTACCCGCCGTATAATCGCCGGAACCGCTTCCGCCGTTTACTACTACTTTATATTTTGTGGCATTTTCGGACACAGAATCTTTATCCTTATCTTTATCTTTGTCGCTATCGCTGCTGCCTCCGTTATTCCCACCATTATTATTATCTCCCGAGTTGCCCGGTTTGTTCGGATCATCCGGATTATTCGGGTCATCCGGATTGTTGGAATCGCCGCCCTGTGTATACAGCGCAAAAATATCCCAATCCCTTGTTACATTTTTCCACCCGTCCGAAGACCAGCCGGAGAATGTAAAGCCCTCTTTCGTAGGATGTGCCGGTTCGATGGCGCTCTCGCCTTCATCCACTTCCTGTACCTTTCCAATCATTGTCGCCATATCCGAATCGGTATAGAAGGTTACATAGTATTTCCCTTCCGCCCTATCCGAATACTGGGCATAAATATCCACATTCCCTTTAATCTCGGAATATTCCCTATCCCATCCGATAAATATTTTCCCTTCCACTGCCATTACATCGCGTGGAGGCGCTATTGCGCTCTTTCCTTCTTCTACCTGTTGGGTATATTCGGTCATTTCTTCCCTATTAATATCGAAAAAGCGGACGGTATACGTATTAGCAGCCACCGGCTCATACATCGCCATGATTTCCGTTGGAGCTACAATCGGATTATAAATCTCCGCACTTGGCCACCATGTAGTAAAGCGGTAGCCTTCATGTTCGTTAATGTCCAATATGGTCAACTCCAAGTTTTCTCCATCTCTTACCTGGAAAGTTTTATATCTTTCTTTCGTCAAACCGTCAATCAATACGACTTCATGGACTTTCTTCAAAGAATCATCCGCTTTTACGTCGATATAAGGATAGTCTTTTGCATAAATATCGGCTACACTGCCCGGTAAGGTAATAAAGTCAAATCCCTGTCCAGGGCCTCTGTCTTTTTCCGGTTCCCCATATGTGCCATCCGGGTTCTTCGGCACTATAGCAAACGCATTCGGCGCTATAACCGATATGCTGTCCGGAATTTTAACCGAACCCAATTCCGGCATATTCCAGAACGCGCCGTTCCTGATTGCCCTGATAGTATTGGGCAGCTCCACGGAATTGAGCCTGTCACATTCTGCAAACGTCCTTTCCGGTATCTCCGTTACAACAGACGATGACAAATCCACTTGACGGATAAAATCACAATCCATAAATGCCTCTGGGGCAATTTCTTTAATGCCTGCCAGTTCATCCGGCCCAACGACCCTGGAACCGACAATGCTTCCTCTGCCTTCCAGACATTCGATAATCTTCGTTTTTGTACCGCCTTCCAGTCCGTAAATCACCCCATCTTCTGTTTTAAAATACGGGCTGTCTTTAAAATTCACATCTACCAGTTTTTCACATCCGCTGAATGGCCTTAGCCCTAACGTTCCCGTTTCCGCCCCTACTTCTGCCGCTTCCAGATTCAAACACTGGTCAAACGCATAATTTCCTATTTCTAATGTGCCGCTGATATATGCTGTCACCAATTCCGGCAGCCTTGCAAATGTATACGGCTCTATTACATCAATGCTTTTTGTTGTTATTGTCTTGACATCTTTTGCCGGAGCCGTATATGTTTCATCCGGCCATGTAGATGGCGTCCCAACCGTATTTCCGCTGACTGTCAGCCCGGAGAACAAGCCTTCTTTAATGGACTGCACTCCCGCAGGGATTACAATGTTTTCTACGCCGTTACGCATATTTTGCTGGTTTTCCGTAGTAGGGTTATCCGCTCCTCCAATTGCCTCCTGCGCCATATCCGCATCCATATAAGGGAACCGATAAGATACCCCTCCCGATTCATAAGCGCCAACATATCCGGCAGGAGCCTTAAATCCGTTTCTTAAGTCTTCTTTTGTCGGGAAATATGTCAATTCCGACTTCGCCGTTTCCGGATTGTATTTTACGGTCAAATTGGTAGGCATACCGCTGTAATATGTAATATACGAAAGCGGCTGCTGTCCGGCATTCACCTTGGAAGTATCCTTCATCGCATATTTGAAGGGTTCCGTATTCTTCCCGTCTTCTTTTTCAATCGCACCTGTAAAACTCATAAATGGAGTTTTCGTTAAAAATGAAGTATCTGTACATGTATTTGGCATAGACATTGCATTTCCATGCAAACGGTCTACCACCTGCGTAGCAAAAGCGTCTGCCCCAATACTTTCAATCTTTGTCGCATCGTTGAAAATAATATGCTCTAAGTTATGGCTGCCCTTAAACGCATTGCTTCCAATAGAAGTTACCGATTTAGGCACAACCACTTTCCGGATAGCACAGTTATTATTAAAGCTGCCTTCCACCAAAGAATAAATACCATAAGGACCTACTTCATCCGGCATAATAATTTCAGGCACTTTCACTCCCTGTAATGGCTGGCCGTCCACATCTTCTACCTGGAATTTAATCAAATCGCCATCTTCATTAACCTGATATACCAATCCAACCTTTGTACCGGTTTCATCTTCTCCATCTTCTACGATTTCATACCTTTTTTCATCCAAATACTTGAAGCAGATATGCTGCACATTTGCTGTTTTATGAGAAGGCGTTTTATTGCTGCCGTTGCCCACATAACCGGGTCCCTCAAAGTAGAACTTACTGCCCACATCTCCTTTGAACCGTTCAAAGGTATAGTCCCCGTCAACTTCCCCAGTTCCTCCATCGGTACCATCCGTCACAAAATCAAGCCTCTGGCTATATGTTTTTATAAACTTCAACTTGCCGCACCCTTCTACCGTAGAAAGATGGAACACATTGCCGCCACTCTGTTGCGCACCATCGTAGGACTGTGGGAACGTTAAAGATTCCAGCGACTCACACTTTTCAAATGCTTTATAACCTATCTCTTTTAAGTTATAACCCAAACCATTATTGGTACCGGCCATATCCACAGACTTCAAGCTGAAACACTCTTTAAAGCAAAAATCGCCAATCTTTGCAATATTCGTCGGTATTGAAATGGAATCTAATGATTCGCAATTGGCAAATGCATATGCCCCTAATGTATCCAGATTAGAATAAAGGTTCAAATCCGCAGAAACTAAGTTTCTACAATTAGCAAAGGCATAATTGCCCAATGTATTTAAGCCGTTTCCTAATTTGATACTCTTAATGTTTGTACATCCATAAAATGCATAATCTCCAATCCCGACCAAAGGAGAAGAATCCTGCCCATTTACTTTTATCGTACCAAATGTCAAATTAGCAATATTAGCCGCTGCCTGCCCTTCATCCGTACCACCGAAAACACTATGCTGTGACGTACAATTACCTATAATTTCCCAGTTCCCTGTAGTTTTATTATAATCCGCATATTGTTTTCCGATATATCTTACCGTAGCCCCGTCAATTCGGTTATCATCATCGCCATAAGTTCCCGCAAGCACCCAGTTATTGTCCTTAGTCTCATCCTCCCCCAAAGCATCCGGGGTAGGAATGCCGTCATTGGCATTATAATAATATAAAGGCACATCTATCCCATCCGGGCTCCAAATATTCGCCTGTGTAGCTATACACGGCATAAATCTGTCAAATTCTTCCGTTTCCCGCGTCTGGATATCCCTTACATAATCATCAAACTTCCCGTTTCCGTTCAAATCTTCACTGGTAAGGACCATGTCGCCTTCTACCTGTCTGGTTACCGTCTTCATGCTCTTATAGTACAAAGGATACCCTTTTTTATTTGCCGCCGCATAACTGCCGGTTGCCGAACCACTGTCGGTATATTTTACATAGGCATCTACTGTGGCCGGAATTGTCAAATTACCGCCTGGCAAATCCTGCTTTTGATTATAATCCACAATAATTGCAGATTTATTCTTATCTCCCCCGATACCAACCCCGGCGGAATCCACATATACAAAACGGAAGTTTTCCGTTTCATCCTGATATACTTTCACCTTATCCTTTTGTATTGTCGGTATTGCATTTCCCGATGACTTTACCCAACATTGCGTCGGGTCTGTCGGAGACCATCCCCCTGCCGCTGCAATCGGCTGCACCGGTATTGCTGTCACTATCAAGGCCGAAACCATGAACAGACAGCCAAACGTTTTGCGCAGCTGCCTTCTTAATCTCAAATTTTTCTTTTTTGTTTTCTTGCCCTTAGCCATTTCCGCTCTCCTCCATCGTAAAGCTATAACTATTTATTACTGCACCCTCTTCGCCACGACTACAAACCGCCCGTCTGTCTGGGAATTGTCGCAGGTCGATAATGTCAACAAATCGTCACCATACTCGGCGGTTACCCCCGTATCATACAATGACATCCTTTCCATTTCCTTCATATAAGAATTGAACTCTTCCCCGGAAATGGCATCTATAAACTGATAGTATTTAAAAGCAATCTCATTTTCCTTCAGCACCTTCGCCCGGAATACATACATCACCTGATAAGTGCCCTTCTCATATATAGTATCGAACTGGATAATACTGTGTTCCTTATAATAGGATTCTTTTGCATATTTTTCCAAATCACCGAACATCTTGCCGGAACGCATATGGTGACCGTACAAAATCAAATTCTGGGATCTGGGGTAGGCTGCACAATCCTTATCCATGAATATACTGCCGTTATTATCCTTCTCCTGATTGAAGTTATGATCCAGATAATATTCGTTGCTGCTTGTTTGCATCACAGGGTAATCAATTATTGTATCGTCAATTTTCAGCCATCCGATTAGCCTTCTGTTCTTATTATATAATGTTTTATATTCATCAAGAACATCCGGCAGCTCTATTTCTTCCTCATGCCCCCGCACCACAAGCGGTTCTTCTTTTTTTGCAGACGCAAGCACATCGCTGTTTTTTAATTCCGCAAGCTGTTCATAATCATTGTCATTTTTTTCTGCCAAATAATAATAAGCACCAAAATACCCGAAGCATAAGACTGCCCCGGCCGCACAAAGCATTACCAGCAGCTTTCGCCGCCTGTCCCTTGCCTTTAGCCGGGCGGCAACTTCCCGCCGCATATCTTCATCCAAATCATCTAATGAAACTTTATCGTTCCCTTTTTTTGACCCGCTTTCGCTTTTCCGGCTCTTCCCCCCGTGAATCCTGCCCTTGCTGTTTTTACCGGCATTGCTTCTGTCCGCTTTGCCGCCACGGCCGCCACTGTTTCCGCCGTCCTTATACATTTCAGCCAGTTCAAAGATTTTATCGTCAAAATCATTCCCTACCGCTGTTTCAAAGCTATAATCCCCGGCTTGCATCCTGGCATATAAATCCAACACCGCTTTCGGGTTTTGCAAGTCATATTCGGAACGTATTTTATCTATCTTCTTTTTGTCTCTTAAGGCCGCTTCATAATCTGCCTTCGTACGGAATTGCCTTCCCTCCACAATATGACCTTCCGCCATTCAACGATTCTCCTTCATGTAGCTTCTTACCCTCAATATGTATATGGATACTTTCCCCTTAAAATATACATACCATATATTTTACTATACCTTGAAATTAATGCAAGCCTTTTGCCTATATATTGTACCACATTTTTTCATTTTTTCAAAATTAATTTTTATGGGAAATATTTCACTCTAAAATTTATTTTTATTTAGGGGAAACAATGGCAAGCCATACCACATAGTATAAACCATAAATAAAAAAAATTTTGGAGGCAATACAATGAGTGACTTAACAGCAACAAACTGTGGATGCGGCACCAGCAGCCGTAGTGGTGGATGCGGATGCAATTCCATTATATGGATTATTATCCTGCTTGCTTTCTGCAACAACGGAAGCGACGGATGCGGATGTGGCGGCAGCTTCTTTGGCGGCGGTTCTTCTTCCGGGGGCGGATGCGAAAGCATCATTTGGATCTTACTCCTTCTGTGCTGCTGCGGCGGTAACGGCTTCTGCTAATATCTGATTTCCATTTCTTTGAAAATAGGCTCCCACGAGCCTATTTTCTCTTAAAGAAGCCAGGAAGGGACATTGTAACACACATATTTCATTTTCCGTCTACATAGGATTTAAAAACAAAGGGGCAA